>ERZ1031159.6-NODE-6-length-66277-cov-8.525430_pt1 | contig 66277 bp, 58 predicted proteins | sample MGYA00516706_ERZ1031159 | MGnify/ENA primary metagenome ERZ1031159 (study PRJEB33719, sample SAMN04262508) | wastewater metagenome | biome: rural village; feature: composting latrine chamber; material: composting feces with ash | place: El Salvador | collected... | reverse complement strand
CATTCCGCGGCTGATTTACAGTCAGCTCCCTTTGGCCGCTCGGGCAACCCGCCTTCACACCAATCAGGTTCTCTAATCGGTGCCGTGAAATGCTAACAGAATAGCGGGGTCATTCTCCAGCCAGGAGGACGTGGTACTCGCCTCAACTCGACCCAGAGCGACTTCAGTCCAGACGCCAGCCCAGACTTCAGCCCGGGTGGCAGGCACGTCGGACCACTGCCCAACGCCCCGCTGCCCAACGCACCACCTAGTAGCCGAAGACCAGTGGCGCCAAAGTGGACGTCACCAAGGGAATCAAAATCAGGCTGGACAACGACATCATCCACCCGGCCTTCAAGAACAGTTTTGGCTTCACCATGCCAGAACCCACCGCGACCGCATTGGGCGGGGTAGATGCAGGCATCAAGAACGCGCATGTGGAGGCGAAAGTCACCGGCAACGCCAAGGCCATCGGCGCCAGACCCACCGACACTGCTAAAGCCGAAGCAATGGGAATCAGTGTGGAAGCAGATGCCGTGTTGGACATGAACTCGGTCAGAATCATCGTCGTCAAAGTTACAGCGACGACAATCGCAAAGGTCGGCAAGGTCGACAGCCCTGTGAGCTGGGAGGCCAGCCAGTCCGAAAGCCCGGAGTTGCTGATCTCCGCTGCCAGCGCCAGTCCCCCACCGAACAAGATCAGGATGCCCCAGTGCAGATCGCGGGTGTCACTCCAGGCCAGCAGTGAGCCCGAGGCCGGCCCGGCCGCAGGGATCAAGAAGAAGGAAATGGCCGCCAGGATCGAGACCACTTCATCCGTGAATGGAGAACCGGGCCAAATCGCAGGAAGAATCACCCAACCGAAAATCACGGCAGCGAACACGTAGAGGACACGGCGCTGACCCGCTTCTAGCGGGCCCAGGTTCTCAAGCTCCTTATGGATAATTGCCTTGCCGCCGGGGAGGTCCGTGAGCTTGCTCTTGAAGATGATGTGGGTGAGCACAAACCAACAGAGCGTCAGGAACACCAGCCCCAGGGGTACGCCCACCAGCATCCACTGACCAAAACCAACCGTGAAGCCGTACGTTTCTTCCAGGTAGCCAACCAGCAACGCGTTTGGAGGACTAGCAATGATGGTCCCGAAAGCACTAATCGATGCGGCGTAGGCAATGCCAATCAACATGGAGCGAGTCAGGTTCTCATCGCTCACTCCGTGCTTCCTCAGCAGACGGATCATGGAGTTCCCAATGGAGATCATCAGGATCGCGGTGGCGGTGTTGGAGATCCACATGCCCAACAACATGGTTGCGAACATGAACCCGAAAACCAGCTGTTTGGGTCGCGTGCCAAAAAGCAGCACCACACGCAACGCAATATGACGATGAAGGTTCCATCGCTGCATTGCCAGCGACAAGACGAATCCGCCCAGGAACAAGAAGACGACTTTATTCCCGTAAGACGCGGTGACTGCCCCAACTGAGTTGATTCCGCTCAGAGGGATCACGACTATCGGGAGCAGCCCGGTGACGGCCAGTGGGACGACTTCAAACATCCACCACACTGCCATCAGCGTGATCAGCGCCAGTGTGACGGCACCAGATCGGGGACTCCCGAACCCAGCGTCGACAGCAGCCTCCGAGGGAGCAATGTCGGGCATCGCCAAAAAAACCAGAGCTGCTGCCACCAGCCCAACGACAAAGCCGACGCGGCGTTGCGTCGGCGTTAAGCGGGTGCGGACCATTCCTGAAATCGAACTCATGATGCCTTTCTGCGGCCCTACTTTTCCCAACAGTCTACCCAGCGACGTGGGAAAACAATCCCTCCTTCCCCCGCCTGTCAAGCCCCAGTGCATACTTGATGTATCAAACAGAAAGCAACGCTCAGCCAAGAAGGAGATCCCCATGGCAGATTCATCTTTCGACGTCGTATCGCGTCTGGATATGCAGGAAGTCGACAACGCGGTGAACCAGGCCGCGAAAGAGGTCGGACAACGCTACGACTTCCGCGGCGTTGACGCGAAGGTGGAGCTCAAAGGTGACACCATCTTGATGGAGGCCAACACCCCCGAACGCGTCAATGCGGTGCTGGACGTCCTCCGGTCCAAACTGATCCGCCGCGGCGTTTCCCTCAAGGCCTTAGACCTGAAGGACCGTGAACCCCAGGTTTCAGGGAAGATCTACCGCCTGGTGGTTCCGTTGCGCGAGGGCATTTCTCAAGACACCGCCAAGAAAATAACGAAGCTCATTCGGGACGAGGGCCCTCGCGGGGTCCGCGCTCAAATCCAAAAAGATGAAGTGCGAGTCTCCTCGAAGTCACGTGATGACCTGCAGACGGTGATCGCACTGCTCAAGGGCGGCGATTTCGACGCAGCCCTCCAGTTTGTGAACTACCGGTAAACGGACTCACCGCGCAGTCGCCGCGCATCACTCAGGTCAGCGCCCGGATCAGCGCCCTGATCACTGTCCCGGGTACTGGCCCATCTCTTGCGCCATCTGATTCAGGCGGTCAATGCGCTCCTCCATGGGAGGGTGCGTGGAGAAAAGCTTGCTGACCCCACCCCCGCGGAACGGATTGGCGATCATCATGGCGGAAGCAGCCTCTGTGTCTGGAGTCTTCTGCATTGGCCGAGAGTCCGTTTGCTGATGAATCGCGCGCAGCGCATCTGCCAGCGCTAACGGATCTCCGGTTAGTTCCGAGCCGTCAGCGTCAGCGGCATATTCACGCGTCCGAGAAATCCCCATCTGGAGCAGCGACGCAGCAAAGGGCGCCAGCAGCATCGACAGCAACGCCCCGATCGCGGCAAGCGGGTTGTCATTGCGCTTGTTCCCGCTTCCTCCAAAAAGGAAGACGAACTGCGCCAACGTCGCAATCAGCCCCGCCATGGCGGAAGCAACCGAAGCACTCAAAATGTCTCGGTTGTAGACATGCATGAGCTCGTGGCCCAGCACCCCGCGCAGTTGCCTGGCGTTCAGTGTCTGGAGGATTCCTTCAGTGCAGCAAACCGCAGCATGTTTTGGGTTGCGCCCTGTCGCGAATGCGTTAGGAGTCTGTGTGGGAGCAATCCACACCGTGGGCATGGGCATGTCCAGTTGCTCGGACAGTTCCTCAACAATGTCGTAAAGCCCCGGCGCCTGCTCGCGCGTTACCGGGTACGCGTTCATCTGTTTGAGGGCGACCTTGTCAGAGTTCCAGTAGGTGACAAACGTGGAAACCAAGCCAACACCGGCAAAGACCCACAACCACACGGCATCGCTGGTCGAATAGGAGACTATGAGCCCAAGACCCATCACTACCAACCACAAGACCATGAACAGCCCCATGGTCTTGAAGCGGTTGATTGCCGGTCGATCCATGACGGCCCCTATCGCTCCTTTGGTCCGGTGAAGTCCTCAAAACGTTCGCTAGCGGGCGGAAAGCCTAGTTCACCCGGATCCCCGATCAGGTCATGCGAAGAGTCGGCCTGGTCATCTGACGCGCGCGAAATCTGAGTCATCTTCGCCCGGGAAACAACCTTCACACGTTCGCGAGTTTCTCCGCTGGGGAGTTCACCGTACTCACTGCCAAGTTCCTTCTCATAGGCGTCAAGCAGTTCCCATCCATGCCATGTCGTGAAAGGAACGTCGCGTTCACGCAACAGATCCTCAATGGATCCCGCTTCGGTTCCGCCGATCACACCGGCCTTCGCGTCCGCCACCAGGTTCGCAATCGTCTCCTGAGCGTCCGACTTAGTTGAACCGATCAGACCTACCGGTCCCCTCTTGATCCATCCCGTGGCATAGAGTCCGTTGACAACTTCATGCCCCTGAGGTGCAACAAGCACACGGCCACCGTCATTCGGGACAACCCCTCGGACATCGTCAAAAGGAACCCCGGGGATGGGCGAGGAGAAGTATCCCACCGCCCGATACACGGCCTGCACAGGCCAGTTCCTAAAGACTCCTGTCCCACGCACGTTTCCGTCACCGATCAGTTCGGTGCGTTCGGTACGCAACGCCTGAACGTTGCCATGCTCATCAGAGATGATCTCAGCGGGGGCCTCAAACATGTGCAGATGGATCCGCCTGGAAGCCTTGTGGTCTTCGGGGTCCTGAGAGGCATAGGAAGTCAACACCTTGACGACCTGGCGTTGTTGATTGGATGAGCGCATAGCTTTGTCGGAGCCCTCGTCGAAATCGAAATCTTCTTCCGATACGATCACGTCTACGTCAGCGCAATGACCCAGTTCTCGCAACTCCAGCGGGGTGAACTTAACCTGGGCTGGCCCTCGGCGACCAAAAACATGGATGTCCGTGACGGGATTCTGTGCCAGTTGCCGGGCGACATTTTCCGGGATTTCCGTAGTGAGCATTTCGGGCAGGTGCTTTGCCAGCACCCGTGACACATCCAATGCCACGTTCCCGGCACCAATCACGGCGACTTCCTTCGCTTCCAAAGGCCATTCGCGAGGATAATCGGGATGCCCGTCGTACCAGGACACAAAGTCTGCAGCCCCATAGGACTGGGGCAAGTCGACGCCAGGAATATCCAACTTGGCATCACGGTCAGCGCCGGTCGCAATTATTACCGCGTCGTAATGGTCGCGAAGCTCCTCCATGGTGACGTCCAGGCCAACTTCAACATTTCCGTAGAGGCTAATGTCTCCGCGCTGCAGAATCCGGTAAAGGGCAACAATGATCTGTTTGATGCGCGGATGGTCAGGAGCCACCCCATAGCGAACCAACCCATAGGGGGCGGGCAATCTCTCAAACAAGTCGACCGATACATCCAGGTCAGACTTAGTCAAAATGTCTGCGGCGTAGATCCCCGCGGGGCCCGCGCCCACCACCGCAACTTTGATTTGTTCCGTCAACGTCACTCATCTCTTTTTGAAAAACCTAGAGGCACCTAATGCTAGCGCGAAGGTCATATGCGCTGGCTGTGGGATTTCCCCGAGCATAATCCCGGGCGACTCCGGTGGCCTCTTTGGACGATGGTGAACCTCGATTGCCGCCGGTCGACAGGCGGCAGCCGCACTCACGCCGCGCGATCAACCATCAAGAACGCAAAAGCCTCAAGGGCGTCCTTAGCCTCCGACTCGGGGAGAGCAGCCAGATGCTCCACTGCCTCATCAGCCCAGGCACGTGCCAGCGCACGGGTTTCGTCAATCACGGGGTGAGCGGCCAGTGCCTCGACCACCTGGGCGAGGGCTTCATCGGAGCTGAGATCGTCTTCCAGAAGCTCCAGGATGCGCTGGCCCTCGTCATCCAAATCGCCTGCTGCCTGGTGCTTGCGTAGAAGCAAAACGGGCATGGTGTCTACGCCCTCGCGCAAGTCGGTCCCCGGAGTCTTGCCAGTGATCTCGCCTGGAGAAACGATGTCGATAACGTCATCGGCAAGCTGGAAAGCGACACCGACGGCCTCTCCGAATCTCTCCGTCATTGCCGCGACCTCGCGACCTGCACCCGAGTGCACGGCACCAAAGTACGCTGATGCCGCCACCAAAGAGCCCGTCTTATCCGCCAGCACCTGAAGGTAGAAATCGACGGGATCATCGCCCTCTGCAGGGCCGAAGGTTTCGTTTAACTGGCCCATGCACAACCTCTCAAAGGTGCGTGCGTGGTACAGCACGGACTCCTGTCCTAAGCCGGCCACCAGGAAAGACGCGCGTGAGAATAGGACATCTCCGGCCAGGATGGCACTGTTGTTACCCCAGATTCTCTGTGCGGATTCCACGCCGCGCCGCTGCTCTGCTGAGTCCATGACGTCGTCGTGATACAGCGATGCCAGATGGGTCAATTCCATGGCTGTGGCAGCCTGGACCACTTCCTCAGATTGAGCTCTATGGGGCGCCCCAAGTTGCCCAGCTATCAGGGTGAGCATTGGCCGCAGGCGCTTACCGCCTGCGTCGGCCAAATGCCTTGTGAGCTCATCAATAAGGTCGCGTGCACTGCTGACTGACTGCCCCAGCAGATCCTCGACTTGTTCCAGCCCAGCTTGAACGTTTAGCTCCAGGTTGGGCTCAACAGAGCGGTATAGCTTGTCTCTCACGGAATGAAGATAGCAGTCTGTTCAAGGAAACTCAGGACAGGGCCGGGGAAGACTCCCAAAACGACCGTCGCCAACGCCGTAAAACCGATGACCACTGAACTAAGGCCCTCGGACTGCACCACGGCATACTCGGGACGAGGCGCCTTCATAAACATCGCGATGACAATGCGGAAATAGAACACCGCAGTTGCCACTGATGCTGCCAAAGCGATCGCCACCAGCCAGCCGAGGCCACCTTGGATACCCGCGGCGAACACGACGAACTTTCCAACAAAGCCCGATGTCAGCGGGATTCCCGCAAAGGACAGCAGGAAGATCAACATCGAAATCGCCAAGAGCGGCGAGCGTTTGATCATGCCATCCCAGGCGTGGATGGAATTCGCTTCTCCTCCGATCTCCCCTGAGGCACCACTGCGCCGTACCAAGGAGATAGCGGCAAACGCGCCAATCGTCGCCAAGCCATAAGCCAACAGATAGAAGGCCATTGACCCCGCGGACCCCACGGCCAACGAAAGCACGGCGATCAGCAGGAAGCCAGCATGAGCGATCGAGGAGTACGCCAGGATCCGCTTCATGTTCTTCTGGACCAGGCCACCGACGGTGCCGAAGATGATCGTTGCGGCCGCTAAGAGCGCAAAGATCAGTCCGAAGGACCACTTCAAGTGGCCGGCGACCTCCACGTAGAAGCGCAGAAGTGCACCAAAGGCCGCAATCTTCACCCCGGCCGCCATGAAACCAGTTACAGGCGTGGGAGCGCCCGTATAGACGTCTGGTGCCCATTCGTGGAAGGGGAAGACCGCAACCTTGAACAGCAGGCCCACCATCACCATGAAGACTCCCAGGATGAGGAGCCAATCCATGTTGTTGGCGTAAGGCATTTGCGCCGCGATGTCTGGCAGACGCAGGCTGCCGCCCGCATAACCATAGAGAAGCGCAGAGCCCATCAGGAAGAAAGCCGCGGAGAAGGATCCCAGGATGAAGTACTTGACCGCTGCTTCCTGTGAGGCTTCCCTGCGCCAACGCGCTGAAGCAGCCAGCACATAGAGGGGCAGTGACATCACTTCCAGCGCCACAAACATGGTGAGGAGAGAGTCCGTGGCGGGGAACAGCATCATGCCGCCCGTGCTGAACAGCGCCAAGGGGAAGAACTCGCTGCGCTGGTATCCCTTCGCAATAGTCAGAGATTCTTCGCCTGATCCGGGGCGGTCCGAGGGCTGTCCCGCGAATGCTCCATCAAAGACTGCGCTCCGATCAGCCATAACCAGCACCGCAAGGAAAGCGATCAGAGTGACGATGACCTGAAGCGAGGCTGTCAGGGTGTCATCCACGAACTCGCCGATCACACTTGGATCGGTGTAAGCGGTTGCCCACTGAAGGGTGGCCAAAAGGAAGGCTGCCGCAAGAACTGCGATCGACCAGATCACGCTTGTTGCGCGGCGAACGCTACGCGGAACGAACGCCTCGATGAGCACTCCGACCACAGCGCCCAGTAGGACCACGATTGTGGGGACCAGGGGCCACCAATTGATGGTGGGAGCAGTGAACTCGAGTGCTTGTGCAATCAAGAATTGATTCACTTTGCGTTCCCTTCGCTAGAAGCAGCGGAGTCAACCGCCGTGGACGCATCCACGCTGTAATGGAGTAGTGGGCTCTCCTCAGAAATCTGTGCCAGAGACCCAACCAGTGGCGCCGACCAGATACCCAGGATCAACATTCCAGCCAGTAGTGGGGAAACAACCCACTTCTGACGGTCGTTGAGGTCTGGCAGCCCTTCCATTTCCGGGTTTATGCGCCCCGTGAAGATGCGCTGATACGGCATCAGGATGTACAGCGCTGCCAGGATCACTCCGAAGACGGCAAAGATCGCGAGGGCAATGTTCACCTCGTACGTTCCCATGAGAACCAGGTATTCAGGGACGAAGCCCGAAAGACCGGGGAGAGCTATCGAAGCCAAGCCCGCGAAGAGCCACATCCCGGCCAGAACCGGAGTCACACGCTGCATGCCACCGTATCCGAAGACCGAGGATGTTCCACCGCGCTCAATCAAGAATCCGGACAGTAGGAACAGTCCCGCAATAGATAGGCCGTGAGCGACCATGAAGAACATGGCACCCGTCAGGGCAATGCTGGAGCCAATGAAGATACCCAAAACGATGAAACCGAAGTGGGAAATCGAAGTGAACGACACCAGTCGGAGCAAGTTCTTCTGTCCGTTGGCGGCGAATCCGCCCCAGAGGATGGAGATCACTGCCAAAACCACGATCACCGGTCGGACTGTTTCGGAAGCGCCCGGCAGCATGAACAGCAAGATCATGATCATGCCGTAGGTGCCGATCTTGTCCAAGATGCCAACCAGAAGTACCGATGTTCCCGGTCGTGCGACAGCCGCGGTATCCGGCAACCAGGTGTGAACCGGAACCATTGGCGCTTTGATAGCAAACGCAATGAAGATGGGCAAGAAGATGGCTAACTGCCAGCCAGGAGACAGCAGCGGCAAGATGTACGCCAATGTGTCGAAGCGGAAGCCCAATCCCTCAGCAGAGCCAACTTGCGCAAAGATCGCGATGACGCCGCCCAACATCACCAGCCCGCCAAACAGCGAGTAGATCAAGAACTTCAGGGCGGCACGATTCCGGTTCTCCCCTCGGCCAAAGCGGCCAATCATGAAGAACACTGGAATGAGCATGGCTTCAAAAGCGATGTAGAAGACCAGCAGGTCGAATGCCGCAAAGATCACCACGATGAAGCCGTACAGCGACATGATCAACGCGGCGTATGAGCCTCCCGTAGACGGGTCCTGGTCCTCTGACTTAGAGGCTGCCAAAACCAGGGGAACCAGCACCGCGGTCAGCAACAGCATGACCAGGCTCAAGGCGTTCACGCCAAGCGACCATGTCAAGCCAATCTGGGGAACCCAGAAATAGCTTTCAACGAACTGAGTAATGCCAGAAGCGCCCCAGTCAAACCAAATCGCCATCAAGATGAATGCCACCAACATGGCGACAGAGGACCAGAAGGCCAGTTGCCGACCAATGGCACGCGCCCCTGGCACAAGCCAAATCACCAAGGCGACAATGGCCGGGAAAATAACGAGGAGAGTCAGCCACGGACCCGTTGACAACGCAACTTCCGTCAACATCTGCTCTACCGCGCCGGGAATAAGAGTCAAATTCTGCACTGTTTTCCTCCGCCCCTAGAGCCTGTAGCCCAAGACGATTGCGGCAATAATTACGACGCCTCCCAGCATGTAACCGGCATAGGAACGCAGGAATCCAGTCTGAGTCTTCACCGCGATCTTGCCGAACCATTCGGTCAGCTTCCCTATGCCATTCACTGCTCCGTCAATGCCGTACTTGTCGGTGGCAGTGACGGCCTCCATGGTGGCGACGCTAGGTGCCATGAACAGAGCCTCATTGACTTCATCTTGGTAGAAGTCTGCGCGTGCTGCCTGAGTGAGGGCATTGCCCATGGGAACGGTTTCGGGGACCTCGTCCTTCGCATATAGCTTCCACGCGAGAACGGCCGCGATCAGAACCAGGAGCAGAGTGCCCAGCTGGATGAAGATCACGGGGAACACTGGTTCCTTGTGGACCACGGAACCAACCGCGGGGGTCAGCCAGGTCACGAAGACGTCATTGATGGACAACAAGCCGCCCATTGCAATGGCAAAGACAGCCAAGATGATCATAGGAACAGTCATGATCGGCTTGGATTCATGAGGATGAACCGGTTCTCCCTCAAGATCCGAAGTCCACCGTGCCTTACCGCTGAACGTCATAAAGAACACGCGGGACATGTAGAACGATGTGATTCCCGCAGCGAACATTGCGACAAAGCCGAAGACCCAACCGATCCACGGAGTGTCGGCATTGCCGAAGTTTCCGGTCGCAAAGGCGGCCTCAATGATGCGGTCCTTTGACCAGTAACCGGAAAATGGCGCAACACCCAAGATGGCAAGCCAACCAGCCATGAACGTGATCCAAGTGATCTTCATGACCCGACGCAATCCGCCGAAGCGACGCATGTTCACCTGGTCATTCATCCCGTGCATCACAGAGCCGGCACCCAGGAACATGAGCGACTTGAAGAAGCCATGGACCAGCAGGTGGAAGATGGCGAAAGCCCAACCGATGGGGCCCAAACCAGCGCCCAGCATCATGTAGCCCACCTGGGACATTGTGGAGGCGGCCAGCGCCTTCTTGATGTCGTCTTTCACGGTGCCGATGATTGCGCCCAGTGTCAAAGTCACCAAACCGACCACTGCCACCGCTGTCATTGCAATCGGGGTAGCCAGGAAGACGATGCCGGAGCGAACAATCAGGTACACACCGGCCGTCACCATGGTTGCGGCGTGGATGAGGGCCGAAACGGGCGTCGGGCCTGCCATCGCGTCACCCAACCAGGCTTGCAGGGGGTACTGCGCAGACTTACCGCAAGCCGCCACCAGCAGGAAGATGCCAACCATAGTGGCCTGTCCCTGGGTGACTCCGGCAATCCCCTCGTTCACCACGGCGAAATCGGTGGAGTGGAAGTAGGCAACCATAGCCATCATGGCGATCAGGAAGCCCGCGTCGCCCACACGGTTCATGACGAAGGCCTTCTTCGCTGCCGTCGCGTTAGCTGGAACTTGGTTCCAGAAGCCGATCAGCAGGTAGGAACACAGGCCCACGCCCTCCCAACCCAGGAACATCATGGTGTAGGAGTCCGCCATGACCAGGATCAGCATTGCGGCAATAAACAGGGCCAGGTAGGCAAAGAAACGACGGCGGTCCGTGTCGTGCTCCATGTATCCCACGGAGTAGACCAGGATCAACGAGCCCACCAGCGTCACCAGCATGATGAAGGTCATCGACAGCGGGTCGAGGAGAATACCAAAACTCACGTCAAATGTGCCTGCGGGAATCCAGGAGAACAACGTCTGTTGGAATCGCCTCTCCCCCGCGGGGGCCATCAACGTTTGAATCAGAATGATCACGCCCAGCACAAAGCTGAACCATGAGGCGCCAACAGCGAGCCAATGACCCCACTTGTCGGTCTTACGACCAAAGACAAGGAGGAAGCCAGCCACTACCGCAGGCACAACAAACATCAGCCATCCCAGGGAGGCTGGGCCGGTTGCGACGTATGCGTCGACGGGGGCGGTCCAATCCTGGGTCTCCATGCCAATCAGCACAGGACGACTCATGCTAGACGAGGCTCCCAGAAGGGTCTGAACTAGATAACTCATTCTTCCCCCTTAGTTCTTCAAGGCCGAAGCCTGGTCGAGGTCTGTCGTCGCACGAGCCTTATAGATCGAAACGACAATGGAGAGGCCCACCACGACCTCCGCCGCAGCAACGACCATCACGAAGAAAGCCATCACCTGCCCGCTGACATCAGCCAGCGTTCGCGCGAAAGTAATGAAGACCAAGTTGGCGGCATTCAGCATCAGTTCCACACCCATCAAAGAGATGATCATGGACTTACGAATCACCACGGTCGCGGCGCCAATGGAGAACAACACCATGGCGAGGGCAATGTAATATGCCAGGCTCATTCTTGGTTCCCCGTTTCTTGTGTTGCCAAGTCTTCTGCACGGAGCTGTTGGAGTCCGGTTGGAGCGCCTGCTCCTGCCATGCCCCATGCCCCTGACTGTTTGACCTTCACCTTGTTCCCCCAGCGACTGTCGACACGGTCTTCCGTTCGCGCCAGTAGCAGTGCTTCTGCGACTCCTGGCTCAACCTGGTTCAGCGGCTTGCCGAGTCCCTTTACCTTCAGCACACGTGGAATTGATTCTTCGACTACATCAAGGGTGTCACCGGCGATTGAAGGGTTATCAACAGCGTTGCCCGCAGCGAAAACACCCGGAGGCGGCAGCTGGCCGATGTGGCGACCCTCCTTTTCAAAGCCCCGCATCCGTGCACGGGCCACATTTTTCTGGCTGAGCTTGGGGCCCAGAAGATCAGAATGGGTAAGCACCATAGCGCCTACAGCCGCCGTGATCAGGAGTACCGCGGTCAACTGGATGGTGATCCAGTGCTCCTGGAACAAGTTCACTGCAAGTTCAGTCACCGGAAGATTGGAGTAGGGGTCGCGGTCAAACTTTCCAGGACCATCAACCTGGGAGACCAGCACCGCCGAAACCAGCAGGACCGACAACCCCAGAGCACCCAGCACTCCGCCGACAATGTAGCCGCGCCGCTGGGTTCTGTACTCATCCGAGGCGCCCAAACCAATCATCATGATGACGAAAAGGAAGAGCATCAAAATGGCACCGGTGTAAACAATGACCTGTACAGCACCGTTGAATGGGGCTTCGAGGGCGAAGAAGAGCAGCGCCAGGCCCAGCATCACCACGACCATCGACAAAACTGCATAGGCAGCCTTGTTGAAGAAGAGCACCCCCAAAGCGCCAGCGACCATGAATGCGGCAACGATCCAGAAGAACACGACCTCCCCGCCGCTGCTCATCTGTGGCCATCCATGCGAGCCCGCATCAGCGGCAGAGGCGACCAAGTTCAATGCGGAGTTCACTGTTCGTCCTCCTTTGACCCCTTTGTCGTCTGCTCGTCTTGATACTTGACGGGCTTCGCCGTTTTCAGGCTGGGGTCATCTGGGCGGTGTTCACGGACCCACTCCACTTGTTCTTCAGTGGGGCCGGTGACCTCGCCCAGGTAGTAGTTCTTGTCGCTAAAGCCTTCGACCATCGGGTGGGGGCCTGCAACTGCACCTTCCGGTAGCGGTGCCAGCAACATGTCCTTGTCGTAGATGTCATCTAGACGCGTGTACTCCGCCAACTCGAAGTCATGTCCCATCGTCAATGCGCGAGTAGGACATGCCTCAATGCAGAAACCGCAGAAAATACAACGCAGATAATTGATCTGATAGACGCGACCGTAACGTTCTCCCGGCGAATGCTGATCTTCGGGAGTGTTCGACGCGGCTTCCACCAGGATCGCATCTGCGGGGCACGCCCATGCGCACAGCTCGCAGCCAATGCACTTTTCCAGGCCGTCCTCGTAGCGGTTCAGCTGGTGGCGGCCGTGGTAGCGCGGCATGACGCGGGCGGGCTCAAAAGGATATTCCTCGGTTACCGACGGGCGGAAGAAGGAGGATCCGGTTACGCCGTAACCCGCTACGGGAGCAAAGAGCTGCCCCAGCGGGCCCTTGGGATCGTGTTCATAGCGTAGATCCTGCGAATGGTCCTCTGCGGGGCGGTCAACTTCCGTTGTCCGTTCCCCAGTTTCAGCCATATCAGTCTTTGGAACCTCAGTCTGTGAGGGGTCAGTCTGCGAAGCCTCTTGCTTATCACTCACTGTGGTTCTCCTCAATCTGGGGAGTTGCATCTTCATTGGTGGACTCGCCGTCGGCTGAAACCGCGACTCTTGCCCGACCTGCCCTGGGCGACGGTGGAAGCGTCTGTCCCAGGATGGGCGGGACCGGGTAACCACCAGCGAACGCATCGAACGGTTCGTCAGGATCAATAGTGTCCTCGTCATAGATCGACGAGGGCGGAGACGCCACCAGGTACACGATCACACCGACCAGGATGACCAGGCCCACGATCAGGGCGATGATCAACGGGACTGAGTCTCCCACCCACAGGCGCACGCCTTGCAGGAGCGCGACAACCACTATCCATCCCAGCGCGATCGGGATTAGCACCTTCCAACCCAGGTTCATGAACTGGTCGTAGCGGAAACGTAGCAACGTTCCACGCGTCCAAATCATCAGCCACATGAAGAACCAGATCTTGATGATCAGCCAGAGCATGCCCCACCAGCCGTCATTGACCCAGCTCCAGTGGCTCAACGGCCATGGTGCGTGCCAGCCACCAAAGAACATAGTCGCAGCAACCGCCGAAACGTTGAGCATGTTGATGTACTCGGCCAGGTAGTACCAACCGAACTTCATGGAGGAGTATTCGGTCATGTGGCCGGCAACAAGTTCGCCTTCGGCTTCTGGAAGGTCAAAAGGAAGACGGTTCACTTCGCCGACCATGGAAATCAGGTACACGACAAATGCGGGCAGCAGCGCAAAGCCCCACCACACCTGGGCCTGTGACGCCACGATCTCTGACGTCGACATGGAACCGGCCATGAGGAACACGGAGACTAGGGACATGCCCATGGCCAACTCGTAGGAGATCATCTGAGCCGAAGAGCGAACCGCACCAAACAGCGGCAGCGTCGACCGAGCAGACCATCCACCTAAGACAACGCCATATACGCCAAGCGATGTGATCGCCAGGATGTAAAGCGCCGCGACCGGGGCGTCTGCCACTTGGAGGGGCGTCGAATGGCCAAACATGTCAACGTTAGGCCCAAAGGGAATCACGGCCATCACCGAGAACGCCGCCAGCGCCATAATCACGGGAGCCATGAAGTAAAGGAACTTATCTGAACGCGATGTCCAGATGTCTTCCTTGAACAGCATCTTGCCCGCGTCCGCTAACGCTTGGTACAAGCCCAACGGTCCGGCAACATTCGGTCCCTTACGGGTTTGGAGTAGGCCCAAGCCGCGACGCTCAACCCAAAGAGCCATGATGACCGACACGATCAAGAAGACAACGATGAACACTGCCTTGATGACCGTGAGCCACCAGTTGGTATCCGAGAAATCAGCGACCTCATAGTTTGGAACCGCGCTTGGCAGCGCAGCAAATGCGGGGGCCAGGACGGCATCAATCACTTGTCCGCCTCCCTAACTGCAGTAACGGTTACCGTCGATCCCGCGGGAGCGAGGTCAACGTTGATTCCCGAGCCCACTGAGCATTCGGGAACCCAGATGACATGATCATCAATCTCGGTGACTTCCACGGGGAGAGTCATGCTCCCGCGTGCACCTTCAATGCGAACACTGTCGTCTTCGGTGGCGCCCAACTGGTCGAGGGCCACCTTGGAAATCAAAGCAACTGGCTGACGAGCAGACAGCGCCAAATCTGTCGCACCATCCAACATGCGCCCCAGATCCACCATCACCTTGTGCGATGCCAAGGTGAAGTCGCCGGTCTTCGCCGCCTTCTTTGCACCCTTCTTCGACGAGGGCTGTGCCGTGACAGGCGCTGCACCTTGCGCGCCCTCAATGGGCGCTACGCTTTGCGCGCCCCCGATGGGCGCCGAAGCCCTCTTGCCACGCCACAACATGTGGGGGTTGACCTCTGCATACAGCTGCTCCAGCGTGCGCAGCCCTAGGTCGCTACCCATTTCTTCGGCAAGCATGTGCAGGACTTCGCGGTCCGGCAGCGTCGAAGATGTCAGCGCCTGCCCAAAGGGACGCAGGCGGCCTTCCCAGTTGACGAAGGTCCCGTTCTTTTCAGCGGGAGGCGCAACGGGGAATACGACATCGGCAAGCTCTGTGAGTTCTGATTGGCGAACCTCCAGGGAGACCACAAAATCGGTTTCCTTGACTGCCTTCAGCGCTTTCTGCGGGTCCGGCCAGTCACGAACGTCCAAACCGCCAAGGATCAAAGCACCCAGGTTGCCCTGTGCCGCCTCATCCAGGATCTCTGCTGCCGACATGCCCTCTTCGGCGGGAAGAGTTCCCCACTCCAAAGAGTCACGGGCACCGTCGTCAGTCACCAACCGACCAAACGGCAGAAGCCCTGGGAGGAGCCCCGCGTCAATTGCGCCACGCTCACCGCTACGGCGAGGAATCCACTGCAGGCGAGCCCCTGTGCGCTTAGCGAGATCCGCCGCTGCACTCAGCAGGCCCGGAGTGCGAGCAGCACGCTCCCCCACAAGGATCACCGCGTCATCGGCCAAAGAATCCAGGCCAGCGACAACCGCCACCTCTTCGCCAGGGGCGGCCATGAGGAGTTCGGCGTTCAGTTTCTGGCTTCCACGCGTGCTCCAGGGAGCAACCGTCGTCACCTTGGTGGTACCTGCGGTAACGCCCTTGCGTAGACGCAGGAACAAAGAACCACATTCGTCTTCGGGCTCAAGACCAATCAAAACAACCTGTGACGCCTTTTCCACGTCGTCGTAGGTCACCGCGAGCCCTCGGCCCGCTACCAAAGCGGCAAGGAACTGTTCTTCTTCGGCGGTCTCTGCGCGCCAACGCGCATCGACGTTGTTGGTGCCAAGCACTGTGCGGGCAAACTTGGACCATGCCCAGGCGTCCTCGAACGTGACGCGGCCACCAGGCAGCAACCCAACGCTCTTGCCAGAGTTCTTGTCGACGGCCTTGGCCAATCCCTGTGCCGCGCGATCCAACGCATCCGACCAAGAGGTGGGAACTAACTTGCCGTCTTCACGAACCAGCGGCATCTTCAGCCTGTCGTCCTGACGGAACCAGAAGTAACCGAAGCGATCCTTATCCGTGATCCACTCTTCGTTCACTTCCGGAACGTTTTCCGACAGTTTGCGCATGATCTCGCCGCGGCGAATGTCGATACGGACTCCAGATCCGGAAGCATCATGCTCCGCGATCGACGGTGTTGACACCAGGTCGAAGGGACGAGCACGGAAACGGTACGTGTTCGAAGTCAGCGCACCGACGGGGCAAATCTGGATGATGTTGCCGGAGAAGTAAGAGGCGAAAGTTCGGCCCGCCAGGTCCTTTTCTGACTTCTTCTCCGGGCCTGCGTACACCGAGGAGATAATCCCGGCCTCGCCGTAAGGGCCAGAGATATCCGTCTGCTCGGGGCCTTTGACACCTGGAACGCTGAAGCCTAAGACCTCGGCGTCAAACGTGCCAATCTGTTCTGCCATGAAGTAATGGTCATCTGTCGGGGACGAACCACCGCCACGACCCTGCAGGTCGATGAAGGCATCACCGGGGATCTCGCGAGCGAAGCGAACGCAACGCTGACACAGAATGCAACGCTCACGGTCCAAGAGAATCTGCGTCGTCAAACGCATCGGCTTGGGGTAAACCCGCTTCGCAGCAGTGAAACGCGTGTCGTCACGGCCCTCGGACATCGCCTGATTCTGCAGGGGACATTCGCCGCCCTTGTCGCAGATTGGGCAATCCAGAGGGTGGTTGATCAGCAAGAACTCCATTACGCCCTGCTGTGCGGCATGGGCAGCTTGGGAGGTGTGCTGAGTCTTGACGACCATCCCTGGACTCACCGTGATCGCACAAGACGGCTGCGGCTTTGGCATCATCCGCAGATTTCCGTCGCGGTCAGGCGTCCCAACCTCCACCAAGCACTGGCGGCACGCGGCAACCGGCTTCAACAGTGGATGATCACAGAAGCGCGGGATCCTTATTCCTGCTTCTTCCGCAGCACGGATGATCAGCTTGCCGGCTTCTGTGGTCACCTCAGTGTTGTCAATGGTGAGAGTGACCAAGTTCGGCTCAGTCTTTGCGGCCGCACTCATTGAGCACCTCCCTTGGCAAAGATGGTGGACTTCTCGTAGGGGAACAGCTCCCAAGCGGGCGTGTGCAGCCCGGCTTCAAACTCTTCACGGAAGAGGGCAATGCCCGACTTGATAGGTGTAGCCGCAGCGTCACCCAACGCGCAGAACGACTTGCCGAAGATGTTGTTCGCAATATCGACCAGCAAATCAACGTCGCCGGGGTGACCTTTACCTGCCTCCAACCGATGCATGACCTGCTTCAGCCAGTAGGTGCCTTCACGGCACGGCGTGCACTTACCGCAAGATTCGTGCTGGTAGAAATCAGCCCACATGCGGATGGTGCGGACAACTGAGGTCGTCTCATCGAAAACCTGAAGCGCACGGGTGCCCAGCATGGAGCCGGCAGCGGCAACGCCCTCGTAATCCAAAGGAACATCCAGGTCCTTCTCTGTGAACAAGGGAGTTGAGGAACCACCGGGAGTCCAGAACTTGAGCGTGTGGCCCTCGCGAATCCCGCCGGCCAGATCCAGAAGTTCGCGCATTGTGATGCCGAATTCCGCTTCATACTGACCAGGGTTTTTCACGTGACCAGACAGGGAGAACATCCCCGTCCCGCGGGAACGTTCGGTACCAAGCGACGCGTACCATTCCACGCTTTCACGGTAGAGAAGCGCCACGTCGGCAATGGTTTCAACGTTGTTCACAACGGTTGGGCGGGCGTACAGGCCCTCGACCGCGGGGAACGGAGGCTTCAGACGAGGGTGACCACGGTGACCCTCCAGCGAATCCAGCAACGCTGTTTCTTCACCACAGATGTAGGCGCCAGCGCCGGCATGGGCGGTGATCTTCAGATCACCCAGGATGCCCGCGGCTTCGGCTTCCGCCACGGCATTGAGCAGACGGCGGTAAACCTGAACAACTTCGCCGCGCAGGTAGATGAAAGCGTGCTTGCAGTTGATGGCACGCGATGCAATCGCAACGCCCTCAACCACCAGGTGCGGATCAGCCATCAGCAGCGGGATGTCCTTGCAGGTCCCCGGTTCTGATTCGTCAGCGTTGACCACCAGGTAGCGCGGCTTGCCATCATCGGGGGGAAGGAAAGACCACTTCATGCCTGCGGGGAATCCTGCGCCACCACGACCTCGGATTCCCGAGTCCTTCATGGTCTGCACAATGTCAGCCGGATCAATCTTCTTGGCCTTCTCAAGCCCCTTGTACGCACCGTGGGCCAGGGCAGCTTTCAGAGTCCACGACTCCTCAACTCCCCAGTTCCTTGATAGTGCGGGAACCAGTGGGCCCGGTTTGGTGAATTCCACCATCACTGTGCTCCTTCGGTCTTATTGGGCCTGCGACCACCGCGGCGATTTCGTGCCCGACCCCTTTGGGAGGAGCCGCCTCGCTTCTGGGCAGGCTTCTGCTGTTGCGAGGGGTTCTGCTTCGGTGCGGGCTTTTGCTTCGCCCCTACCTTGGCGCCCCCATCTTTGGCAGCCGCGTCCTCAGCTTCGATGGCTTCGTCGACAATCTTGGTTGGCGCTTCATCGGCCGCGACGGGGCTGTCCTCGACGGAATCCACAGCGATCTCTTGATCTTCTGCGGCGTCTACCAGCGGGGGCTCGAAGGGATCCTTGATTTCCTGCGGGGCGACCCAGCCGTGTTCCTGCGCCAGTTTCAGGCCAGCCAAAGTGGCCTCCCCGGTCCCGGGACCCTGGTTCACCAGTCCATCAGCAAATCCGGCCAGGGTGCGGGAGACCTCTTTGAAAGTAGGCACCTGGTCAGGTCCGCGCGTAGGACGAACCGGATTGCCGGCCTGGATATCGGCGACCAATTTCTTCGCGGACTCCGGCGTCTGGTTGTCAAAGAACTCCCAGTTGACCATGATCACGGGCGCGTAATCACACGCCGCGTTGCACTCCAGACGCTCCAACGTAATCAGGCCATCTTCGGTGGTTTCGTCATGTCCCACCTGGAGAGTTTCAGCCAGTTCGTCGTAGATCTGTTCCCCGCCCAGGACGCCACAGAGGGCATTGGTGCAGACCCCCACGTTGTACGTGCCGTTGGGGTGACGCTTGTATTGGGTGTAGAACGTGGCAACTGCGGAGACTTCCGGTTGCTCAATCTCCAGGATGTCAGCGCAAAGAGCGATCCCATCGGCGCTTACGTAACCGTCCTCTGACTGCACCAAGTGCAGCATTGGCAGCAGCGCAGAGCGAGCATGACCCTTTGGATAGCGGCTGATGATTTCAGCTGCATCGGCGCGAAGGCGTGCCTCTGTTTCGGGTGAGTAAGTCATCGATCAACTCCTCCTGCAACCGGGTCAAAGGATCCCAGCGTGACAACCACGTCCGCCAGCTGGCCGCCCTCGGTCGCCATTGACAGTGCCTGCAAGTTGGCGAAGGACGGGTCCCGGAAGTGAGCACGGAAGGGACGCGTGCCCCCGGCGGAAACCAAGTGGACCCCAAGGATGCCCTTGGCGTGTTCAACCTGTTGATAGGTCTGGCCCGCAGGAACCTTGAAGCCCTCTGTCGCCAACTTGAAGTGGTGGATCAGCGCTTCCATGGATTCGCCCATGATCTTCGCGATGTGATCCGGACTGTTGCCTTGTCCATCTGGCCCTACCGTCAGCTGAGCTGGCCAAGCGATGTGTTTGTCCGCGATCATGACGGGTTGGCCCTCGGTCGCCTCAAGACGGCGAAGAACCTGGTCGATGATTCGCATGGACTGGTAGCACTCATCGAACCGAACCAACACGCGGTCGTAAGCATCCGAGTTCGTATGAACCGGGATGTCGAAATCGTAGGTTTCGTACCCGCAGTACGGCGCGTCTTTACGCAGATCCGCTGCCAGGCCGCCAGCACGCAACATGGGCCCCGTGACTCCCAGGGCCATCATTGCCGACATCGGCAGGTAGCCAACGCCAATGAAACGCTTCTTGAAGATTGGGTTCTGCAGCGTCAGATCCTGCATCTCCCCCACGTCATTGCGAACCTTGGGCATCAGTGAGCGGATGTAGTCCACGGTTCCCGGGGGCAGGTCCAATGGGACACCGCCGGGGCGCACAAACCCGTGGTTCATACGCAAACCAGTGATGCGCTCGAAGATACGGAGGATCTCTTCGCGACCACGGAAGCCGATGGTCATCATGGTGGTCGCACCCAGCTCATTGCCGCCGGTGCCAATAGCGACCATGTGAGAAGCGATGCGGTTGAGTTCCATCAGAAGGACACGGATTAACGTGGCGCGCTCTGGGATCTGATCTGTGACGCCAAGCAGTTTCTCAACTGCCAGGGAATAGGCCACCTCCTGGAAGAAAGGAGCCACATAGTCCATGCGCGTCACAAACGTGGAGCCCTGTGTCCAGTTGCGGAACTCCATGTTCTTTTCAATGCCGGTGTGGAGGAAACCGATGTCGACGCGGGTGTCGCGAACGGTCTCCCCTTCCAGTTCCAGGATCAGGCGCAGCACGCCGTGAGTGGAGGGGTGAACCGGCCCCATGTTGAGAACCACGCGCTCATCGGAGATTTTGCGAATCTCCTCAAGGACGTCCTCCCAGTCACCGCCTTGGGCGATCACTTCGGGGAAATCCTCAGGCCCCAACTGGTCGCCGCCGGGGGTGGCAAAAATCTGCTGAGTCGACTTAGACATCAGTTGTAAGACCTCCGTGTGTCGACGGGCGGAATGGTCGCGCCACGGTATTCGATGGGAATGCCGCCCAGCGGGTAATCCTTGCGCTGAGGATGACCAATCCAGTCCTGTGGCAACTCAATGCGAGTCAGTCCTGGGTGTCCCTCAAAGATGATCCCCATCAGATCCCAAGCCTCACGCTCAGGCCAATCGTTGCCGGGATAAATGTGAACGATCGAGGGAATCCGCGGATCCTCATCCGGAACCGCAACCTCCAGGTAGATGGTGCGGTCATGGGTGAATGAACGGAATGCGTAAAGCCCGTGCAACTCCCTGCCGGAATCACCGGGGTAGTTCACTGCGGAAACACCCAGGCACATCTCGAAGCGCAGATCTTGGTCATCACGCAACTGCAAGGCAACAAACGGGAGATGCTCACGCTTGACGTAAATGATTAGTTCGTCGCTGTGGTTGACCACAACCTTCTCGATCACGTCGCGGACTTCTAAGCCCTCTTCGGTGATCAGTTCTTCCAGAACGTCTACGGCCTCATCAAACCAGGATCCATATGGACGAGGGCTAGCACCGGGAAGCGAAAATGTTTCAACCAGACCGCCAAAGCCGGTGGTGTCCCCGTCATCGCGGACGCCAAACAGGCCGGTGCGAACTGAGATGACCTCTGGTTGCATGAACTCAGCATCCGGGGTCGCTATTTCCCCTGCGTGATCCGGGCCCTGGGGAAGCTTCTCGATGTCTTTCACGCGAGCAGTCCCTTCATCTGGTGGGTGGGGGTCGCGGCCAGAGCAGCGGCCTCTGCCTTACGGGCAATCTCAGCGCGGTGTTCGCCCAGCGGCTCTTTACCGATCTGTTCACGCAGAACCAAGACAGCGTGGATCAGCGCTTCGGGCCTTGGTGGGCAACCAGGAAGGTACACGTCGACGGGCACGATGTGGTCAACACCCTGCACCACCGCGTAGTTGTTGAACATGCCACCAGAGGAAGCGCACGCCCCCATGGAAATGACCCACTTGGGTTCTGGCATGGAGTCGTAGATACGCCGCACAATGGGGGCCATCTTCTGACTGACACGACCAGAGACGATCATTAGATCAGCATGACGAGGGGAGGCACGGAATACCTCCAGCCCAAACCGCGCCATGTCGAAACGTGGCGTTCCTGCCGCCATCATCTCGATAGCACAGCAAGCCAGCCCCATGGTGACTGGGAACTGGCTGTGCTTGCGGGCAAGTCCCAGCACGTTCTCCATGCTGGTCAAGCCCATACCTGAAGGGAGCTTCTCTTCAATACCCATTCGTCAAACCTCCCCTATGTCCAATCCAGACCTTTACGACGCAACTCGTAAAGGTAGGGAACAGTAATCAGCGCAATGAAAATCAGGATCGACACCAGTGCGAAGGGTCCCACGATCCCGAAGGAGACTGCCCACGGGTACATGAACACGACTTCGATGTCGAAAATGATGAAGGTCATGGCTACCAGGTAGTACTTGACCGGGAAACGACCCTCTTCAATGCGTTGTGGACCAGGGTCGATTCCGCACTCATAGTTCTGTGCCATCACGACGTTCTTCTGCGTGGGGCCCAAGACAGCGGAAGCTGCCAAGCCACCAACAGCGATCACCAGCGCCGCCGCGAGCATTATCAGCAGCGGAACATAAGGATTAGTCATCAGTCCTCCCGACGTGCGGTCCAGCCGTCGTCACCTTCATACCTTCGGCACCACCTTGGTCAACGCCGTTATCACCCGGTCGTCAATGTCTCCACCCGACCGTTCGTAGCCGTCCGATAGCAGCTTGTTCACAAACTTCATTAGACGCTTCCGCGGTAGACCGTAGTAGGTACAAACCCGCATGATTTTTGGATTCTCTATCAGGGCAACGAATACGCGTCCCAGCGAGTAGTAGCCTCCATAGACCTGCCGCAGCTCTTCAGGATAGACGCTCATTGCCAAATCGAAGCCGGACTCAGTATCACGTGCGAACGCGCTGGCCGCTGAATCCGCCAAGAACCGCCCAGACTTGAGGGCCGGGGCGATCCCCTCACCGTTAAATGGCGACACCATTCCGCCCGCATCTCCAACCAGGGCAAGCCCATTTGCGTAATGCGGACCGCGGTTAAATGACATTGGCAGTGCCGCCGACCCCAGTGAGCCCACCTGGTTTTCCGGAGTGAAGCCCCAGTCCGACGGCAGATTTTCTACCCACTTTTTAAAGACTTTGCGATACGCCAATGTTGTCGAAGTCGCGTCGGAAGACACGGACCCAAGCCCTACGTTTACCAGTCCGTTCCCCAAAGGGAAGATCCAGCCATAGCCTGGGAGGAGCTCAGATTCACCGGGCTTACCGCTCCATAACTCAAGATGTGATTCCATCCAGGGTTCGTCGCTGCGCGGAGAACGGAAGTACGTGCGTGCGGCCACCCCCATGGGACGGTTTCGCTTCTTCTCAATCCCCAGCGATGTCGCGAGTCGTGCCGAAACGCCTCCGGCATCTACAACCAGGCGTGCGGTCGCCATTACTTCCGTGGGTCCTGGGCGCGGTGAGTTTGTCGGGGCCTCCGAAGAGCCCGGAGAACCTTTGCTCCGTGCGTCCTTTCGGCGTCCGCGCACCCCTATGACACGACCGGAAGGCGACTTGATGGCTTCGGTTACCTGCACTCCCTCGTAGAGGCGTGCCCCAGCGCTTTCAGCATGTTGGATCAGCTCTTGATCCAGCTCCTTGCGGGCCCTCGTCATACCGTATCCAGGGAGGGTGGCCTGCTCTGGCCAGTCGAAGTAAACCTCGTTTCCCCCACCGATCACACGCAGTCCGCGGTTGCGCATCCACCCCGTAGTGTCCATGCCCATTAGGGCTAATTCTGAAACGGCGGCAGGAGTGAGTCCATCACCGCAGATTTTGTCTCGAGGGAAAACCGCACGGTCCAGCACTGCGACATCGAATCCTAGAGAAGCCAGGTGATACGCGGTTGAAGCCCCCGCGGGGCCCCCGCCGACAACAATGACATCTGCGTCAATTTTCAAGACGTCATCGGCGCTCAACGGGCTCCCTTTCCATCTGGTCTCACTGCGACAGTCGACCGTGGCAGTCAACTGTAGTAGCCAAGCACGGCACCAACTACAGCGATCAACTGTGGCGCCTAAATCCTAGCCAGGGAAGCGCCTGATTACTTAGGACCATTGTTTGAAGCCCCGGTGAATCGCAACCGTACCGAAAGTCAGGTTCCGATACTCCACGTCCACCCATCCAGCTTGCTGCATCAACTTGCCCAGTTCCTGCTGGTTGTGCCAATCGAAAATTGACTCCGTCAAATAGTCGTAAGCGGCGCCTGCCGGGGAGACTAAACGCCCAAGTAGCGGTGCAATTCGACCCAGATACAGTTGATAGGCCGGCTGCACCAACGAGGTCGGGGTGGAGAACTCGCAGATGACCACTCTGCCACCTGGTTTCGTGACACGGTAGAACTCGCGCAACGCCTTGGGGACGTCGTCAATGTTACGAAGACCATAGCTAACGGTGACGGCATCAAACGTATCGTCACCAAACGGAAGATCAGTTGCGCTCCCCCAGATGAAGTCGACCTCTGGATGACGTTCGCGTCCAGCGTTCAGCATCCCCACGGAAATATCAAGCGCAACAACATGCGCACCAGATTTCATGATCTCAGCCGAAGACGTACCCGTCCCCGCAGCAACATCCAAGACAATTTGGTCGGGCCCCGCCCCTAATGCCTTGATTGTGGCGCGACGCCACGGGTAAACCATGCCCAAAGAAATCACTTCGTTGGTCAGGTCATAACGCGACGCCACCGCGTCGAACATGTGCGCAACTTGCGCCGGGTCCTTACTGAGGTCAGCGCGGGTCACATTGTCTGGCTGCGAAGTCAACATGATCTCTATTGTTTCATCCCGTCGGGCTTAGGCTGGTTCCATGACATTCCGCGGAGGCGGCGAGATAGGGCACAGAAAGGCAGGCCGATGAGCGCGCTGATCGACAGCACCGGCACTCTTCCCCAACTACATGTGGTGGCACGCCGCGTGGATGATCTGGGCCCAGACCTGTTGCGCCTGGTGCCACCTTCGCGTGATATCGCGGCGTGGCTGGAGAACCACACTCAAATTGTTGGTTGGGGAAAGGCCGCTGAACTTGAGTTCACTGGCCGTCATGCCATGCGCGAGGCTGCAAGAGCATGGGATCGGCTAGCTGCAGAATCAGACGTGACTGTCCTGGATTACAACGGCCAACCTGTTTCAGACTATGAAACGCTGGAACAGGGTATGAAGTGGCCCGTAGCGCTCGGGTCGTTTGGCTTCGCGACTTCAACTCCCGGATACCTGGTGGTCCCCGCGATGACGCTGGTGCGGCGTGACGGCGCCCAGTGGGTGATCTCAGCTACCACGGACCACCACCGAAGCGTCGAAGACCCTCTTGAAACGCTCGAACGCCTCCAGTCCCAGCGCGAGCCTTGGACCGATCCGACGGGCCTGTGGACCGACCCGGGTCGGATGACACAGAGCAAGTGGAAGGAGGCCGTGCGCAGGCTGATTGGAATGCTCCAATCTGGCGCGGCATCCAAAGTCGTTTTGACTCGCGACCTCCTTGTTTCCGCCAGCCAGCCAATCGACGAACGTCAGCTACTGGATTCTCTGCGCGATCGATACCCCACCACCTGGGTCTACGCACTGAACGGCCTTATTGGTGCAACCCCAGAGATGCTTGCATCCCTGCATGACGACCAATTCGTTTCCCGAGTCTTGGCCGGTACCTCGGCGCCTGGCAGAGGCCAAGAGCTGCTTGGGTCCATGAAGAACCGCACCGAACACCACTTGGCCGTGGAGTCGGTAGCGCGCGCCGTGGCCCCACTTTCGGAGAGTCTGGACTTGCCCTCGGATCCAGAACTCCTTGAACTCCCAAACGTGACGCACCTGTCCACTGAAGTTCGGGCCCTGATCCGTGACTCGAACGTCCTGGACGTGGCGGACGCTCTACACCCGACCGCAGCCGTGTGTGGAACGCCAACCAACTTGGCTTACAGAATCTTGGGCGACATCGAAGGAACCCAGCGCGGGCGCTACTCCGGCCCCGTCGGTTGGATTGACGGCGCCGGAGACGGGGACTTCGGAATCGCCCTCCGCTGTGGTCAGCTCTCTGATGATCACCAACAGATCCGTGTCTTCGCTGGCGGAGGAATCATGCCTGATTCCGTTCCCGAAGTGGAGCTAGCGGAAACGAGGGCAAAAATGCGTCCCCTGCTTGAAGCTCTGGGCCTAGAAAGCTAAGCGTCGCGCGCCCTCAATACGGCCTGAGTGGTCATCTCCTGACCATTCCGCAGAATCTCCAGGGTGACCTCCTGGCCAGCCGTGTAGCGACGAACAAATCCGGTAAGAGCCGGACCAGATGTCACCGAGTGACCATCAATTCCAATCACGACGTCACCTGGCAGCAGACCCGCTTCTTCAGCGGCGCCTCCCGCCACGACTTCCACGACCTGGGCCCCCATGTAGGTTGCGCTTCCGCTGGCGGCAACCCCGGTCTGGATTTGCACACCAAGCAGTGCGTGCTCAACCTTGCCGGTGCTGATGATCTGCTGGGCAACCGACTTCACCAGATCGACGGGGATAGCAAAGCCCAGACCGATGGATCCAGCCTCGCTTGCGCTAGAGGACGTGGAAGCGATCGAAGAGTTGATACCGATCACGCCACCGGTGGCGTCAAACAGCGGGCCACCAGAGTTACCTGGATTCAACGAAGCATCTATTTGGATGGCGTTGGTGACAACCAATTCCGTCTGTGTTCCAGCCATGGGGTTGGAGGGGTCAACTGCACCTGTTGATTCCACAGTCACCGGGCGGTCGAGGGCAGAGATCACCCCCGTCGTCACCGTGTCAGCCAGCCCCAATGGGGCACCAACAGCCATGATCGGTTGCCCCACCTGCAGCGTCTCAGAGGTGGCAAACCGTGCCGCAACCAGATCATCGGGCACCGTGGTCAGCGCAAGAACCGCCAGGTCCGTTGTGGAGTCCGTTCCAACGATGGTGGCCTCGTAGAGGCGGCCATCATGAGTTGTGACTGTAAGCGTGCCCTCGTCCAATGCTGAAGAAACAACGTGATAGTTGGTGATGATGTGACCGTCAGAGTCAAAGACAACACCCGATCCCGAGGCGGAACCAGAGCGTCCTTCCACCATGATCGCGACCGTGGCAGGACGGACGGCAGCTGCGACTGCTTCCCAGTCTGGGGCCTGGGAGCTCTGGTTCACCGGGGGGATCACCTCAGAACCGCTCTGAACATCCTCCACGACGGGCTGTGACGCACTCGAAGTTGACGCGTCACTGCGGTATTCGGATAGGCCCCACGTCACTCCCGCTGAAAACAGCGCGGTAACCACCATGGCGCCGATCAGCGCACCCCACCCCGGCCCACGCTTTCGTTCCGTCGTTGTGACGCGCGAGGGCAAAACTGGGGCCTGTTGCGCCGAGTATCCCGATTGTTGTGAAGGCGATCCTGCGTAGCCAACTCGGGGGGCAGAAGGAGGGGTGGAGGCCGGCCCCGCGTACGGGTTTTGTTGCGCCGAAGGGACACTTGTAGCCCCCGCCGCATTCTGGGCTTGCCCGGCCGCCCACGGGGATGGCTGCTGATAACTCTGCGGGGCAGAAGACTGCGGTATAGACGACTGCCCAGACTCCGGGGTCCTTCCCGGGTCCGTTCCCGCTGCTGTTGGCCGGTAGGGGGCAAAACGATCCGGCCGAGAACCTGCGGACCCTGGCTGTCCCGTGGGTGCGTCGTTGCTTGACGTGATATTTCCACTGGGATCCACGCGCCATGAGCTTGATCCGAACTTGTCCTGCGTCATCCGCTTCCCTCCGCTCTTCTCATCTCCTGGATGTAAAGCCAGGACTGCACGGCGCCCCGTAAAGCGCCTATCTAGGCCAAGTATGCGCAAAAAGTTCGGTCTGGACTTGGCGGTGTCTGAGAATTTGCTGTGAGCAACTGTGACGGATCTGACAAGCGAAGTGTCCGTTAGCCAGCGGGTGGCTCCGAAAGGATGCGACGCACCAGTTGGTCAGCGGGCCGCAGAGACACCCGAATGACAGAGCGCCCTCGGATCGGTTGGCGGAGCAGTTGACGGAGCTTCTGGACACCCGTCGTCTCGTAGACGGTCCATCCACAAGCACTTGCAACACCCAAGGCGTCAATATCTTGCGGAACCCGGAAGAAGCGGTCATACATTGCGCTCCCCGCCACGCGCCCATGTTCAAGCGAAGCGAAAATGGACCCTCCCCCGTCATCAAGAACGATGGCCTGGATGTCCTGGGGGCCGTCCGGGCGTGCCGCCAGTGAAGGCAGGTCATAACAGAACGTAAGGTCGCCAAGCACCACACGCACAGGGACGTGAATGCCGAACTGGAGTCCCAGGGCAGAGGCGATGGTCCCGTCGATGCCAGCAAGCCCACGATTTGCGTACACGAGTGCGTTTCCAGGCTTGCCCGCAGCAAGATCAAAGGCACGCACAGCTCCAGAAGCTCCAAGCCACAACGCACAGGGTTCCGTGGCCTGCCATATTTCGCACGCAACTGAGAGCTGATTGAGTTCGTTGCCTTTTACAGTCTCGGCTGCCAGCGCATCGGCAAGACCTCTCGCCGCTCCTTGAGCGAGGGCGACGCAACGCTCTCGCCATCCTTCATTACATATTTTGTCCGAGGGCATCTCTGCGAATACTTGGTCTGGCACTAAACGTTCCACATAAACGGTTGCGTTGCCCTCTGAATCAGGCCAATCTTCCGACTCCCCGACAACGATCTTCCGCACCGGAGGAACATCAGCCCTGTTCCTCTGCGATGAATTACCTGCGAGCAGTCGGGCAACCGGGCGAGAAAGAGTGGGGCGGCCAAGAACAATGATCTGTTCGACTTCTGCTCCCAGGAGATCGGCGATCAACGGCCCATGGGGCAACCAGTTTGCGACGTCGCAAACCCCGGAAGAGGGCTCCGCCAGCATCGGGATCCCAAGCTGAGCGGCATACTGGACAAGGTCTCTTACGTCGCTCCGTTCTCTTGCTCCCCCAACGTCGCCAACGACCAGGAGTGTACGCAGATCAGGGTCGACGACTTCCTCCCACCTGGTTGACCCATTTTCAGCGAACACCTGCGGAGTTGCCTGGGCCCCATCTACGCGCGGCGAGATCGAAATGTCGCCGGAAGGAACCAAGGGTTCGCGAAACGCCACGTTGATGTGTGCCGGACCGGGAAGACCTGGCATTCCGCAAGCGCGCATCACAGTTCGAATCACTCGAGCACGCAGTTTTGCCAGCAGTGGTTCCGAGGGGCGGTCAAACGCGGGCACGTTCAGCTCAGCCACGGGTGCGCCCGCAAAGATCGCGAGCTGCTCTGTAGTTTGGTTTGCCCCTACACCGTGAGCCTCAAAAGGGCGGTCGGCGGTGAGCGCAAGAAGGGGAAGGCCCTGGTGGTGTGCCTCTTCCATCGCCGGGTGGAGCTCCGCTACCGCGGTGCCCGATGTCGTGACCACGCATGCTGGTTCTCCGGTTGCTTTGATGAGCCCCAGAGCCCAGAAACCAGCTCCTCGTTCTTCGGCGAATGGATGAACGTGCAGCAATCCCCTCGTTTCGTATGCTTCAAGAACATAGGCAAAAGGCGCATTTCGTGAACCCGGGCAGTAGGCGAAGTGCTTTACCCCCCGGTTGAGGAGAGCACTGACGATCGACTCTGCGGCCCGGATACTGGGCGGGGCGGCGCTGGGCAGCGCATTACTGGACGATGCGTTTGAAGGGGCAGCCGTTGTAGTCAATGCACGTCCTCGTCTACGAAGTGGCTCATCTGAACCAGGCGGCTAATCCAGCGGGCGGCAGTTGACTCTTCCAAGGGGAGGGATTTCTTCGCCAAACGCCCCTTGCGTACGTCATCTGCTTCTGTGATGCCGATGGTTCCGGCTAAACCACTGTTTCCCGGGCCGAAGCCCGTCGCAGGGACGAGCGGAGTGTCCACGACGTCCGCTGCTAGGAGTCGTGCGGTTCCAAGACCGCAGGCCAGGTCTAGGTTCGGGAGCGCTGCTGCCAATGTCACCCCTGCGGCAAGACCGATCGATGTGTCCAGGGCAGATGACACCGCAAGGTTCATCCCTAGTGCGCGTCCCAAGTTCAGAGCCTTCTTCACCCCGCCTAGCGGTGCCACCTTCAGGACTGCAACATCCGCTGCGTGAAGATCACGAACGGCCAGAGGGTCCGATGAAAGACGAATTGACTCATCTGCGGCCAGGGGGACCGCCGTTGCTTTCCTTAACGCGGCAAGATCTTGAACTGTGGGGACGGGTTGCTCAGCGTATTGGAGACCTCCCACGGCGGCCGCTGCCCGGTCCAGGTCGGCCAGGGACCGCGCAGCCTGTTTCACAGTCCAAGCGCAATTGGCGTCAACCCGAACCTTCGCCGCTTCGCCGTAGTGCTCCGCCAGGTATTCAGACACCAGGCGCACTCTGTCCCGGTCTGCTTTGGCTTGCTTCTCATCAGAGCCAGCCGCGTCAGCAACCTTGATTTTGGCCGTCGCGCAACCAGGCGCAGCTCGGAGACGGCGCAAGACCTCATCGTTGTCGACAACTGGAATTGTCACGTTCACGGGGATTAGATCACGGTTGGGCTCAGGTTGCTTCTCTACCGCCAGGCTCAATGCCGAAGCCAGCCACCGCGCTGAGACTTGTGCGTCGTAGTCCCAAAAGGGGGCACATTCTCCCCAGCCTCCCGGCCCTCGAAGAAGGACGCCCTCGCGGGAGGTGACTCCACGAAATCGAACGTTCAGCGGAACCGAGAAAACCACTACCTCTTGGAGCTCCGCCCATGCCTGGTGCCGTTCTTGGAGGCCGCCGCGGCGAAGTTCCCCCATGGACACGCGACGAAACCGTGGGGAGGCAACAGAAGTCATGGTCAAGATTCTACGCAAGGGGCAAAATCGGGTTCCCTGCGCGGTGGCTATAGTTGAGCGATGATCGTCATCGCCCTCATAGCCGGCGCACTGGGAGTAGTGCTGTCTTTGGCTTTGCGCCGCGATACCACGCGTGCTCGCCAGGTTGTGCAAAGCGGCGGCGTCCTAGACCAACGCTTCGTTTACGTGCTCCTGCCCGGATTCTCTCTTCTGCTTGTTGGTATGGGCGGACTTGGCTTAGTTCTTCCGGGGGTGGGAGGCGCACTGGGGAACTTCCTGGGCCCGCTCCTGGCGGCGCTCTGTGCGCTGGTAACTCTGGCGGGGATCGTGCTGGCAGTACTCGGCCTGGGCAGTGGACCCGCTCCCAACTGGGCACTCCCGGCGTGGGCGCGCAAGGGTGACAAAGACAGCGGCGGCAGAGGTGGCAAGCGTGGCAACGGCAAGGGCCGCAAACGCTGACACGCTGTAGCCGCCCCCCCTTTGGATCGCGGTTTATTTGCGCCTACGCGCCTGACCGCTGTGCCTCTTACGCTTGTGTTCCTTCTTTCGCTCCTTGCGGTTCTTTGGCGCCTTCCCCAAAGAACGCACCATCACTGCTTTGATGGTGTGCATTCTGTTCTCAGCCTGATCAAAGACGATTGAGCGCGGACCGTTGAAAACCTCGTCCGTTACCTCGATACCATCCAACCCAAAGTCATCAAAGATATCTTGACCGATGGTGGTGTTCAGGTCATGGAAGGCGGGCAGACAGTGCATGAATTTGGCGTTCGGGCCGGCTTTTTCCATCAGGGCTTCAGTCACCCGATAAGGCTGGAGCTCCGCTATGCGCTGAGCCCAAACCTCCTTTGGTTCCCCCATGGAGACCCACACATCGGTGTGAACGAAGTCCACACCTTCGACCTGGTCAACATCTTCTGTGATGGTGATGCGGGCACCAGTTGACATCGCAATTTCGTACGCCTTTTCAACCACCGACTGTTCGGGCCAGAGTTCCTCAGGGGCGATAATGCGCACGTCACAACCCAAGATGGCGCCGTTTACCAATAGCGAGCGGCCCATGTTGAACCGCGCGTCTCCAACATATGCATAGGCGATCTGGGAGAAGTCTCTCCCCCCAGCGTGCTCCTTCATGGTCAGGGAATCTGCGAGCATCTGCGTGGGATGCCAATCATCCGTCAAACCGTTCCAGACAGGAACGCCAGATTCACGTGCCAGAATCTTCACTGCTTCTTGGTCATCGCCGCGGTATTCGATGCCGTCATAGAAGCGGCCCAGCACCTTCGCGGTGTCCGCGATCGATTCCTTGTGTCCCAACTGCGATCCACTTGGGTCCAGGTAGGTGGTCGACGCGCCCTGATCTGCGGCAGCAACTTCGAATGCGCAGCGAGTACGGGTGGATGTCTTTGCGAAGATCAGGGCGATGTTGCGTCCCTTCAGATACTGCACTTCGTTGCCGCTCTTGGTTGCCTTCTTCAAAAGGGCAGCCAACTCAATGAGTTGGAGCCACTGCTCGCTGGACTCATCCAGCTCGCGCAACAGGTTGGATCCGGGACGCAGATATGGGGTGATGTCAGTCATACGTCGAGCCTAGAGGCTCACCTGAGTTTTTTCGGGCTATCGTTTCCACCGTGAGCGCACTTCCGACAGTCTCAGATACTTTTGATCCAACCAAGTGGCAAGAAGTACCGGGTTTTGACTTCACTGACATCACTTACCATCGCGGGATTTCGCGAGGGCCAGAAGATGGGGCACCTGCCGGAGCCCCCCTGCCCTGGGTGCGGGTAGCCTTCGACCGACCCGAAGTTAGGAACGCCTTCCGTCCACAAACCGTCGATGAGCTGCTCTTGGCCCTCGAGCACGCGCGAACCGCAAGCGACGTAGCCGCAGTCATTCTCACTGGTAACGGACCGTCCCCAAAGGACGGTGGATACGCGTTTTCTTCCGGCGGCGACCAGAGGGTGCGCGGCAAAGACGGGTACCGCTACTCGATTCAGACGGGACCTGGTTCGCAAGCAGGCGTTGATTCCGCAGAGGGAGACGCCGCCGATGTCCGTGAGGAGTCGCAAGTCTCACGAAAAGCGCGCGAGGGACGTCTCCATATCCTAGAAGTCCAACGTTTGATTCGTTCCATGCCAAAACCGGTGATTGCCGCGATAAATGGTTGGGCTGCTGGCGGGGGGCATTCCCTGGCCGTCGTCTGCGATCTGGCGGTCGCTTCCAAGGAGCATGCGCAGTTCATGCAGACGGACGCAAACGTGGGTTCCTTTGACGCGGGATACGGCTCTGCGCTTCTGGCCCGGCAGGTTGGGGATCGAAGGGCGCGTGAGATCTTTATGCTCGCTCGCCCGTATTCTGCTGAAGATGCGTATGCGTGGGGGGCTGTCAACGAAGCCGTGGCACACGAAGACCTGGAAAACACGGCTATCGGTTACGCACGGACAATCGCACGTAAGTCACCTCAGGCGATGAGGATGCTCAAATATGCCTTCAACCTGGCTGACGACGGCCTGGCCGGACAACAGATGTTTGCGGGGGAAGCGACTCGTCTGGCCTACATGACGGAAGAAGCTCGTGAAGGCCGCGACGCATTCCTGGAACGACGCGAGCCAGACTGGTCCGACTTCCCGTATTACTACTAAAGCCGGGCCAGCGAGCACGCACATGGCGCCGTTCCCCCAAATCATCACCCCACCGGGAAATGTGGAAGAAGCACAGGACCTGTTTGACAAGATCCGCCTGCTGCTAGACAACGCCCAGGGCGCCCCGCACATCCCCTCGGCAACCTCAAGACACTCATCTGGTTCGCTTCTGGTTGGCTCTGCAAAGCACTTCGAAGACCGGGTCCAGGAGGCAGTGGCCACTGAGCGAGGCCAGAGGTTATTGAGCGACGCAGCGCTGATTGTGCCGACATCGGGAACGACGTCTGACCGGCCCTCGTTAGTCGTTTTGAGTACGAGGGCTCTCGCTTTCGCCGCCCAGCAAACCCACGATGCTCTGCGTGGTCCTGGAAGGTGGGTGATCGCGCTGCCTCTTTCCCATATCGCGGGCATCCAAATGTTGGTTCGTTGTGCTGTCGCAAAGACGCGCCCCGTCTTCCCCGCATCATGGCCTACTTTCGACCCGCGACTCTTTGCGCGAGCAATTCAAAACGTCGCCCACGCGCATCCGGACGGTTCCGTTAATCCGCGGCCGCTCTACGCATCTCTTGTCAGTGCGCAACTCGAAGCGATCCTCCGCTCGGAGTCCTGGGTCGTGGATGCGGTGTCACGTTTGGATGCTGTATTGGTCGGAGGGGGACGAATCGACCAAGCACTGCTGGAAGAAGCACGCCAGCGCGGAATCATGGCTCACACGACCTACGGGATGACCGAAACCTGCGGCGGCTGCGTGTACGACGGAAAACCACTACCTGGAACAGCGATCTTCATTGCGCCGGAGGGATCAACCAGGGATCAGCCGGGACAAATCCTGTTGCGGACCCCGGCCCTAATGAGTGGTTATCTGGACGAAAATGATCCTTTTGAAAATGTTTCGGGGGCACGATACTTCCGCACGTCCGACCTGGGCTATGTCCTCTCTGATCGTCTTCACGTGACGGGACGAGGGGATGACGTGATCAAATCAGGTGGCGTAAAGATCAACCTCAGCGCTGTAGCCAAGAGCATTGAGTCCAACCCGGAAGTCTCCCAAGTCCATTGCCTGGGACTGGACGACCCTACCTGGGGCCAGACTGTGGCCGCGGTTGTCGTTCCTACCGTGGTGCTGGAAGGTCAACACGCCTTGGCGGACCTGGCTGCATCGATCCGGGAAACCGTAAGACGCGACCTGGGGGCGCCCCAAATGCCACGCACGGTGGTTGTCACTGACACCCTGCCACGAACGAGCATTTCGAAAGTCCACACCGCTCGAGTCAAAGAGATCTTGGAAGAGGCGATTAGGTTCGGCGTTGCCTGGCAACGTTAAATGTCAGCATGGCTTCAGCAAAAGATTGGTTGGAAGGCGCACGTCTACGGACCTTGCCCGCAGCAGCAGCCCCCGTTTTCATGGGAGCAGGGGCAGCTGCCCACCTCCATGGATTCTCTTGGGGAAAGTCGCTTCTGGCGTTAGTCGTTGCCCTCTTTCTCCAAATCGGGGTGAACTTCTCAAACGACTATTCTGACGGGATTCGCGGCACTGACCAGCATCGGGTAGGGCCCCTGCGCCTGACTGCTTCGGGGGCAGTCCCGCCAAAGACTGTCCTTGGTGTGGCGCTGGGATGTTTTGCGACGGCAGGTGTCGCCGGTGTAGCCCTGGTGGCGTGGTCGGGGATGTGGTGGTTGCTCGCGGTTGGTGTCGGCGCCGTTGTAGCCGCGTGGTTCTACACGGGCGGCAAGAATCCCTATGGCTATAGCGGAGTGGGAGCGTCAGAAGCGCTGGTATTCATCTTCTTCGGCCTGTTTGCCACGGTTGGGACCACCGTAGTCCAAACTCATTCCGCTCCCTGGTGGCTGTGGGTTGCGGCGTCCGGCATTGGAATCGCCTCGGTCTCCCTGCTAATGGTGAACAACCTGCGGGACATCCCCACCGACACTGTGGCCGGCAAAAGAACCGTTGCGGTGCGCTTGGGTGATAGAGCCTCGCGCGTCACCTATGTGATTCTCCTGGTGATTTCGGCTGGCCTGAGCGCAGTTGCTGCTGCAGGCACGGGCGCATCATGGCCATGGACCCTAGCGGTGGGTGGTGTTCTGGCATTGGCAGCGGCCCCCGGTGCAGTCCAGGTCCTCAGCGGTGCCCGTGGCTCCGCGCTGTTGAGTACGCTACGTAACACCGGGCTGTACACACTGGCCTACGGGGTGGTCCTGAGCGCCGTGTTCACTCTCGGCGCCCCCGATGCCCTATAGCAGGCAGGTAACCTATAAACATGGCTCGTTTCTTGATCGCACTGCTCTTCATTGCAGTTACCGTGTTTGCGGTCGCAGACTGGGCGGTGCGCTCCAAAACCTTCACACCGGGACGCGTCAACCGTTGGGTATGGCTGGCGGTCATCCTGCTGATACCTATGGTGGGGCCCCTCACATGGATAATCGTGGGCGCAGTCACGCGGGCGGAAGAAAAGCAGACAGGCTATCCCCAGGACCAGGTTTCAACGGACCAAGTACGTCCCGATGATGACCCTGAAGCCATTTCAGATGTGGTGGACCGAATCAATCGACGTCAACGCAGGACCCGACCTGAGCCACGCACCTCTACCCCCCGTAACGCTGAACAATCAGAGGGCACCGAGCAGTTAGGTTCTTCCACGGAAAGCACACCGTCTGCTACTGATGCAGAAGAATCATCTTCTCCGTCATCAGAACAACCCGAAGACAAGTGAGCTCTAGCGGCGAGTTTCTGCTTTCGAGTTCCCTGGGTTCATGTCTTCTGCTTCTTCAACCAGCGCCATAGCCGGCTCAACGTAAGACCACCCCACCAGGGTATTGCCCTCGAACAGCAAAGACGTTAGGGAAGCCAGGGCACACTGCCTATTTGTCGGGATGTGTGACAGCGGGCGCCCTTCCAGGAACCGTTGCACCATGACAATCGGCAGCTGGTGGGACACCAGCAAGGCCTCATGTCCGCGTGCCTCCTCCAGCGCACTAGAGACGGCCGCAGTCATGCGAGACGCGATGTCTGCATAAGGTTCACCCCACGACGGGCGGTTGGGGTGACCATAAAGAGGCCAGTTACGCGGGTGCAGCAATGCCCACCGGTTCTTGTTTATTTGCTTGCCCTCGAAGTCGTTCCCGGCTTCCATCAGACGAGGGTCAATCTCAATAGGAAGGTCGTAAGCCCGCGCAGTTGGCAGAGCCGTCTGCTGCGCACGCAAGAGAGGTGAAGCGATCACATGAGTGATGTCACGGCGCTCCGCCACCAGGTAGTCGGCAACTTCCTGAGCCATTTCCTTGCCTAGAGGGGTCAACCCGAAAGAGGGAAGCCGCCCGTACAGAACGCCCTGTGGATTATCAACCTCGCCATGGCGCATAAGGTGAACCGTCGTAAACTCCATGACCGTATCCTTGCATGCTCCACCCTCTTGTGCGTCACGACGTAGGATGAAGGACATGGCTGATTCTCCGGCAATGGACCCAAACTACCCGGAAGTTGTCGCTACTGACTCCGCAGAACTCCGCGGTAACGTAGCCCCTCTGCTCCTGGGCAAGGAACCTCCTCACGGTGTGGACCCCGCGACTATCGGCGCGTTTTTCGATGTCGACCAGACTCTGGTGCGCGGAGCGACATCCTATTGGGCGGCACGCGAAATGTTCCGGCGATCTTTTTTTGGGTCGCGCGAAATCGGTTACGCAGCACGCAAGACCATTCGCTATGTTCTGTTCGGCGAGAACGAAGATCAGATCACGTCCTTGGCAGACCGCGCTGCTCAAGTCTTAGACGGACGCGCCATCGCCGAAATGGAGCAGGTTGGGCAATCGATTTTCGACCAGCACTTCGTTCCCAAGGTTTACCAGGGCACCTACAACATCCTTAAGGCTCATATTGAAGCCGGGCACACGGTGTACCTGGTTTCAGCCACTCCCTGGTTGATCGCTGAAGAGATCGCACGCCGCATTGGTGCCGCCGGGGGCATCGGGACAAAGACAAAGATTCATGACGGATTGCTGGTTGGTGAGCTTGACGGCAAGATAATGCACGGCGCCGAAAAAGTTGCTGCGGTTGAAGAGGTGGCCCAAGAACACGGGTTGGACCTCGCCCGTTCATTCGCGTACTCCGACTCCATGAATGACATTCCAATGCTGTCCATGGTGGGTCATCCCGTAGCTGTGAACCCCGATCGTGGTTTGCGTGCCTACGCTCGCGCGCATGGGTGGACCATCTATAGGGCGTACGAAACCAAGGATGTCATCAAACGCCGCCTCGCCCAGGGTGCCGTGGGATTGGGGCTCTCCGCGGGTGCCTTCCTCCTATGGAAGGGCGGCGTGCGAGGGAGCCGTAAGCTGCGTCGCCGCGGGAGCCGGTGAGGCTCCCTAGATCATCCAGACGGTCGTGTCTGCGGGCAGCATCCCCTCGTCCAGATCACTAGAAGACAACACTACGGTGCCTTCTGGCAACGGATACGGAGTGGAACCGAAGTTAGTCACGACGCGCCACCCGTTAGGGCGCACAAACTGGAGCACGTCTTCAGACCGACTATCTTCCCAATGCAGAGATTCCTCGGCCAGGAGTTGGCGACGCAAGTGGAGTGCACGTCGGTACAGGTTGAGCGTTGAATCAGGATTCTGATCTTCGACCTCGACCGCGTGGTTAGCGAACCAATGCGGCTGCGGCATGTGGGGTTGTGGCGAGCCAAACCCAAACCCGGCTTCTGCGTCAGCCGTCCACGGCAGGGGCACCCTGCAACCGTCGCGTCCAACGTCTACCCCGGGGTTGCGGAAGAAGGTGGGGTCTTGACGGTCGGAGTCTGCCAGTTCTCCGTGCTCATGAAGTCCTAGCTCTTCGCCCTGGTAGATGTATGTCGCTCCGGGGAGACCCAAAAGCAACATGCTCGCTGCTCGCGCTCGACGTTCGCCGCGCTCCAGGTCGACTTCCGCGCGCTTCCCACCGTTCAGAAGCCAAAGGCTGCCGGTGTGGGGTTCGTCTTCTTGCTTGTCGCCCAACCCGTAGCGGGTCGCGTGACGAATGACATCGTGGTTCGAAAGCACCCAGGTTATTGACGCACCTTGCTTCTTTGCTTCGTGCAGATTCTCTTCAATTATGGATTTGAAAGTGGGAGCGTCATAGTCAGCGCGTAATAGGTCGAAGTTGAATGACTGTCCCAACCCGTTTGGCGAGGCATAGCGATAGCGTCGCGCCGGATCCATGACCCAGGCTTCTGCCACCGCTACGCGTGGCGGATCGTATTCATTGAAGACGTCGCGCCAAGTCGCGTAGATCTCCTGAACCTCATCGCGGTCTTCCAGTGGATGCGTGCCGTCCTTTGGCATGGCATACAGCTCTTCGGCAGTTGGGAGGTCATCCCCCATGATGACTTCCAAGTCTTTGGCAAGCATCTGAGCCACATCGATGCGGAACCCGTCCACACCGCGATCTGACCAGAAGCGGAGGATGTCCAGGAACTCAGCACGAACCTCAGGGTTATTCCAGTTCAGATCAGGCTGTTCTAAGGCAAATGAGTGCATGTAGTACTGACCATCCGGGACCTGCTCCCATACCGTACCGCCGAACGCTGCCGGCCACTGTGACGGCGGGTGCGTGGCCCCGTCGGGTCCTTCGATCCCGTCGCGGAAGATGTAGCGCTGGCGTGCCGGTGAGTCCTTCTCTGAGGCCAGGGCTTCCTGGAACCAAACGTGCTGGTCAGAGGTGTGATTGGGAACAATATCCACCACAACCTTGATCCCAGCGGCATGCAAAGCGGTAATCATCTCATCAAAGATTTCGAGGGAGCCCAACTGTTGGGCAACATCGCGGTAATCGGCAACGTCATAGCCGCCATCGGCCAACTCGGAGGGGTAAAAGGGGCTCAGCCAAACACAGTCGACACCAAGTTCCACCAGGTAGTCGGTCTTGGCAATCACGCCGGCGAGGTCCCCCAAACCATCGCCGTTCCCGTCAAAGAAACTGCGCGGGTATATCTGATAGACAACGGCTTGGCGCCACCAGTCTTGATCCTGCACATCCAGAGTTTCGATGTCGTCAACTTGGCTTTGAACGAGGGCAGATGATTCAGACACGGCTCTCCTTTGTCCGGAGGGGGGTAGCGGCGAGGGCCAAACCCAAGCCTACCTGGCTTTGTCTTGCCCTCTTCCAGCTGGTGGCGTTTCGCGTCAGCGCTAGATCACCGAGTGCAGTGCCCGCACCGTCTTATCAAACTCCCGGTCATCCACACCGATGATAATGCTCATTTCGCCTGCGCCCTGACTGATCATGCGGACGTTAATGTCGGCGTCACCCAGAGCGGAAAAGACACGTCCCGCGACCCCGGGGGAACGGACCATGTTGCGTCCGACCACGGTGACCAAAGAGATTCCGGACTCCACCTTGACGGAGTCCGGGTGGCAGTAAATCTTGAGTTCAGCCAGGATCTTTTCCAACTTGAAGCGCACATCTTCACTGCGGACCACCACGGACGCAGAATCTATTCCCGTGGGGACATGGGAGATGGAAATTCCGTTGGTTTCCAACACCGACACCAACTTGCGAAGGAAACCCTTCTCATCATCCATCAACGTCTTGTCCAACGTGATTACGGTGAAGTCCTTCATCCCGGCAATGCCGGTGATTCCGTTCCAGTCTCCCCCGCGATGATCGACCAGCGCTTGCTCTAAGTCGAAGTTTCGGGCTTCTCTGTCATCGGCGACAATCAGGGTCCCGGGGTCTTCGGGTGCTCCGGTATTGCGCACATGGATGGGAATTCCCCTTTCGCGAACGGGGAATATCGCTTCCTCGTGCAAGACTGCAGCCCCCATGTACGAAAGCTCTCGTAGTTCGCGATACGTGACCACTTTGATAGGCCGGCTATCTTCCACTATCCGAGGGTCAGCTGTGAGAAATCCAGAAACATCCGTCCAGTTCTCGTAGAGACACGCGCGAGCAGCTCGGGCGACGATTGCTCCCGTGACATCAGATCCGCCGCGAGAGAAAGTGTGAATCTCACCCTCGGCGTCCGCCCCATAGAAGCCTGGAATCACCACTCGTGGATCGCGGATTAGGCGCTGTCCCAGTAACTCCATTGTCTGAGAAGAGTCGTAGCGTCCCGTGGCGTCAAAACGAATCACTTCAGCGGCATCCACGAATGTGAAGCCCAGATATTCGGCAAGCAACCGGCCACTCAGGTACTCACCGCGACTCGCGACATAATCAGCGGAGGCGCCCCGCTCAATCTGCTCGCGAATGGAATCTAGTTCTCCGGCAAGGTCCAACGTAAGTCCCAGACTTTGGCGTATCGCCTCAAAGCGTTGCGTGACCAGGGAAAACACATCGCTGAACTCGATGTTGTGTTCCGCGAGCTGATGACACATGTAGAGCAGGTCGGTCACCTTGTGGTCATCCGGCTGCCGTTTGCCCGGAGCGGACGGAACGACAATGCGTCGGGCAGGACCGTCACGGATGATCTGACGAACCATCTCAAATTTCGAGGCGTCAGCCAGCGAACTACCACCAAACTTCGCAACGACCGCTTTGGCCAAGGCATGCCCCTTCTTTGCACTCACGCAAGGGACCCGTCAGCCTTGCATAAGAATCCACTGTAGTTTCCACTCTTAGCCCCTGGAAACACGCCCACCTGCTGAACTGGATGAACCGTGGCGTCGGTACCCGATCGGCGACGTTCAGAGTAACGTTGGAGTCTGGAAATATCAGCTCTAAGTACTACTGAAGAGGTTCATTCATGAGCGATCACCACCACTCCTCCCACAAGGAAGACATCAACCGCTTGGGACGGCGCGCCGAGAAGCACGGTCTGCACATGGTGCAGATGGAAGTGCACGACGAATCGGATCCCAACTACGGCAAGTACACGCTGCGTAACATCCAGACGGGTGCGGGCGTGCATGAACCGATGTCGGACGGCAACCGTGACTGGGCAATGGATGAGCGCCAGGTCGAAGAATACCTGGATTCACTTTCTAACTAGCGTCCTGCCTCCAAGGGGGCAGCGATGACGGAAAACAACCAGGACACCAAGAAACGAGGGATTCGGCAGGCGGTTAAGGATGCCGCCAAAGAATCCGGCATCTCGGTGCTCAAGATCCTGGCCGCCGCCGCGGCAGCGGTGACGATGGCGCTGATTTCCAGCCGCTTGACCAGCATCTTCAACTCGTTGATGCTGGTCGCCGTCGTGTCGGTAACCTCTGCCCTGGTCAGCGAGTTTTACCGCATTTTCTTCTCGGTTGCTGCCCAGGGGACCAAGAAGGTCGCGAAAGAAGTAATCGTCCCCATTGTTCACCCCGACGGAGAGCCCGACGAGGTAGATCTGACGGAAACGACTGTCATCGGGTCAACAGGGCTCGACGACACCGTGGTCGAAGATGCGGTAACAGTTGAAGACACCGCTCAAGGGGAAGTCATCTCGGCTGACCTCACAACGGAGGACACGGGGGGCGACGGCGGTGAAGGCAAGGGCCCCGATGACCTATCTTCATCGCCTGAAGAGACAAAGGATTCTCGTCGTCAGGCGCGACGGAAGCGCCAGAAAAATGCGCTTCGCTCGAACCAGTTTGTCCAGCTGTCCCTGGTTTTCGGCGTAGTCTCCCTGATCACCGTAGGCGTGGTTTACGCTGTCGCCAGATCCCAGGGCAAGACCGACATAACCTACAACTACACGACAGTTCAAAAGAACCCGGTGGAGCAGCTAACCCCGGAGCAACAACAGGCTTTAGTAGACATGGCTGTCGCTGCGACAAACGCAGAAACCGAAGAATCCGAACAAGACGGTTCCACGACGGAACAACCCGATGATGTCGCATCCCAACTGGAAATCCTGGAAACCGAAGTAGCGGACCTCACGCAGCAAAATCAGGATTTGCAGGCCACCATCGACGCTCTGACCGCAAATCTGAACTCTGAGACGGAGAAAACCAGCGCTCTTGAGGAGCGTCTCCAAGTGCTGGAGGCCCTAGTATCCCAACTCCAGGGAAATGGAGGAACCACACCTCCGACTGGAGGTGTGGACTAGGCCCAGTCGTTCGGTTGGATGCGACCATTGCGGGCACTGCCTGGGCTTTCTGCCGACCACAAAGTCTCGTGCCTTATTCGCTGGGACACAGAAAGGAAGGGGAGCCCCCAGTGGGACTCCCCTTCCTTTCACGCCTACGTCACTTCTTGTTGCGACGCTGGTGGCGGGTCTTACGCAACATTTTGCGGTGCTTCTTCTTAGACATCCGCTTACGGCGCTTCTTGACAACTGAACCCACGGGGACCTCCCTCCAACGTCATCCTGAGGGCCCGCTCAACAACCCATGGAAGTGGCGAACCAAAACTACGGCGGAAATACCCTATACCGAGGCAAGGGCCCAGAACTAATGCAAACTAGCTGTTTGCCGCATCTTGATCATCGCTAGCCCAAGATGCATCGATAAGAGCCGACACCGCACCCTGGGGTACACGGAAGCTCTTCCCAACCCTGATTGCTGGCAGTTCGCCAGCGTGGATAAGCCGATAGACGGTCATCTTGGACACGCGCATGACCTCAGCGACTTCACTAACGGTCATGAACCGAAGTGTCGGCTGTGCGTCCATTAACTCACCCTTATCCAATGCAACTGTGACCGATCCAACTCTCCGCGCCTATTAATCAGAGTTGTCAGCGACCAGACTCTAGACTGAATCCTAGCCCATGACATCCGCAATACTGGGCACATTTCGGTAGGAGCGTTCGAAGTGACCGGTGATAAGCGCAGATCATTGCACGACCGGTACCCACTGTTACGAAATTACCTTGACCGGATGGAACGCCGTAGAACCTCACGCGGACATGTGCGAACTCCTCGGAGATTCCGTCTAACCGGTTTTCGCAAAGCTCCCCCGACGGGCACTCCTCCCACCAAGAATGAGCGGTACGCATATCGTCGTTTCGCAGAGACAGAACCTTACGAACCGGGGCGAACCGAGTCTGGCGACACGGGGATGTCAGCGTGGGCGCCATCTGGATACCGTTTACGCGACCTGATATCCCGCTGGTTCCACATCGTCGCATTTCACTATCCAGCACGATTGACGATCTCCATTTTCTTTTTCCTGATCGTCATGATCACTTCGCTGTTACTGCTCCCATTTGCGACCCCCGCCAACAAATCAACGGGCATCACGGATGCTTTCTTCACCGCTGTTTCGGCGGTATGCGTAACGGGGCTGACGGTAGTTGACACCGCCACGCACTGGTCGCTGTTCGGAGAGATCGTGATCCTCATCGGCATAACTCTGGGCGGTTTGGGAGTCATGACCATGTCGTCACTCTTGGCCCTGGTCGTGTCGCGCAGATTAGGTTTGACACAGAAGCTCTTGGGGCAAAGCGACACCATGGGGCGGATAGGCGAAACCAAAGCCCTCATCTGGGGCGTGATCATCACGACAGCAGTCGCAGAGGGGTTTCTCTTCCTGATGATCCTCCCCGCATTCTTGTTCCAGGGTCACAGCCCAGCCGATGCCACCTGGAGCGCTTTCTTCACCGCAGTCTCAACGTTCAACAATGCGGGTTTCTTGAACGTGCCCGAGGGCCTTGATCCATACATCGGCAACTGGTTTGTTCTCCTGCCCTTGACGCTGGGAGCCTTTGTCGGAGCCATTGGCTTCCCCGTCATTTCCGACCTTCGGAACAACTGGCGCAAGCCCCGGTCGCTCTCACTTCACACGAAACTGACACTGTCAGTTTTCATCTCATTGGCTTTCCTAAGTGCCGCATTGGTCGTAGCGATCGAGTGGGACAACTTGGCAACCTTCGGGCGTCTGTCTCTGTCAGAGAAGATACTCAACGGCCTACTGGAGACAGTGGCTCCGCGATCGGTGGGGATCAGTGCCGTAGATGTCTCCGCTATGAAGGGCGCATCCTGGCTGATTACCGACCTCTCAATGTTCATTGGCGGTGGTTCCGGCTCTCACGCGGGTGGAATCAAAGTCACCACTTTTGCCGTCCTTCTGCTGGCTGCCTGGGCCGAGGCCCGTGGTCGCCGCGACGTCCAGTCCTTTCGCCGCCGCATTCCCCACGCAACAGTGCGTCAAGCCGTTGCTGTCCTCCTTGCGGGAGCAACACTGGTCCTCACCGTTGTCGTGATCATGCTAATCATTACTCCCTACACCCTGGACCGCGTCCTCTTCGAGGTAATTTCTGCGTTCGGCACCGTAGGATTATCCACAGGGATCACGCCAGAGCTGCCAGTGACGGCCAAATTCCTCTTGGCCTTTTTGATGATTGCGGGACGAGTGGGACCCATGACACTGGCAGCTGCCCTCGCACTGAAGGAACGTCGCGACTTCATTCGGATGCCAGAGGAGCGTCCCATCGTGGGTTAGCAGGCAGTCAACACCTACGAACGTCTAACAGCGTTCAATCTGACAGCGTTCAAGAGAAGCGACACAAACGAAGGAGAGCGCATGGCCAGCCGAAATAAGACGCATGGCACCCTTGTCGTGGGTATGGGGCGGTTTGGGGCCGCCGTGGCGGTCACCCTGGAGCGGCTTGGTTTCGAAGTGCTCGCTATCGAAAAGAACCACCAGTCAGTCCAGCACTACAGCGGGATTCTCCCCCTGGTCCAGGGCGATGCAACAGACGCAGATGCGCTGGTCCAGGTAGGTGCGCAAGACTTCGCTTCTGCGGTGGTGGGGGTTGGGTCCTCGTTGGAATCTTCAGTGCTGATCACGGCGAACCTAGTTGACTTGGGCGTTGAGTCGATATGGGCGAAAGCCATTTCGCGCGAGCACGGCCGTATTCTGCGCCGCATCGGCGCTCATCACGTGGTCTACCCCGAATATGACGCTGGCCAACGCACAGCGCACCTGGTCGGCGGCCAGCTCCTTGACTACATCGAAATGGACCAAGAAGAGTTTGTCGTGGCGAAAATGCGCCCACCAAAGGAGTTGGACGGCTTCACCCTGGCACAAACCGAAACGGAGTCCAAGTACGGAGTGCGCGTCATCGGCACCATGAAGCAAGGGAAGCCATTCAAGTACGCGCAGGGATCCACGCGCATTGACGCTGACGACATATTGATTGTCTCCGGGTCCTCGCGCGACATCATCCGGTTCTCGGAGCGACCTCACTGACGGCAGTGCGCCGATTATGTCGGAGACGCCGAGTAGATTCTGATCATGGCTAAACCGAAGCTCGTCCACATTTGCTCTGAGTGCGGCTGGGAGAACCCCAAATGGCTGGGGCAGTGTCGCGAGTGCGGGGCGTGGGGAACTCTCGAGGAGACTCTTGCGTCGCCACCGGTCACTGGAGCGCCCGGTAACCTCCCGCCCCTGGCCTCGGGCGTTTCCCCCCGCCCACCGGTGCGGCTGGACCAGGTTGGTGCGGATGAGGCCGCCCCCGTTCGCACCGGGATCGGAGAGTTCGACCGCGTCCTGGGCGGAGGCATTGTCCCTGGCTCTGTAATCTTGCTGGCGGGCGAACCAGGAGTTGGGAAGTCCACCCTGCTCCTAGATGTCGCGGCTCGCTATGCACGGCTGGCGGCAAGCGCAGGAAAAGGCCCCGTCCTATACGTCACCGGAGAAGAGTCTGCAGCGCAGGTACGCAGGCGCGCAGAACGTATCGGTGCACTTGCTCCCACACTGCTCCTCGCAGCCGAAAATGACGTTGCAGCCGCGATATGGCACATGGAACAGTCACAGGTGTCGCTGCTGATCGTGGACTCTGTACAGACCCTGACGACTTCTGCGGTTGACGGTCAGGCGGGGTCTGTCGGGCAGGTCAAAGCGGTGGCCTCCGCAATCATTCAAGCTGCGAAACAAGCTGGAGTACCCGCAATCGTTGTTGGACATGTGACGAAAGAGGGCACGCTGGCAGGCCCTCGCACATTAGAGCACCTGGTGGACGTGGTCTGCCAGTTTGAAGGCGATAGAACCTCTACGTTGCGACTGCTTCGCGCGGCAAAGAACCGCTACGGGTCAACCGAAGAAGTGGGGTGCTTTGTCCTTGACGATGTCGGCATTCAAGAAGTTCGGGACCCCTCTGCTCTCTTCACTTCGGGATCCAAAGGAGAGGTTCGCGGTAGCGCGGTCACCGTAACCATGGAGGGGCAACGCCCTCTGGTTTCTGAGGTGCAAGCGTTGGTGGCCGAGGGCGCGGGCGGAAGTCCTCGACGTGCCACTTCCGGAGTGGATTACTCGCGCGTTTCCATGTTGATTGCGGTCGTCCAGGAACACGCCGGATACCCCGAACTTTCAAAGAGAGAAATCTATGTCTCCACAGTCGGAGGTGCACGGACAACAGAGCCGGCAGCAGATTTGGCGCTAGCACTCGCGATTACGTCAGCGACTAGTGGGCATGCCCCGCTGCCCGGGACCATCGCGTTCGGCGAAGTCGGCCTTACAGGAGACATTCGGGTAGTATCCAACCTCAATAGACGCCTGGTCGAGGCCAACCGATTGGGCTGGCGGCGTGCTCTCGTTCCCGCCAGCCAACGCCCCGACCTCCGAATTCCCCAGGGCATGGACGTGGTGGGGGTTTCCGACCTGGGGGACGCCATTCGTCACGCGCTGAGGAACTAGGCTGGCTGGTTTTTGCAACCCTTTTGAGAACATCCAGCGGCCAATCTGAGACAGGTAACCGGTAGACTCTGGGAAGTTCTTCACCATCGCATCCCTGGGGTTTCCCGGGTATTCGCCGGGGCCGCTGACCGGGAAAGTGACTGCGCTGGGTGCAAGACCGATCAATCGCAGGAGGTGACTGCATTGCAAAACGACGCTAGGGAAATGCGACAGGCTCTCCAGCTCATCGCTCCGGGAACAGAACTTCGAGAAGGCCTGGAGAGAATTCAGCGATCACGCACCGGGGCCCTGGTACTGCTGGGCTACAACGAAGAAGTGGAGGCTCTTTGTTCCGGCGGGTTCACCGTGGACGTGGAGTTCTCTGCTTCTCGCCTCCGCGAGCTGGCAAAGATGGATGGTGCAGTCATCATTGACACCAACCGATGGATAATCCGGCGGGCCAACGTCCAGCTGCTTCCCGATCCTTCAATCGAAACAACTGAGTCTGGCATGCGCCACCGCACCGCGCAGCGAACTGCGCGGCAAACTGGAATTCCCACTCTCTCGCTGTCGGCCTCCATGTCAGCTATCTCCGTCTACGTGGGCTCCTTGCATCACACCGTGGAGGAACCGGAGGCTCTGCTGGCACGTGCCAATCAAGCTGTAGACACCCTGGATCGCTACATCGAACGTTTAGACGAGGTCTTATCTTCCCTGACGATCTTCGAAATGCGGGATGCAGTAACCGTTAGAGACGTCACCACAGTGATTCAGCGAATGGAAATGATTCGGCGCATCACCGCAGAGATCAATGGCTACCTTGATGAACTGGGCGCCAACGGTCGTCTTCTTTCCCTCCAAGTTGATGATCTTCTGCGAGGCGCCGCTTCCGAACGGGCGCTGGTCCTTCGTGACTACGTCCGCGACTTAGATGATCTGGGAGAAGTCGAAGATCGCTTGGCGGCCCTTTCTGGCGAATCCCTAGTTGACCTAGCCAAAATCGCGGCCCTCATCGGCGCCCCCGTCTACGATCCAGCAGACTTGGACGAGGCGATAAGTCCCCGCGGCATTCGTACCCTTGCTTTAGTGCCACGCCTCCCTTGGCGCGTGATCCAAGCGATATCTGAACGTTGGGGGACTTTGGCAGAGCTCCGTGAACTCACCGCTGAGGATCTTCAGACCGTCGAAGGTGTCGGACCCTATAGGGCACAGATGATTCTGGATCACCTATCAGCGCAGCAATCCCTGGGAGCATCGCAGACCGCTTGGTGATAGCGATGATGCTGGGGGCTCACTGGACTGTGATGACCTCGGTAATCGGCCGCTTGAGTCCCGCGACGCTTACAACCAGGTCGTAGGTTCCTTCGGGCGGAGTTGCCGCAATTGATTTTGTGTTTTGGGAGCCGTCGTCATTGTCCGAGGCAACGTTGATCATTTGACGCTCGCAGTCTTTCCAGAGGGCCCCGTCCCAAGCAAACGATGTTTCCCAAGGCTGTTCAGGGGCTAAAAGGAGTAGGCGCTGGTCCTGAGCACATGCTGTCGGCGTCCACACGTCTCGCTCAGAATTACCCAATGTCACATCCAAGTCAGCCAGGGAGAAGCTGCACTCCTTCTCCCCCGCGTTGAGAATGACCAGAGACACGGACATGGAGGCGCCCTCGGCAATCTTGGTCTGAGAAGGCGTGACGGTGAGCGACAAATCTGCGGGTTGACATGCGTTTATCTCCACCCGCTCCGCGACAGTGCGAGAAATGTTCTTTTCGTTTTCTGCAGAGAGAATGCCACCGACCCATTTGACTATCCCGACAATCAACGCGATCAGCCCGACAAGCAGTGCCAACAGAATCAAAGATGACACAATGCGACGCACCCAGGGAGTGGGCCTTGGGGAAGGCACCTTCCTGGGCGGAGGGGAAGACTGTTTTCTCGTCACCATTCGACGTTAGCGATGTTGATGTGGGAACCTATCTGGACTCGCCGGAGAGACCGTGCGAGGGCGTTGTGGTTCCGGTCCAGCGGGCCCCATGTCAGAGCGCGCGTCCCTCTTGTTTCTATCGGCCGATGGGCCGCCAAAATCACCTGGGTGTTCGCCACCTTCGTCAATACACCAACGTTCAACGATTGTCCCGCTCACGCTTGCAAAAATGGCACCGAGCGCTCCAGCCAGTGCCATCCACGCGGCGTATGCCATGGCAGGCGCCCATGCCCGGAAAAACGCGACGACGGCAACCCCAAGAAGAAGACCGGCAAACGCGGACATGACGGGCGCAGAAGATCGCGCAAGGATAGCGGTGCGGGCAGCCCCGACAGGGACGATCCATGTCTTTTGGCGTCCTCGAAGTCTCTTCACCGCGTGGCCCGCTACCAGGAGCCAGACTCCGACCAGTATGAACAGAACCGCCAGCCACGGGGTAAAGACGATGGGCGAATGTCCCAAGCCAGTCACGACAGCAGTGAGTAATGAACCGACTGCTAGTCCCGTGCCGCCGATGGCAAGAACAAGCCACACGGAGAGAGGTTTCAACGGCCGTCCTGTTGGCGAACAACTGGGACGGTGCCCGTGGGAGTGGGCCTGATTGTCGCTCGGCGCGAAATGCCGGTCGTCGGTTCGCGGAGAACGGAATTGGCGGAAGTGGTGGGAGTAGCAGAGGACCGACCACCGTCATCGATTACACGTGTCGGAGCAGGCGTGATCGTGGCGCGCCAATCGGGCAGCCCCAGAGGGGCCGATGGCGGCTGAGACTCAGGCTGGTCCACCGGAGTGTGAACCGCTGACGCTACGTGCGTGGGTATGGGGCGCGCAGGGCGTGGGGGCCTCTTTCTGGGGTTCGAGGACGCATCCAACTGATGCTGCGCTGCCACGTGCTGGCGCCCAGCAGACACTCGGCTACCGGGACGCACCACGGTCGATGACCGAGTCGGGACCGGCGTCTTAGCGTCTGAAGAAACTGGGACCTCAGCGGGGTGGGACACCGGAGAGGCAGGGGCGGCGTGGGACGAAGATTGATGCGACGCTGGCTCGTCCACCGAAGTCCCCTGGGAACGCGTCGGCGAAGAGGAGACATCGCTGGGGACAGTTTGCGTCACGACTGCATTGGCTACTTCAGCATCCAGAAGCTTCTGGAAGATCGGGTCACCGTCAATCGAGGCCAGGTGCAGCTTCTCTCCCCTCACCTCGACTGCCGGAGATGTGGCGCCGACACTGTTGTCGTGTGACTTAGAGGCCCGCGGGGCCAGCTCAACGTTGCGTGCCGTGCTGCCTAGAGGTTCACTGCTTCCGAGCCAATCCTCTTGGACGCTCAGAACTCCGGCTTTGTCAGGTGCGGAATCCAGCGCCTCTTTCACCGGTGTTCCGTCAATCAGTTCTGCCTCGGGATCCACCAGTGACCACGGGTAAAGCACAAATGCACGTTGCGCTGCACGCGGGTGAGGAAGTTGCAGGTTCTTGTTTGAGACCCTGATTCTGTCGATCATGATGATGTCTATGTCCAGGGTGCGCGGAGACCACCGTCGCGCGCTGGTACGCCCAAACTGACGCTCAATGTACTGCGTTTCCAAGAGCAGCATGGGCGGGGCGATCACCGTGCGACCAAGAAGCACGGCATTGTAGAAGTCACTTTGTGGCAGTGCCCCTGGCTCCAGCACTGGCTCCGTGCGCACCAGGGGAGACACTGCTTCTACTTCGAACCCTGGCAGGCTCGCCAGCGCTTCCACGGCACCAGAAAGGTTGGCAAGCACATCGCCTTGATTGGATCCCAGGGCAAGGACAACCTGATAAACGTGTGCTGCGTCATCGAAGGAGCGATTGCGCTCCAGCGGAGCAAACTTGGGTCCCCGCCCCACCAGTTCCGTGGAAGCTGAAATATCATCAGTGCGGCCGCGAAGAGAGTGTCGCTCAACACGGGATGGAAGTCGCGGCTTGCTGGGGACCGAGGCGTGTGCAGGTTCGGGGGTGCGAACGGGTTCAGGTGCTTCCGGTGCGGGGATGGCAGAGGGCTCACTCATCTGGGGCCCATCTTGCTCGACTGGCTTGTGGAGGGACCTTCGCGAAGGCAGAGGGGTTACTAAAGTCTTGGGCTCCGTCGGCTCGTCCGGACTCTTGGCAGGTCGTACCACAGTGCTGGTTGTGCCGACATAGTCCGGATCCTTGCGGCCTTGTCGGCGTCGGACGGTGACCGACACATCGGAGAAACGGTGACGCACGGGGGCCATCGGCTTGTGTACGGTGACCTCAGCCATCTGCACCAGCGGGTACGTCAGCGCCATTTCCGCCAAGCGATTCGCCAGTGTCTCAATCAGATACACGGGTGGCCCTGTTAGGATCGTCACCGCATCTTCCGCCATCGCAGAATAGTCAACGGTGTGTTCCACCTGATCTGTTTCCGCAGCCTTTGAAACATCCAGGTGGAGCTTGATATCAGCGGAAAACACCTGGACCCCGGAACGTTCAAACTCATGAACACCGTGACTTCCCACTGCACTTAAACCGCGCAGAGTGATGACGTCCAGCTCCTTTTTGCTCATCGCGTCCCCTGCATTTCCATCACCTAGAACCTAGCTTCTCAATCAGCGCGACGTTTTCCGCCACGTCGTGGACGCGCACGCCCCAGGCTCCTGCACGGACGCACATCCGCGTCACGTCCAGCGTGCCCCTAGCGTAATCATCGCCGTAACGCATCCTCAAGAAACGTTTTCGCGAGGCCCCGATAAGTACAGGATAACCAAGATTTACGAAGGAATCGATGGCGTGGACAATCGCCCACGAATCTGGCGGGGTCAGCGCGAAACCCAAGCCAGGGTCCACGATTATCGACTCTTTGGGTACGCCCGCTGCCCTCACTTCCTCAACCTGCTCCAGCAGTTCAGCGATAACTTGGGGGAGCACACCGCCATGACGTTCATCTTCATAACGTTCATTCAGATTCGGGTCCGAGGGGAAGCCTCGCCAATGCTGAACAACCATCGCTACCTTTGCCTGAGCGCAAACCTCAGCCATCTTCGGGTCGTAACGGCCACCGGAAACGTCATTGATGATTGCGGCGCCTGCTTCTACGGCCCGCAGAGCGGTGGCCGCATTTACGGTGTCGACCGAAACGATGACTCCCTGCTCTGCCAGGGCCTCTACCACCGGGGCGATCCGACTCCATTCCTGCACAGGATCGACGCGAGAGGCTCCCGGACGTGTGGATTCCCCCCCAATGTCGATGACGGCAGCCCCCTGGCTGGTCATCTCTAGCCCTCGGGCAATCGCCAGGGGCGCCGAGTGCCATTTGCCACCATCAGAAAAAGAATCTGGGGTGACATTCAAAATTCCCATGACAAGTGGAAGAGGAGGCACGCCGGATGCGCTACGTGGAGCCGCTATCACGGTCCCACGAGAAACCGGCCCCAGCATGTCCTCACTATGACGAATCACGTTTGTCTAAGCCCTGCTTTTAGTTGCGAATGAGGTCCAGCACTTCCTGTTTTTGCGCTGGTTCTGCCAAGTCTCCACGGAACTGTGTAGTCACGGTCAAGGGGTCGTGCTTGCGAACCCCTCGCAAAGTCATGCACATATGCTCGGCCTCAACCACCACCGCGACTCCCCTGGCCTCTAGAACATCCTCAATTGCATTGGCAATCTGTGCGGTAAGACGTTCTTGAATCTGAGGGCGGGCAGCGTACCCATCAACGCAGCGGGCCAACTTCGAAAGTCCCGTAACACGATTCCCTGTAGGCAGATAAGCGACGTGCACCTTCCCCCTGAAAGGGAGCAGGTGATGTTCGCACATGGAGTGGAAATCAATGTCCTTGACCAGCACCAGGTCGCTTGTTTCCACTTCAAACGTCTTCTGGAGATGCTGGGCGGGGTCCTCCTCCTCAAGACCGGCAAAGATCTCTTGCAATGACCGCGCTACCCGCGAGGGAGTCTCCAGCAGACCATCACGGTCTGGATCTTCTCCGATGGCAGCAAGCAAAGCGCTGATGGCGTCTTCCACGCCCTGTGCGTCGTAGGTCACCACTCCTCACTCAAGGGTGCCGCCGGGTCGACTGCCTTGCTGTCAAGGCCCACGGGTTCACCTAACCGCGCACCGGGGACAGCGGCTTCCGCACCGTAATTCCAGACCTGGCGCTTGGGCTGGCGTTTAACGTCCTTGAAGATCTCCGCCAGTGCGGCCTCATCCAGGGTTTCCTCATCCAAGAGTCGCTCCGCCAGCGTGTCCAACACATCCCGGTTTTCGGTGAGAATCTCCCACGCCTCACGCACCGCGTTATCAAGCAGGTCGCGGACCTGTTGGTCGATGCGAGTCGCCAGTGTGTCAGACATGGGGGCACCTTGGCTTCGTCCCATTTCTCGCCCCAGGAACGGATCGGTGTCCGCCGAACCCAACTTGATGGTTCCCACGGCCGAAGACATGCCCCAGTCGGTGACCATGGCCCGCGCCGTCTTCGTTGCCTTTTCGATGTCGTTGGAGGCGCCGGTGGAAGGATCACGGAAAACAACTTCCTCTGCGACCCTGCCTCCCATTGCGTAGACGAGCTCATCAAGGAGTTGGTTGCGTGTCTTCGAGTACCGGTCTTCCACCGGCATCACCATGGTGTATCCCAGGGCTCGACCACGCGGCAAAATGGTCACCTTGGTTACCGGATCTGTGTAGTGCAACGCAGCGGCACACAACGCATGACCACCCTCGTGATATGCGGTCACGGACTTATCGTGCTCATTCATCACTCGCGTGCGCTTCTGGGGACCCGCGATGACACGGTCAATGGCCTCGTCAATGGCCCTCATGTCGATCAGGTCTGCATTTGAACGAGCTGTCAGAAGGGCAGCCTCATTCAAGACATTTGCCAAATCAGCACCGGTAAAGCCGGGCGTCCTCTTTGCGATTGCGCGCAAGTCAACGTCGGGAGTCATGGGCTTTCCCTTTGCATGGACTTCCAATATGGCGGCGCGCCCACGAATGTCCGGGGCTTCCACGGCGACTTGACGATCGAAACGGCCTGGACGCAATAGCGCGGGGTCAAGAATGTCCGGTCGGTTCGTTGCCGCAATCATGATCACGTTGGTGCGGGCATCAAAGCCATCGAGCTCCACGAGCATCTGGTTCAGAGTCTGCTCGCGTTCATCATTGCCGCCGCCAATTCCGGAACCTCGGTGACGGCCGATAGCGTCGATCTCATCAACGAAGATGATCGCCGGCGCGGCCTTGCGTGCCTTCTCAAAGAGGTCACGCACACGCGACGCACCGACGCCAACGTAGAGTTCCATGAACTCTGAGCCAGAGATGGTGAAAAACGGCACCTTAGCCTCGCCAGCCACTGCCTTGGCTAGCAGGGTCTTACCGGTTCCGGGAGGGCCGTAAAGAAGGACGCCGCGGGGTATCTTTGCCCCCACCTGAGTGAACTTCGCTGGTTCAACCAGGAACTCCCGGATCTCATCGAGTTCTTCAACGGCTTCGTCTTCACCGGCGACATCAGCAAAGGTGATTTCTGGGTTTTCCTCATTAAACTGCTTTGCCTTGGACGAAGAGAAGGCCCCCATCATTCGCGATCCCGTGGTTCGTGACATGAGCCACCAGAACACCCCCAGCAAAATCAGCATGGGGAGAATCAACGTCAACATGGAGGAGAAGATGCTCTGTTGGGGGTAGAGCGCGTCGTAGCCACCGACAGGGTCCGCGTCTTCCAGCAGATCTAGGATCTTCTCTGTCTGCACGCGAGCGTATGTGAAGGAGACGTCTTTCCCCAGCTCCCGCTCGCTGTCCGTGAGCGAGGTCGACTTGTGTGTGTAGGGCTCTTCAAGTACCAGCAGTACCTGCTGGGTCCCGTCATTCACGATGGCTGACTGGATTTTCTCGCTCTTCAGGATCTCCAGGCCCTCAGAGGTATCAACCGTCCCGGGTTGGAAGACACGCCAGACCATCCAGCCAATCAAGATCAGCGCGAGCAAGGGCACCAGAATGTAGGGCCACAGTTTTGCTCGTTTGCTCTTTGTGCCGTCCTTGGTCTCGTCTGCCATTTAGGCGTTTTCCTCCGGGTCGTAGACGTGGCGCGCCAAAGTTCCGATAAATGGGACGTTGCGATATTTCTCCGCGTAGTCCAGTCCATAGCCGATCACGAATTCGTTGGGGATGTCGAAACCCAAGTAGTCGATGTCGACGTCGATGACGGTGGCATCTGGCTTGCGAAGTAGCGAGAGTATTTTCACGGACTTGGCGCCGCGGCTCTCCAGGTTCTCCTTGAGCCACGACAAGGTGAGACCCGAGTCCAAAATGTCTTCGACAATAAGTACATCGCGGCCATGGATGTCAGTATCCAGGTCCTTCATGATCCGGACCACGCCGGACGACTTGGTGCCCGATCCGTAGGAAGAAACCGCCATCCAGTCCATCTCGATGTTCCGGTGAAGCTTTCGGGAAAAATCGACCATTACTGGTGCCGCTCCCTTGAGCACGCCGACCAACAGGAGGTCGGTGTCCCCATAGTCCGCATCTACCTCTGCAGCCAGCTCCGTCAAGCGGGCATCAATCTGCTCCTGGGTCAGCAGAATCTTCTCAAGTTCATCGCCCAAGTCTTGCGCGTCCATTCGCCATCCCATCTGTACGCCTGTTGGTGGGTCGATCTGTAACTAAACCGACCGCCCGTTTGCGGTATCTACTGCCTCACTAGATTGCCACACTTTGGCCACTTAGAGCTCCACACGTCATCATCATTCGTCCGAGGCAGAACTTGTGCGGAACACTAACGCCTCACCTTCACGCTTCGCGATGAGGCCGCCTGGAAGAGTAACGACGCGTGGATCTCCCTGCGCGTTGGTGCGATGAAACAGAGATTGGTCCAAACTCTCAAGGTGAGTGGAACCCGGCATTGGCGCCCCGATCTGAGTCAGCGCCGCTCTCAAAGCTCGCTTCCTCACCGCAGGCAGATAGCGACTCAACGATTGCACATCCAGGCTCATGGATGCCCCTTCCGTGACCATCAGTGTGGAAGAGTCAAGAGCTTTGCGTCCGGCATCCGTTAGCGCATCGCGATCTTCTGCAAGGAGATCAGCAACCCGCGCTAATGCAATTACGGGGTCTTGCCCCAAAGCTTCACCTAGGGCAGGCAGCACTCTTTCCCTGACCGCACTTCGTGGCAACGCTTGTCCCCCGCGTGTACGCCAGGGCCCGTCAGCACGATTAGTGGGGTCCTGCACCGGGATCAGGCCCAGGGAGTCGCAGAAGGACTCGGTGTCCGCCCTCCGTAAGCCAAGAAGAGGGCGAACCTTGGAGATTCCCTGGTACTGCGTTGGCACTACCTTGCGCATGCTGCTGAGCGCGTCGGGGCTGGCGCCACGTCCCAGACGAAGAAGCACAGTCTCCGCCTGGTCATCCATGGTGTGTCCCAGAACGATGTCAACGCTGCTCAAACCTGCACTTTTCATCCAGTCTTGGGCTGCGGTTTCAAGGAGAGCATGCCTGAGATCTCGGGCCGCCGCTTCCAAACCAGTCGATGGCCCTCTCCCGGAATCGTTTTTAGGAGCTGCGGTGAGGATACGCGTGCTGATTCCCAGTTCTTCGAGCACGGCAACCACCTGTTGCGCTTCCACGCTTGAGCCTTCACGCATCCGATGGTCGACAACGCATGCGGTAAACGGCACACCTAATGGGGCTGCCGCCGCAGCTGTAGCAACTGCAAGCGCCAGAGAATCCGCTCCACCGGACACAGCCGCCAAGACGCCATGCAGGCTTCCGCACTCCTTGGCCCTCTGCCGTAAAGAATCGCGGGCAGCCAAAGAAACGGGCCGGGCACCAAATGGTGGACTGGCACCGACCAGATCGCGCGCATGCCTGTATTCGTTACTACTTGAATCAGGGAGTACGGATGGACGCTGCGAACGGGAATCCACTAGTTCTCCAGGACTCGGACCACAAAGTCATCCACGAATGACCGCACGTACCAGGCGCCCTCTTCGGGGACGTTGTCGGCGCCGACGACAACGTAAATATGTTGCCCCGAATCTGTGGTCCCGATACCCGCCAAGGTGGAAACGTGCCCCAAAGAGCCCGTCTTCCCCACAAAGTTACCGAATCCTAAGCCGTCTTCGAAGCGTTCCTCCAGCGTGCCACTCATCCCCCCGATTGCCAGGAAGCGTGTGAGAGAAGAGGCCTTGGCTCCGGGCTGTAGCGATGCACGCATAACCTCCAGGAGCGTGTTTGCTGAAACTCGGGAGTCTTCATTCAGACCCGAGCAGTCCGCGATGACTAAGCCCTGGGTATCAATTCCGTTTTCTTGGAGAACCCCCATCAGATTCTGTGTTGAGGTTTCGAAGCTGGCCGGGCTACCCTCGCGCACGGTCGCTGCCAAATGGCAGTACTGCTCTGCCAAAGTGTTGTCAGAGACCTCCAGCATCAACCTCACTTGCTCCCAGACCATGGCGGATTGGACTTCCCCCACGACCGTCGCCTGCTCAGGAACTGTGGCTCCGGAAGCAACTACCTTTGTCACTTCAATGCCCTCGTCCACCAAAAGCGCAGCGAGGGCGTCCGCTACTCGAAGTGGCGATTCGTCGTAAAAGTCGTATTCATCGGGTTCGACACGCCCGGTATCGATGGCAAAAGGACCAATCTCCCCGACCCAACGCGCCCGGCCTTGCTGGTAAGCCTCAAAGCTTCGGGTTTCGCCGGCGAAGAGCTCGCTTTGATAGTTGAGCGTGAACGTGGCGTCTGGGTCGTTAAGGTTCTGGGCGACCTCTTCGGCTAGATCCGCCAATCCCGCATGCCCATTTGTGGCCTTGCTGTTCCCGCGTCCCGCGCTCAAAAGGAGGTCGCCCTCGCCCCACAAATACAGTTGATCGCCAAGCTGGGATACCCCAGTCTTCAACCGGTCTTCGGGTTCCAGAACTGTCAGCGTGGCGTACGCCGTGAGCAGCTTCAACAGTGAAGCCGGAGTATGTGCCTCTGTGTCGCTAGAGAAAATGACTTCTCCTGTGTCCGCGTCGGCGATGGTAGACCAAGCGGTCCAGTTTCCTTCTTGTGCCGCTCCAGCTAGAGGTTCCCAAGCGGTTTTGACCTCAGCCGAAGTCAGCTTCGCCGTTGAAACCAGCGGGAAAAGTTCGCTGGATTGCGGAGATTCCCCGTCGGGGATTGAAGGCGGCATGACGGGCACAGGTCTTGCAGATGTTGTCCAAAAAGGCTGCCAACCAGTAAGAACAGGCAAGAGCCAAAGCGCAACGGCTCCCACCAACACCACGGTTACGCCTAGAATCACGGTAACGACAGAGCGCCGCATTTGTCTCTCCGACGGGGTCAAGTAACCGTTTCACTGTAGTTCAACAAGGCGCTGCCGCACGATGTGTGATTCGAGGAGGAACTCACATGGAATTTGATGTGACTGTAGAGATCCCCAAAGGGGTTCGAAACAAGTACGAGGTTGACCATGTAACGGGACGCATCCGTCTTGACCGACTGCTTTTCACGTCCACGCAGTACCCGGATGACTACGGATTCATTGATGGCACGCTAGGGGAAGATGGCGATCCGCTGGATGCGTTGGTCCTTCTAGATGAACCGACATTTCCAGGTTGCCTGATCCGGTGTCGAGCTATCGGCATGTTCCGGATGAAGGATGAAATGGGCGGGGACGACAAGGTCATCTGCATCCCGGCCGGTGACCATCGCGCTGCGTGGCGAACTGAGATCGACGATGTGTCAGAATTCCACCGCCTGGAGATACAGCACTTCTTTGAGGTCTACAAAGACCTTGAACCCGGTAAATCCGTTGAGGGCGCAACTTGGGTCGGCCGTGAAGAAGCAGAAGAAGAAATACGTCGCTCCTACGAACGAGCTCGCGTTGCGGAGGAAGCCGGCGAGTACTAAACCTAAATGGGGCGTCCCGGTTAGACGCCCCATTTGAAGGTTTGAGGCAAGTGTGACTCTAAGAGTTGCGCTTGCCTTTCCAATTGAAGCTAGAGGACTCTGACCACGTAGGGAAGCACGTTGCTCCACGTGTAGATCGGGCTTTCACTCAGTGGTGTCCCGTACGTGCGGGCACCAACAATGGTCCCCGAACCCGCATAGAGCGCCACGTGGTAGACCTGACCCCCGGAAGCCCAGAAGACAAGGTCACCCACCTGAGCCTGACTCATTGGCACCTTGCGGCCGCCGCTGTATTCGTACTGACCTGCCGATGTGCGTGGGAGCGTGATTCCAACCTGCTTGTACGCCATATAGGTGATGCCAGAACAGTCATATCCCCATGGACCTGTACCACCCCAGACGTACGGCGCTCCGATCTTGCTACGCGCGTATGCCATGACTGTTGAGACAGACCCTGTGGGACTCGGCGTAGGAGTCGGAGTAGGAGTAGGCGTGGGTGTAGGGGTCGGTGTCGGAGTAGGAGCAGGCGTCGGTGTCGGAGTAGGCGTGGGTGTAGGGGTCGGTGTCGGAGTAGGAGCAGGCGTCGGTGTAGGGGTAGGCGTAGGGGTAGGTGTCGGCGTCGGAGCAGGCGTCGTGGTTGCTGCTTCTTCCTGAGCTGCACTCTCCGCGGCAAGTACCTGCTGGCGTTCTTCTTCTTCGCGGATGCGTTCTGCCTCAGCTAAACGTTCGGCTTCAAGTTCCTTGGTCGTGTTCTGCTTTTGCGCTAGAACCGCCAGCATCGCATCGCGTTCCCGTGCAGTCTGCTCAGCGGCTGCCAATGCCGCGTTCGCCTGTTCTTCAGCTGCGGCAGCACTATCGGCAACCTCTGCATAAGCTGCCTCTTCTGCAGCCTTGGCTTTATCTGAAGCAGCCTGCACAATGTCTGCGACCTGGCGCAACGCAGCCACTTCCTGCATCTTCGTGTCGGCGGCAGTACTGAAGGACGATACGGCACTACGGCGCTTCTCCACGTGCTGAAGGCCATCCGATTCCAGGTATGGAGCAACAGCATCAAGAGACCCACCGCCATTGCGGTAGGCCATCTGTGCTACCTCTGCAAGCTCTGACAGACCATCCTGGTAGCGTTCCTCAGCTGCTTCGGCTTCCTCGGCTGCCAACTTTGCAGCAGCAGTTGCCTCGTCCAATTTCACTTCAGCCGCGTTGAGATCTTCAGCTGCCAAAGCCGCTGTCACCTGGGCCGATGTCGCATGCTCAGCCGCTGCTACGTAAGCCACCTCGAGCTGTGCCACCGTGTAGCTGGCGTAGTCCTCTTCCGCCTTTGCTTGATCAATGTCTTCCTGGGAGGGAGCTGCGACAGCAGTGTCGATAGACACAAACGTGCCCGCTGTCAGCGCGCTAACACCAAGGAGTGCCGCAACGAGTACAGAAAGTCGAGCTCCGGTCTTGCGACACTTCTTACTTTCCAACAAAACCACCCCAGTGCATCTTTGGACCGTTTCGACCCGGTCGTCGGAACTTGTATCACATGCGTCGCAATACTCACTTTTGCCACACGCACAACAATGTACTCAACTTTAACAGCTGACGCCAGGCCTTGAACTCGTCCCTGTAGATGTCATATGGGGACGGTCTTTCCTATATCCTTTGAGCACTGAGCCTGAAGATCCATGTTGTTTTACCCTGGAAACATGGTGATGAAGTTTTGGCGGCGCCACGACGAAGAAGACGAGTCGAAGCCCGCAGCAAATTTGACTGATGACGAATTGGAACTCCTGGACAGGGCTCTGGAAGCACACGCAACGGCCGATGCGTCGTTGCAGGACTTAGCCGTAGCGAACCACGAGCCCGACGCTTCAGACGCGACAGACACTGAGGAAGCCCAGGAGCAGAGTCTGCCAAGCCCGAACGCTTTGGATCCTTGGGGCGCCAGAGGCGAACCACCGCTAGACCGCTGGATTGAAGACCCCTACGGCGCACCATTTGAGGTGTACACGTTCGATCTGGGAAAGGACGAGGAAGGGCCGGTGGTTGCCTCGCTGGTTCGCAACGGCAACACTGGCCAAAGTGGGAAGAAGTCGACCAGATTTGCACTCCTCTACCTGCATGGCCGCAACGACTACTTCTTTCACACAGAAGCCGCCCAGAAGATCTCGGAGATGGGTGGCGCGTTCTATGCACTCGACCTACGCAAATACGGCCGCTCGCTGCGTCCTTGGCAGACACTGGGATACGCGGATGACCTCACCGTTTACGACCGAGAGATCGCAACCGCCATCGGCATGGTTCGTGAGGACCACCCTCACGTTCCACTGATCATCTTCGGGCATTCGACCGGGGGGCTGATCGCAACGCTCTTCCTTTGGCGCAACCCCGAAGCAGCGGACGGCCTAATACTGAACTCGGCCTGGCTGGAATTACAGTCACTAACGGCCATGCGTCCCGCCCTGCACCAAGTCATCAGCCCTCTTGCCGCGGTCCGCCCGCGGGCAACGGTTGTAGGCGCGTCCAAGAACAATAGTTACTACCGGTCAATTGCAGAGGGCTGGGGCACCTCGGGCTTCCCTCTCCCAGATTATTTCGAGGGGCGCGAGGGCGATGAAGCCGTCATCGGCTGGCCCATCTTCCCGGAATGGAAGCTGCCGTATTCCTATCCGGCGCCCGCAGCATGGATGGAAGCCGTTTTGGAAGGGCACGCGCAAGTCGAAAAGGAGGTTCACCTTAAGTGCCCGGTGCTCTCGATGGTGTCCTCAGCATCGCACCCGGAAGAGCACTGGTCAGAGGCCTTCTTCTCCAGTGACGTCGTACTGAACCCGACCTTGATCGCCGATCGCTCCGCGGGCCTATCCAACCAGGTAGCCATAGAACGATTCCCCGGAAAGCATGACCTGTTGCTGTCCGACCCTCCGGTGAGAGAGGCCATCTACCTAACAATCGAGCGCTGGCTGACGTTCACGCAGATCATCGAGGGATAGCGGCACTTCTTAGTCGTGAGAGCGGTTGACCTCAGCAATGGCCTCGGCCAAAGTCGGACCGTACTCGTCACCCAGCGACCAGGCATCCCAGCCGTCTTCTCCAGCAATGCCCTCGGACACCAACGCACGAGTCGGATCCAAGAATTCACCCGAGGGCACCACCACCGTTCCCCTGGCGGTGAGCTGCGCCCCCCGCGGCGTACGCGAAGCCGGGCGCAAAGCCAGCGGCGTGTCACCAGAAAAACGTGCGAGGGTTGCTAACCCCTGAGCGTCGTGACCAAGGGAACTAGGCGGATCGTTTGACAACGCCCCACTTGGCATCCTTCGCCGGTTGGGTAAACCAGACCCAGCAGTCTCCTTTGGCGCTTCGGCAGACAGTTCCCTGTGAATCTGTCGCCGAGAGGGAAAACGGCTGGTTGCTTGGGCTGAAGACGGTTGTGCACTTCTCCTGGTCCCCGCAGAAGTCCTGGACCTAGGAGCAGGTTGGGGAGCCAAGGGTGCCGGAGGAATTTTCGCCTTTACATCCCTACCCCTGCGACGGTCGGGAGTACCGGACACTTCCGCAGCCAGAGCAGGCAGGGCTTCTCCCATCTCCACCAAGGAACTAGCGCGGTGTCCGTACAGGCGCTGTCCAACGGCGTCAACCTCCAGGAAAGCACGCCCATTTGTCATTTGGCGCAACGACATCTGATGCACTTCCACCCCCGAAGAGGAAAGGACATCCAGTGCTGGTCGCACCTCGGAATCAATGTTCGAAGCGACCAGTATCAAACGTGGCCCGTTGGGCGGAGATGTGGGCATAGCGTCACGGAAGCTAACCCACTCTTTCTTAAAGCCCTCGGCACCCGTCGGGTAACGACGCGCCAGATCCAGCCAAGACATTGCGGCCGTATCCGCTAACCGCGAGAGTGCATCAATGAGGGTTTCAGCGTCCAAACGCTGCACAACTTCAACCGAGACCACTTGCCCCGATGCATCCAGAGATGTCAGGCGCGGATGAGAATCCTGTCGAGAAACACTTTCGGGGCCAATCGGCGCCCAGGTGATGGGGAAAAGAGGGCGCGAGACAATCTCCAGCACTTGCGCCCGGATCGCATCAAGAATGTCAGGAGTAAAGCCATCGGGGACTTCTCGCCCAAACTGGGCAGGGATGAGACGCCCGTTGTCGAGCTCGAACAATGCCATACCGCGACCCCCAAGGAAAACTTCCAGCCACTATTGTCTCATGGCCTTGCCTGGGCAGGAGAGCACTATCTCAGGCATCTTCCGCCAGCGAACTCATCGCTCACCAATTGGGAGATGCGTAGCGCCCCATTCCACTCTATTCAAGACTTTACCGGGGGCTTTGCCAAGGCTCCACCCACACCTTGCGCGACGTTTCAGGTGAAGGGCTGTCGGAGGTAGTACGGAGCGGAATCAATGGACAACCAGCACAGTGCAACGCGACTGCGTCCCCCGTCCCACCGCCGCAAGCGCCTAGCCCAGATGCACAAAGGGAATTCGCCTCCATGACTCGACCCGACCGCGACAGTTCCTCCACCATGATCTGAGCGAGGGCAGGAGAAATCTGTTCCTGGCGTGCAATTGAGTCCACCGTCGCTCCTGCGCGTAAACGCGCTTGAACGCGGTCTATGAGCGAGTGTGTTGTCATCGTCGTCCCCTGCAGGATCTACAGGAAAAGCTTCCCGATTTGGAAAACGCCCACTGCAAGCAACCAGGCGACCACTAACTGGGCTCCGACTGCCGCCGCTGTGAGGCGCCCCCCGATTTGACGTGCCTGCTCTGCCACAGTTGCTAAACACGGCGTATAGGTAAGTACAAATACCAAGAACGCAAAGGCACCCAGGGGTGCTGCCTCACCGGCTGATTTCTCAAAGGATGCCTTCACAAGGGGCGGCAGCTGCCCCAAATCAGCACCGCCCTCTTCCGCAGAGCCCGCTGCGTCTGGATCCAAGTTGTAAGAGACAACAATTGAGGAGATAACGGTTTCCTTTGCCACGAAGCCGGTCATGAGCGCACCGGTCATGTGCCACTCCCCGAAACCTGCAGGCGAGAATACTGGCTCTAGAGCGCGCGCAGTGCGGCCATACGCAGACTCCGACATGGGGAGTTCTGGGTCAGCAAACGTGTAGTCGCTGTTGGTGGGGATCGCCCCCAGAAGCCACACCACCATCGTCATCGCCACGATGATCTTCCCCGCACCCTTAACAAAGGCCCACGAACGCATCCATGTGTTGCGCAGCGTGACGACTGCACGAGGCATCCCATAGGGAGGCAAAACCAGCATCAGCGGCGCCTTCTCCTGGCCCCGGGTGAAGAACGGGCGCAGCACCAACGCACCCAAAACAACCATGATCAGCGACAACATGTACAGCGCAAAAACAATGGTCCCTGTGTGGTCTGGGAAAAAGATCCTGGCGATCATCAAGTAAATGGTCAGGCGCGCCGCACAGGACGTGTACGGAGTAATCAACACAGTCACTATGCGCTGGCGTGCATTCGGGAGAGAACGAACCGCAGCCAGAGAAGGAAGATTGCACCCAAAGCCCATGATCAAGGGCATGATGACACGGCCATCGAGCCCGATTTTGCGCATCAATCGGTCGCCCAGAAAGGCCGCCCGGGCCATGTATCCGGAATCTTCCAGCACCGTGATCATAAGGAAAATGGCGAACATCAAAGGGAAGAAGGAGGCAACGACGCCTAGGCCCGTCGCGAGTCCACCGACCAAAAGCCCTCGTAGCCAGGGGATGTTCCACCCAAGAGTCCCCAGGATGGCATCTATCCCGTTGGCCAAGGAAAACGCCCCTGGCTCTTCCGAAGCGAACAATCCGTCGAAGAAGTCCTGAACGGACCCCAGCCACTGCCCGGCAATCATGAACAACAGCCACATCAGGCCAAAGAAAACCGGAATTCCCACGAACGGGTTCAACAGGACACGATCGATTTTGTCCGAACGAGACATGGCCGTCTGTTCACGTTCCATGTGACCCAGTTCTGCTTCTACAGAGTCCACCCACGTAAAGATCTGGGACGCGCGGTCTAGATTATCGACTGCGACCAGAGCTGCTGTCGAGTCAGTCTGGGCGTGCGCACAAACCCCAGTTTCGCTGCAGTAGCAATCGCTCTTTCCGGCAAGGTGCGCGGGCTGGTCGCACTGCAGAGCCGCCATCGCTGCGGCTGCGGCCACCTGGTTGTACCCCGGCGCCAGCGGATCAGGTTCGATTCCCTTGACACGAGGGCGGAGTGCAAGACCAGCCTGGACGAAAGACTCCGCGTCCTTCAAGGACTTTCCATCGCGCGGGTCCAAGGAAAGTACCGGTATGCCAAGAACCCCGGAGAGGGCATCAGCGTCAACCTCGCCCGCATCCGCGCGAGCGACATCCTGGAAAGTTAGAAGTGCCACCATGGGGCGCCCGGTCTTCGCGACCTGGGCCAAGAGATAAAGGGAGCGAGTTGAGGCGGTCGCGTCTAGTACGCACACGACGAGGTCCACTGAGCGCCCGGTCGCCGGATCTGTGAAGGAACCCGGAGCCCCCGCCAACGTGTCAGCGACGAGCTGCTCATCTGGCGACTGAGCAATCAGCGAGTAGGTCCCCGGGAGGTCGACAACTCGAGCATGCGCGCGGGCCCAACGCCCAACCATGACTTCAACGGTGGTGCCCGGGGCGTTCATCACGCTTTGACGAGAACCTGTCAAAGCGTTGAACAGGGTTGACTTACCAACGTTCGGGTTGCCAACAAGCAGGATGGTCGGTTCGGCATCCTTGCCACTTGCAACCGATGAGTCCCCGGCAGGACGATCCAAACGGAATTCGGGGGTATTCAACGGCACGGCCGAACCCGTACCTTCCCCCCGCGCACCTTTTCGATCGCCGCTCGCCGTCCGGTTGCGGGTCGAGGAGGGAGAGCACTTCGAGCAACTCATGCGGGATCCACCTGGATCAGAGTTGCGCTGTGGTGATCCACCGCGACCCGAGTCCCGGCAATGTTCAAGACCACTCCTCCAAAAGCTGCGCGGTTCACAGCGACAAATTCGGCTCCGCTTCGCACGCCGAGCTCCTGCAAACGCAGGTCAAACTTTGGATCCACATTGACGCTGTCAATGCGGGAGCGGACGCGTAAGGGGCACTCTGTTAGCTTCACGCAACTATGGTAAGGCTTACCTAAGTTGTAGCCTAGGGCTGGGGACCCACTTGGACTCATCATTGCGGGGTATGTGGCCAGGATCGCACCCCGCATTGGAGTGCGAGGGCCGCCGATGTCACTTCGCGGGGCCAACCCAAGTGGAGGCGCGTCCGGCGGCGGGTCCGGCGGCGCGTCCGAACGGGGGCCCATCCTCGGGTTCCGTGCTCCCCCAGAGACAAATGTCCGGTCCCACAGAGGCAATTGGCGGTCCCACAGAGGCAAATGTTCGATTGTTGCGAGACTGTCCTTCTATCACCGGAGACAAAAG
>ERZ1031159.5-NODE-5-length-66494-cov-14.111847_pt1 | contig 66494 bp, 58 predicted proteins | sample MGYA00516706_ERZ1031159 | MGnify/ENA primary metagenome ERZ1031159 (study PRJEB33719, sample SAMN04262508) | wastewater metagenome | biome: rural village; feature: composting latrine chamber; material: composting feces with ash | place: El Salvador | collected... | reverse complement strand
TCGTATGCGGGGGCAACCTCTGTGTACTCCTCGGCAAAACCGCCCTTAAACGAAGTCAGGTGCGAGAGCGAGGGAGCCCTGTCAGACCCAACGCCAAGCAGGTCGATGTGTGAGAAGCCTTGTGCAGCGAAGTCGTCGGCAGCCTGCGCAAGTATTTGCGCCGGAGCTCCTGCCTTGCGACCCTTCGGGGAGCTCGCTGCGTAATAGTAGGCGACTTCCGACCCGGAAAGCGTGAACAGCGCCCAGGCCACGATCTCTCCGTCTTTGCGGGCGCAATAGAGCCGGGCATGTTCATCACGCAGGGTCTGCATCAGGTTCTGGTACACGCCCACGTCCCAGGCGGTGAAACCTTGTCGGTCTGCGGTCTCCGCCAAAAGCTCGTAGTAGGGCTGGAAGTCCTCGATGGCCGCATTGGTTTCGTCGGAAATCTCCATTGGATCACGGCGCCTGTGGCGTCTGATGTCGGCCCGGGTTCCCCTGCGGTAGCGGCTAAAAATCTCCTCGTTCGTTCCCGAAAGGTCCAACACCACAGTGCGGTCGTAGGAAACAATCTGGGCGGGTTCGCGGTAATCGCTCCTTGGGAACAGAAGGTGCATTCGAAGGAAAGCAATCCGCGAAGAACGGTCTTTAATCCAGGCCTTGAGGGTGTCGACCATGTGGTGTTCCAGTTTGGCTGTCGGTTCGACCAGCCAAACTGGCCCATTCTTTGCCCAGATGAAATCAAAGCCGTGATACTTGACCCTCATGAGAGCGACCAGAAGAACAGGTGCATCACCGTCCATAATTGCGAAGAAGCCGACCAGGTCTCTGTCTGGGAAAGAGTCCTCAAACTCATACCAAACCCAAGTCTGCTCAATTGGAATGTTCACTTGCGCTTCGATCGCGAAATCACGCATCCTCTGCGCAGTAATGCGCCGCACTGTTAAGCCGGACTTTTCCACCAACACAAACCCCTTCTTCAAAACGTGTCCTTCAACTGTACTGCTTTGCGGGTTCGGGCCGTGGGTGAAAGCCTGTGATTCTGCACTTCCTAAGGCACGCCGCCCTCGGCGAGCCGCCCACTCTCCGGCAAAGCGCCACCTAGGGTTGAAGGGTGAGCCAATCAAGTCCGCCCAAGGAATTCCTCGAGGCGCTCCGTAGCCTGCGGGACATCGAAATCCACCCCTCGCTGGTGGTGGTTGAAGTCCCCAGTCCCATCAGGTTGGCTCCTTGGTCCGCCGCAGTGGAAATCGCCACGATGGAAACCGAGGGCGATAGGCCTCTGGGTACCGCCACGCTGGTAGTGCTCTACGACCCTGACCAGAAGGAATCTTGGGGTGGCCCACTAAGGCTGGTCGGATATTCACAAGTACAGATCGACGCTGAGCAAAGCACAGATCCGTTGCTGGGTGAGGCTATTTGGAACACGGTCATTGATGGTCTTGAAGCCTCCGGCGCAGGCTTCAGTCGGCTTGTCGGAACTGTGACCAGAGAACTGTCAGAGACCTTCGGCGGATTGCAGCTCATGGGCTCCGCCCTCAAAGCGGAGCTCCGGTGTTCTTGGTCTCCATCGACTAAGTACATTGGCGAGCACTTACAGGGCTGGGCGGACGCTCTACGACAAACATGCGGCATCGAACCCGCCCCGGTCGCCGCGATCGGTTCAATATAAATGTTTGATGACCAAATCGCACTACCGATTTTGGCTGAGCCTTCTGAAGGGATCCCTCCCCTCATAGACGATCAGAGCCAGTTAGAAGTCGCACGTCAGCAACTGAGCACTTCGTCAATGCCCGTAGCCCTAGACACGGAGCGAGCCCAAGGGCGTCGCTACGGTTCGGGCGCCTACCTGGTACAAGTGCGCAAGGATAACGTCGGAACGTTCCTTATCGACTCCCACCAGCTCCCGGATCTTTCCCTCCTCCAAGATGCGCTGGACACCACGTGGATCTTTCACGCCGCGGACCAGGACTTGCGCTGTTTAATTGATCTTGGTTTGGAGGCCCCGAACCTTTTTGATACCGAGACCGCTGCTCGTCTGGTTGGCTTCCGCCATTTCTCGCTCGGAGCCTTAACAGAGCAGATCCTGAACATTTCGCTGAAGAAGACCCATCAGGACGAGGACTGGTCACGCCGACCACTTCCCACCAGCTGGCTGGCCTACGCAGCGCTGGACGTTGAACTGTTGACAGAGTTAAAACTTCAACTCACCGAACGGCTGGAAGAGGCGGGGCGCCTGGAATGGGCGGAGCAAGAGTTTGTCTACGAGTTGGCTAACCCCGTGGAACCTCGACCACCATCATGGCGCAACCTGAAGGGGTTGGGCCGGCTTAGAAGCCCGCGTGAGTTAGCGATCGCCAAAGAACTCTGGATCACCCGGGAAGAAATCGGAAAGACTACGGACAACGCTCCCGGACGCGTCCTCTCCACGCGTGGGATCATCGATGCCGCAATTCTGCAACCGAAAGGACGCAACGCATTGACCGGTATCGACACATTCCGGCGCCCCCTCGCACGCCAGAACATGGACGCTTGGTGGGAAGCGATCAAGAGGGCCTATGAGCTGCCAACAGACCAGCTTCCTCAACGGCGTCGGGCTGAACCCGGGGTGATCCCGGCGGCAAGCACGTGGAAGCAGTCGAATCCGGAAGGCTTGACCAGGTTGAATGAGGTTCGAAGTATTGCCGCTTCACTGGGAGACGCTTTGAATCTTGACCCCGAGATTGTCCTCACACCTAAAGTCCAAAGAGAGCTGGCATGGGAGCCGCTCCCGGGGGCGAGGCGCAGTAAGAAGGCACTGCTACAAGCAGTGGAAGCAAGGTTGGATAGTTCCGAGGCGCGCGACTGGCAGAAAGAACTGTTCGTGGAAGGGCTTGAAAAATCTGCCCCGGATGCAAGCCGGGCACTGCAGCAGGGGCGCCGCTAGTTGGAAGCCTCGCAGCAAAAATCGGAACCTAGTAAACCTCAAGCCCGTAATCGCGGAATATGGCGCGCGCCTTCTCTGTTTCCTCAGCCGTTGGCGGTTCCACGTCTGTGAGCTGGTAGTCCAAGCCAAGAGCGTCCCACTTGTCGCGCCCCATCTGGTGGAACGGTAAAACCTCAACCCGTTCAACCGTGGGAATGGCCGCCGCGATTTCCGCTACCTTAGCGATATTCTCTGGGTCATCGGTGTAGCCCGGGACCAGCACAAACCGGACCCAGATGGGAACCCCCGCATCTCCCAAGCGCTTACCGAACTCCAGGGTCGGCGCCAAATCCTGCCCAGTCAACGCGCGGTAGGTGGAGCCCACCCCGGACTTGATGTCTAACAGCACCAAGTCCAGGTCCTCAATCATTTCGTCGGTGCAACGCCATCCGAGGAACCCCGAGGTATCGATGGTGGTGTGGATCCCGTTCTCTTTGGCAAATTTCAGCAAGCGTGCCAAACCTGCCGGCTGCATCAAGGGTTCACCGCCTGAGAAAGTCACTCCCCCGCCGGTGCGATTGAAAATCCGTTTGTAACGAAGAATCCGGTCACACAGTTCCCGAGTGGGGACCATTGTGCCGCGCCGCATGTCTAACGTGTCTGGGTTGTGACAGTACAGGCAACGCAGCGGACACCCGGAGAAGAAAGTGGTCATCCGGGTGCCGGGCCCGTCAACTGCTGTTACCAGTTCCCACGAGTGGATTGAGAGCAAATCACCGTGGTGAATCATTGAGGCCTGTTCACGCCTTGCCACGTCCCCGACGGGATCCAGGCCCGACAACCCCTGGCCCATCACCCGGGCCACGGGGTTGTCAGCCGGCGCTGGAGCGTATTCCCCAGTTACACCATCAAGACCTGTTCTCAATGGGCTATGCGTCACATCCGGTCGTGGAAGGTACGGGAGATGACGTCCATCTGCTGCTCACGGGTCAAACGCACGAAGTTAACTGCGTATCCCGAAACACGGATCGTCAGTTGCGGATACTTCTCCGGGTTTTCCATTGCGTCGTACAGGGTGTCACGGTTCAGAACGTTCACGTTCATGTGGAACCCCTCTTCGCCCATGTAGGAATCAAGCAGGCCAACCAGGTTCTTAACCTGCTCATCAAGTGTGCGGCCAAGCCCCGAAGGCACAACCGTGTTGGTCAAGGAGATGCCGTCCTGCGATTCCGTGTAGGGCAGCTTCGAAACTGACAGCGCCGAGGCCAGCATGCCGTGGGTGTCGCGCCCGTTCATCGGGTTTGCGCCGGGTGCGAAAGGTTCGCCTGCACGGCGACCATCGGGGGTGTTACCCGTGTGCTTGCCGTAGACAACGTTTGAGGTGATCGTGAGAACCGACTGCGTGTGCGTTGCATCGCGGTACGTCGGGTACTGGCGGATCTTCTCCATGAAGGAACGAACCAGTTCTACCGCAATGTCGTCAACGCGGTCATCGTCGTTGCCGAACTTCGGGAAGTCCCCTTCAACCTGGTAGTCGACGACAAGACCGCGATCGTCCCGAATCGGGGTGACCTTCGCGTATTTGATGGCCGACAGCGAATCCGCCGCCACCGACAGGCCGGCTATACCGCAGGCCATGGTGCGCAAGATCTCCGTGTCGTGCAGAGCCATCTCGATGCGTTCGTACGCGTACTTGTCGTGCATGTAGTGGATGCAGTTCAGCGCGTCCACGTAGGTGCGAGCCAGCCATTCGAGCAGATTGTCGAACTTCTTGTAAACATCTTCAAACTCCAGGACATCGCCCTGCACCGGTTCGCTGATCGGAGCAACCTGGACACCGCTGTTCTCATCGCGACCACCATTGATCGCGTAGAGCAGGGACTTGGCCAAGTTGACGCGGGCACCGAAGAACTGCATCTGCTTACCGATTTCCATGGCGGAGACGCAGCATGCGATGCCGGCGTCATCACCCCAAGATTCGCGAATGAGAGTGTCAGATTCGTACTGGATGGCTGAGGTCTCGATTGAAGTCTTCGCGCAGAAATCTTTGAAGCCTTCCGGAAGCTTCTCATCCCAGAGCACCGTCAGGTTCGGTTCCGGAGCCGGGCCCAAGTTGTTAAGAGTCTGCAGCATGCGGAAAGAGTTCTTCGTAACCAGTGTTCGGCCGTCGCGGCCGGTGCCACCAATCGTCTCAGTAACCCAGGTTGGGTCGCCCGAGAAGAGCTCGTCGTATTCCGGTGTGCGCAGGAACCGAACAATGCGCAACTTGATCACGAAGTCGTCGATAATTTCCTGCGCTTCAGTTTCCGTGATCGTCCCCTCTTCCAGGTCACGCTGGAAGTAGGGATCCAGGAATGTGGAGGTGCGACCAAGGCTCATTGCCGCGCCGTTTTGCTCCTTCACTGCCGCCAGGTAAGCGAAGTAGAGCCACTGAACGGCTTCACGCGCATTCGAGGCGGGACCGGAAATATCGAAGCCGTACGAGGCCGCCATGGCCTTCAGCTCTTTCAGTGCCGAGATCTGCTCTGCGATCTCCTCGCGCTGCCGAATGATGTCTTCAGTAGAGAAGCGGCTATTCAGTTCTGCCTTGTCCGCTTCTTTCGACTTGATGAGACGGTCAACACCGTAAAGTGCCACGCGGCGGTAGTCACCAATGATGCGCCCACGTCCGTATGCGTCCGGCAGGCCTGTCACGATGTGCGAGGAGCGCGCTTTGCGAACCGCCTCGGGGTACACGTCAAAGACGCCCTGGTTGTGGGTCTTGCGGTACTTGGTGAAGATGTCTTTCACGATCGGGTCAACTTCGTACCCGTAGGTGTTGAGCGCACCCTCAACCATGCGCCAGCCACCATTGGGCATCATGGCCCGCTTAAGTGGCGCGTCAGTCTGTAGTCCAACGATCAGGGTGTCGTCTTCGTCGATGTAGCCAGGGCCGTGAGACGTGATGGACCCAGGCGTGTGATTATCAACGTCGTAAACGCCCTTCTCACGTTCCTCTGGGAACATGTTGGAAAGGGTTTCCCAAACGCGTTCGGTGCGCTCAGTTGGCCCTTCCAGGAAAGAGGCATCGCCTTCGTACGGCGTGTAGTTGAGCTGAACAAAGTCGCGCACGTCAACCAAGTCCTGCCAAAGTCCTTCGTTAAAGCCCCTCCATGCATCGCTCTTCTTCGAGCTATCAGCCTCAACGGTGGTCGTGGATGCGGTGGTTTTCGCCATTCCGGTCATTCCCCAATCACTTCCTAGATCTAAGGGTTTAATAGGGGGTTCGCCCCATGTCAACAAGCCTAGACGGGGTACAGTCCAAGGCACAGAAGCGCCTTCATGCAACCAATCACAATGCCTTTTCCCACTTCAAAGACCAGAGAAAAGAAAGTCGTGCGTCACACCCGGAAGGGCTTAGGTCCTAGGGAGCTTGTGCGGAGCGGACCCCTCAGAGGTGTTGCGCAAAAATCGGGAAATCCTCGCCCGGGCCGCAAGGAAGATCCCTTCCTCATCCAACCCGTATTCCTCCAGAAGTAGTGCCCGCGAAGAAAGCGGCAAGAACTCCCTAGGAACGCCCAGCACTTCAACTGCGGGTCCGCCCGCCTCGGACACCAAACGAGAGAGCTCTGAGCCCACGCCTCCTACCTTCACCCCGTCTTCCACAGACAAAACCACGTCGAAAGCCGAGGCTAGTTCGACAAGAGACGGGTTGATCGGGAGAACCCAACCCGGGTCAACAACCGTGACCGGGAAACCTGATTGCGCCAGTCGCTGCCCAGCCAACCGTGCGTTGGATGCCAGCGCACCCACACCCACCAGCAGCACGGAAGGGAGATCCGGCTCAGGCAAAACGTCATCGCGAGTTCTCTCGAAGATCACGTCCATCCCGTCGATCACCTTGACCGCCTGCATATCCGCGGGAGGTTCTCCCTTCGGGTACCTGACGATGGTTGGGCCCTCCGCCCAACGAAGTGCTTCGCTAAGACCTTTTCGCAACGCTGCCGCATCGCGTGGCGCAAACACCTTCAGCCCGGGAACCATCGCGGCTAGTGAGAGGTCCCAAACCCCGTTGTGTGAGGCTCCGTCATCGCCAGTGATACCGGCCCGGTCAAGTACGACAGTGACGGGGGCCTGATGAAGGCCAACGTCCATTAACAATTGGTCAAAAGCCCGGTTCATGAACGTGGCGTAAACACAGACAACAGGGTGGGCTCCCCCAAATGCCATTCCTGCCGCCAACGTAAATGCGTGCTGCTCCGCGATCCCCACGTCGATTACTCGATCTGGGTATTTCTCTGCGAGAGGCTGCAATCCCACTGGCGCCTGCATTGCGGCGGTTATGCCAACCAAGTTGCGATCTGCGCGGGCGGCCTTCACGATCTCATCAGCGAACACAGCGGTCCACCCAAACCTCTGAGGTGCCACGGGAAGTCCCGTCTCCGGGTGAATCTGGCCCACCGCATGGAAACGGTCCGCGATGTCTCGCTCTGCAGGCGTGTAACCGCGCCCTTTCTGAGTGATGGTGTGAACGATGACAGGGCGCCCATATGCTTTTGCTCTTGCGAACGCGAGTTCCAACGCCACTAGGTCGTGTCCGTCGACCGGACCGATGTACTTGAATCCCAGATCCGAAAACATGCGTTGGGAAACGAAAATGTCTTTAAGTCCGGTCTTCAATCCGTGAAGCGCTTCGTACATTTTCTGGCCGGGGGCGCCCAACTTTTGCAGTGTCTTCTTGCCTTGCGACAGCGCCTCCTCGTAACCACTCGAAGTGCGCAGCGCGTCCAGATGGTGCGCCAGGCCTCCCACGGTGGGAGCGTAAGACCGACCGTTGTCGTTCACGACAATAACGAGGGGGACGTCGGGTCCGTCAGCTATGTTATTCAGCGCTTCCCACGCCATCCCGCCAGTTAGTGCTCCATCGCCGATGACTGCGACCGTGGTTCCCGATTCTCCGGCGGCGGCCTTCTGTATCGAGATGCCGTCGGCCCACGAAAGGGCTGTCGAGGCGTGCGAGTTCTCAACAACGTCATGTATCGACTCGGCGCGCGAGGGGTATCCGGACATTCCCCCCGGTTTCCGCAACGTGGAGAAATCCTTGCGGCCTGTGAGGAGCTTGTGAACGTACGCTTGGTGTCCCGTGTCCCAAACGATGGTGTCCGAGGGGGAATTGAATACGCGGTGAAGAGCGATGGAGAGTTCCACCACACCTAGGTTCGGTCCGAGGTGACCACCAGTCTTCGCCACCGAGTTGATCAGATATTGGCGTATCTCCTGGGCCAGGGCTACCAGCTCTGCCGAAGTCAGCCGCTGGAGGTCACGTGGTCGGCTGATCTGTGCAAGCACCGAGTCCACCTGGTCTTGATTCCCTCCGACGCCATTGCCAGATTGAGGGTAATCGTCTGTGGTCCGTTCACTCATGCCAAGCAGTCTAATCGAGCAGCACGGTTAGACTAAGGACAGCACACCAAGAAACTATAGAGCGAGGTCCAATGTCGCCCACCGTCGCACCGTACGGAACGTGGAAATCTGACATCACGCCAGAGACGCTCACTGAGCGCTCAGTCGTTTTGAGTCAGGTTCGTCTAGATGGCCCAGATATCTACTGGGTGGAAGACAACCCACGCAGGCCCGGCCGGAGCGTCCTCTTAAGAAGAGACGCGATGCAGCAAACCAGGGAGGTTTTACCGCTCCTTGAGGGCGCCAGACTCCCCCATGTGAAGACAAATGTTCATGGCCGTGGAGGCCGCGCCTATGCGGTCAAAGACGGCGTCATTGTCTTCAACGACGGCTTGGACGGCAGGGTCTACATGACCAGAGTGGCAGCTCGCCACCGCAGGCTCACTGTCCTGACTCCTCTAAGAAGCGGACTGTTCGGTGACTTCGAACTAGACCTGGCGCGCGGCGTTGTCTACGCCGTAAGGGAGCAAGAGATCGAAGGTGACGACGAACCTGAGAACACCCTGGTGGCCATCCCATTGGACGGTTCTGCCGCCAGAGATGGTGACCAGATCCGCACGGTCTTTTCCGGCACAGACTTCACCTCCTCACCAACGCTGTCCCCTGACGGCACCAAGTTGGCATGGCTCACCTGGAACCATCCGGAAATGCCATGGACCAAATCGGAATTGCACGTCGGAGAGCTCAGCGCGTTGGGACACGCCACTTCGGACATCGTGTTGGTAGATCATGAGGGGGTTTGCGCCTACCAACCCAGGTGGACCCTTGACGGCGACCTGATGCACGTCGATGACTCCACCGGCTGGGCGAACTTCTATCGCACAGAAGGATTCCAGACAAAGCCAGACGAGCCCGCGGATGCATGGGAAACGCGCCTTCGAACCCGCGCGCTTCATCCGGGGCCGCAAGCTTTCTCCAGTCCCCACTGGGAACTCGGCTTACACACGTACGACAACTTGGACTCAGAGCATCTGGTGTGCTCATGGGCCGAAGGTGCTCGCTGGAACATCGGAACAATCCGCCTCGACAACGGTGTCCTCGAAAAATGGAACGTTGATTGGTCACCAATTGGAAACGTCGCATCCGATCTGGGCCGAGTGGTACTTCTTGCCAGCGCCCCTGACCAACTGCCCGCCATCATTTCTTTGGAGAATGGGCAGACCCAAATTATCCGCGCCTCCTCGGTCGTTACTATCAACGAAGACCAAATCTCCACTGAGCAGCACATTGAGTGGACCAATCGGGACGGTTCCACAGGCCACGGCTTGTACTACCCTCCGGTGAGTTCTGAGTTTGTCGGCCCCACCTCGGAACTTCCCCCGTTGCTGGTAATGGTGCGACCTCTACCTACCACCTCCGCTCGTGGCGGACTTACCGTCGCGCTCCAGTACTGGACCAGTCGAGGCTTCGCGGTGCTTGAACCGAACCCCAGAGGGTCAACCGGATACGGGCGCGACTACCGGGAGGAACTAAATGAACGCTGGGGCGAACTCGATGTCATGGATGTTGAAGACGGCGTGAAGCATCTGGTGGGCATGGGGGTTGTGGACCCGGACCGGGTTGCGATTCGCGGTGATTCTTTCGGCGGCATGAGCGCCCTAATCGCCCTAGAACGCACAAACGCGTTCTCTGCTGGCACAATTCTTTCAGGGATTACAGACCTCAGCGAATTCACCAGGACCACCACGAAGTTTGCGAAGCACTACCCTGAACGACTTATGGGAACCTCGGATCCCGAAAGTGAAGTGTGGAAGCGCAGGGCACCGACGCAGCACCTGGACCGCATCAAAGCGCCGGTTCTTTTCGTCCATGGCACTGACGACGAGTTCATGCCCGTCGAACGGGTGCAACTGGCCTATGACACGCTGGTCAAAATGGGCAAACCGGCTGCCATCGAACTTATGCCAGACGACGGACACATCTTCCACCATGACCGATCCGTAGAGCTAACTTGGAAAGCTGAGCTTTCCTTCTACGGCGAAGTGTGGGGGTTCGAAGTTGATCAACACGTGCCCGTCAAGATCGCGAACTTTGACGCCATCAAGTAACGCCAGCGTCTACCAGCGCGAGGAACCTGGCATCAACCTATGAGGGCCGGCCCAGATCAAGTCTGGACCGGCCCTCATGGGGTTTATTGAGAAGCTGAGACACACTCCCCTAGCCAGTGTTACTTCGCCGCGTTGTCTTCTCTTTGCTTCAACTGACGCAGAACATACTGGAGGATTCCGCCGTCACGGAAGTAGTCACGTTCGGCAGGAGTGTCGACTCTTACAACTGCATCAAACTCGACGGTGTCCCCGTCCTCCTTCTTCGCTACAACCTTGACAGTCTTAGGTGTCCTGCCCTCGTTAAAATCGGTAAGACCCGTGATCGTATACACCTCGGTGCCGTCCAGGCCCAAGGAGTTGCGGTCCTCCCCTTCAGGGAATTCAAGAGGCAGCACCCCCATCCCGATCAGGTTGGAACGGTGGATGCGCTCAAACGACTCGGTGATGACGGCGCGGACCCCCAGAAGGGCAACCCCTTTGGCTGCCCAGTCGCGGGACGAACCAGAGCCGTATTCTTTACCCGCCAAAACCACCAGCGGGACCCCATCCTTCAGGTAGTTTTGCGCAGCGTCGTAGACACTTGCCTGAGGTCCATCAGGGCGAGTGAAGTCGCGTGTGAAGCCACCTTCAACCCCGGGGAGCATCTCATTACGAATCCGGATGTTGGCAAACGTGCCACGAATCATGACCTCATGGTTACCGCGACGAGACCCGTAGGAGTTGAAATCCCGAACCCCAACCCCGTGATCCAGCAGGTACTGGCCGGCGGGAGAGTCAGCGCGGAACGCTCCTGCCGGGGAGATGTGGTCAGTGGTCACAGAGTCGCCCAGCTTCAGAAGAACCCTGGCCCCCACGATGTCTTCGATAGGTTCAGGAGTCTCCGGCATGTCCTCGAAGTAGGGCGCCCTGCGCACGTACGTCGAGTCCGGAACCCATTCGAACGTAGCACCATCTGGCACATCCAGGTCGCGCCAGTGCTTGTCACCCGCGAACACGTCGGCGTAATCCGACTCAAACATTTCGCGGTTGATTGTCCGGTCGATCGTCGACTGAACCTCTTCAGCATCGGGCCAAATATCAGCCAGGTAGACATCGTTGCCATCCTGGTCCTGCCCCAGTGGCTCTTTTTCGAAGTCGAAGTCCATTGTGCCGGCCAGAGCATATGCGATTACCAGCGGCGGAGAAGCCAGGTAGTTCATCTTAACGTCCGGGTTGATGCGCCCCTCAAAGTTGCGGTTGCCCGAAAGCACCGCAACCACTGAAAGATCATGATCATTGACCGCTTCCGAAACCGCATCAGGCAAAGGACCGGAGTTTCCGATACAAGTGGTGCAACCGTAGCCAACCAAGTGGAAGTTCAACGCTTCCAAATGCGGCCACAGCCCCGCCTTTTCGTAGTAGTTCGTTACAACGGGGGATCCGGGCGCCATGGATGTCTTAACCCACGGCTTTGTCTTCAGGCCCTTCTCATTCGCGTTGCGCGCGAGGATTCCCGCCGCCATCATCACCGATGGGTTCGACGTGTTGGTACACGAAGTAATGGAAGCGATGACCACTTTGCCGTGATCAAGCTCCGTCACCGTACCGTCCGCTAGCGTCACGGGAACCTTGCGGTAAGGGCGCTCTGTGCTTTCGCCCGGGTCCTCGATGGGAGCAGAGCCCCTGGTCCCCTGCTCATCCAAGGCAACAGGGTCAGAAGCGGGGAAAGTCCCCTTCAGGGCATCATCCAACTCGGTTGGTTTCGTTTCCAACTCATCGGTTACGTAATCCGGGAGGATGTAGCGGAACGCATCCTTAGACTCTGACAATTCGATGCGATCTTGTGGACGCTTCGGCCCAGCGATAGACGGGACAACAGTCGAAAGGTCCAGTTCCAGGTACTCCGAGAACGCCGGGGGGTTCTCCGTGTCAAGCCACATTCCCTGTTCTTTGGCGTACGTCTCAATAAGGGCAACCTGCTCATCGGACCTACCGGTGAGGCGCATGTAGTCAAGCGTCACATCGTCGATTGGGAAGGTCGCAGCGGTGGAGCCGAATTCCGGCGACATATTTCCGATCGTCGCCCGATTCGCCAACGGCACCTGGGACACGCCTTCGCCGTAGAACTCAACAAACTTTCCAACCACGCCGTGCTCACGCAGCTTCTGGGTGATGGTGAGAACCACGTCGGTTGCAGTTGCCCCCGCGGGAATTGACCCGGTCAGTTTGAACCCGACTACGCGCGGAATCAGCATCGAAATCGGCTGGCCCAACATAGCGGCTTCGGCTTCGATACCGCCAACGCCCCACCCAAGAACGCCTAGACCGTTCACCATTGTGGTGTGGGAGTCCGTTCCAACACAGGTGTCCGGGTAGGCCTGAACAGCGCCCTCCTCTTCCTTCGTGAATACCCCTCGCGATAGGTATTCGAGGTTCACCTGGTGAACGATTCCCGTGCCCGGGGGGACTACACGGAAGCCATCAAAGGCTTCCTGCCCCCAGCGGAGGAACTGGTATCTTTCGCCGTTCCGCTCATACTCACGTTCGACATTTCGTTCAAACGCAGTGGGTGTGCCGAAGACATCGATCTGCACCGAGTGGTCGATGACAAGTTCGGCGGGGACTTGCGGATTGATGGCGTTGGGGTCGCCCCCCATGCCCTCGTACGCCTCCCGCATAACTGCCAGGTCGACTACGCACGGAACACCCGTGAAGTCCTGCAGCACAACCCTGGCGGGCGTGAACTGAATCTCCGTGTTGGGCTCACTTGAAGGATCCCAGTTCGCCAAGGCGCGAATGTGATCGGCGGTGATGTTCTCCCCGTCTTCGTTCCTTAGAAGATTCTCCGCTAAGACCTTGAGCGAATACGGAAGTTTCTCGAGGCCAGGAACAGCATCGAGGCGCCAGATCTCATACTGCTTCTCGCCAACAGCAAGGGGTCCCTTCGCCCCGAATGTGTCCAAATTTGCCACAGTCCCTCCTTGGTTCATGCCAGCCATTTATTGCGACGCATTTACTTTCCACTCTAGGCGTCTTTGCCCTCACCATTTGGCCCAGTCGAATTCTAAGTGCCGCAACCCCACGTGTTTTCGCCGATCTGCCCCATTAATGGCGAGGCTCGCAGTCTCGCAGCAGCCGCGCTACACCGGTGGGTTCTTAGCGAATCAGCTCCGCCACTGTTTCGAAATGATGAGAATGAGGAAAAATGTCCCAAGCGGTCATGTTGACCAAACGGAACCCTGAAGCAACGAACCGCCTAAGGTCCCTGGCCGCAGCAGCAGGGTCACATGACACCAAGACAACGCGCGTCGCACTGGTCAAAGAGATCGCGTGCACGACGTCCCTTGGGGCCCCCTTGCGTGGCGGGTCCAGCACAATCGTGTCGACCATGTGGCCCGCGGCGGCTGCCAGCTCCATTACAGACTCTTCATCCACCGCGCCCGTGTAAAGCGACACCACGTCGGATTCGGCATCTTCACCCAGGTTGTTGTGAGCGCTGGCAACGGCGTTCCCATCCCCTTCCAGGCATAGGATTTGGCCGCCAGGCTTAACTTCATCCGCTAAAAACCGTGTGAATAGTCCGGCCCCGGAATAGAACTCCAAAACGGTTTGCCCCGGCTGCACTTTGGCTGCCTCCAGCACAGCCTCAACCAGGACTGCGGGCGCATCAACGTGCGCCTGCCAAAAGCTACCTGCCGGGACCTGGTACTTGTGGGTGCGGCCCGCCGCCGTGACTGACCAAGTGGAGTCGCCACCAATGGGTTTGCCATCTGGGAATCGGAATGTTCCGCGCCGGGTCACAACCACCGGTTCGCTGTCGGTGGGGGCTTCAATCGAAACCTTCTCTCCTGCCTTCCACTTGCCCTTCCACGCCTTTGCGTTCTCCGGAGAAAACATCTTGGAAACATTGTTTATGGGGTCAACTGCGATCGGGACGTTGTCGACCGGCACCAGGTCATGAGAACGGAATTTCCTCATTCCCAAACGCCCATCCTTCGTCCCCACAAGTTGGATCCGGGTGCGTGTCCCAACCAACTGTCCGTTCGCCTCTGCGTTTGCGTCTGTCGGGGTGGGTTGAACAACTACCCAGTCTGGGGCGAACCGGCGTACTTGGGTCTCCAACTCCGGGCCGCCAATGCGGGAGATCTGCTCTGCCAGAACCAGGTGCTTCCACAGCCGCTGGTAATCAGTGCTGGCATGGGCGAGCTCGATGCCTCCAACACCTGATTTAAGTCCGTCTGGCCAGATGCCTTCGACACGGTGTACGGAGGGGTGAAAAACCTTGACGGTGTCCGCCCAAAGATATTTCTTGTGGACCGAGGTGACCCTCGCCAGCACTTCCTCGCCCGTAAGAGCGCCCCGCAGGAACACCCGCCGTTCGTCGGGTGCCGTTGCGAGCATGGCGCCCCCATGTACTGGCTTCTCAGCCACAGCCTCGAAAGTATCACCGATTTGCATCTGCATGCTCGCCGCACCCGCCCAATTTGGAATCCTCGTGACCCCAGCTTACTTCCGCCAGCCACCAGTCTCAGTCTTCACTCGCCAAATTCTTCAAGGGATTCGTCCGCGCGTTCCTCTCCCCGCACAAACTCATCGGCTCTCACAAGCAGCCAAATGCAAACCGGAAGCGAACGAGTGGATTTAAGCCACCACGTCGAATGCTGGTGTAGTTTGGCAACGTGCACTTCGTAATCATGGGATGTGGGCGCGTGGGCGCTCTGGTCGCCGACCGGCTGGATGCGGACGGCCACTCAGTGTCAATAATCGACGTAGATCCGGCCTCTTTCGATCGTTTGGATCCCGACTTCTCCGGCCAGCGTGTAACAGGTAACGGCTTCGACAAGGCTGCGCTCGCCAAGGCACAAATTGCGCGTGCTTACGCTTTTGCTGCCGTCACCAATGGGGACAACTCCAACATCATCGCCACCCGAACCGTGGCCGAGGAATTCGGTGTGGAACGCGTGGTTGCCAGGGTTGCAGACCCTGAAAGGGCTGCCCTTTTTGAGAGGCTGGGGATCCCCACAATCGCTTCATCGATGCGCCTTGGCACAGCAGTTTTGTCGCGACTTCTTCCACCAAATGCTCAGGTCGCTTGGACTCATCCGACCGGGCAGGTTTCCCTGGTTGAGGTGAGGCCCAGCCCTGCTTGGTACGGGGTGTCATTCAAAACGGTAGAGGCACAAACCGGGGGGCGAATCACCTTCGTCGCACGACTGTCGGAGGTAGTGGTTGCCGATGCCCGCATGTTCGTGCAAAAGGATGATGAACTGTACCTCGCCGTTGATGGGTCGGATGCACGGCGAATAAGAGACATTTTGGAGTCGAATCCCGAAGAGGTCGACGAATGAAAATCGTAATCGTCGGAGCCGGCTCCGTCGGACGCGCCACCGCCATCGACCTGCTGAAAAGTGGGAACCAGGTGACGATGTTGGACAAGGATCCAAAGACCATCAAGGTTTCACAGGTCCCCGATGCGGAGTGGGTGCTCGGGGACGCTGGTTCCCTATCGGTGTTGGAGGAACTTGGAACGCGTGAGTGCGATGCCCTAATCGCCGCCACCGGTGATGACAAGGTGAATCTTGTTGTATCACTCTTAGCGAAGACGGTGTTTGGGGTGCCAAAAGTCGTTGCCCGGGCCAACCACATTTCCAACGAGTGGATGTTTAACTCGAACTGGGGCATTGACGCGGTGGCCTCTGCCCCGCGTTCCCTCTCTGCTGTCGTGGCCGCCGCGGTGAGCGTCGGTCAGGCCGTCCAAGTCAGTGCCGTGGACCAGCTGGCCACCGCGGTGTACACCATAGAGATTCCGACTCACTCCCCTCTGCTGGACAAATACCCGGACGAGGTCGTATGGCCCGCCGGCCTAGTCGTCGCAGCGCAGGTGAGAGACGGCAACCCCATGCCGATACAAAAGGGAGAAGCGTTGCGGGCCGGAGACGACCTTCTGTTTGTGACCTCCCGAGGGCAGGATGCAGCCGTTCGGGAATTGGAAAGTCTGGTCCAGGGCTAGCGCCCTGCCCCAAAGTCAGTCGGCAGCACCGTCTCCAGCCTCAAGTTCTTCCGTTTCTTCCTCTTTGCTTTGCTCAGCAACCGCAGGAAGAACCCCTCTGAGCAGCACCCAGGTTAGCCAGCCTCCAACAGCGAACAATGGAAGCCCCAGCACCAACTTCACAGTACCCAAGGCCACGATGTGCTCCCCGAAATACAGGGGAGCCTGCGCTGCTACACGAATTCCGAAGACCGCCGCCCACACCCATGTGGCTGCGACCGCGCGTTTTGAAAGAAGCCGGCCTTCGGGAGAGTTTCTCCAGCCTGAAGGCATCCCATAGAAGAACTGGATCAGCAAGCCGATCGCAGATCGGCGGACGAGCAGGCTCAGCAGAAACACCGAGAAAAAGGCCACGTTTGTTATTAGGCCCCAGGCAAAGTAGTTTTCGGCCCGACCAGAAAGCGCCGCCCAAACCACGCCGATCCCGACCCCCAGCAACCCGGCAAAAGCCTGCGTTATCGGAGTTCGCTGAATCAGCCTCAGAATCACAAATAGAACCGCGATGCCACCCGACAGGGCCAGAGTCCAGGTCAAGTCACGGGTGATCACATACGTGACAACAAAGACTAATCCCGGCAGGAGTGACTCAGTCGCACCTCGCCAACCACCGATCGATTGGCTCAATGAAAAAGAGTCGGACCCTAACTGCCCCACCCAGCCCTTCTGACTTTCCGACATGACAGCTCCTAACGAAGGATGGTGTAGGCGGGATCAATCATTAGAAACCCACTGCGTTCCGCCTGGGGAGTGCCCCGTAGTCGCAGTATGGACCCCACTTTTATTCCCGGCACTTTGGACTGTCCAAGCCAGCGAGCACGCATAGATGTACCGCTTCCGTCATCCAGCATCACCTGGAACGAGGTGCGGTTCCTGTTGCTCACCGGCCCCAGAGACGTCACGGTTCCACCAACTGTGCACCCTTGACGTGCAACGCAGTCGTGAATCGGGGTGCGGTCGCGGATCAGCGCGTCCAACGTCGCTGGCCCAAGGTCTTCATCCGTCCTCTGACCAGACGGGCCAACGAACAGATCTTTTAGACGCTCAGTTAGTCTCTTCACCCGACAACGCTTCCTTAGGAAGACGAAGCGGGAGCAGCTCAAACCTTATTCGCGGGGCGTCATCACGGCGAATGATCAGCCGGTCGATGAGGTCTTCCATGGCCTTCTTCTGAGCCTTGTCGCCCGCCACCGCTGCGCCCTGCATGTCAATGCGGGTGAGCCACCGGGGCCCCTCGCACCCGATGATCCGCAAGGGCGCCAAGGCCTTGGAGCCGTCTGGAAGGGAAGTTGCTACGCGACTTTGCAGCTCAAGCCCGTAAGGGCCGTCCTCGCGTTCAACCGATCCCCCGGCTGTCGTGATGCTCTTCTCAATCTGTGTGGCAAGTTCGGGCCACGCACCACCGCTTGTCGGGGCGGCAGCAACGCTCACAGTGATTCCCGAGGAGCCCAGCACCAGCAGAACTCGACGCATCGTCACCTTGTCGGCTTCGAAGTTGCCTCGAATCTGCAGACCTTTGATCCGGGGTACGTACAGTGCCCCCAGGTCCAGGTACCCGTCCGGGGCTTCCTGTCCGTCGGCATCCTTTGGTCCGCGGACTTCCCAAACCAGGTCCTCGCCCTGATCGTCGTCAGGTTCAACCGTGTCTGGGATTGATTCCGGTTCTTTCTGTTTTCGGCGCCTAAAGATTGCCACTTTGATCAACCTGCGCAGTCAACGCAGACTGGCATTGCAGGGTCAGAGTTCTTAGAGATCTGGGACGTGTGCCGCACCAAGAAACAGTTTGTACATGTGAACTCGTCTTCCTGGGGTGGAACGACGGTGACCGTCAATTCCTCCTTAGACAGGTCTGCACCCGGAAGCTCGAAACTCTCGGCAGCCTCATTTTCGTCCTCATCGACGTCGTTTGATCCGATGTCGGAGCGGCGCGACTTCAGCTCTTCGATTGAGTCTTCCGATAGGTCCTCTTCACCCTTGCGAGGTGCATCATAATCGGTTGCCATCCGTGATCCTTTCGGCGCGTGCGCGTTGCATTTAGCAACTTCGTCTGCGCCGGGATACTAGCACCATTCGGCAGTGAGTGTCACGAAGAACTGGCTCTCTCGACGAGTCTTACAGCCGAAGGCGGAATCGAGTGGCAACATTGAGGGGAAAGGTGGTCGTTTGATGATTCAGCTTCAATTCCTCGGTCGCTCCGCGGACGGCGCGGAACTGATCTTCACCAACGATGAGGGTCAACGGTTCCAAGCGGCAATTACGGACGAACTTCGATCGGCCATAGCTCTTGCAACAATCGCGATGGCGGAGGAACCCTCGTCGAAAACCCCTGTCTCGCCCGGGCGGATCCAAAGTCTCTTGCGAAGTGGGCTCACAACGCATGAGGTCGCTGAGATGACGGGCACCGAGCATGAACGGGTACTTCGCTACTTCCCTCCAGTGGCCGCCGAAATCAACCTCGCTGTTACCCGTGCCCAGCAGTCCCGCGTTGGTACGGAACTTGACGCCCCCCTCATGGGTGATCTTGTCGTCGATCGCTTGGCGTCGCGCGGGATTGACGTGGATTCCCTTTCGTGGACCGCCGCACGCAATGAAGACAACGAATGGGTTGTGACACTGAGCTTCGCAGACGATGACCTGTCGCGAACCGCGCAGTGGGTGCTGAACTCGACACTCGGCTCCGTCACTGCCTTGGATAGCGCGGCCACGGAACTTACCGAAACCGTTGCTCCTCCCAGCACGGTTCGTGCACTCTTCGCTCCCGCATCTGCCGTGCCTGCCTCGCCCCATGAGGCGCACGGTTTGCCGACCCCGCGGACCAATGACATGGCGCAGCAGGAGAAGTTGCTCGCTGACCTCAACGCGGCACGGGGAAAACGTCAAGTTGTTTTCGAAGATATTGACGGGCTGGATTTGGACGAGGAAAGCCAAACCATCGAAGATCCCGACACGCTTCCTTTACCAGCAGAAACCCCTCCAGCGCCCGCGAGCAAGCAGCCAGCGGAGCCGGCTCCCGCCACAAAACGCAGACGTGGTCGCAAACCAGTTCCCACCTGGGACGAAATCGTTTTTGGCACACGTTCTGACGACTGAACTGGGCCAAGCCAGCCAAGCGGGCCCCGGTCAGTCCAACGGATAAGGGGCCAACGTCAGGCAAGTCTCCAAACGGGGATCTCCATCTCCTCAACGGTTAAGGACCCGTGCACTCCTTGCTGTGCGATTGACGCTGCACTTTGAGTTCTGGAGTCAACAATCACGGAACGATCCTTCATCAAAACCATCGCGTCCCCCACGCGAGCGACCCCCGGGCCGGGCCCGATGAGGTCTGGCAGCTGTGCCTGCGGCACCACCCAGGCACGGTCCCCCAAGTAATCACTCCATGCGTCAACGACTTGTCTGCCCCTTCCGGGACGGGCGTGAAGGTGAACGGCTCGCCCCTCCCCGGCGATCATCGAGACGTCCTGCCTGAGTGCGGGGACCTCAGCAATGTCGGTCCGCTCTTCGACATCGACCATGCCGTGATCCGCCGTCATCAGCACTGATACGTTTGCGGGCAACCTACTCAAAAAGACACCCAGCTCCCGGTCGAATTCTTCCAGGGCGCCAGACCACTGTGGCGAAGAAGGCCCGAAGTGGTGCCCCACGTGATCAATGTCCGACCAGTACACGACCTGCATCGCTGCCCCCTTGCGTACCAGGTCAAGACTGGCATCAAACCGCTCACGCAGTGATTCCCTCCCAACAAACTTGGCCCCGCGGAACGCTGCCGCAGTCAACCCCGAGCCAACAAATTTGGGATTTGTAATCAACTGGATATCCAGTCCCGCATCCGAGAACGTTTCAAACTTTGTGGGAACGGGCTGCCACGAAAACGGGTCTACCTCGGGCGCGAAGTTCAGGAGCGTCATCGAGGACTTCCCATGTTTGACGGAATACCCAACCATCGAGGTTTGGCCTGGGAGTGCACCCGTGGTGAACGTCGTGAGCGCAGCCGCCGTGGTTGAGGGACTGCAGGTTTGTGCGCGGGTGGGCGAAGAAGCAAGATTCCGCAGTGTTGGGGCGTAGCCGAGCCTCTTTTCCAGCGGGACCATGCCCAACCCGTCAACCATCAAGACTATGACGCTGTGCGCCGGCTCTAAACCATAAACTTCGGCGGCCTCTGCATCGGCTCCAGGAAGATCTGGAGCGACCGCCCAGGCTGCGGAGTCAAGGATGTCTCCGACCCAAGGGGTCCGGGGCGGCACTGGCGCTCTGACCCCTTCCGGCAAGTCCAACCCAGGGGCCATTAGTAGGTGCCCATAGCAGCAGCGAGAGAACCCGCGAAATCCATGGCCTCTTCAGCGGTGGACGAAAGACCTTCGGGTTCATCATCGAAGAAACGCATTGCGAGGCCTTCCTTCTTCAGCAAACCTGAGTATCCGTGGTCATATTCACAGCTCGGGTCGTCGCACTCAACTTTCTCCAGATCTAACGACACGTGGGTGTTGAAGAGAATCTGTAGCAAGAGGTGCGGCTCAAGGCCTCCCAGCAGACTGTGCTCATCCAGTTGTCCCTCCACAATCTGTGACACCTCAACGGAATCAACGTTGCGCAGGGGAATGGTGTTGGTGGCCCAGATGACTCCCCCGGATACCTCGTCCAAATGAAACGCGACAAGCCTGCCGGCGCTCAACCCTAAGTAGTCGAGGTGACGAAACACAGAGTCATCGTCAAAGGTGGTCTCCAGGTGGTACAACATTTGTTCTGGGGCCCGTCCCCCGTTCAAACGCACCACGGTACGCTCTATGAGCTCCGCATGGAAACCAGTTTCCCGGACTCTGTCAAAACCACTCATCTGCGCGGCACTCCGTTCGCGTTTGAATACAAGATTTCCTTCACACATAAACCATAATGGCCCTCATGTCCCGAAACCGCGAAGATACAAAGACCAAGCCTGTGGAAAACATCGATGACATCGACGTCTCTGACGAGATGCGGGAGTCTTTCCTTGAATACGCCTACTCGGTGATCTATGCGCGCGCCCTGCCTGACGCGCGGGATGGTCTCAAACCCGTCCAGAGGCGGATCCTGTTCCAAATGCAGCAGATGGGGCTCACCTCGGACCGCGGGCACGTTAAGTCCCAACGCGTGGTGGGCGAGGTGATGGGTAAACTCCACCCTCACGGCGACGCGGCAATCTACGACGCATTGGTGCGTTTGGCCCAGGATTTCAATCTGCGCCTCCCGCTGATAGATGGACACGGCAACTTCGGGTCACTTGATGATGGACCTGCGGCGGCCCGGTACACCGAGGCCCGGTTGGCCCCCTCTGCGCGTCTCTTGACTGATGGTCTTCACGAGGACACCGTGGACTACGTCCCCAACTACGACAACCAGTTCATGCAACCAGAAGTCCTCCCTGCGGCGTTCCCTTCTCTTCTGGTGAACGGAGCCTCTGGAATCGCGGTGGGAATGGCGACTCAGATCCCCCCTCACAACCCCGCTGAGACGATTCGCGGAGCCCTGCACCTGTTGGACCACCCAGATGCGACCGTAGACGATTTGATGAGGATTGTGCCCGGCCCGGATTTTCCTGGGGGCGGAATCATTCCCGGTTTGGACGGCGTGCGCCAGGCGTATGAGTCGGGAAGAGGCTCCTTTAAGATCCGGGCCAAGGTGAGCGTTGAACGCACCTCTGCGCGTCGCAACGGGCTTGTGATCACTGAGCTCCCCTACATGGTGGGGCCGGAGAGGGTGATCGAACGAATCAAGGATGGTGTCAACTCCGGAAAACTGAAGGGGATTGCCAACGTCACGAACCTCACTGATCGTCACCACGGGATGCGTCTGGTGATTGACATCAAGTCTGGTTTTGACCCGCAACAAGTGCTGGCGCTTCTGTACAAGTACACGCCAATGGAAGACTCTTTTGCCATGAATGCGGTCTCCTTGGTGGAGGGGCAGCCCCGCACCCTGCCACTCAAAGACATGTTGCAGGTGTTCTTGGACCACCGCATCGACGTCACTAGGCGGCGCGCCCAGTTCCAGTACGACAAGAAGAAAGAGCGGCTGCACCTTGTGGAGGGGCTGCTGCGGGCGGTACTGGACATCGACGACGTGATCGCCATTATTCGATCGTCTGAGGATTCCGAGGAGGCAAAGCGACGCCTCATTGTTGCGTTCGAACTCAGCGAGATTCAGGCCCAACACATTTTGGAGCTGCGACTGCGACGTCTGACCAAGTTCTCCACGATCGAGTTGCAAAGTGAACAATCAGAGTTGATCTCCGAAATGGAAAGGCTTCAGAAGATCTTGAGCTCTGAGGTTCTGCTACGCGAAGCAGTGGCCAAGGATCTTGCTGACGTAGCAGCCAAAGTTGACTCCCCCAGGCGTACGCTGCTACTCGATTCTCAGGGGATTCAGGGAACGGATCCGGCCTCTGGGTCTTTGGAGATCGCTGACGAGCCTTGCATTGTGGTTCTCACCCCCAACGGGTCGTTGGCTCGGATTGCGGGGGACGAGGAGCCCTCGGCCCCACACGAAGGAGGCGATGTTTGGCTTTCCTGGGCTCCCACAACAGCGCGCGGCCTGGTTCATGTGGTCACATCGGATGGGATGGCTCATGAAGTCCGCGCGGAGATGCTGCCAAGTTTGGCACGCTCCGACTTTGCGCAGTCCCTCGCAGGGGCTATTCCCTTTGAGGACCTGGCGGAGGTGAAGACGCGCCCGGTTGGTGTGTTCAACGAAAACTCCCCCGCCTCAACTGTCCTGTCGGTAGGAACGAAACTGGGTGTAGTCAAACGTGTCCGCACTGATCAACGCCCCAGTCGCGACGTTTGGCCTGTCATTACTTTGGATGAGGGGGATGAGGTCGTGGGTGTCGCGAACGCCAACGAAACAGATTTCGCCGTCTTCATAACGAAGAACGCTCAGCTCCTCAAGTTCCCCATTGACGTGGTCCGACCGCAGGGGCATCAGGCTGGCGGCGTGGCGGGAATCAAGTTGGCGGATGGGGACGAGGCCATCTCGTTTTCTACGGTCAATGAGACACCGGAAGCCTGTGTTGTGACCATCTCTCAACCTGATGGAGCGTTGCCTGGAACGGCCCCCGGGCGTGGGAAAGTGTCGCTCCTTTCGGAATTCCCCCCGAAGGGTAGAGCCACAATGGGTGTGCGGGCACAACGATTCCTCATGGGAGAAAACAGCCTAGAAACCGCGTGGGCGGGTCCTCATCTGCCTAAGGCCGTGACCGCGGCAGGGGTGGAAGTGGAACTACCCTCTGAGTTCGCGAAGCGTGACGCATCTGGGACGGAACTGAAGGCGCCCATTGCGCACATCGGTTAGCAACGTTAGACCTATTGGTCTCCCTGCACGGGAGCTATGTCACCCGACTGTGTCTTGTCCTTGGACTCAACCTGTAGAGAGTAGGTTCGCCACCACACGTGTGGGTCAAAACCGAGGCTGAGGTAGAAGTCCATCATGTCTTGCTCGCGTTGCGGATCGAGGCCTACTGCGATTTTGTCTAAGCCTTCTTTGGCAATGGCTGCCATGGCCGTGGCCACTAGCGCCTCCAAGATCCGTGTGCGGCGCTCAAGGTCAAAGACTGCCACAGCATCGATGTAGCCTTCTTTCCAGCCAAGCGCGCTCCAGTCTTGTTCGTAGCAAGCAAGTTCTAGCAAACCGATCACGCGGGCACGATCCCCGGAACGGTCGACGGCGATGAAGGACCATTGTGGCTCGGTGTCCTGCCGCATCGCAGACCATCGGTCCACCCCGTCGGAGCCGTTTTCCCCCAGGGCCGAGGCAGCACGTTTGAAAGCTCTCCGAGTTGGGCGTTCCCATTCGTCATGCCAGGGCAGAACTTCTACGAACTGCGGAAGCGTCGGTACTTCCGGAACTCTGGCCAAGTCATGGCGTAGTTCCGCATAACTGTCTTGCCATGAATAGCCAAGACTCTCCAAGTGTGTGTGAAGTGCGGGCCTGCCCGCATCCACCGTGTGCACAACCCGCCCACGTTCACCCGGGAAAGCGTTGTTAAGTAGTTCTGCGCCCTTGGTTGTCTGCCACCGCATGACGTCTTCCCCAAGGCCAAGGCCGCGGAAATCGGGGTGGATCCCTCCGTGGCAAATGGCTTCCTTTTCCCCACTGCGGGCTAAACCGATGTAGCCGAAGGCGACCAATTGGCCAGGACTGCCTCCCCCCGGTTCCCGGTCCTCCAGTTGATCGCGGCCCCGTTGCGCTACGTCAACTGAGTAGGCACCAACCGCGATGGCAGTGTCGGGTCGCCCGAGCATCTGGTCCACCTCCTGTTGGGAGGTACGGAACAGTGCGTGGTCCTTGTGTTCAACTGCGGAGAGAAGGTCAAAGAGCTCCATGCCGTGGTCGGGTCCGAGGACAACCCATTCCACCGCAGCAGTCGACTGAGGAAGTGCAGGCAAACTATTAGACATCAAAGACAGAGTAGACCATTAGAGCCCGCAATCAGTCAGGGGATCGCTCACGCATCAATTCGTGCGCGCGAAATCCGGTTTGCCCCTTCCACGATGAACTCTTTCCGAGGGCCGACGACTGTGCCCATGAGCAGTTCAAAGACGGTTTCAGCTTCTCTCAGCGACTCTTCATCCCGGAGCGTAATCCGCCTTAGCCGACGAGTGACAGGATCCATGGTAGTTTCCGCCAGTTGGTCTGCGTCCATCTCCCCCAGACCTTTATAGCGCTGGATAGGTTCTTTGAAAGTCCTGCCCGAGGCCTTCAGCTTTCTTAACACCTGCTGTAATTCAGCGTCAGAGAAGGTGTAAATAACCTCTTTCTTAGCGCGGCCCTTCGCATTCACTTCAATGCGATGCAGCGGCGGGACAGCTGCATAAACTCGCCCGGCTTCAACCAAGGGGCGCATGTAACGAAAGAACAACGTGAGGAGCAACGTGCGTATGTGAGCGCCATCTACGTCCGCATCCGTCATTAGGATCACTTTCCCATAGCGGGCGGCATCCAAATCAAATGTGCGCCCCGAACCTGCTCCCACGACTTGGATCAACGCTGCACATTCTGCGTTCTGCAACATGTCAGAGGTGGAAGCCTTCTGGACATTGAGGATCTTGCCGCGGATTGGGAATAACGCCTGGAATGCAGATGAGCGTGCCGCCTTGGCCGTACCCAGAGCCGAGTCGCCCTCAACAATAAACAGTTCGCTCTTTTCAACTTCTTGCGAACGACAGTCCGCTAGCTTTGCAGGCAAAGAGGACGTTTCAAGCGCATTTTTGCGACGCGAGATCTCCTTGTGCATACGCGCGGAAGCCCTTGCTTTCATCTCCCCCGCAAGTTTGTCCAGCAGCGCCTGATTCTCTTGCTTATCGGCCCGCCCGCTCTTCTTGAACTTCTTCTCCAACCAGTCGCTAACCGCGTTGGAAACGAGCGAGCGGATCTGCGGAGTGCCCAGCACTTCTTTTGTTTGTCCTTCAAACTGTGGTTCCGGCATACTCACGGTCACCACGGCTGTTAGGCCCGCCAGGGCGTCATCCTTCTCCAGTCTTCCGTCTTTAGCTGTGAGTTTCAGTCGCCGCGACTGCTTGTCGATCTGGGCGCGAAGAACTTTCATCAGTCCTTGTTCGAACCCTTGGACGTGAGTGCCGCCCTTCGGGGTCGCAATGATATTAACGAAGGATTTTAACTCAGTTCCGTATCCGACGCCCCAACGCATGGCGATGTCGATGTGGCAATTACGCTCAACTTCAACTGGGCGCAAGTGTTGGTCTTCCCCCAGCTGTTGAACGATTTCGTCGTACTGCGCATCAGCTTCGATTCGCCAGATCTCAGTAACTCCGCGGTCCACGGCCAGGTGTTCAACGTAGTCGGTGACTCCCCCTTCAAAACGGAAGACCGCTTCCTGGAAGTCCTCTCCCCGCTCATCCTTGACGACAAGCGTCAGTCCTGGAACCAAGAACGCGGTTTGCCGGGCCCGAGCCGTCAGAAGGTCCCAAGAAAATGATTCAGATTGTGGGAAAATCTGGAAATCGTGCCAAAAACGAACGCGAGTACCAGTCTTGCCACGCCTAGTCTTCCCAACGACGGAAATCTCTTGCGGTTCAGAGAAAGGCGCGAAAGGGGCATTCGGTCCCCCACCCTTCGAATCATTGAAGGTCCCGGGTTCACCGCGACGGAACTCCATCCGGTGAACCTTGCCGTCCCTGTCAACTTCGACATCAAGCCGAGCCGACAATGCGTTCACTACGGAGGCTCCAACCCCATGCAGGCCGCCTGAGGAACCGTAGGAACCGCCGCCGAATTTACCTCCCGCATGGAGTTTCGTATAGACCACTTCAACACCAGACAGACCCACACCTGGCACCACATCCACTGGGATCCCGCGTCCGTTGTCGGAAACTGAGACCGAGTGGTCGGAGTGAAGCGTAATCTCAATCCGGTCGCAAGAGCCCGCTAATGCCTCATCCACCGAGTTATCCACGATTTCCCACACGCAGTGCATGAGCCCGCGTTGGTCGGTTGAACCGATGTACATTCCAGGTCGTTTACGAACCGCTTCAAGCCCTTCAAGTACCTGCAGGTGTCGAGCGGAGTATTCCGTTTTCAAATCAGCCACACCCCATATTCTATTGGCCCTCCGACAGATTCCGGCACTGCCCCTCCCAGGACAGGAAAGTCCACACGCTTGAAACCCTGACTCACACAAAAACCGTTGTGCCATTGGCGAAAGATCGGCGTTGACAGGTGCGCCTCGTTCCACAACGTGTTGTGATAGATACATGAACAGAACGGCATACAGAGACGTCTCCCCCGAGGAGATCGCAAACGCGCAGCCGACACGCGAACTTACGGCACTTGACCGTTGCGACGTGTGCGGTGCCCGTGCGTGGGTGCGGGCCGTAATGAAGACTTCCGAGCTGCTCTTCTGCGGCCACCACGCTGCCCAACACATCGACGCCCTTTACCAGACGGCCCTTTTCGTCCAAGACGAACGCGCGACTCTCCTCGAATCGGAGTAACTGGACGCACACCCAGGACAGGTGGCACGCTGGCGCTACCTTGGCTACGGGGATAAAAACAGGGGAAACCCACCGAAATCAGCATCTTTGGAGTGCACCCTTTTGTCAAAATGCGCTCGTTAGTGCGCCGTCTCATGCCGCCTGTCGTGCAAGAAGCGCAACCCGTAGGCTTCTCCCGCGCGTGGTTTGGCAAGCACTCGTAAATCCCTCTTTTTGCACCTTGTGTACGAGGGCCAGGCATGCCTCCAGCCAAGATGATCACACAACACTTGCACACCTGGGCCCGGCCGAAGGGCTGGAAAGGCTCAACGTTCCCCGCTTACCCCAAGACCACGAACACGCGCCTTCTGCTTTGTTTCACAGCACTGTTCCCTGTCCTTAATATGCTTCCCGGAGCTCTAGGCGTGACCATTTTGGGCCACCACGCTTTCATAACACACACATTACGGACCGGGAAGCATATTAAGGACAGGGAACCACATTAAGGACCGCGAAGCGTCCTGTGGACTCCAAGCAGACTGGCGCACAGCGACAGCAACCACAATTACCAAGCCGGGTGCCTCCCCCAACTTGGAGGTGCACCCGGCTCAGCGTTGAATACTGGTGCCGACTCGACTAGTCGAGGTAGTCGCGGAGCACCTGTGAACGCGACGGGTGACGCAACTTGGACATTGTCTTGGATTCGATCTGACGGATCCGCTCCCGCGTCACGCCGTAAACCTTGCCAATCTCATCAAGAGTCTTCGGCTGTCCATCCCCCAGACCAAAACGCATGGACACGACACCGGCTTCGCGTTCCGACAAAGTATCGAGAACCTGGTGCAGCTGCTCTTGCAACAAGGTGAAAGAGACTGCTTCGGCCGGGACAACGGCCTCTGAGTCTTCGATCAAGTCACCGAATTCAGAATCTCCGTCTTCGCCAAGGGGCGTGTGCAGTGAAATGGGTTCGCGCCCATACTTCTGAACTTCGACCACCTTCTCCGGGGTCATGTCCAGCTCTGCCGCAAGCTCTTCAGGGGTGGGTTCGCGCCCCAGTTCCTGCATCATTTGGCGTTGTACGCGCGCAAGCTTGTTGATGACTTCAACCATATGTACCGGGATGCGAATGGTACGAGCCTGGTCTGCCATGGCCCGAGTGATGGCTTGACGAATCCACCAGGTGGCGTACGTAGAGAACTTGTATCCCTTCGAGTAGTCGAACTTCTCGACTGCTCGGATCAGTCCGAGGTTACCTTCTTGAATCAGGTCCAAGAACTGCATGCCTCGTCCCGTGTAGCGCTTAGCAAGCGAAACGACCAAGCGCAGGTTTGCTTCGAGCAGGTGGTTCTTTGCGTTTTGCCCGTCTGAGGCAAGAAGGGTGAGTTCGCGGCGCTCTTTGGCGCTCATATTCGCGCCCTCATTCTTCAAGATGTAGTCGGCGTACAGACCTGCTTCGATTCTGCGGGCCAGGTCTACTTCCTGCTCTGCGTTTAGAAGAGCGACCTTGCCGATTTCCTTCAAGTAGTCCTTGACCGGGTCGGCAGTGGCTCCGGCCACCGTAACCTGTTGGACGGGCTCATCAGCCTCATCGGAATCCGACACGATGAAACCCCGAACCTTCTCAACCGAAGCCTTCGCTTTGGCGGGAGTTTCTTCTTCCTCGTCTTCCTCTTCTTCCTCCTCTTCCTCCTCTTCAGCTTCTTCTTCGTCGTCTTCTTCCACCTCGACGACTTCTATTTCTTCTTCGTCTTCTTCGAGGTCAGCTTCATCAACGTCTTCAACGTCTTCAACCTCTTCAGGCTCATCTTCGAGCGCAGTTTCGTCGACTTCTCTTGACTTCTTCTCATCAGCGAGTTTTGCCGCAGCGGACTTGGCCGACGTTTTCTTTGCGGGAGCCTTCTTTGCGGGGGCCTTCTTCGCCGGAGCTGCCTTGGCCGCAGTCGACTTGGCCGCAGTGGTCTTCTTAGCCGCAGTGGTTTTCTTAGCCGCGGTGGTCTTTGAGGCGGCAGTGGACTTGTCCGCGGTGGTCTTTGAGGCGGCAGTCTTGGCTGCTGTCGTCTTAGCCGGTGTTTTCTTGGCGGCGGAAGCGGTTGATTTCTTGGCCGCCGTTGCCTTAGATGTGGAGGCCTTTGCTGGCACTGACGAATCTTTGGCTTCGGAAGCCTTTGGAGTTGCAGTCACTACTTACCTTCCTCGACGCTACGCGCTGGTCAGCGGAGATGATTGACTGCAACAATTATAATAACCCAACCGCCCGAACATCGCATTCTACGCTTCCGGCGCACTTTGGCTAGCCTGTACACCATGACATCGAAGCCACATGAACAAGCGTTTAGCCCAGACGCCGTTGCCTTGGAATACCAGAGGTTACGCTCCCTGGTTGATGAGACTGTCGACCAGATTACCGTGGATTTCCTGCGGTCTCTGGGAGATGATACCGGCCCACTGTCCGCGGCCGTCAGAGACGCCACCCAGGGCGGAAAGCGTTTCCGCGCGCTTTGCGCTCAAATCGGTGCGGCTATCGCTGCTGACCTGGATGAAGAGAATCGAGGGCTGTCAAGTGTTGAACTCTTGCAGCGAGGAGCAGCCCTCCCAGGTGTGATGGAACTATGTGCGGCGTTGGAGCAGTACCAGGCAGCAGCCCTCGTCCACGACGACGTGATTGACAAGTCGGACGTGCGCCGCGGACGCCCCTCAACCCACATGCAGATCCGGCATTCCCACGAAGACCGAAACTTGATGGGGAACCAAAACATCTACGGCCAAGACGGGGCGATTTTGGCTGGCGACCTCCTGCTAGCGGCAGCAGAGAATTCTTTGGCCCGTTCTTTGGCCGGGGCGGACTCAGAAACCTCGGTCTCGGTGTTGCGTCATTATGCGTTCATGACGGGCCAGGTAGCCCTCGGACAATTCCGCGACATGACGGGCTCCTACATCGACCCTGCGGAACAACATCAGGAGACCAATCCTCAGTCGGCACTAGAATCAGCTCTCTCGGTGCTACGGGTCAAGGCCGCTCTCTACTCCGTTGTCCACCCGGCAGTTCTCGGTGCGCTACGAGCTGGCGCTGATGATCAGGTAGTGCAGACTCTGATGTCGATTCTCGAACCCGCCGGCATCGCCTTCCAACTCAGAGATGACGAACTGGGCGCGTTTGGCGACGCAACAGTCACCGGTAAGCCGGTGGGGATCGATATTTCCGAGGGCAAGCGGACCGTTCTTTTGGCTCTCGCCTGGAAAAACTCCGACGAAGCGGAGCGGGCTCTTCTAGCAAACGCTTACCGGAGCCCCTCGCCCACTGCCGAGCAAGTCGAAGAAGCAGTAGCTGTTCTCGCGAAAAACGGGCGCCAAGAACACGAAAAGATGATTGCTGAACTTAGCCAGCGAGCCCTCACCAATCTGGAGGAGTCCAATTTGTCCGAGGGCGCGGAGGGGCTTCTACGTTTCCTCGTATCTATTTTGACTGAGCGCGATTCCTAGTCAGTCGGTTGTTCACCAAGCCAAGGCAGCGGCAACCTGGTTGACGCGGTGATGGTGCCCAGCCCGAAGGGCATCTATGGGGCGACCGTCGAAGGCGTCATTTTCGCTGATAAGCCAGGTGCACGTTTCTAGCATGGAGAACCCGCCATCCTCGAGCAGAGTCACCGTTCCGCGAAGCGTCATGAGTGGAGCGTGAGTGGGCTCTGGCAGTGGCTCCTCAATATCTTCGTCGCTCTCCACCTGTTTACGTTCCCGCACAGCCCAAGTTTGCCGCCCGAGTTCAGAATCCAATTCGACCAGGAAATCAGCGGGCACCCACCACTGTCCCCCGTGCCATACCCCAATCAGATCGTTCGCGGCTAGCAGTTGTTTGACCCTGGGCCTCTTATCTCCGAGGAGCCGGGCAACAGTGGCTTCGTCCAGAAACGTGGCGCCTTCGGGAAGCACCTCCACGTTCTCTTTCACGCTCAAATCGCTCATGGAACAAGATTACAGAGGCAGAGCCCCCCTAAAAAACCAGTCCAAGAACGACTAAGGGAAGAATCGGGGGATCACGCCAAGAGGGTCTTCATCCGATGTCCCACATTTGCCACCAGCGTGCCAGCCGAGACGCTCCCCCATTGTCGCGTAAACTGCCAGTCGTGAGCAGTGACAGCCCTCAGACACAGGCGGATGCGGACAAGGGGTCCCCCGCAGTCTTTGGGACCGATCCACTCATCAACCTGCTGATCGATGATCGGTATCGGGTGCTGTCGCGGATGGCTCGCGGGGGAATGGCCAGCGTATACATCGCCCGCGATGAGCGGCTAGATCGGTTGGTCGCTTTGAAGGTGATGCACCCGCACCTGGCCGAATCTGAACAGTTCACAGCCCGGTTCCGACAGGAGGCCCGAGCTGCCGCGCGCATCTCCAATGCTGGAGTGGTGCCCGTCTATGACCAAGGAGCATTTCACGGGCAGGCATATCTGGTTATGGAACTGGTGGAAGGCCCAGACCTTCGCACCTTCATTGCAAGTAACGCTCCGCTGACACTCGGAGATGCCCTCGACTTCACCGAACAGATCTTGAACGGGTTGGCGGCCGCCCACCGCGTCGGGGTGATACACCGGGATCTGAAACCAGAAAACGTGCTGGTGGGCCAGGACGGGCAGCTGAAGATTGCGGACTTTGGGTTGGCACGGGCCGCCTCGGAAATCACTCTTTCTTCAACGGGATCAATCCTGGGAACGGTCGCATACTTAGCCCCCGAAGTCGCTCTTCGAGGTGCAACCGACGGACGGACCGACATCTACGCCGCAGGCATCATGCTCTACGAAATGCTGACCGGTTCTGTTCCAGGGGAAGATGCAACAAACCCCATGCAGATGGCTATGACTCGCGTGAACCAGGACGTTGCCCCACCCTCTGACAAGGTTGACTGGTTGCCTCGAGAAGTGGACGACTTGGTCATCTCGTTCTGCTCTCGTAATTCCGCTGAGCGGCCGGTTTCCGCGGAAAGCGCAGCGGGGAGAATAAACCATCTACGTTCGGTTCTTTCCGAGAACCAATTGGAGCAGCCCCTTCCTGCCCCTAACACCGGAACCACCTCCCCTGGGGCTCCGCAACAGACCGAGGCGCTGAGCAGGTATGCGCGGACCACGCTTCTACCAGTGGAGCCGCGAGTGGTGCACACTTCGGGGGCGTTGGTTGCCCCGGAGGAGAAACAGTTTCCTCCCTCATCACGTAAACCAATAATCCTCGTCACGGTTCTCATGCTGCTTGTAGCCATTGCCCTTGGCGTGTGGTGGTGGTGGCAGCAGTACGGGCCGGGCTCCTATGTCGAGGTGCCCAACCTGGTGGGCATGAGCGTCACGGAAGCGCAAGACCTCCTGAATGAAATGAACCAGCCCTCCACGGTGCAGTACGAGAATTCCGATGAGGTCCCGGAAAACGACGTGATTCGCACACAACCGGAAGCTCTCGAGCCGGTTCACAAACGGGACGAGGTCCGACTTTTTGTCTCCTTGGGAATCCTCATGTTGGAAGTCCCAAACGTTGTGGGATCCACCCTGGCAGATGCAGAAACGCTTATCGCCGACTCAGGGTTAGAAGCGGGGAACGTTTCCGAGGAGTGGAGTGAAACCGTCGCCGAAGGCGAGGTCATCTCATCTACGCCTAGACCCGGACAGATGACCGAGCATTACACCCCGGTGGCACTAGTCGTCTCGAAAGGGAGGGAACCCATAACTGTTCCCGACCTGTTCGGAACAAACGGGGAAGAAGCTGCAACAAGCATCAGCGATCTTGGTCTGAACCCCGAGACCGTCGAAGTGTTCTCCGACTCTGTCGAGGCCGGGTTTGTGGTTTCCACCGAGCCGGAAGCGGGCTCAGTGCTCCACCGGGGCGACTCAGTCACGCTGTCTGTCTCCAAGGGGCCAGAAATGGCGGAAGTCCCCAACGTCTACGGCTACTCGCGGGAAGAGGCAATCACAATTCTTGAAAATGCGGGCTTCCAGGTCGAGGTCAACCAGTTGGCCGGGTTCTTCGATTCTGTGGGAGCGCAAAGCCCAAGGGCGGGCGAGATGGCGGTACGGGGTTCCGTAATCACAATAACCGTGGTCTAGGATTCTCCATGATTCCCTGGCTGATGCAGGGACCGCCTTCACATCCCCAGTTCGTCAACGTCCATTAGACGCCAATCAGTTGCGCTGTCTGAGCCAACTGTGGGGTCGAACGCTTCAGCACGTTCGTTGGCATCCGCTGCCAGGGCTGCTACCTGAAATGCGATCTCAAGTGACTGCTGATGATTCAGGCGTGGGTCGACCAATGTCTCATAGCGTTCGACCAAGGACACCTCGTCCAGCCCCTCCGCGCCCCCGATGACCTCGGTAACGTCGTCCCCCGTCAATTCGACGTGTACGCCGGCAGGAACAGTTCCAAGGGATTGATGAATCGCGAAGAAGGACCGCACTTCCCGCATGATCGTTTCAAAATCGCGAGTCTTATAACCATTGGCGGTTGAGATGGTGTTGCCATGCATCGGATCGGTGATCCAAGTTACCGGACGCCCATCCTTCACCTGCGCTTCGATCAGGTTGGGCAGAACATCCTCGATCCTGTCCGCCCCCATGCGCGTCATAAGTGTGAGGCGACCCGGCTCTCCTTCTGGGTTGAGCGCATCGATGAGATCGATGACGTCCTGTTGGGTCGCGGTAGGCCCCACTTTTACACCGATTGGATTGCGAACTTTGCTGAGCAACTCAACATGGGCTTCATCGATGCCCCGCGTGCGCTCACCGATCCAGAGGAAGTGTCCGGAGGTGTCATAGGGCTGACCTGTCCGGGAATCAATGCGCGTCAAACCAGATTCGTATTCCAGGACCAACGCTTCGTGCGCAGAGAACAGGTCCACCTGGCGAAGCGAATCGAAATCCGCTCCGGCTGCGACCATGAAGTTCAACGCACGCGAGACCTCATTCGCCAACCGTTCGTACCTCTTGTAAACGGGGTTGGAGGCGAAACCGAGGTTCCACTCTTGAACGTGCCTGAGGTCGGCGTACCCACCTTTCGTGAAGGCTCGAATCAAGTTGAGAGAAGCTGCCGAGTGTTGGTAGGTCTCAAGCAACCTCAGGGGGTCATGTCTGCGGTCTTCTTCGGTGAACTCGATGCTGTTTACAGCGTCGCCCAAGTACGAGGGCAAAGCCAGTCCATCGCGTTCCTCAATCGGTGAGGACCGAGGTTTCGCATACTGCCCTGCAATGCGACCAATCTTGACGACAGGAAGAGAGCTCCCGTACGTGAGCACAACCGCCATCTGGAGCAGCGTCTGAATCTTCAATCGCAACTGGTCGGCGGTGGACTGCGCAAACGTTTCTGCGCAGTCTCCGCCGATCAGCACGAACGCTTCGTGTTCTCCGGCTTTTCCCATGCTTTCGCGCAAAGAATCCACTTCGCCAGCGAAAACAAGCGGGGGGCGTCTCCTCAAGTCCGCAACCACGCGCCGCAACTCTTCCTCATTGTCGTAGTTGGGTTGGTGGTGGGCCACTTTGGAGCGCCAAGAATCCCAGGGCTTCACGTCCGGAGGACCTCGTTTCTTCTAAGCTCAGTGATCGGCAGGAGCAGCGGGCTCCAGCTTCTGGCCGATCTCATTCATCAAAGCAACGAACCAACGCTGATTAACGTTGAACGCTTTGCCCCCGGCGATGCGCTTGAAATCGATTGTCTTGAGTCGGTTGCCATCTTCTTCGTCATGGCCGACAACACCGGATTGTCCCCTGAATGCTGAGTCAACCGCCAGGTCCGCCATGCCTTGGATTAGGTGGCGATCGAAGGAGTTGGAAGCAGCTGAGCGTGCGAAGTAACCGGACTTTTGGACCATGACCTTATCAGCGCCAAGGAGCTCCGCAAACTGCTCTGCGAACCACTTGCCGGGGTTGATCTCATCGAGGCGAACGTGGCCGAAGGCGTCCCTAAGGACGGGTTCACCGCGGGCTTCCATTTCCTCGATGATCTCCGGGACGCCGGCTCCCTCGGAAATGAAGATCGCCACAGTGCCCTGCTCATCCATGATCTTGCGTAGGCGTTCTGCCTCTTCCTGGATGTCAAAGTGAAGTTCCGGCAGGTACAGCGCATCCACGGCCCACCGTTCGCGTGACAGCCCAATTGAAGGTACCCAAGGCTGGGCGTTGACCCAGTCCATGTACTTCCTGGTGCCGGCAGCGGCCAGCCACCCGCAGTGACGCCCCATGATTTCGTGGACGATCAGTGTGCGAGGGGCGATCCGGTTCTCACCCATGATGTTCTGAGCGAACTTTGAGGTTTCTTCTGCCGCTGTGTCCGCACCCAGTGACTGGTGGATTGGGATGATGTCGTTGTCAATGGTCTTGGGAAGTCCAACCACTGTGAGCTCATAGCCGTTGTCATGCAGGTAGTGAGCCAGGTCAGCCGCTGTGGTGTTAGTGTCATCCCCACCAATGGTGTGGAGTACGTCGACACCGTCTTTGCGGAGTCTCTCCGCGGCCACCTCTAGAGGGTTCTCTCCCTCTTTCACCAAGCCACGCTTAACGGCGTCGGCGATGTTGGTTAGCTTCACCCGCGAGTTTCCGATGGGTGAGCCGCCAAACTTCACCAGGTTTCCAGCGTGCTCCCGAGCCTCCTCATCGACAACCACGTATTCGCCCATCAGCAGGCCGTAGTAGCCGTGTTGGTAAGCAATGATCTCGATTGTCGGATCCAAATCGTTATAGCGCTGGATCAGATTGCCAACCGCCGTGGAAAGACAAGGTGCAAAACCACCGGCAGTCAGGAGGGCAACGCGACGAACAGTCACAGGAATACCTCTTTCAGGAGTGTTGAGTAGGCCAACAAGGCCACTGGTAACTGAGCAAGTCTATACAACAAGCGGGGCGCGGCGACTGTCCGGCCCATCCTCCAAAAAGAGCAAGGTTGAGGCTAGCCCAAGGCTTGCGGGGAGGCCGCCCCTACTCTTGGATTCCACCGTCTTCGGCCGCGTCGGCCACCTGTATGTCCACGTCCACTTCTGGCTCTTCCCCCGACGAATCCTCTTGTTCGGGTGCGGAAGGCTCTTCAACGTCAGGCACGGGGCGCCCACCGGGAGCTTTCGCGCTGTTGGGAACGGGTCCGTCGAACTCACCTTTCGCGGCCAGTTCAGCTTTGACATCAGCAGCGTACCTGTCGACGTATTCCTGTCCGGAAAGCAACATCAGGTTGTACATGATTTCGTCAGTGATGGCGCGCAGGACATATCGGTCCTTCGCCAATGCCCGGTAGCGAGAAAAGTCTAGGGGTTCTCCAATGACAACCCCGATGTTCGTACGGAGCGGAATCTTCTGGCCAATCGGCTGGGCAGCGTGAGTCCCAATCATCGCCACAGGGATGACCGGCGCCCCCGACTCCAAAGCCAGACGCGCAACCCCCGTTTTTCCTCGATACAAACGCCCGTCCGGACTGCGAGTACCCTCCGGGTAAATGCCAAATAACTCACCTTGAGACAGTCTTTCCAACCCTGCTTGCATCGCGGCCTGGGCGGCTTTGCCTCCGGAACGATCTACTGGGATTGTCCCCACGGCCTTCATGAAGTTCTTTACAGCCCAGCCCTTTGCGCCCGTTCCGGAGAAGTAGTCCGCTTTCCCCATGAACACGACTTCCCGGTCAATAAGGGCGGGCAGAAAAATAGAGTCCCAGACGGCGTTGTGGTTCGATGCCAAGATCGCAGGGCCATCCTTGGGGATGTTCTCAGCACCCCTGATCCACGGGCGATAAACACCCTTCAGGACCGGTCCACCTGCGCCCTTGAGGACTTTGTAGAAATCCACTCGAACTCCCCATACCCTGTGCTCGAACATGTGCTGATCAAGTCTAACCGCACGTTAACCAGTCGGGCGCCGAAACCTAGTTAGAATGGGTGAATGGTTCAACTGTTGAACCCAGCCAATGTGAATTCAGGCAGATGAGAGCCTGGGAGGCCTGCATGTTAAACGCAATCGTCATGGTGAACTGTTCCGTGGACTCTATCCCCGAAGTTGCGCAGAATATCGCGGATATCTCGGGAGTCCGGCAAGTGTACTCAGTCACCGGCGACGTCGACCTGATCGCGCTGGTCAGAGTGTCCGAATACGACGACCTGGCGGCAGTTGTGTCAGATTCTATGGCGAAGGTTCCGGGGATCACTTCGCTGCGGACGCACCTCGCATTTAGGACATACTCCAGTACCGATCTAGAAGAGGCATTCCACCTGGGCCTGGACTAAACGCCGGCGCTGTCTCCAAAACTCGTCCTACGTTCCCGCTCTGGATCCGATCGCACATCTCCGTTGGCTTGTGTGCCGCGTTCCGATGTGCGGGTTCCTTCAGCCCTGGCTCGCTGACACCCACTGGTCGAGCTTGAGCGCGGCATCCCCGTTCTGGAGAACTTCCTGGGCGCTCCCGTACGCAGCTCTCAGCCTTTCGGGGAGGGACAAATCTTCCTGTGGATTAGATGCCGCAATGATGCCAAGAGCGGCGTTGAGAGCAACCGCATCAGCAATTGGTCCTTGTTCGCCAGCAAAAACACTCCGCGCAACATCCGCGTTCTGCTCCGGGCCTCCGCCTTTCAGTTCTGAAAGTTTCGCGCGAGGCAACCCCAATTCAGCCGCGGGATCAATGACAGATTTGACGGATTCACCCCCACGGATCTCCCAGATCGTTGCGGGTTCAACGGTTGTGAGTTCGTCCAGCCCCTGGTCGTTACCGCGGAACACAAACGCCGAAGTACCGCGTTGCTGGAAAACCCCCGCCACAAGGGGCGCGGCAGATTCGGACGCAACTCCAACAACTGAAACAGTGGGTCGAACCGGGTTAGTTAGGGGGCCAAGAACGTTGAATACCGTCGGAAAACCCAGCTCGCGACGGACACGGGCCGCGTAGCGCATCGACGGGTGGAAGTTATTGGCAAAAAGGAAAGCGATGCCTACCTTGTCGAACGCTTCAACAATCTTCTCCGGAGAAAGGTTGAGGTTGACGCCGAGTGCCTCCAACACGTCCGCGCTCCCCGATCGGGACGTCGATGCCCGGTTACCGTGCTTTACGACCGGGAACCCTGCAGCAGCGATCACGATCGACGCCATGGTCGACACGTTTACGGTCTGAGCACCATCACCGCCGGTGCCAACGATGTCAACAACATCATCTGGCAGGTCAATACTCTCCGCGAAGGACTGCATCTCATCTGCAAGGCCCCCGAGCTCATCTACGTCTGCCCCGCGCACAGTGAGCATTGACAAGAATGCCGCCAAACGGATTTCATCCATCCTGCCGCTCATTATGGCGCGCATAACCTGACGGCTTTGCTCATAAGAGAGCTGGTTACCTCCAGCCAGAGTGGAGGCAAGCGTTCCCCAACGCTTCATCGGGCCTGTCGCATCGCTTCGACCATCGCGACCTGTAGATCCAAAGGATCGTACGGCGCCAAAACTGTGATCGCCGCGCCTGACCAGTCCGCTAGCCAGTCATCTTGAGGACGGGCAATTAGCAAGATCGCAACCGGGTCCTGCTCCAGCTCATTCTTGATGTCCTGGAGAACTGCCATTCCCCCAACCTTGGGGACATCGGCGTCTAAGACAACGATGGGTGCCTCAGACTCTTTCATTGCCCCGATTGCACCCGCTGGTGTCGCCGTCTCAATCCACTTGATCGTAGGGGCACCCTTTCCCGGGCGTAGACCCACCCCTTCGATAATTGAACGACGCCTATCCGCGTCCGCACAATAAAGGACTACGTCCATGCTTTCCTGGGTCACCGGCTTCTCCTTCTGCTGCGCCCCGCCGGACGCTTTCAACTCTGAGTAAGTCTATAGGTCGATAAGTCGTGTGCGAGGAGCCCCGGCGCATTCGCTCGAGTCCGCCCGCAAACGCCACGCGATTCTTCCTACTGATACGCCCCAACAATATCGATCACCATCACGGTGGCGGGGGTCGATCCATCCTCGGACGGAAACACCATTGCGATTCGTGAGCCAACGTGCTGCCCAAGGAACACTGATCCGCGCGCAGGCATTGTCGTGGGGCCAGTGGTCCAGGTGGAATCCGCAGTGTTCGGGGTGCCCCAGTAGACACCCGAATAGTGGTAGATGACAGTGTCGGACTCAGTGATAACTGGGCCAGAGCCCTCGGCAATCACAACTTCCGCAGGCTCAGCTGGTGCCTCTACGTCCTCTTCAAACCCAATGACCGGCTGCTCGCCAAGGGTGCCTTCGACGAGCAGTCCCTCCGGCAATTCCTCGTCGGTAAACTCCGCCTCCCCCAAAGCAGACACATCGGATCCGGGCGTGTCGAGGATGTCAACGACAAACACAAGTGTCGAATCTGCTGGAATATCCCCCTGTTCCACCGAACCGTATCCGTACTCCGGCGGGATGATTAGGAGGACGCGATCTCCCACCTTAGACCCTGCAAGGCCGTATTTCCATCCTGCGATAACAGAATTGAGCGAGAAGGTGGATGGCTCACCGCGTGAGAATGAAGAGTCAAAGGGTTTCCCATCCCAGAGAAAACCCGCGTAGTTGACTGTCACCAAGCCGTCGACATGAACCTCAGACCCATCACCTGGGCTGAGGAGTTTGTAAGTAATCTCCGTGGGTGGGTTCTCATCAACAGGCGTGATGGTGGGGGCTTCCCCGAAAGCTCCCAGAACTTCCGGTAGCGGGAAATCTGGATCTTTGTCCACGGGTGGCGTGTCTTCCTGGACAACTACTTCATCATCAGATGCCTGCGTGTCAGATTGAGAGTCCGTGCCAGAAGAGCACGCCCCCAACCCCAGGGTCAATGCCCCAACAATTACGAGGGCCGACGCCCATTTTTTCTGCCGCATGTCTTCCTTTGAATCTCGCTGTCACCGCCCGGAACCTTTCGAAAACAAAATGTCACCGGGTTACAAAACTATTTGCACTCCACACACCGCCAGACACCGCACGGGTTCTAGGCAGGATATTCGGGAGGCTTAGTGGAAGGATTCTCCACAAGCGCAAGTGCTTCCCGCGTTTGGGTTATCGATGGTGAAACCCATCCGCTCGATGCTGTCTGAAAAATCGATTGTGGCCCCCGCCAGGTAAGGCGCGCTCATACGGTCCACGACGACCTCAACACCATCAAAATCAACTACGGCATCGCCGTCAAGGGTTCGCTCATCGAAGTAGAGCTGGTAAATCAAACCCGAGCACCCGCCAGGCTGGACCGCGATCCGCAAACGTAGGTCATCGCGTCCTTCCTGCTCCAAAAGGCTGCGCACTTTTTCAGCAGCAGCTTCAGAGAGCTTCACTTCATGCGTAGGCATTTCAGTTTTTACATCAGACATGGAACCTCCGTAGGGACAGGGCGACGAGGTGTCAAGAACGTGACACCAGCATCGCAGTCATCCTAGTTCCCCACCGCTTAGCTGTCACGGTGTGAGAACGCCTGATGGCCCACACTCGAAAAAGGTTGGCGCGTAGGTATGCTCCCTGCACTGGCCAGGATCAGCGCGGGATCCAGGTCTGTCCGATTCTGCGTCCCACGTCCTCAAATCGGTTGGTCCCCTGTTTGCCGACCCCCGGCCTTGGTTCCCGCAGTAAAGAAACCCCATGGATGCCCCACTCTGCTCTCTCCGGGGACGAAAGAGATGATCTTGAGGACACCGCCACCACAGGCAGACTCTCCTCCGAAGTGATGGTGGTGATGTGATCGAGTGCTGAGTCCGCCAGTTCAGGGCCGTCCAAGCGGGGCTCGACCACGCAGACCAAGTCCACTTTCTTGAGTAGATTCCTCAGGTTGGTGGCCGCCGATAAAACCGTGGCTGTGGGGACCACTGGCACGCCGAGAGCAGCAAAAACCGCGCCGGCTCCCCCGCCCGCTCCCGAACCCGCCAAGGTGCCCGGGTCGGAATGCTCCGTAGTGTCCGCCCCCCGAGCTGTCGCCACCAGGCTCTGGCGCTCAGCCGCCGTCGAGGCGTACATCTCAACCAGAAGTGAACGCCACTTTGCGACATCTGCCGGGGCGAAAGCGTCATCGGGGTCCGCGGGTCCTGCTGAGACTGGGCGCATTGGCTGCCCTCTTCCCACCCCGCGCATTGAAAGGTCCGGGCGCAACACGGAGGTGCCCCCCGGTCCGAATAGCGGGCGCTGCGTCGAGGCAGCGTAAACGATGGTTCGGGGCCTGAGCATGTCGCGAGCTTTGACCAACGCCGCACGCAGTGTTTCTTCGTCGGAAGCTAAAGATAGCTTCGGCGTTCCCGTCATCGACCCCACCATTTCCAAGCCCCAATCGTGGCACCAGGAATGGCCTCCCTCAATGACAATCGTGCCTTGAAAATCAGCAGAGTCCCTCAGCTCGGAGCCAAGCGCGATGCTGCTCGCTTCCTTGCGCCCGTGGACCAGCGGAAAGAAGTTGCCAGTTGTCCCCGCCGCCGGCTCTAATGCTTCAAGCAGGGCTGATGCCGGACCAAACGGCAGACAAGTGACTTCAACACGGGAGGTCGCGTTGTCTGCTCTTCGATCTTTGGACGCCGACAGGATGCCTCGCCGGATCGCCTCCAGAACAAGTCGGTTAGGTCCAACACGCTGCGAAGGGGGCACGGAGCCCAAAACCTGGGCCAAAGCATCTTCGGCGGCTCCGCCGGTACCCGAGAGGTCCTCGGCGCTCAGGTCCCAGTGTCCAAGTACCAGGATGTGCATGCAGGTCAGCTCAGGTCGTTGCCTAGTTTCGCAAGGAGCAAGGCCTCTGCCAGCGTCGCGTTCCTGAGGACCTTCAAAGACTGAGATTCGTCCTCGGAATGGGCGTTGGACGCGGGATCCTCGACCCCAGTAACCAGAACTACGGCTTCGGGGAAAGCCCGATCGAACTCGGCAACGAACGGGATGGAGCCGCCCTGTCCGATAGCGATAGCAGGGCTCCCCCACGCGGCTTCGAGGCACTCGTTCAGCGTCTCAACTACTGGGTGCTGAAGATCAACGACGTAGGCTGGTCCCGCTTCACGAACCGCCACAGTCATTTCGGCACCAAACGGCCGGTGCGCTTCCAAATGCTTAACAAGGTGGTCGGTAGCATCACTGGTGTCGGTTCCCGGCACGGTGCGCAGGCTCAGCCTGAACGTACATTCGGGAATGATCGCGTTCGCGGAGTTCTCCACTGAAGTGGCATCCAGACCAATCACGCTGATGGCAGGCATGGTCCAGATTTGTGCCGCCAAGTCGGCTGTCCCAGCAAGCCGGTAGCCCTCCACCGTCGACGCGTCCTTCCGGAACTCAGATTCGGGCCACTCCACCTGAGAACGGGGGTCACCGCCAAGCCCTTTAACGGCAACGTCACCGTTTTCGTTGTGAAGCGTCGTAATCAGCCGGGACGCCAACGTGACCGCGTCCAAAATGGGCCCACCAAACATTCCTGAGTGCACCGCATGGTCCAACACTTTGAGTGTTACGTCGACGGTGGCAACGCCACGAAGGGAGGAAGTAACTCCCGGGGTGTCTACGGTCCAGTTCCCTGAATCGGCCACCACGATGACGTCTGAATCGAGCTCTTCGTGGTATTTTTCCAGGAAATTTGTGAACGAGGGGGATCCGACTTCTTCCTCTCCCTCCACAAAAACCACCAGGTTCACGGGCAGGTCGCCCTCGAATGCACGCACCACACCCATGTGGACCACGACGCCGGCGCCATCATCAGAGGTTCCGCGCCCATATGCCCTGCCGTCGCGAACCTCCATCTCAAACGGGGCAGATGACCATTTTGAAAGGTCGCCCGCAGGCTGGACGTCATGGTGCGCGTACAGGAGAACCGTCGGCAAGCCTTCCTTGACGGGTGACTTTGCCAGTACTGCCGGCCGGCCCGGGGTTCCGTCTTCCGCCGGGGCCGTCCTGATCTCTGCGTCAAAGCCGAGTGCTTCAAACTGGGACCGAACCATTTCTGCGGCCCGGAGCACCTCCCCTTCAGACGCGGGGTCAGAGGAGACGGATGGGATGCTGACAAGCTCGGCCAACTGCCCAAGTTGGACATCGAAACCGGCATCTACACGCTTAGAGAGTTCTTCTTGAGTAATCACGGAACCAATGTACCCCTCGTCCCGGAAGCAAATGTGCTTCGCATGCCGACACGCAATATGAGTTGTCCCAAGTTCCCAACGCAGAATTGGGTTCGCCGGCGCACTCCGTTAACCTTAGGGCGTGGCTAAGAAACAGGACTCAAGCGCATCCGGAACCGTCGACGACAATAAGAAACCCGCTGACGGGACGAAAGGGCGCCCAACGCGGACCCGCAGAGAAGCGGAAGCCGCACGCCAGCGACCTTTGGTTCCAAACGATCGCAAAGAAGCAAAGCGCATCGCGAAGCAGCAGCGTGAAAAAGCGTGGGAACGCCAGCAGGAAGCGTTGAAGACGGGCGACGAACGTTACCTGCCCGAACGTGACAAAGGGCAGGTTCGCCGCTACACACGCAATTGGCTTGACGCGCGCTGGTCTTTCGCCGAATTTTTGCTGCCCGCGATGCTCGTGTTCCTGGTTGGGATGATGGTGCTGTCGTTCGTTCCTCTCAATGACTTGGCGAGCGGTGCACTGGTCTGGGGCCTAACCCTTTTCTTCTATGCGCTTCTCTTCATCTCAATCATCGAGGCGTTCGTTGTTTGGCAACGCATGAAACGGCGGATCAAGGTCATCTACCCAGATCAGCCGATCCCGAAGGGAACTTGGTTCTACGCCTATTCCCGGATGCTTATGCCGCGGCGTTGGCGCTCACCTCGACCTCAGGTTGACCGCGGAGCTTTCCCGGAGGAAGGCACCAAGAAAAAGAAGTAGAGCCCTGGCTCTGCTCCCCCGGTTCTACGAAGAAGCGTCTTTCCGCTTGGCCTGAACAATGCTGTCTACAGCAACGACAGTGTCTTCCCACCCGCCAACCGCGTATGTGGGCCACCCGGATGCTTTCACCGGGTAGTCGTTGCCGATAGGATCCAGGCGGTCCCCGATGAAAAGCATCAGGTCTTTCGGGATGCCCGTGATCTCCACTAGCTTTTGCATCCCATACGCTTTGTCGATTCCTTTTTCCGTCACATCAACAGAGGTGGAACCTCCCGAACGGACTTCCAGAGCAGGCAGTCTTTCGCCCGCAACGGCCGCAAGCCGGTTTTTCTTTTCCCCGCTCGGGTCCCAGGCACGCTTGATCTCCAAGGGCGCCTCCTGTCCCAGCGCCGAGTATGTGATCTGGGATCCTCGGTCCTCCAGGATTGGTCCCCAAGTCTCCTCTTCCCAGATCCCCTGCTCCTTGGCCACCTCTTCAAGCACGGTCGTGACGTCACATCGCTGCTGTTCAGAAAGGTCGTGTGCGTAACGCTGCACCAGATGCCCTTCCGAGAAATCCAGGTAACGTGTTCCGCACGTTGGAAGCAGGTGCAGGCGTTGCAACTGCTTTGGCGCTGCCTGCAACCCCGTCAAGAGTTGAGCTTCAAACTGTGGGAGCGCACCGCCCGATATGACTGCGACCTCGCAAACGTCCAGTAGGTCACGAAGCGCGCGGGCCATCTCTGGCGGCAACTCGGATTTCGAGGGAGCAAGCGTGTCATCAAGGTCGAAAACAACCAGTTGCCAGTCTGTCCCAGGAAGTTCTTGGAGGCTCAAAGAGATCTCGGCATCATTGACATGCCGTGAGCCGTCCTGATCTGAGGCAAGTTGGCCGGAGTCTGAGCTAGGAATGTTTGTTGTCATCCCGATCAACTCTACTGTCACCGCAGGCTTTCCTGATCGGCTGCGAGTTCCCGGCTAGACTTTGTGATGTCTAACTCAAAACATTGGAGGAAATATGGCAACTCCCCACATAGCGGCTGAACCGGGAGATTTCGCTCCCGCAGTTCTCATGCCCGGCGACCCGAAGCGCGCCGAACGCATCGCAAACCAACTATTCGACAGCCCCAAACTGGTCACGGACGTGCGAGGAATGATGGGGTTCACTGGTGAGCACCAGGGACGGCTCCTCTCAGTCATGGGTTCTGGAATGGGACAGCCCTCGATCGCTATCTACGCCAATGAGCTCTTTTCCGGTTATGGCGTAGAGCGAATCATCAGGGTTGGGACTTGCGGGGGTATAGCCCCGCAAGTAAGCGTTGGTGACACTGTTGTCGGCATCGGCGCTCACACGGACTCCAACTTCAACCAGGACAGGATCCCCGGGATCTACTTCTCCGCTACCGCTTCCTACAAGCTGGTGCGCGCGGCTGTAGATGCAGCCCCGGATGATGCAAAAGTACACGTCGGTTCCATCGTTTCTAGGGATCACTTCTATGAGAAGGTTCCGGGAATGGTCGAGGGCCTGGCGGAGTACAACGTGCTTGGTGTCGAGATGGAAGCCGCAGCGCTCTACGGAACCGCGGCGCACTACGGCAAGGAAGCACTTGCGGTGCTCACCGTGTCTGACCACCTGCTGGACCCCAGCCAAGACATGAGTGCTGAGGACAGGGAGACAAAGTTCCAAACAGCGCTATCTCTGGCAGTAGCGGCAGCCTTCTCTTAGGGGAACGCCTGGCTGCGTGAGGCGGGCTTCAAGAAACGCCTAACACAGGGCAGCAGGGCCCGTAACAACCGATTGGGACCGGCACTCGTTTTGAGTGTCGGTCCCAATCAACTCGGCACGCGCGTTAGTCAAGGGGAGCCCCCGTTTCGCCGCTGGCACTCGAAACATGTGAGCCCTCTCCGCGTTGTCCGCTTTGGACATACGGAAGCGGCTCGGCATTCCTATTTCCCTGAACCATCTTTTCGGGAACCCTGCGCCAAAATCGCCCAGCAAATCCCGACGATTGCTGCCCAACCTAATAGGGACAGCCACATGGACGTCTCGTTCGCTCCAGCTGCCAAGTCCGCCCCGGTGAAACAAAACAGAAGCACCGCCAGTCCGAGCATGGTCCATGTAAGTGCCTTGCGAATCAACGGGTCCATTGGGAGCTCCCTGTTTGCTGACGAGATATGACGCCAGAGAGCTTACAACCACCAGACCCCGGGCCGGCGGCCGGGCCCGAACGCGGTGTCAGGTTACTTCCGAGGGCTTTTGCCACCGGCAGCAAGTTTCATCAAATCGGAGTCGAAATTGAGACCTGTTGTGGGATCCTCGGGCGCCCCCTCACCTACCACGTAGGTGCGATCGTAGGCCTGTGACGAAGATTCACGGGCTTTCTTCCTAGTGTCGGTCGTGACAAGCGGCGCAAACTCTTCCGCAGCTCTTTGTGCTCTTGCCGTCAAGGAACTTGTCGACCAATCTTCAGTGGCCGCGAAAACCGAGGTTGGCACCGCAAGCGCCCGCATGAATGCGAATAGCGGCCTCATCAAATCATCAGGCACCAGCGAGTGGCGGGGAGTCCCAGCGGTTGCTGCCAGGATGGTTGGGGTAAGGATCAAGGCGTCCTCGTCAAGCATGTCGAAGAAGGCCTTGAACATCCCCGAATAGGAGGCTTTGTATACGGGTGTCGCAGCGATCAGCCCGTCGGCTTGGGTTACTTGGTCGAGGGTTGCCTGGAGTTCCTCGCCCACAATCCCCGTTGCCATCGCCGCGCCAAGCTCCCCGGCCAAGCCTCGGAGTTCAACCATTTTGAGCGAGGGCTGCATTCCTTCGCGTTGGAGTGCCTTGACTACCTCACGCCCCACGCGCTCAGCGAGCATGGTCGTCGAGGAGTGCTCGGATACCCCGGCACTGACGATCAGAATTCTTGTTTCACTCATTGTTTTCCTGATTTCCTGCAAGCTTTCCGCACAGGGTGTGGAGGGTTGCGATTTCTTCCTCGTTCAAGCTTCCGCTGATGGCCGCCGCGACTTGGTTGCCGTGCTCTCTGCCCATTTTTCGCTGGAGTGCTCTGCCCGCCTCGGTCAACTCGATTTGGGAGCTGCGGGCATCTTTGTGGAAGGGGCTGCTCCGTACCAGTCCTTTTGCTTCCATTCGTTTGAGCATCCGTGAAACGGCGGGTTGGCTGAGCGTAACCGAGCGAAGCAAATCCGTTTGGCTCAGCGCGCACCCTGCCTTAGCCAAGGTGTACATGATGTCGTATTCGCGCATTGATGCTTGTGCCCACACTGGGTCTTGGGCGAACTTGCGGTTCAGCTTCACGTAGGCGCGAAGGAGTGCTTCCCAGGCGTCGGAGGCCGCACCGACTTGCGCTTTGGATAGTGGCGTGTCAGTTTGCATGACCGAACCTCACCCAAAAGGGAGGTTTGCTGGCCTTGCGGGATCGGAATCCTCGTAAGGGGAGGTGCCGGTTACGTTATCGCCTCGGTTGGGGTTTGGTTTTGGTTGACGTGCGGGGCTGTCACCATACTTGGCCTTCACCAGGGACTGGTGGGTTGGGGCTTCTGGAATGCCCAGTGCTGCTAGATCAGGGGTTTCTTTCTTGAGCGTTGGGAGGATTTCTCCCCACATGTCCAGTTGTTCCATCACTTGTTTTTCGGGCATGCCGTGGTCGATGAGGAACAGTTGCCTCTGGTAGTTGCCAAAGTAGTCTTTTAATCCCAGGGTGCGGTCGATGACTTCCTGCTTGGAGCCGACGAAGAGCGGTGTTCGCGCTGACATTTCTTCGAGGGAGGCGCCGCCCCCGTAAACGGGAGAATTGTCGAAGTAGGGACGGAACTGGTCTTTTGCCTTCTGGGTTGTTTCCGCCATGTAAACCTGTGCTCCAACGCCGACAATCGCATCCTCTGGACGTCCGTGTCCGTAGTGGGCGTAGCGGTTGCGATACAGCCCGATCAGGCGCTGGAAGTGGGACATGGGCCAGAAGATTCCATTGGCAAAGAAGCCGTCGCCGTAGTAGGCGGCTTGTTCAGCGATTTCGGGGGTGCGGATCGATCCGTGCCAGACGAAGGGTGCCACGTCATCGAGGGGCCTGGGGATGGAAGTGAAGCCCTGCAACCCGGAACGGAAATTGCCTTCAAAATCGACTACATCCTGGTTCCACAGGTTATGGAGCAGGTTGTAGTTTTCCAGTGCCAGCGGCAAAGACTGGCGGATGTCCTGTCCAAACCACGGGTAGACAGGGGCGGTGTTGCCGCGACCAAGCATTAGGTCTGAACGTCCGTCTGTGAGGTGTTGGAGGAGCGCGTACTCCTCAGCGATTCGAACGGGGTCATTCGTGGTGATCAGGGTGGTTGCCGTCGAAAGCATGATGTTATCGGTGACCGCGCCGACGTGTGCGAGGAATACTGGGGGCGAGGATATTGCAAACGGCGGGTTGTGATGCTCGCCTATTGCGAACACGTCGAATCCGACTTCTTCGGACTTCTTGGCGATTCGGGCGATCGCCTTGATTCTTTCTGCCTCACTGGGAGTCTTGCCCGTTACGGGGTCAGAGGTTACGTCTCCAACTGAGAAGATTCCAAACTGCATTTCGCCGCCCACTTTCCAAATGTCACCAGATGTCGTAGCACAACATCGCTATATGCGTTTGCATCCATCTTACTCATGCAAACGCATATAGTTAGTGTGCGGTTTATCTCTCAACAACCGGGGTTCGGTGCGGTGTTGCCCTACCAGGCGGCCAGACGCAGTTCCAACACTCGTTCCACGGACTCGGTCAGCTCTTCCTCGTCCAATGTCCCGTCTTCGACTGCTGTCACGACTGCATCGACCAGCTCACTCAGCGCCATTATGGGGTCAGCCCCCGCGGGGAATATGTACAGAATCAGGTCGTTACCTGCCGCTAGTGCTCGCACCGCGTTTTTGCCGGCATCGGAATACTCTGGCAACCCCGAGTCAGAGAGCATTCGCATGTCATCGACAACGATGACTCCGTCAAAGCCCATGTCGTTTCGAAGGATGTCAACCCACTCTGAGGACAGCGAGGCGGGCGAGGAACTGACATCGGTGAACGCAAGGTGGCCCATCATCACAAGTTCAGCACCCGCGTCGATCCCTGCCTGGAACGGGAGCCCAGGCCCTTGCTCCCACTCTTCGAAAGTTAGATCTGTTTCTGGGATTGAGTTATGCGAGTCGCCGATGGTAGCGCCGTGGCCAGGAAAATGCTTAAGAGTCGAGTAAACGTCACCCTCGTTTTCCCCTTTTACCGCCGCAGCCACATTTGTCGCAGCCATCTCAGCGTCGGTGCCTAAAACCCGCTGCCAGATGAAGGAATTGGGGTCACCTGTCACGTCGGCGACAATTCCGAAGTTGGTGTTGATGCCCAAAGAATGGAGAAATTCGGCGCGGTTACGCATCTGAGTTTCGATTTCCTCCGGGGAAAGCGTGCGAAGCACCTCAGGTCCGTCGCTGGGGTCGTCGCTCAACCGAGAGACCGTGCCACCCTCCTGGTCGATGGCGATTAGGAGAGGCCACTGGGCAGCACTCTGCGCGGCGGAGATGAGCTCCGCAGTTACCTCAGAGCCCAACTCTGTGTTGTCCCCCATTAAAATGATGCCCGCTGGTTGCAGCTCCGCAGTGAATGCAGAAAATGCGCCCGGTTCGACTCCGGGAAAGTGCACCATGAGCAGGGCGGCCGCCTTCTGCTCAACACTCATCGAGCGCGCAATTTCTGCAGCGTCCCTCTCATCATCAAAGACGGGGACGTCGGGCGAGGAACTCTGGGGCCCCTCGTAAAAAGCGTCGCTTTGCCCGCTCTGTTCCTGCCCGCTCATGGCAAAACTATCTTGAAATGACCCGCCCCCAGTACTTGCCGTGCAACCCGTAAGGGCGACCACTCCCAGCGCCGTGACCGAAGTCAACGCGCCAGCGAAGGAAAAATTGCGTTTTGTCGAGGTTGGAAAGACCATGCGCTAAAGGTTACCTGACGCATTTAGCGGCCCTCCTCGCACGCGCCTAACCCGGGTCGTCTGGCAGACAACAAGCCAACGGCAACACGCGGAACACTAGAGTGGTAGCAAATATCCCTTAGAGAGGACACCCATGCTGTTTCGCGGAGCCGCCCCGGCCTTGGCCACTCCTTTCCGTGCAGGCACTGTCGACTGGGACGCATTCAAACGGATGCTCGACTTCCAACTGGAAAACGGGAGCGACGCCCTGGTTGTCTGCGGCACAACAGGTGAACCGTCGACCCTTACAACTGACGAACAGCAGGAACTTGTTCGGGTCGCTGTGGATCAGGTCGCCGGGGAAGTCCCAGTCATCGCCGGTTGCGGAGGAAACAACACCGCACGTGTCGCGAAATGCGCGGGCGAAATGGAACAGATCGGCGCTGACGGCCTCCTGGTCGTCACCCCCTACTACAACAAGACAACGCAAGCGGGCCTGGTAGCCCACTACAACGTGGTTGCCGACGCAACTTCCCTGCCAATCATCGTGTACAACGTGCCATCACGCACGGGCATGAATGTCGAGCCGAAAACCATGGCAGAAATGGCTAAGAACCCCCAACTGCGCACCGTGAAGGAAGCATCCGGGAACCTCAGCCAGATAATCGAGTACTTCCGGGTGTGCGGAGACAGAGTTTCGATCCTGTCCGGCAACGACGACCATGTGTACCCTCTGTTGGCTATGGGCGGAGACGGCGTGATCTCAGTTGCCTCCAACATCGTGCCCCGACAAATGCACGACATGACATCTGCCTACTTCGACGGAGATGCGGAACGCTCCTTCCAGATCCAACTCTCGTTGCTGCCCCTCATCTCTTCTTTGTTCACCGAGGTCAACCCGATTCCCGTGAAGGCTGCGCTTGCCCTTATGGGCATGGCCGAAAATGAGCTGCGTCTTCCCCTGGTTCCTCTTTCTGAGAAGAACGAGGAACGCCTGGAACAGGCAATGGCTGACTTGGGTCTGATCTAGTCCCATCACCCACAGTTTGAGTGTGAACATCCGCTGCCAGTAGAGGCCTGTGAGCCGGGACCTTGGGGCAAATCTGCGGGTCTACAAATCTCCGGGTCTAAAGGTAGTCGTAGATCAGCTCTCCGACCGCAGCGATTGTCTCCCACGAAGAGTTTCTAGTTAACACGACCAGGGAATAGTCTCCCTTGTCGGTGTAGATCAATGCCGCATCGTGCAAAAGCTCATCCAGGTATCCGACTTTGTCGGCGACCACCCCGTGATCGGGCTCAAATGCGGCGGGGAGCCCATCGCGAGTTTCCTGTTCACTCATTAGGTCAAGCATAAAGTCGCGTGATTTTTGAGAAATCACGTCGCTCACACCGAGGGTACGGAGAGAGACGGCAAGATCCTCCGCTGTAGTGGACAGGCCGTGAGAATAAGTCAGGGCGGTATTCTGCGCCCCGAGTTCTTTGGCTTGCTCATTCACGAAATCGTGACCGTAGGTCTGGAACCACTGAATCGGGCAGTCGTTGTCTGAATAGATGAGCATCCAACTAAAACACTCTTGCAGCGTTGTCCCGTTGAACGGAGAAGACCACTCCAGCACTCCTGACTCCACAGCGTTGATCATGGAGTAAGCGGTAAAGATCTTGTACGTCGAGGCCGCCGTAAAGACTTCTGTGGCGTTGTAGGAGACCAGGGTTTGCCCGGTCTCAAGGTCCATTAAAGCCACTGCCCCAGTTGTTCCTGGAAGCAGCGTCTCGATGTTCACCATAAGCTCCGTGTATTTGTCTCCTTGTTCCTCAACTCTGGCGACTGCTTCGCGAAGTTCATCGGTGGATTCGCTGATGAGGTGGCGGTCGGGATTCTTTGATGACGCCAAGTTTCGGGCAGCTGCGATCTTCGCCGCCAGTTCTTTTCCAGCCGGTGTTGCTTGTACTTCCGCTGGCACATCCAGGAGAATACGCTCGGCTTCGTCTGCTTCGCCTGATAACTGGGTTGCCCGCACGCTCATCTGGTCGGCCAGCGTCGCCTGGAGCTGAAGCGAAATTTCGGCCGTTTCAAAACTGAATTGTTCTGAGCTGGGACCGGCTGAACCCTGTCTACCCGTTGACGAAAGTGTGAGAAGCAAGGCGGAGACAACAACTAGGAGCGCAACAGAGGCAACCCGGCCCAACCACGCAACCGGGGGTTTCGATGCCTTCTTCGCCATTGCTGTACCAGCTCCCCAATAAGAACGGAGACACCTGATTTTCGGTCTTGGCCCGCTCCTTGGCAAATCGATTCCGCGCGGCTTCTGCAACCCAAGAAAATAGCGTGATCTAGGATGGGACTATGTCTCCCAAAGTTACTTTCCGTGACGGCTCCCTTCCGGAGAGTGCGGTAAAGCGCCTGCAGTCTCGGGCGGCAAAGTATGGAACCATATCTTTCGTACTCTCATTGATTGGCACTCTCGCGGGCGCGGTCACGGGAATTGCCATCCCAATCACGACAAACCCGGCCGTCGTCACCGGCCAGGGAGGGTACGCGTGGTCGCACCGGGCATGGACCCCCGCCACTGAGGCGTTCATGTGGATCGGGTACGGGGTTACAGCAATCATTTGCATCGCCGCGCTGGCGATAGGTTTGACAGGGCGTCACCTGCGGTCTGTCACGGAGCACCCCGAAACACGGGCCTCGTTCCTTCTCACGCCCAGAGCCGATCTTGGCATTGCAATAGCCTTGACGGCACCCCTGACAGTGTTTGCCTCAGAAACCATCTCAATGCTCTTCGTGACGCTACTTTCCTAGTTGACTATCCGCGAGCCTTACCAGGACGCCTCTGATTGGAACCGGCCCTGTCGCGCAGGTTTCCAGCACACAGCTTGGATTTCAGTTGCTCTAGTTACTGGCTGCCTCATGAGACACAGAGGCCGGACGCTTCTTGCCGGAAGCCGCGGCTAAGGCAGCGCCCTCCGGTTCACGTTTGGGCTCCCCACCGGTTGAAGGAGCCATCGAGTCATGCTCTTCCTGCCGTTCCAAGAAGGATTTCTCCTTCTTCGCCCACCGCGGGTAGTGATGATTCGGCCCCAGGTCTTGAACCTTTTCCCAACGTTTCTGAGCTGCCATTGTGCGTTTCTCAGTGAGGGTCTTGAGGCTGTCCGTGAAAGATGAAATGACGGAGGCGGAAACAACTCCGAGTATGAAAATGCCCCCGATCATCAAGAATGATCCAAGCAGGCGGCCGAGCGTAGTCACTGGCACGAAGTCGCCGTAGCCAACCGTGGTTATGGTGCTTACGCCCCACCACATCGCATCTCCCCAGTTGGTGATGTTGGCGTGCTTTGCCCCCTTTTCAACCAGCCACACCAAAGTGGATGTGAAATACAGGAAGAAGATCGCTATCGCCGCGACAGTGATCTGGAAGCGGGTCCGGAAGAACTTGTCGTCAGTGGAGCTGGTTACGGGCAGTTTCCAGATGTACACCAGGATGAGGAGCGGCCTGAAGAAGGGGAATATCACCGTTATCAGTTCGAGGGCGTTTGACTTTATGTAACTCCACTTGTTCTTCGATGCTAGGAGCCGCACCACGTAATCCGCAATGAAGATCGCCCAAATAGCAATCATCAAAAAGGCGATGATGGCAGTTTCGAACCCCGTGATGTCGGATCTGGCAACCAGGAAAACCGTGGAAAGAACAGCGAATGTGATCGCCAGAATGAACATCGGCCACACAGACCACATCTCGGCGATCCAAACGCCGCGGCGCAATTTCTCCGACAGAGTCAACCTGTCGGGATCGGGCTCCACGTGTTCTGATCCTGACGCCGAATCAGTGGCCTTGGCTTGTTTACTGGAGATGGAAGAAGAGGCGTGTCCTTTCGAGACTCCATCGTTTGCGCGTGCATTGTGGTCCTCTGCGGCACCGTTCGACGCGTTTGCAGTCTTCGACGGTCCTTTGTTCATGGCCCTCCCTCCCCAGTTGACTTCTACACTCTACGAAATCACGCCAAGAGAGAAAGCACTCTGGACTGCTTCTTTCCCTACAGTCAGGTGAGCGGCAGCCGCGCTCTCCTCGAAGCCGCAAAGCAACTCCACTGTCTTGCCAATGTCGGGGGTTCTTCTCCCGATTTCGAAAAGGGCCTCATTTGCTACAACTGCGTCTTGCGCTGATCCGAGAGTGTCTGTGACTTGTTCCCAGGCTGCCGCGGTCGCTGCCGCTCCGGAAAAGTGGGAAGCGAGCGCGTCTGCGAAATAACGAACCCGCTTTGCTTTCTTCCGCACATCATGCCAATTCGAAACCTGGGACCCTGGCTCCAAAGCCCGAAGGTAGGACCTGTAAACGGAACGCTTCGATTTTTCGATCATTCCTGGCAGAACCTCTTCAGCAGGCAAGCCCCCCAGTGCGGAGAGGGGTGGTTGGAGAAGGAAGTCGACAAGCTCGTCCTGAAGCATCTCATACCGAGGAAGGTGAGCGGCCTCCCTGACACGGTCATGAGCTTCCGTGTGCGTTCGCTCCAAGTCATTCAATATTCTCTTCAAGTCAGCGGAATCCGGTGCCACCCCGGCCTCTTCCGCGGTCTTGGCCACGTGTTCGCGGAGGACCTCCCCGTCCCTCGCCTCCCCCAAGATGCGCGAATACCACCGCAATTCTTGCAGTAGGTGCTCGATCGTGTCCCTCCCCCGATGACTGTCGAAGATCTGCTCATAACTGCGCAGCGTGCCGCGTAAACGGCGGATCGCAACCCTGACCCGGTGAACCGCGTCAAAGTGGTCCGCCACCACGGGTTGCTCCAACGCTTGGATTATGCCGATCTGGGTGGCCACGAAGCTCATGACAACTTCCGCTGCTGTCGCGAGGTGTTGGTTGCGTTCGGACACCGGAGCCCCCCGGTCCGTCCAAGACTGGAGACTACGTTCAAGCTTCGACGCGTATGTGGCTGACACGGCACCTTCCCGGACGAAGGCGTTCTCAATGCTAGGGACCACAGAGCGCGGTCCGCTCACGTATTCCACTTCCACTTCAAACCACGAGTCCGTTTCGTTTTGGATCTCAGGGTCGTGAACATCTGGGCGAACCTGCGTGCGGACCTGGTCTTCACTAATAAGAGCCAAAGTTCTTCCGTCTTGGTCCAGTAGCGGGATTTCCGTCCGGGTTGTCACCATCCGCACCACGGGCAGCAGTGGGGCAACGCGAGCTTTCTCCGAAAGAACTTGGCGCAGTTGTGCCGGCGGTCGGGCACCTGCTATCGGGGCTTGATATTCACGCCTGTCATCCACCCCGGGACTTTCCACTTTGAGATGCCACCCGGCATCGCTCCCGCCCGAGCGTCGCCGCAATGTGCTTCCCTCTGCGAACAGGTCAAAGTCGGGGGTGTCAAAGTAGACAGCGTTCAGTTCGAAGGTGGTGGGTGCCCCCAACTGGCCAATCGAGCTCAGGTCCGGGAAGGAGTCCGCGCTGGGGACGATCAGCTTCACCTCGTACTCATCGTAGATGGTCGGAACGAAGCAGCCGTCGCCCTTCGCTTTCCCAGGCTGGTCGACCGCGGGCTCTGTGTGGGTTTCGAAAAGTCCTGGTTCGTGCTGAAAACTACTCACTTTGGGATCCCTGTCAGAAACATTTGGTTGGCTTTGAGTTCGGCGTTGAGACCAGTCATCATCTCAAGCTGTCTTCCGTGGTGGAATCGTTGCCGGAACGGCTCGCAATTTGGCTCCGGAGTCCCTCGAGCTCCGACTGTAGTTCTTGGATGTGGCGTTCTCTCGCCGCCAATCGTTCTTCGCGGTCGCGGTCCAAGTATTCCAGTGCGTCACGCAGTTCCGAACGTACGAAGGATTTGGTTGCCACCTGGTCCAGAGTGTCGCGGAGAGTGACAATCTGCCTCGCCAAGTATTCGGCATCGTCCAACGAACGTTCGGAACGTTGCCGATCTTGTTCAGCGATCACCCGATCTCTGTCGTCTTGGCGGTTTTGGGCTAGGAGGATCAACGGTGCCGAGTAGGAGGCCTGCGTGGAAAACGCAAGGTTCAGCAGGATGAACGGGTACGGGTCCCAAGCAAATTTCGGCGCCATCGCAAAGAGAATGACGTTGGCAGCGATCCACGCAACGACAAACACGGTCATGTACAAGATGAAGCGAGGGCTCCCCATGAAGCGGGCTGTGGCCTCCGCGAACTTTCCGAAAGCGTCCTTGTCTCTGTAGCGTTTGTGACGCCAGCGTCTGCTCGCAGCCGTTGTCAGTGGCTGGCTGAAATCTGTCATCCTGGAACCTCCTCTTCACCCGCGCGGTCATCCCCACTTGTTCGCCACCCGTCCGGGAGCAGGTGATCTAACACGTCATCTACGGAGATTGCGCCGGCCAGCGACTCCTCATCCAACACGGGTAACGCCGTCAAGTCGTAGAGTGCGAGGGATCGCGCGACGGTTCCAATTTTGTCCGAGGGGCGTGCAGTACGAACATCCCGATCCAATATTCCCCCCAGGAGGGTCGAGGGGCGTTCTCTTAGTGCGCGTTGGATGTGTACGACGCCAAGGAATTGGCCCGTCGGAGTTTCCAATGGTGGGCGGCATACGAAGATGACCGCGGCCAAGGCCGGGGGAACATCTGCTTTGCTTGCTGAAGCAAGTGCCTCCGCCACAGTCGCATCAGGAGGCAGAATGAGGGGCTCGGTTGTCATCATCCCTCCCGCGGTTCTTCCCTCATACTTCATCAGTCGACGAACGTCTTCTGCTTCGCCCGGGTCCATCCGATCAAGCACTTTGGCGGCGTCTTGGGCGGTCATGCGTGCCACAACGTCGGCTGCGTCGTCTGGCTCCATGGCTTCAAGGACGTCTGCTGCCCGCCCTGCAGCCAGCCCTGAAAGTAGGGTTGCGGTGGCGCTGTCCCCCAGCTCCTCCAACACGTCGGCAAGGCGCCCACTGGGCAGGCTCCCCAGCACTGCGTCCCGTACTTTGGGATCCAGTTCTCGCAGGACCTCCGCCGCGTCTGCAGGCTTCATAATTTCCAGTTGGGCCATCAGGCTGGGGCTGTTTTCCCTGATGGTGGCGCTGATCAGGCCTTCGACGTCGCTAACCGCTACCTCCATACCTGGGTCGCGACTGCCGCGTCCGACTTTGCCCTGCATGACGTAATAGGTGCTGAGAGTCCATTCTCTGCCTTGGCCGCGTTCTATTCCCGCATCCATGATCGTTACTGGTTGGCCCGTGGTTTTCAGGCGAACTTCTTGGTCCAAGACCTCTGCAACCAGCGCAGTTTCTACGTCTCTTTGCACAAACCGTCGCATGTTTAGAAGGCCCGTGGTTATCACCTGACCGCCGACCATTGCGGTGACGCGTGTAATGGGGAGGAAAACCCGTCGCTTGCCCGCCACCTCGACGGACAACCCCACTACCAGGGGGTCTCCTTTGACCCGGAATACGACAAGTACGTCATACACGAATCCGACTCGGTCGCCGAGGGGATCAAATACGGGGGCTCCAGCCAGGCGACCCGCGTACACGCGTCTAGCTTGGTGTGGAATCACTGGGTCCCCTTTCGCCATGCGGTCTCCAGCGCAGCGCCGCAAACTCCCGATGGGAGGGGCAGTTTGTTCCCGGTCCTACGCGCTCTTGTCACCCTAACGGATGGCGAGGAAACGATCACTTCGAACATTGATCACCTTGGCCTCGTCCCGCGAAACCGCTAGTTCCAAATGTTACTGTTCCCGGCGCGCGAGCCTGAAAACCAGAACGACAACCAGCCACACCACTGCGACCAGCGCGACATACACCACCAAATACGGGAGTGCAGAAACGTTGTAGACCGTGAATACACAAACCACAAAGGCGACGCTATACGCTGCCGGGGTGATCAGAAACTTCCATGAGTATCTGAACCACGACCGGATAGATCCCACCACGAACAAAACGGGGTTAATCACGACTAACTGGATCAGCGCCCAAGACGTTGACCCAGTTCCTCGGTCTAGCAACAGGAAGAGCCAGGGTAGCCCCACAATGAGGGCACTACCTACAATGGCTGTTCGCCAGGGGAAACCGGAACGGGTAGCGGGTTGGGAGGCCATAGGTGCCAGCTTACGGAGCGACACCAAACTTGAGGTGGCAGTCCCTACACGCGGACCACGCGAAGTGCTGGTCAGATCTGACTTTGGTTGAAGCGAGGGCCGACGGGGTCCGACAAGCATATTCGGCAAGTCAGTTAGAACAGATCTTGACGTCGGCCAACTTCAACCCCGCTGCTCAGACAGTCGGCGTGTGGCGGGATCAGGACTTGGTGGCCGCCTCGGTCATCTGGCCCGGCGAGGAACCTCGCTTTGATGGTCTTGGCGAAATTGAGATCACGCTGTCTGTGGATCCTCGACACCGGGGACAAGGAATCGAGGAATCGCTGCTGACCCTTTGCGAAGCACTGGGCGCTCTCGCGGCTAAACGGTTCCTACCAGCACGTTACGTGTTCCGGGTCGAGGACCACTCTCAGCACAGCTGGAAGAAGGAGCTGCTGTCTTCGCGCCGATATTCCCTGAATCGAACCTTCCATGTCATGGAGAGAAGAACGGGAGCCCAGATTTCGGGCAGCCGGCCAGAGCCCCCTGCTGGCGTCGTCGTCTGCGATGCCTCCCTCGTACCAATTGAAGGGATACGAGTGGCACACAACGCCGCCTTCTCCCAGCACTGGGGCTCTTCCCCGGTAAGCGTGGATCGCTGGACCCAAACGATGAGACTGACCTCAACGCGGCTGGACCTCTCCCGTGTTGCCCTCGACAGCAACAACCAGGTCCTGTCTTACGCCCTTGTCGGACAGTTCGCACCCCATGAGCTGCACGTTCTCCTGGTCGGGACGCGGCCGCAGCATCAGGGAAGGGGCCTGGGACGCGCAGTTCTTTCGGAAGTGCTCCAGCTGGCAGATGGTGATCCTTCAATCACAAAAGTCGTGATTGAAGTGGACTCCGACAGGGAAAGCCCAGCAAGCGGCCTCTACATGTCACTCGGATTCAAAGTGGTCTCAGCCCACTGCGCTTACGAGAAACTTTGCGGTCCCCCTCTTGACACCCCGGATGACACCCCTGAGTCAAAAGACCAAGAATCCCCTGACAACGTCTAGCAGAACGTATGCGAACCCTTTTTCTTCCTGCATCTGTTCGCGGGCTGCCAAGGCCGTCAGTGGCGTGTCAGTGATGATGGCGTCAACTCCGCGGCGTAGCTTTTCTCTCTGGCGCTGCCCCTCGTCAACCGTCCACACGAAAAATCCGAGGCCTGCCTCAGCGGCGTCGTTTTGCATACTTGAGGTCGCAGTCCATTCCTCGACGACTATGAAGTCGGCCGAGGTTTCCGGCAGTCCCTCCCCCGCAAACGGCATGATGTAGCCGACGGTGACGTTGGGTCGAAGCGCCTTCAACGTCTCCACACTCTGGTGGTCCAGCGTGTGGAAAATATTCCCTTCGAGGGCGTCCAGCCTTTCCAGTTCATCGATCAAGAGTTCTACGTGGTCGTCTGTGTCAAGGCCACCCATCTTGATTTCGATCAGTAAGGGCATGTCCAACTCTTTTGCTCGGAGCACGTATTCCTCGAGAGTTGGAAGGGTGTCAGAGTGCCCCGAATGGTCATGAACTGTTAACGCATTGAGCTCTTCCAAAGTCAGGTCACCGACCCTGGCGTTTATGCCGGCGAGCCTCCCAAGTGTCGCATCGTGGATCACCACGAACTGGCCGTCAGCGGTTTGCATCACGTCCATTTCCACCATGTCAACGCCGGCCTCGGAGGCAGCCTCCAACGCGGAGATGGTGTTTTCCACGCCACCTGCGACGTATCCGCGGTGACCAAGAATAAGGGTTTCTGGGGCACTCGCCATGTTCTCCATCAGCGTCACGTGGGAGAACCCGATGCCGCCCGCAGCAACAACTGCGATTACCCCTACCACCCAGCCGACCACAGCCCCGGACACGTGAGCGGGTCCGCTGGGCGTCAGAGCCTGCAGTTCAACGGCTCCGGGCTTCGCGGTGGCTCCGGGCTTCGCGGCGACCTCCCGCTCCGTGAGCACCAGAGCAATCGCAAGGATCGCGATTGTTACGGCAGAGACCAAAAACGCGACAAGGACGTGAGCCAGGCCGAAGCCGAAGGCAGCCGTCAAAGGCGCCTGGTTGGGGGCGATCAGGTCCGCCAGGTAGGTTGGAAAAACCACAAGCGCAAGCACAACGCCAGAACCCAGGCCAGCGCCCAACAGCACTGTTGCAACCGCTGCGACAAGCGCGATGATCGGCCCCAACTTCATGAAACGCCAACTCAGTTTCATCGCTTGGGCGCCAGTGACCTTCGTCGAAGCGAAAATGGGCAGACACAGAGCAAACTTTATGTTCACGACCGCAAGCGCGACCATCAAAAGTACCCACGCCACCGCGGTGGAGGTGTCTTTCATCAGTTCGCCAGAAATGAATTGTGGCACCGATATGTGGGAGGCGAGAGTGTCCACAAACCCAAATCCCGTAAGGGGCAGGACTACGAACATATATAGGGCTAGGACGTACGAGGATGGTCTAAGGAGCTTCTTAAAAACTCGGACGACGTCGCCCCACACGGATTTTGCTGTTTGTGCTAGTCCTTTCTGAGCGCGTCGAAGCATCACAACTACGACGATGAACTGAAGTGAGGCGAGCCAGAATGCGATCGTCGCCAGCAGCATCAGCAGAAGTAGAGACCACCCCGCCCCGCGACCGATAGAGAAGGTTCCAAGGTCAACGGCGACCATGCCGTTCGCCCGTAGTGCCTCGCGGAATAACCAGCTCAGCAAAGGAGAGGCGACCGCGACCATCACCACGTAGAAAGTGAGCATCACTGCGAAGAGTTTCCAACCTCCGCGGGTTACTGCTCTCCACGCGCCACCGACCAGTGAGACATAAAGCCGCCCAGTGCTGGTGATCTTGGCGCGGGCGGAATCCACCTTGGTGGTCATCGGGATCCTCCCGTCAGTACAGCTTTGCTCTAGAACCCAAAACTGGTTGGAAGAGCCAGCAGCAGGCGCGCACTGTTTGATGAAGATCCAAAGCGGTGCGTTTTATGAGCTTACCGAAGTCAAGGTGGATGTCAGGCGGGCAGCACCGCATCCAGTGCTTGGGCACGGTCAGCAATGATGTCCTCTGGGTCTTCCAACCCGATGGACAAGCGGAGGTGCCCCAGTTCTTGGAAGCTCTTCGGATAGTTTTCTGCCCCGCCACGTCCTTCAGGTCCGGAATGCACGATGAGAGTTTCGTCGTGTCCCAGGGAGAGTGCCGAGGTGATGATGTTCAGGTTGTCCACGAAATCGTTGTGGATTTGGCCGCCCCCTTTCAGGGCAAAAGCCATCATCGATCCGTAGCCGCGACCACCAAACTGTTTCGTTGCAAGGTCATGTTGAGGATGGGATTCCAACCCTGGGAAAGCCACGAACGCCACGCGCGGGTCTGACTCCAAAAACTCTGCGACCTGCGGGGCGACTTCCAGTTGGCGCTGCAGCCGCAAGGGCAAGGTGACAGAGCCCCTGCTGATGAGCCACGCCGCAAACGGGGACAAGACACCGCCAACATCGATCAGGGCGTCTGCGCGGACCCTACCTACCCGTTCCTCTGCACCAATCACGACCCCTCCCATGGCGTCGCCGTGACCGTTGATGTACTTCGTCAGGGAGTGGATTACCAGGTCCGCCCCGTCCTCCAAGGGCCGGTACAAAGGGGGCGGGGTAAACGTAGAATCCACGGTAAGTAACGCACCGTGTTCGTGTGCGATGTGGGCGAGGGCAGAAACGTCTGCCACCTTCGTCGTCGGGTTTGCTATCGCTTCAACGTGGATCAACTTGGTATTCGGGCGGATTGCCGCCTCCACAGCGGCCCGGTCAGAGACGTCAACAAAGGTTGCTTCGATCCCGTAACGCTCTGGGAGTAGTTCGGAGAACAGTCTCCACACCGCCTCGTACGTCACGTCCGAGACGATTACGTGATCACCCGATTTCAAGAAGGTGAAGAACACCGCATGCAAAGCAGCAACCCCGGAACTAAAGACGACCGCGGATTCCGCCCGTTCAAGAGCCGCGAGTTTTCGTTCAAGCCCCTACTGGTTGACGTGTCCGTTGCGGGCGTATATCAACAACTCGGGTGAAGACCAGTCCATGTTGGAGGGGTCGTCAGGCAACGCATATGAGTTCGCCATGTAGATCGGGGTACGGAGCGTACCGGTCTTGGGGTCTTCGGCGTTGCCCCCGTGCACCAGCCACGTGGAATCTCCCACTGTTTCCGGGTCGTTCTTGTCTGGGCGACGCTTCGAAGCATCCCGCCTGATTTGACCAGCGTCCGCCACTGTTACCGTCCCTTATGCTGAGTGTCGGTTGCGCCAATCGGGATCCTCATCCGATCGGCGTCTTCTTCCGATGGCAGTCTAGGTCAACGCGCCGAAAGGTGGCGGGACGTATCGACGTGGCACCCCCTCTCCTGGTCACGCCGGGGATTGAGCTACCAAAGTTACCCCTGCCGGCCCGCTACTTAGCGGACTGCGACACGGCGAGGACAGTGCCCCACGGGTCTTTGAATCGCAACGTGCGCACGTCATCCTCTGTCGGTAGGCGATGAAAGTGGCGCAGGATGCTACGCGTTGATCCCCGCCCGATTGTGCTTCGGAGCCGCCCGGTTATCCAGCATGATCAGCAACAGTTTTGCGGGCTCAAGCGCAGTAACGGAGTGCGGAAGCCGGGTGTCCAGGTGGATCACATCCCCGGGCTTCAACGTCGCCTCATCAGGGCCACCCGTTATCAAGAAGGAACCCTCTAGAGCCTGCAACAACACCGGCATTGCTGCAGTGTGCTCCGTCAGAACCTGTCCTTCGTCGAAGGCGAAGAGAACCAGTCGAGCGCCATCAGCCTTAAGCACAGTCCGCGACACGGTTGATTCCTCTTGGACTGCGGTGAGCGCCGCAACGTCTTTCAAATAGGTCATTGTCAAGGAGTCATCTTGTGTTTTTTGGTCTGCCATCTGCTTTCCTTTCCACTGTCTGTGCCTCTGGCGTCTCGCCAGGTTAAGTCTAAACATCTGATCTCTCAGCGCGGGTGAGAGAAGATCCTCCAAGGGTCCCGCCCGCGACCCACTACTGTTGGGTGATGACGCGCACCTGCGCATCGGGAAACGAGGGCACTGTGAAGGAACAACCGGGAAGCTCGGGAACTGCTGGAGAACCGCAGCACCACGCACTAAGCCCGTCTTTTGCAGGCAGCGCCGGGATTGCCACCGTCGGTGGAGCTCTCATTGCTCTTCAAATCTTGTTCAATGGGGCACTCGGGGCTGCCGGATCCGGGCCGCTCCTCGCCTCGTTTGTCTCTTACCTTGGGACGTTAGTCAGCGCGATCTTGGTGATCGCCGTCATTGGACAGGCGGCCGAGGTCTTCCTCACCATCCGCAAGAAAGGGCGCCCATGGTGGTTCATGGTGGGTGTAAGCGGAGTCCCGATAGTGATCACCACGGCGTGGGGCGCCCCCATTTTAGGGGTGGCAGTCAGCGCGGTCTGCTCCATTGGTGGGCAAACGGTGGCAGGACTGCTCCTGGACTCAAGGGGCATCGGCGTAAAGCAGAGGATCCCCCTGACGCCGAATCGGATCCTGGCCGCCGTGATAGCCGTTGTTGGGCTTGCTTTGGCAATCGGCCCTGGCATCAGTGAACTTCGCGAACCCGCTGTGGCAGCCGTTGCTGGAGTCGCGATCTTCATCTCCGGGATGTTATTGGCAGTGCTGAACGCCGGCAACGGGGCTGTTGCCGGGATCAGCGGAAACTCGTTTGTCCCCGTGGTCACTTCGGTCATCGGCGGAACGATCACTGTCTCTATCATCGCCGCGGTGATGTGGGCTTTGGATCTGCTGCCTGCCTCAATGTTCCCGGCAGGTAGTCAGTGGTGGATGTACCTGGGTGGCCCAGCCGGAATGGGGATTGTTCTGGCCTCAACCATCGCCGTGCGAACCTTGGGAACATTCGGACTGACTCTGATTGTCGTGGTTGGTCAAATGGTCACGGCGCTTCTCATCGACCTGTTTATTGACGGCGCCATGGACTGGGGTGCCCTAATCTCTTCCGCAGTGATGGTTCTAGCGATTTTCATTGCCGTCCAACCCAGGAAAGAAAACAAGCAGGAAGTCTAAGTAGCCGAAACTTCTGGAATCCCAAGCGATTCGGGGATAAAAACGGTCCACCTGATGGAAGGACCCGCGCGGTAAACCGGCTTCTGAGATAGCGTCCCGTCATGCTTCTTCCAAGAGATGACAGTCGCGTCCTCCTGGTTTCTGGCGTTGCGATGCAGCGCACTAATGATCCACGTGAAGGCAGACTAACCAGGCGCCTCTACCAGGGCATTGTCGACGCCGCGGGACCAAAGTGGCGCATCCTCACCTCCTGGGGAGAAGAAGACGGTGAAGTTGGCGCGATGAGGAAGCTTAAGCAGGCTGACGCCGTCGTAATCATGGGTGGCCCGGACATTTCTCCCAGTTTCTACGGAGGCGCCGCGGACTACCCCAACGCTGAAACACACTTCCCCCGAAGCGACGAAGCACAGATGTCGCTCATCACTCGCAGTGTTGAAACAGGTGTTCCTCTCCTTGGTATCTGCCGCGGCATGCAAGCACTCAACGTCGCCCTGGGTGGCAGCCTTCAGCAAGACATCGCCCAACCTGGCCACTCCAACAAGACATTTCTTGATGACCTCCTCTTTGAGGAACACGACGTGCATGTGAAGCGTGGATCCAGAATCAGCCACATGCTTTCCCCCGAAAAGAACAAACGGATTAGAGGCAGAAGCGCGCACCACCAAGCCGTTGACCAACTTGGAAGCGGTCTTGAGGTCACGGCACATTCACCAGACGGGATTGTCGAGGCGGTGGAGCATCAAGACGCTCCCGTGTTCGGTTTTCAGTGGCACCCAGAAGCGGTCGGGGCACACCCGGAGCATCTGCGCAGCGTGCTCTTTCATATGCGTGACGCCGAAGGAATCATGCGTATGCGGACCGGGGCGACTGCGGCCGCCTAAGCACCTCACCGCAAACAAGTGAGCATTTCACTTTGAGGCCAACTCCTCCAGGTCCGCTGGGTCAATCAGCCTGGCTCCCCCACTGTGTAGAAGAACCTGGGCGCGAAGCGCAGGACCCGGCCTCTGTCCCAACGAAAACATGGTTTGGGCCCACGTCATATCTGCCGGCGTTAGTTCACGGCCCCCGGGCCGTTCCCACACAATCAAGAATTCACTTCCTCCCAATTCCGCGCAAGCAGTACGCCATGCTTCAAACACCGTCAAGCCCGCCTGTTTCCACCCGTGGCGGGCAGTCCGGTACCACTGTTTGGGGCTGTTCGGATACCCCTCGATACAAAACACCGTGTTCACAACCCGGTGATCGGGCGTCAATGCGAGCCCGTACAAGTCCCGTTTGATCGCCGAATCAAACAAGGTGCCAACAAAACTCTCTATATCGGCGTCGGTTACAAGCCGCTCACCTGGGAATGCTACTGGTTTAGTCATGCCACAACTCTGGCAACGCAGTCCCTAACCCTCGACCCATCACCCGCCGCCCTGTGGATACCCGCCACGAACCGGCCTGGGGACAGAGCTTGCCCCAGTAATCGCGTCGTCTAGAACTGCGTGGATGTTCGGGCCGGTCCCACGGTTGTGAACAAGGCATCCCATGTTCCCCACTCGCTTCGCGGCAGACCTTGGATCAGGCCAACCTCAGCCAACTCCGTGACGGATGCAGAAGCAAAAACCAGCGCCGCCAACGCATTCGCGGTGACCGTGACACCCAGGTAATCCTCGCGATCATCCAACCTTTGAACACGGGCTCTCCCCTCGCCCAATTCCAATCGGTAGAAACCTGAGGCATACCCGTCCGGATCCTCAACCCGGAACTGAGCAGACATCCACGCCGCGCTTGCCGAAGTCGAGTAAGACCTGGCTTCAAGGCACGCGATGGGATCCAGCACTTTGGCCCACAGAAAATCAGTCCGCCCCAGCACTTTGATGGCCCGAGAATCAGTTACCGCTCGAAACAGCGGTGAACCGCCGCCAGGGCCGCTGGCTGTGAACTGGGAGTACGTGACCTCATCGATCATTTCGATACTGAGAAGGTGCTGCCACAGCGCCAATTCGGTGCTGCCATCCGTGTAAGCCATGTCCAATATTGAAAGGACAAACCTGTCCGACTCTGATTTGACCTCGTAGAAAACAAAGCCCGTCGGTGTCCCACTTGGATCCGAACAGATGAAGCATCTTTGCTTCCGGTCCACGCCCTCCAGGGAGCCCGGGAAATAGTGGTGTGGCAAATAACTGTCCCACCGCGCGATAGAACCGCGGGTCATGGCGTGAACGCGGGCGTAGATTTCAGTGGTCACATCAACCACTGATTCTCTATCAACCCACCCAATGTTGTATCCCTGCAACGATTGCTTAACCGACTCGCGCATCTGCAACCCGCGA
>ERZ1031159.3-NODE-3-length-67796-cov-15.525310_pt1 | contig 67796 bp, 54 predicted proteins | sample MGYA00516706_ERZ1031159 | MGnify/ENA primary metagenome ERZ1031159 (study PRJEB33719, sample SAMN04262508) | wastewater metagenome | biome: rural village; feature: composting latrine chamber; material: composting feces with ash | place: El Salvador | collected... | reverse complement strand
CTAGGGGTGTGGCGGCGGAGTCTTAGATTCGCCGCCCCGCCCCGGTATGGGCCATGCCGTCCTGGCGTGACTCCAAGAATGCGACCGGTGACAGTGGACTGTCTGCCTGCATTTCGGCGCGCATTAGCTCAACAACCGTGTCCAGCGCATACTTCGGCTCCGCTTTCGCGACTGCGCGTTGGCGCTGATACGAGGCCCCGAAGCGGAGAATCTCCAGTACTTTCGCTAGCCCGTCGGCGCAGCCGAGTCTTTGCGCCGTTGGTTTCAGCATTTCGACCATCTGGGTAACGGTTTCCCTTACGGGTTCCTCGTTCCCCTCCTCATCCAAAATCAGGGTGGCATCCATGCCGTAGCGCGAGGACCGCCACTTGTTCTCCGCTGCAAACCACTCTGGGAGTTCTGGGAGTTTCTCCCCAGCGTCATACATGGTCGAGTAGTACTCAACCAATGAGTGGGTCAGCGAAGCCAAAGCCTCAACCTCGGTGATGTTGGTGCACGCGTCGAAGATGCGCACTTCGACAGTGCCCAGGTCAGGTGAGGGGCGGACGTCCCAGCGCAGTTCGTCGAACGAATCGATGACGCCGGTCTTGGTCATGCCCTCGTAGTAGCGTTCCAGTTCGTGCCATTCCTTGAATTTTGGTGGCATGCCGGCGGTGGGTAGTTGTTGAAAGACCATTGCTCGGTTCGATGCGTACCCGGTGTCCTCGCCGATCCAAAATGGGGAGGAGGCTGCCAGGGCTTGCAACTGTCCCGCTCTGGTCACGATGGCGTTAATGATGGGTAGCACCTTGTCGCGGTTTTCCACACCCACGTGAATGTGGACGCCGTAAAGCAGCATTTGACGCCCCCAGTATTGGGTGCGTTCTACCAGGTCCTGGTAGCGGCGCGAGTCAGTCACCCGCTGGTAGGCGGGGCGTGCGAACGGGTGAGTTCCCGCGGTTGCCAGATCGATGCGGAGGTCATCGGTGATAGGTCGCAATTTCCGGGCAGAGTATCGCAGATCGGCGAGGCATTCGGCGACGCTTTTTCTCGCCTTCGATGTGATCTCAACGGTGTTTAGGAGCATCTCGCGATGAACAAGGGGCCGAAGCTCTTCGTACTTCCACGCCGTTTCGATTACGGCGTCAGCGACTTGGCGCAAATCGTTTGAATCTTTGTCAACCAACTGCATCTCCCACTCGATGCCGATGGATGACCTTTCTGAGCTCGCGAATTCCAGGGTCATGGGTCCTCGTTTCGCCGATGGTCCGTCTTAGACTAGAACATTCGCTCACCGACTTGGAAGAGGGGCCAAGTTGTGGAGGAGAGGGCGACTCCCAACGCTTCAACGTCGCCCGTAAGCTGGGGTCAACGAGGGCGCAGGACGCAGTTGTTCGCGCCGTGGAGGGGATAAAAGTGTTTGGCGCAGATCGCTGCCCGATGGTGCAACAGGAAGACGGCTCCTGGGTGCTGAACTCGCATTCGTTGGTCACGGAAGTCGCGTTGGAGGATGAAACGTACTCGAGCGCCGTATCCCGTTTTCTTCAGATTCCCAACGGATTGGACGGGGAAGAACACAGCAGGTATCGCGCGCTTATTGACAGATACCTTACGGATGAGAAGGTGTCCGCACTGGCACCTATGTTCGACAGTGTCGCCGACCAGGTTGTCACCAAACATACCGACGGTGACATATACGTTGACGGTGTGGAACTTGGTTCTCGGTTTGCGGTCAGAGCCACATGTCTGTGGTTGGGCTGGGATTTGAGCCTTGAAGGTGAGCTCCAAGACTGGGTGCTTGCTAACTGGGCTGCTACCCGATCGGGGGATCCTGAGCGCATGGCGACAGTGTCGAACTGGTACACGGACATCGTCCAGTTCCTGATTAGACAGCGCCGCGAATACCCACGCAACGATGTGACAAGTGAACTGATCCAGGACGATTCCTTGGGGAGGCCCTTAACGGACGAGGAGATCACGTCCATCCTGCGGAACTGGACCGGGGGAGACCTGGGATCGATGGCTCTTTCTATAGGCGTGGTAACCGCCTACCTCGCGGACCATAAGGAACTTCAGGATCACCTGCGTGCAGGAGTCTCGGACGAGGAATTCAACGCGGCTATTGATGAGATTCTTCGGTTGGACGACCCGTTCCTCGCTAATCGCCGAATAACAACTAAAGAAACAACGCTGGATGGAACGCGGCTAAATGAGGGCGAACGACTGAGACTGGACTGGACTGCTGCGAACACCGATCCGGAAGTGTTCGGGAAAGACGATGAGTTCGATCCGGCACGAAACGGCCCCCTAAATCTCGTCTATGGAATCGGAAAGCACGTCTGTCCTGGCCGAGAACTAGCAACAGTTGAACTTCGCCAATTCACCAGGGCGCTGTTGAGTGCAACGCAACTGATTCATCCTGACACGGGACTGGAAAGGGTAAGGTCGGTGCCCCCTGCGGGTGGTTATGCCGCCGTCCCCCTCGTCCTCCGCTGAGTGGTGAGAGAACGCCGCCAGATAGGGAGTTGGGGATCATGCCACACCTCTGGCACTCAGGTTGTGCGAGTGCCAGATGAGGGCATAAACTAACACTCAGATTGAGGGAGACCTCAATTGGCAATTGGAGCCTTGACCCCCGCGACGGCAGGGCACCGGGACAGTTCATTTAATATTTGAGAAAGGGAGGGCGACTGTGTCGATCTCCATTCAACCGCTTGAGGATCGCGTCGTGATCCAAGCGCTGGACGCCGAGCAAACTACTGCATCTGGCCTGCTGATCCCCGATACTGCGCAGGAAAAGCAGCAGCAGGGAACAGTTATGGCTGTGGGACCGGGCCGGGTCGATGACAAAGGTAACCGCGTGCCCATGGACGTCGCTGTTGGTGATGTCGTGGTCTACAGCCTCTACGGGGGAACAGAAATTAAGCACGAGGGGGAGGAATACCTGATCCTCAGCGCACGTGACCTCCTGGCGAAGATCGTTTGAGCGGCTAGTCAAAAACGGAAGTCAGCGTAAAGAAGAGGGGCTCCGGCACTGTGCTGGGGCCCCTCTGCTTGCCCGTTTGCCGGCTTGCAATCGCCGAATACCCATACGGTGTGCCCTGTTTCCGGGCGGTGGTGAGGTACAAAAAGTTTGGAGAAGCGAACCGGGAGTACCCGGTGCGAGGAACCACCTGGCGTGGGAACGCGCGGTCCCAGTCAGTGGTGACTAAGAGGCGGCTGCCGCCTGAAGGTAGGAGCGACGCTCCTCCTCAGTCATGCCACCCCAGATCCCGTAGGGTTCACGGGAGGCAAGTGCATGGGAACGGCATTCTTCTATTACCGGGCAAGTGGCGCAAACGGCTTTAGCGGTGCTTGCGCGTCGGCGCCGGGCGTTCCCGCGTTCCCCCTCCGGATAGAAGAACATGCTTGAGTCAAGATCACGACACGCGCCTTCGTATTGCCAGTCCCACTGTTCCATCAACGGTTCGGGAAGCCTTGCAATAGTTGACATGGTGCCTCTCTTGTGTCGAGCCGGGGGGTCGAAGTTACAACGTTGGCCTTCAACTTTTTAAGAATACGGCTTTATGTGGCGTGTAATCAAGCAAATAATTCGTTCGCGGTAAAGCTATATGCGAACAGGATCTTCTGATTTCTGGCAACTTTTGGCAACTTCCGATAGTTTTCCGGGAGTTTCTGCGCGCGTGGTTTGTTCCCGGGACCCCTTGCTCAAAGCACCTGATGTTGGGTTATTGGTCCGACGTGCAGGTCACTTCAGTGAAAAAGTACACCTTCTGGGTCTTCTGCTGATACCTGCAGATGGTCCACTGCTATGGGTGGCTAGACTCGGCTCATGTTGGCATACAGGGATGACAAGTTTCTTGGTATTGGACTGACCTACGACGACGTGCTGTTAACGCCAGAGTTAACGGATGTCGTGCCCTCGGCGGTGAACACAAACACCAATCTCACGCGGAACCTTCGCTTACAGATTCCTCTTCTTTCCGCAGCCATGGACACTGTGACTGAGGCACGCATGGCCATTGCGATGGCTCGTCAAGGCGGCATCGGGATCATTCACCGCAACCTGTCGATTGCGGAGCAAGCGGACCAGGTCCGTCAGGTTAAGCGCTCAGAATCGGGGATGATTACAGACCCGGTGACAGTGCGCCCGGATGCGACGATTGATCAGTTGGATGCGCTTTGTGGAAAATACAAGGTTTCGGGTCTTCCCGTGCTTGATGAGAATGAGAAATTGGTCGGCATTATCACCAACCGGGATCTCCGCTTCCTACCCGTCGAAGAATGGTCCACCATCACGGTGGCACAGGCGATGACGCCGATGCCGCTGATCACAGGTGAGGTTGGGATTGCGCGTGAGGAAGCCAAGAAACTCTTGGCACAGCACCGGGTCGAAAAGCTTCCTCTGATCGATCAGGACGGAAGACTTGCCGGTCTCATAACCGTTAAGGACTTTGTAAAGGATGAGCAGTATCCGCACGCTTCTAAGGATGACAGCGGACGTCTGTTGGTGGGGGCGGCGGTTGGCTTCTGGGGAGACTCGATGAGTCGTGCCGAGGCTCTCGCTCAGGCGGGCGTTGACGTCCTTGTCGTTGACACTGCTAACGGTGGAGCAAAACTGGCGCGGGAAATGATCTCACACCTGAAGTCAGATTCCGGATTCTCTGGCATCGACATTATTGGTGGGAACATTGCGACAAGAGATGGCGCGCAGGCTCTTGTTGACGCGGGGGCGGACGCGGTGAAAGTGGGGGTCGGCCCGGGGTCCATCTGTACAACTCGCGTCGTGGCCGGTATTGGGGTACCGCAGATCACCGCGATTGACGAAGCGGCAAAAGCGTGTGCGCCTGCAGGAGTCCCCATCATCGCTGACGGGGGACTGCGTCACTCGGGTGACATTGCGAAGGCAATAGTCGCCGGCGCGTCAACGGTGATGCTGGGCTCTTTGTTTGCAGGATGCGATGAGGCTCCCGGCGACTTGGTGTTCCAAGGCGGCAAACAATACAAGTCTTATCGGGGAATGGGGGCGGTTGCGGCTATGAGTTCCCGCGGCCGCAAGTCATACTCAAAGGACCGTTACTTCCAAGCCGACGTCGTGTCTGATGAGAAGTTGGTGCCCGAAGGCATTGAGGGGCAGGTCCCCTACGCCGGAACCGTCGGAGACATCGTGTATCAACTGGTGGGCGGCCTCCACCAGTCAATGTTCTACGTAGGGGCGCCGACAATCGAGGAGCTACAGGCGAACGGGCACTTGATTCAGATCACCGCGGCGGGGCTGCGTGAATCACATCCGCACGATGTGATCATCACGGCGCAAGCTCCCAACTACAGGGTCACGGACTGATTTGGGCCTACACCCACTCCCGACTGATGTGGGCTGTGCGTCCCCGCTTCGCTAAGTAGCTTTCGAAGCCCTCCGCCCACAGCGCGTGTTGTTCACGTTGGAACGCCATTAGGTCTGTGGCAGTCATTGCCTGCAGCAGAGGATTCTGGGTGAGCAAGGCTCTCAAGACGTCCAGTGTCATCTGAGCGTCGACGGTGGCGTTGTGAGCCGACCCCAGTCTCAGTCCAAAGACCTCTACCAGGGCAACCAGGGTTCGCTTTCCGCCACGGTACTTGTTTACTGCCCGGTCAATCACTAGCGGATCCAAGATGAGCGGTGTTTTTCTTCCCAGACGCTCCCTCCATGTTGCTATGCGGTGGCGCCTAGATTCGGCCTCCAGTAGTGGCAAGTCATAGCTGGCGTTGAAGACCACTACTGCGCCGCCCGACTCAAGCTGCTCCAGCAACGCCTGGTTCACCTCCTCAATTACTTCCGGTGCCGGGCGCCCTTTCGAGCGTGCGACTTCGGTGGTGATGCCATGGATTTCTGTTGCCCGGGCGGGTATTACCACCCCAGGATCTGCTAGCCAAGAGCGTGATTCGTCTTCTTGGGACTTCTCATCGAAATCAATTCCATCGGGTCTCTTCACGGTGGCTGCAGTGACGATGCGATCCCGCGCGGGGGACACCCCCGTCGTTTCGGTGTCGAACCCCATCCACGGCGAGGTGACCCAGCCGGATCGGTCCAGCCCCTCTAGTGGTAACTGGGTTTGAACATCTGAGCTTCCGTGTACATGCATGCCCCCATTGTTGCCCCCCGCTCCGACAAAATGTGACTCTCTTACATAGTCTTCTGGCTAACGGCGGTGGATCAGGTACACCATTTGGTTAACTGACCTGCACAAACGAACTTAAGGCCCGGGTCAGAGATAGAAGCAATAGACTAGGCCTGTGAGTTACGAAGTTGAGATTGGGCGCGGCAAACGCGCCAGGCGTGCATACTCCCTGGACGATATCGCTTTGATACCCGCTCGGCGGACTCGCGACCCAGAAGACGTAAACGTTTCGTGGCAATTGGACGCTTACCACCTCGACATTCCGATCCTTGCCGCCCCCATGGACTCAGTCATGACGCCAAAGACGGCGATCGAGTTCAGCAAATTGGGGGGACTCGGCGTTCTAGATCTGGATGGCATCTGGACCAGGTACGAGGACCCCGAATCCATCCTCGAACAAATCGCGGCCCTCCCCGCTGATGAATCCACTGCGCGCCTGCAACGCATCTACTCTGAACCCATCAAAGACGAACTAATCATTGAGCGACTCCGCGAAATGCGTGCGGCCGGCGTCGTGGTTGCGGGCAGGCTTTCCCCTCAACGGGTTCTGCGGCACTGGCGTGCGGCCGTGGAAGGTGGCCTCGACCTCTTCGTTATTCGCGGGTCAACGGTTTCCGCCGAGCACGTCTCTTCCCGTAAAGAACCACTTAATCTAAAGAGTTTCATCTATGAGATGGATGTTCCGGTTGTTGTGGGAGGTGTCGCCACCTATTCGGCTGCCCTTCACCTCATGCGCACGGGCGCCGCGGGTGTCCTCGTCGGTTTTGGTGGGGGAGCCGCGCATTCGACGCGCCGCTCACTGGGGATTCACGCCCCGATCGCAACTGCCATCGCGGACGCGGCTGCGGCTAGGAGAGACTACTTGGACGAGTCCGGCGGGCGCTACGTGCATGTCATCGCTGACGGCGGCGTCGGACGCAGCGGAGACATGGTCAAAGCGATCGCTTGCGGAGCCGATGCAGTGATGCTTGGCGCAGCCCTTGCTCGTTCCACGGAAGCCCCCGGTAGGGGCTGGCATTGGGGCTCCGAAGCGACACATCCAGAAATGCCTCGGGGTCACCGAGCCAAAGTTGAAACCGTTGGATCTCTGCGCCGCATCCTCTACGGCCCATCAGCCCGCGACGACGGGTACTTGAACTTCGTGGGAGCCTTGAAACGAACAATGGCGACCACGGGATATTCTGAAGTAAAAGACTTACAACGCGTTGAGGTTGTTGTGAGTCCGTACCACGCAACGTAGCCTCTGCAGCCTGCCTCGTCCGCGTCTAACCATCGCGATGGAACGCGTGCCGAGGTAGACCCTCTCAGCTACTCTCAAATCTGTTAGATGTCCTCGCAAAGGAGAAAAAATGACCGAGTACCGGATCGAACACGACACAATGGGAGAGGTCAAAGTTCCTGTTGACGCACTCTACGCGGCGCAGACGCAGCGTGCGGTAGAGAACTTCCCGATCTCGGGGGAAACCCTCAACCCTCACCACATCGCTGCCCTAGGCCAAGTCAAACGTGCCGCTGCCATGGCGAACGCTGAACTAGGCGTCATTGATCAGGAAACTGCCGCCGCGATTGAGCGGGCAGCCAACGAAGTCATCAATGGGGAACACGACGATCAGTTCCCAATCGACATCTTCCAGACGGGGTCCGGCACCTCCTCGAATATGAATACGAACGAGGTGGTCGCGAGCCTCGCTTCCAAGTTTAAGGGTTCGAACGTACACCCGAACGACCACGTGAACGCTTCACAGTCCTCGAACGATGTTTTCCCCTCCTCGATCCACATCGCTGCCTACCAGGCAGTCGAAGAAGTTCTACTCCCCGGGCTGAGGACTCTAGAGGCCTCACTGGATGCGAAAGCGAAAGAATTCGCGGACGTTGTGAAGTCGGGGCGCACCCACCTTATGGACGCCACCCCGATCACTTTGGGGCAGGAGTTCTCCGGTTTCGCGCAGGCCATAAAGTATGGGATTTCGCGTGTCGAGTCCGCTCTGCCTCGTCTGGCGGAACTTCCTCTTGGTGGCACCGCAGTCGGTACCGGCATCAACACGCCTGCAGGGTTTTCCCAGCGGGTAATCGAGATCATTGCGGAGAACACAGGGTTCCCGTTCCGTGAGGCGGACAACCACTTCGAGGCGCAGGCCGCGCAGGATTCCCTTGTGGAACTGTCCGGTCAGCTGAGGACCGTCGCCGTATCCATGGTGAAGATTGCGAATGATCTGCGCTGGATGGGATCGGGCCCTCGTACTGGTCTGGGTGAAATCAACCTGCCTGACCTCCAGCCTGGTTCCTCGATCATGCCTGGCAAGGTGAACCCGGTGCTGCCCGAGGCAACCGTGATGGTCGCGGCTCAGGTAATCGGCAATGATGCCACGATCACGTTCGCAGGAGCGCAGGGGAACTTCGACCTGCTGGTAATGCTGCCCGTGATGGCTGCCAACCTGCTGGAGTCGATCAACATCCTTGGGAACGTGTCAAAGACCCTGGCAGAACGCTGCGTAGACGGAATCACCGCCAACGTGGATGTCTGCTTGCGTTACGCGGAGTCCTCGCCGTCGATCGTTACCCCGCTAAACCGTTTGATCGGGTATGAGAATGCTGCGAAGATCGCCAAGCACTCCGTCAAGAAAGACATGACGGTTCGTGAGGCTGTCGAGGACCTTGGCTTCGTGGAACGGGGCGAGGTCACCCCAGAACAACTCGACGTTGCCCTGGACGTTCATTCAATGACGTCACCTGCAAAGTAAATTAACCTACAACTGTTGGGCCTGGATGCGAAGCGTCCAGGCCCAACAAGCTTTATGAAAGGCGCGACTGCCTTCCGCCCAGGAAAAGCAGGAGCAAAACCAAGATGACGCCGGTGATGACAACGGCAGCCAGGTATCCCGCGGTCATCAGCGATGGGTAGGCAAACATCACCCACAGGGAAACCATTTGGATGAAACAGACGACGGCGGCAGTCCAAAGATAAGGAACGGACCGCCGGTGTGTTGTCTCCCAAACGGTCCTGTTTTCGCGGAGTTTCTGCCCGATCAGGGGGCTCGGCGCCCCAAACGGCACCTCGCCCTTCCCGGAGCGCAGTGCATAAATCCCCAGGATTCCTGCTGCCACGCCGAAGAGGACAGCGAAGGCGATAGTCACTCCGGTCATTTTGATGTTCCCGCTTCTGAAGTTTGGCCGTGCTGATTGCCGTATTGCTCTTTGAGTTCTTCGATTTCTTGCAGCCACTGTGCGGCAAGGGCGTCCGAGGGCATTCGCCAGTCGCCACGCGGCGACAGCGACCCGGCACTCATAATCTTCGGGGAGTTCGGGACTGCAGTCCTCTTGTACTGGTTGGTGAAGAAACGGCGGTGGAAGACTTCCAGCCATTGAAGAATTTCTTCATCAGAGTACTTCTCGCCCCACGCGTTGGCGGCCAGGTATGCGATCCGTTTGGGGGTGGAGCCGTTCTTGAGTAGGTGATACAGGGTGAAGTCTTGCAATTCGTAGGGGCCGATTATTGCCTGGGTTGACTGTTTTGGAACGTCAGACGTTGTGGGTACCAGTTCGGGAGAGATCTCCGTCCCCAGAATCGAGTCGAGGAGTTCAGGCAGTGTTACGTCGCCGGGAACCTCGTCCCCCGAAATTGCGAAGTCCTGGTGCTGGGCAACCCAGCGGACAAGGTGCTGAATCATTGTTTTCGGGAGGCCCGCATTGACGCCGTAGTGGCTCATCTGGTCGCCGACGCCGTACGTGCACCAGCCCAAGGCCAGCTCCGACATGTCGCCAGTTCCCACAACGAAGCCGCCATGCAGCCCCGCAAGCCTGAACAGGTAGTCGGTGCGGAGGCCCGCTTGGACGTTCTCAAAGACGACGTCATAGACGGGTTCGCCGCTGCCGGCCGGATGCCCCATGGCTTCGAGCATGGCTCGGGCCGCAGGGCGAATGTCGAGTTCCTCGAATGTGACTCCCAGGGCTTTGCAGAGCTTTTCGGCGTTGTCGCGGGTCGTGGAACTGGTTCCGAATCCGGGCATCGTGTATCCGAGGATATCGGTGCGAGGCCTTCCCAAAATATCCATCGCCTTCACCGCAACCAGTAGTGCCTGGGTTGAATCGAGGCCCCCTGAAACCCCGATGATCAGCTTCGGTGAACCCATCGAGACCATCCGCCTAACAAGGGCGCTGGTTTGGATTGCGAAGGCCTCGTAGCAGTCATTGTCGACCTGCGTTTGATCCCCTGCAAAGAACGGGAACGGTGCGATGTTGCGGCGTAGATGCAGGTTTCCCTCGTCCACAATCCCCAACTGAACGGAGACGAGGGCAGAGGGCTCCTCGATCAGTCCCAAACGTCTCGCGTTGTCAGCAAAAGTGTGTTGCTGGAGCCGTTGGCGTTCCAAAGCTCGCAGGTCAATGTCTGCGGAGGTGATGGTGCGTTCCATCTGGAATCGTTCAGATTCCGCAAGCAACGTGCCGGCCTCCGCGATCAGGGATTGGCCGTCCCAGGACAGGTCGTTCGAGGATTCCCCGAAACCGGCCGCCGTGTAAACGTACGCGGTGAGTGTGGCATCCGACTGGGCTTTGACCAGTTCTTCCCGGCGCCGAGCGCGACCAACCGTGACGGGAGAAGCCGACGGGTTGGCGATCACTGTTGCGCCCTGCAACGCTGCGATGGAGGAGGGGGGAACCGGAACCCAAAGGTCCTCACACACCTCAACGGCGAGGCGGAAACCCGGTACGTCCAGCGCCTCGACCAAGAAAGAGCCGAAAGGTATGGGGTCCGATTTAGGGGTAGCGTCATAAGCCCCCACGGATTCTGAGGTGAACCCCAGGTCTGAGGTGAAGTCGGGGAGTTGGCGAAGGCCGCGGTCCCAAAGAACCTCTTGAACCGCCGGGCCTTCCGGTGGAGGCGTGGAGTAGTAGCGTTTGTCGTAGAACTCGCGGTAAGAGGGCAAATACGACTTCGGCGTCACCCCCACAACCCGGCCGCGGTGAATAACAACCGCGCAGTTGTAGAGAGAGGAGCCCCAGACAAGCGGGGCACCAACTACGACAAGCGGGGCGAGGTCAGCTGTAGCCTCTGCAATCTTGTCAATCGCCTCCGCGGCCGAGGTCAGAAGCTCCTCCTGCTCGACCAGATCATCAATGCTGTAGCCAGTAACCGACATTTCAGGGAACACAACCAGTGCCGAGCCGTCCTGGGCGCATACCCGAGTTGCGCTGATGATCTGGTCGGCATTTGCGTCCGCGTCAGCAAGTTTCACCGGGAGTGACACGGCGCTTACTCTTGCAAACCCCTGCTCGTAGAGCGACTGCTCGCTGATCGTGCTCAAGATACCCCCTGCGTGAACGGCACTGACCGCCGTGGTTCGGTGTTTCAGGCCCAGCTTACTTTGGCCCGATCGCCCAGTTCGAAGGCCGACTTACTCCAGTCTAAGTTCGATTGTTTGGATGGCACCTTGTTCGGTTGCTTGGATGGCGCCTCAGCTGACCTCTTTGGTTCTGCGACTGTTGACCTGGTTGAGGTGCGTGGGCCGTTTCCCGGTCCTAGATGTGCCTCCCGGTCCTGTGTGTCCATGTTATGAATCCGTGTTGGCCAAAAATGGGTGCACCAAGAGCTCCTGGAAGCACACCCGGGACAGGGACAGTGTTGTGAAACAGGTAGGCCCCGTCTGCTTATGACCTGGGGTACGCGCTGGCAGTTGAGTTGTATTGCGCGAGGTCCTGGGCAGCAAAACCCGGAGCAACGATTGCAATCAATCCCTACCCCAACCCCGGCTCCCGACCAGCCCGTCAGTAGCGAGCCCCGCCCCTTACCCAACCTGGCACGCAGCCCGGCATGCACTGTCATGTTCGTTTTAGACACCTGGGCGAGCCATAACGCCGCTTTGCCCCGTCAGCGCATAGCTAAACAGGCTCTGTTGCAGCCCAGCAGACCGGGCGACGACAGAGCCTGTTTGGAAGGCCAAACCTTAGACGACGGTCATCGCCTGTGTGGCGATAGCCAGTTCCTCATTGGTGGGCACCACCATCACGCGGGCCACGGACTCCTTTGCTGAGATCGTGATGGGCTGGCGGGGCCGTTGATTGTTGGCTTCCTGGTCAAGGATTATGCCCAGGCTCTCGAGGCGTCCGCAGACTTCGCGTCGCAGTTCGATGTCGTTTTCTCCGATGCCGGCAGTGAACGAGATGACGTCGACACCGCCCATCTCCGCCGTGTACGCGCCAATGTATTTGACGATCCGATTGACGTAGATGTCCAGTGCCTCCCGGGCACGTTTGCGCGCTGCGTGGTCGCCCGACATCGCGATCTCCCGCACTGCGCGCATGTCGTTGTCTCCCACCAGACCCTTGAGTCCGGATTTGCGGTTTAACAGTGTGTCAACTTCTTCGTATGTCATGCCTGCGACGCGTTGCAAGTGGAACACGACCGCGGGGTCGATGTCGCCCGTGCGGGTGCCCATCACCAGCCCTTCAAGTGGAGTTAGGCCCATTGAGGTGTCAATAGCGTGGTCTCCCACAATTGCCGAGGCGGAAGCCCCGTTACCCAGGTGCAGAACAATCTGCTTCAGGTCGCGTCTTCCAAGCAGTTCCGACACTCTCTTGGAAACGTACTGGTGTGATGTGCCATGTGCGCCGTACCGACGGATCGAATAGCGTTCCGCGACGTCCCGGTCCAGTGCGTAGAGCGCGTTCTCTGGGGGCAGATCCTGGAAGAACGCCGTATCGAAGACCACTACCTGGGGGATGTCCGGAAGCAACTGCTGCGCAACTTCAATCCCGACCAACCCCGGCGGATTGTGTAGGGGAGCGAGGTCGGAAAGCTCGTCGATCAAACGAAGCACCCGGTCATCCACGGTTGCGGGGCCGGAAAAGTACTGGCCGCCCTGAACAATGCGGTGACCGACGGCAACGATGTTGGCGTCTTCCAGTGAAGGCCCAACTTCCTCGAACAAATCCAGCACCATCCGCAATCCGGCGGCGTGGTCGGGGATTGGTTCATGGATGTCAATTTCCTTGACAGAGAAGTGGTGGTAGATGTGGCCCATATCTTCGCCGATCCGCTCCACCAAACCAGAAGCGAGGACATGCCCGATCCGCGGGTCAACCAGTTGGTACTTGATCGACGAAGAACCAGAATTAATTACGAGGACTGTTGCAACCATCAGCTATCTGCTCCTGCCTGAACCGCGGTGATCGCGACTGTGTTAACAATGTCTTCTACCAACGCCCCACGCGAAAGATCATTCACGGGTTTGCGGAGCCCCTGCAAAATCGGTCCTACAGCAACGGCGCCGGCGCCCCGCTGAACGGCCTTGTAAGCAATGTTCCCCGCATTCAGATCTGGGAACACTAGGACAGTGGCCTGTCCCGCCACCGAAGAACCCGGTGCTTTCTGCAAACCAACTGTGGGGTCAACCGCAGCGTCATACTGGATTGGGCCCTCAACGGGAAGGTCGGGTGCAGCCTTCTTTACAAGTTCGGTTGCCTCCGTAACTACTTCAACGGACGGACCTGCGCCCGACCCAAGCGTTGAGTAGGAGAGCATTGCAACCTTCGGGTCTATCCCAAACTGGCGGGCAGTTTGTGCGGAGGTGGTCGCGATTTGCGAGAGCTGCTCCGCATTCGGGGACACCACAACCGCGCAGTCCGCGAACATTAGGACTTCATCGGGCATAAGCATGAGGAAGGCCGAGGACACCAGGCCCGCACCCGGAGCCGTCTTGATGATCTGGAACGCGGGTCGGATAGTGTCGGCGGTGGTGTGTGTCGCGCCGGACACCATGCCGTCTGCGTCACCCATCTGAACCATCATGGTTGCGAAATAGGTGGGGGTCGCAACCAGTTCTTGCGCCTGCTCAAGGGTCATGCCTTTTGCTGCACGCAGGCGCTGAAGTTCAGCCGCGTACTTTGGCGCCAGTTCGGCATCGGAGGTGGCAACGATCCGCGCCCCCTCAATGTTGAGACCCCACTTTTCGGCGTTGGCTAGAACCGTGTCTTTGTCGCCCAAAAGGATGACGTCAGCAACACCTTGGACAAGGAGTTCTTCGGTTGCGGTGAGGATCCGGCGGTCCTCGGACTCCGGAAGAACGATGCGCTTGCGGTCAGATGCGGCCCTCTTCAACAGGTCAGCCTGGAAACCGATCGGGGTGAGTGCCGCCGATTGGGTGTCCATGAGGGTGTCCAATCCTGCCTCATCCACCGGCGAGTGGATCACCGGGACGGCCGACTCAACGTCCAAGCCCCTAGCGCCTTGCACCACCACTCCCGCCACCGTGGCGTGATGGGTCGCTGCCCGCGCCAGGAAGGACGCGATGTCTTGGCTGAGCAGATCTGCGCTCATGCCCGCCCCGTCGAGGGCATACACCACGACAAGGTCTGCATTAGCGGCCAAGTCCAGGTTCCACCCCAGTGCGTCGAATGAAGGTGCGGGGGGTGCCGGCATCGCTTTAACCAGAACAAAAGCTTCCTCAGCGGAGCGGATTGAGATGGTCGCGGTGCGGAGGCTACCCGTAGGGTTAGCCAGGACCTCTTGCGGAGACAGGCCCGCAGCCGCGTTGGCCAGAATTAGGCTGTCGTCCGAGACTTTGGACGCTAGGACAGCGTGAATATCTTCGTAAACCTGATCTGTAACGGGGCTGGCCTCACTGCCAACCACCAGCATTCGAGATGACAACTCGGATCCTTACTGCCCTTATGGGGCTGCTTCGCCGGTGACTGCGGTTTATGAACGGAAATAGGCGGTCCAGAAATCGCGATCTAAATGGTCTTAAACCCATGTTAGACAATCGGCGCGGGTCGCATGGTGACTCATTGCCCACAGAGGCTTGAAACGCGTCACGGTTGGGCGCCCAGCGGCGGTCCGGGTATCGCCTATGTTCACGGGGCCGCAACGGAATACACAACAGAGCCAGAGCAAGTAGAGATGGGAATGAGTTTCCCTCATCTTTGACTGCGTGCTAGCCTTTCGTGCATGTCTAATGCACTTTGAACGGTGCCAGGTGCACCTCATGCCGCTTCCTCGCTGAGCGCTTGTTCGCCGCCCCCATAACTTCCCGGCCGCCAACAGAAACGACGCGAGACCACCGCACAGCATTTCTATTTTTATCTTGAGGCACCCCTGTGACTTTTTCACCCTCCCCTGGGCCGAGCGATTTTTCCTCCGTGCCTGAAAACTTGAGCGAAGCATCCGCTGCGAAAACACACGCTGCGGAAACGGCTGAAACTCTGAACTTTCTTCGTGACCGCGCCGCGGACTTAGGCACTGAACTTCCTCCGCTGGGACCTACACCACGCAAGTGGCCTGCTCCGTTGCGGGCACTCAGAGGTGAACCAATTGAGCTGGCTTCGAAGCCCTGGCCGTTGCTGAAGGGCGTTCTGAAGCATTCGCGCTGGTCCATTGTGTTCCACTCGATCCTGCTCTCGGTCAACGCGGTCAGTTCTGCGTTGCTTTCTCTTGCAGTGGGGATGGCGATCAATGCCGCAGTCGCTCACGGCCTAAGCGCCGAGCTGTGGAAGTGGGTCGGGATCTTCCTGGGACTCACGGCGCTAATGTCTGCCACTGACGGGTTGAACCAGATTGTGGAAATCGTCAACTGGATGCGCGGAGCGATGGATACCGCACGCGCTGTGGCTCACCGAGTTGCCCGGGCCGGACGTGCGGCGAAGCGCGACCAGCCTGCCGGTGACATTGTCACTGCGATCCTGAGCGACTCCGATGAACTGGGAGCCATGGTTGTCTTCGTTTCGGAAGTGATCTCTGCTCTGGTTTCCTTCGCGGTTGTCACCTGGGTTCTCTTGTCTATTTCAGTTCCGCTGGGGCTAATGGTCGTCGTCGGCTTCCCGTTGGCGGTACTGGGTGTTTCTCTGCTGGTTAAGCCATTGCAGGCAAAGCAGGCCGTCCAGCGTGAAGAACAGGGCAAACTGACTACCATCTCCGCCGACGCCGTCTCCGGGTTGCGTGTTCTTCGTGGGATTGGGGGCGAGGACTACTACAACGTTCGCTACAAAGAACAGTCGACTCGCGTGCGTGATGCAGGCATCAGTTTCGCGGGGAACCAGGCCGCACTTGGTGTCTTGCGCTCATCTGTTCCGCAATTGTTCATGGCCCTAGCGGTCGGTTTTGGTGCCCTCATGACTTTTGAAGGCAACATGAACGCCGGGGATCTTTTCACCTTCGCGGGAATGACGGCGTATCTGAGTCGTCCGATCGGCACCGCGACCTGGGCGGCCCAGATCGGCACGCGCGCGTGGGTGGGGGCGAAAAAACTGTCGGGTTTCTACGCCCTCGAACCAGTGGTGGGAGACGGCCAAGTTGATCCGGAAGAAACGGTTACACCAGAAACCCTTGGGACCCTTCCACTCACCGACTGTCAGACTGGGGTGAGCGTGGAACCAGGTTTGCTGACGGCCCTGGTGGCGCAGTCACCTGACGTCTCAGCGGCGGTAGCGAAGAGGATGGCGCGCGTTGACGACGCCGATGAGTCCAAGAGTGGGGACACCGACCTTCGCACCATCCCATTGGAGACGGTGCGGCAAGGCATCCTTCTTTCTGAGGCCGACGCCCAGTTGTTTAGAGGAACACTTCATTCCGAGCTTCGGGCGGCGCGGGCGGCTGAACCACCCTCGCGCGGCGTTACCGAGCTGGTTTATCGCGAACACCTTGAGGAAGTGGCCCGCAAAGAAGGCATGCTGTTCCGGGCGGACCGAGTCCCTGATGATCCAAGGCTGATGGAGTCTATGCGGGTTGCGGATGCGCAAGACGCCCTTGATTCCCTCTCCGGAGGCATGGCCGGCTGGCTAGCGGAACGGGGGCGCAACTTGTCGGGTGGGCAGCGCCAACGTGTTGCACTTGCCAGAGCCATTTACGCAAATGCGCCCGTCCTCATCGCCGTGGAGCCGACGTCCGCTGTCGACTCTCACACCGAGGAACGCATCGCTTCGCGCATCCGCGAAGAAAGGAGAGGCTCCACAACTGTTGTAGTCACGGCCTCTCCACTTTGGTTGGAAAAGTGCGACCAGATTGTGGTGCTGGATGACGAGGGGAACGAGGTCACCCGAGGCAGCCACACCGACTTAAGAGAGGCCGCAGGCCGCGGAGAGCCCGGAGCGCTCCTCTACCGTTCCATCGTTCAAAGGGAGGCAGGTGAAATCGATGAAACTACCAGTCGCTAACGGTCGGCAGATCCTGAAGCGGATCTACGCCCTTCTAAAAGAGCATCAAAACATCCTCATCAGGGTCCTGTTCCTTCAATTTGGGGCTGCCATCGCCGCGGTTGCCGTGCCCTGGCTGATGGGTGACATCACCGACAGGATTCGAGAAGGCACAACCCAGAGGGTAGTCGGTATCGCAATCCTCGCAGCCCTTGCTCTGGTGGTCGCAGGCGCGTTCTTTGCGTACTTTTCCGAGCTGAACTCTCGGATCCTGGGCGAACGTGTCTTCGCCCAACTGCGTGAAGACCTGGTGGAGACAGTTACGAACCTTCCCCTGTCAACCGTTGAAGAGGCTGGGACCGGCGACCTGCTTGGGCGTACTACAAGGGACGTCAGCCGGGTCCAGTTCATGGTGCGTCAGGGTATCTCCTCAATCGTGGTCCTCACCACCACCATCGTCGTCACGGTGGTGGCAGCTATTGCAACCTCCCCACTGTTATCGATCGCTCTGATTCTGCCTTTCATGGCAGTGGTTCCGGTAATGCGTTGGTACATCCCCCGAACGATCCCCGCTTACAGGGCTCAGGCGAGTGCATGGGCTCGGATCTCAGGGACGATCACCGAGACCATCGAGAACGCGGAAACAATCGACGCCTTCAACCTGGGGTGGAAACGAAATAGGCGGATTGATGAAGCGATACGGGAGTCTTGGCGCATCGAACGCTACACCGCTATGCAGCGGGTGTTTCTCCAAGGGTCTTTGGTTTTCCTTGTGACGTTCCCCGTGGCGGTCGTGCTGGTGCTGGGTGCCTGGGGGCTGGGCCAAGGTTTGGTAACCGAAGGTCAGGTTATGTCCGTGGCGCTTTACGCCATGCAGATTCGTGGCCCCATCTGGGAGTTCACGTATTGGATCGACAACCTGCAAGAGTCGCAGGCAGCCCTCGGACGAATCTTCGGCGTGTCACTGGTGGAACCGGACCGTGAAGCAAGCGGGGAGATGCCTGACGGCACTCACCTGGAAGCAAAAGATGTCCGTTACGCATACCAGGCAGGCAAAGATGTCCTGCATGGCGTCAACCTGGATCTCACCCCCGGTGAGACGTTGGCAATGGTTGGCCCGTCGGGCGCCGGAAAGTCGACCTTCGGAAGAATGATCGCAGGGATTCACCCGCCGACAGCAGGCCGTGTCACGGTGGGGGGAGTGAACCTGGTGGACCTGCCGGAAGAAACGCTCCAAGAGCAGGTGGTCCTGGTCTCCCAGGAACATCACGTTTTCGTGGGGACCATCGCGGACAATCTGCGTTTGGCGCGGGAACATGCCTCGGACGAGGACATGAAGGGAGCCCTCGCCGCCGTCGGGGCGGGCCAATGGGTATCTGATCTTGAGGAAGGACTAGAGACGAAAGTCGGTGCCGGAGGCATGACGTTGACTCCTGCCCAGGCGCAGCAACTGGCGTTGGCTCGCATAGTCTTGATGGACCCTCACACGTTGGTGCTAGATGAGGCCACCTCACTAATGGACCCGACTGCTGCTCGTTCTTTGGAGCGTTCATTAGCCAAGGTTCTGGACGGGAGGACAGTTGTTGCGATCGCACACCGTCTCTACACCGCACAGGATGCTGACCGTGTCGCGGTTCTGATCGACGGGAATATCGCCGAACTGGGTTCACATCACGAACTGATAGCACACGGCGGCGAATATGCGTCTCTTTGGGAATCTTGGCAGCGAGGGTAGAAAAAGTAGACCGGGGTGTTCACGGCTTCAGGGTAGGGGCAACCCGTGAAGGCAAGTAAGCTGGTTTCCGTGAACAGCACTGATTCCCAACAGCCGACAGTTCTTGTCGTTGATTTTGGCGCCCAATATTCCCAGTTGATAGCTAGACGTGTGCGGGAGGCGGGGGTCTACTCCGAGATCGTGCCCCACACGCTTACTTCTCGCGAAATCCTGGAGCGGAAGCCGGCTGCCGTCATTCTTTCGGGCGGACCTTCTTCCGTTTGGGCCGAGGATGCCCCGACGATCGACATCGCGGCGCTTCGCGGTCGGGTGCCGGTGCTTGGCATCTGCTATGGATTCCAACTGATTGCGCAGGACCTTGGCGGGAAAGTTGAGCAAACCGACACCCGTGAATACGGGGCGACGAAGGTTTTCCGCGTTGACACGCCATCCGTTCTGCTTGCAGACCAACCCACAGCGCAGCAGGTGTGGATGAGCCACTCCGATCGGGTCGTCGATTTCCCCCGCGGCTTCGTTGTCACCGCATTCACGGAGAAGACACCGATCGCGGCGATCGAGGACCGGAAAAACTCCGTTTACGGTATCCAGTGGCACCCCGAGGTCCTTCACAGCGAATTCGGCCAAGCCCTGTTGGAGAACTTCCTCTATGTAGGGGCTGGGCTGGAACCAACTTGGAACGCGGAAGAGGTCGCTAAAGACCTGATCAAACAAGTCCGCGAACAAGTGGGCGATGGCAGGGTGATCTGTGGTCTTTCCGGAGGGGTCGACTCCTCGGTTACGGCTGCGATCATTCACGAAGCCGTAGGTGACCAGTTAACGTGTGTCTTCGTCGACCACGGCTTGTTGCGCGAGGGAGAGCGCGAACAGGTGGAGCGGGATTACGCGGGCACCCTCGGACTCAAAATGATCACGGTGGATGCGCGGCAGCAGTTCTTGGACAAACTTGCGGGGGTTTCCGACCCTGAGACTAAACGGAAAATCATTGGCGCCGAGTTCATCCGTGTTTTTGAAGAAGCAGAAGCAGCGTTGGTAGCAGAGGCGGCTGCCGAAGGACAGCACATTGAATTCCTGGGCCAGGGTACGGTCTACCCGGACGTCGTGGAATCTGGGCAAGGGGCAGGCGCGGCGAATATTAAGAGCCATCACAATGTGGGCGGACTGCCGGAGGACCTCAACTTCAAACTGGTGGAACCGCTTCGCACGCTCTTCAAGGACGAGGTACGCCAGATCGGTCGCACCCTGGGGCTCCCAGAGCAGATTGTTGCCCGCCAACCCTTCCCGGGTCCGGGGCTGGGGATACGAATTGTGGGCGAGGTGACCGAGGAACGGCTCGCGATCCTGCGCGCCGCCGACAAGATCACCCGCGAAGAACTGACCGCCGCGGGGCTGGACCAAGAGATTTGGCAGTGCCCCGTAGTGCTGCTGGCCGACGTCCGTTCGGTTGGAGTGCAAGGTGATGCCCGCACGTATGGGCACCCAATCGTTTTGCGACCCGTGCAGTCCGAGGACGCTATGACCGCCGACTGGGCTCGCGTCCCACACCATGTGCTGGCCAAGATTTCCGCCAGGATAACCAGCGAGGTTCCCGAGGTTAACAGGGTGGTCCTTGACGTAACCTCCAAACCCCCAGCCACAATCGAGTGGGAGTGAACTGAGGTGTCACGAAAGAAAAGAGTCTGGCCCGCGCTTGGTGAACCGTTGCCCGCGCCGGTGATGGATAACCACACTCACCTGCCTCTGCATGAAGGGGAGATCCCCGCAGCAGACGGTTACAAGATGCCGCTGGCAGAACAACTGGCTCGCGCCGAACAAATGAGGGTAACCCGCATCATTACGGTTGGCTGCGCGTTGCCGGACCTGAAAGGCTCCGTGGAACTTGCGCATCAGTGGCCGCAAGTGCGAACCGCGCTCGCAATTCACCCGAACGAGGCGGCGCTACACGCAGGACACCTCGACGAATCTCCCGACGGACACAGCCATACCCAAGAGGAGCACCACGTTCCCCTCATTGAGGCAGTCGAACGGGTCTCTCAACTGCTAGGCGACCCGGCGGTTGTTGCGATTGGGGAGTCAGGCCTCGACTACTTCCGCACCGCTGGCCCCGGACGGGAAGCGCAGAAAGAGTCATTGCAGATGCACCTGGAGATGGCCCGCGACCACAGTTTGCCGATCCAGCTACACATTCGCGAGGCTTTTCCGGACGCGATTCAAATACTTAAAGATCCCGCTTGGCAGCAAGTCCAGATTGTGTTCCATTGCTTCACAGGCGGGGGGGAGGTTGCGAAAGAGGTCGCGGCCAACGGCTGGTACGCCTCGATCGCGGGACCCCTCACCTATCCCGCAAACCAGGAGCTTCGGGACGCTCTGCTGGAAATGCCAAGGGATCGTGTCCTGGTTGAAACAGATGCTCCTTACCTGACGCCCGCGCCGCACCGTGGGGCCCCCAACGCTTCCTACTCGATGCCGTATACGGTCAGGAAGATCGCGGAGATCTGGGACAGTCCAGTCGAAGACACGTGCAACACACTCATGACTACATCCCAGGACCTCTACGGACACTGGTGAGGCTTGCCGACCGGAGCCAGAGCGGAGATGGACTTGGAACAGGAGCAGGCCGGGCGAATGCTAGGGCCCGTGCAGATCAGGCGGCTCGCGAAGTCTTTGGCAGTGACCCCGACGAAGAAACTGGGGCAGAACTTTGTTCACGACGCTGGAACGGTGCGGAAAATCGCGGACCTGGCTGGCGTTAGGAAGCAGGATTTGGTGCTGGAGGTCGGGCCTGGGCTGGGCTCGCTGACTCTGGCGTTGCTTGAGACAGGGGCCCGCGTAGTTGCGGTGGAGATCGATGGTCGTCTGGCGGCTGCCCTTCCAGAGACTGTGGCTGAAATGGCGCCGGCTTGGCAGGGGCGGCTGACCGTTGTCAACCAGGATGCTCTGACCCTGGACGCTGCTGCACTCACCGAAGGTGGCACACTGGTCGCCGCGGCGGCTCCAACTGCCCTGGTTGCGAACCTTCCCTATAACGTGGCAGTCCCCGTCCTCTTGAATGTGCTTGCTGCACTGGAAAGCATTCGTTCCGGCGTGGTGATGGTCCAAAAGGAGGTGGCGGACCGGCTGACCGCGAGCCCGGGGAGCAGGATTTATGGGGCTCCCACAGTGAAACTCGCCTGGTATGGCAAAGCCAGGTCCGCCGGTGTTGTGGGGCGGAAAGTGTTCTGGCCCGAACCCAACGTTGAGTCCGCGCTGGTGCGGTTTGTGGTGGACGAGGAGCCCCGGGGCCCCCTTGAACTGCGCAACGCCACTTTCGCGGTTGTTGATGCAACGTTCGGTCAGCGCCGCAAAATGCTGCGTTCTTCTCTGAAGGAACTGCTTCGCTCCGGTAGTGGGGAATCCGACGCGGGCGTGGAAACTATCCTCCAGGCCTCAAACGTCGCCGGCACGGAGAGGCCCGAGGATCTCTCCGTTGAACAATTCGTTGCAATCTCCAAGGCGGCGTTGGATGCGGGGTGGAGGCCGTGATCTCCTCGGCGCCGTCGAAGGTCAACCTGATACTCCATTCGGGGCGCCCAGATTCGGATGGCTACCACCCGTTGGTCACCGTGTTCGAAGCCCTGAGCCTGCGGGACTACGTTGTTGCGTTGCTTCCTGAAGAGTCTGCTCCCGGACCTGCCTTGCAGACGTTTTTGTACGAGGACGCCTCGGCGGACGGGCTGCCCCCACAGTTCTCCTCGTCCCTCACTGAAGCCTTTTCAGTGTTGGACAATGAGGACCATTTGGCTGCCCGCGCCTGCGCTGCCCTGGGAGTGGAAGTGGGGCGTGACGTCACCCTCGCCGTGCACAAAACCATCCCAGTTGCCGGAGGGATGGCGGGAGGGTCAGCGGATGCTGCTGCGACACTGGTTGCTGTCAATGAGCTGTTTGAACTGGGCAAATCCCCTCAAGAACTTTTGGTGCTGGGCGCCCGATTGGGTGCTGATGTGCCCGCCTGTCTTGTTGGTGGTATCTCCCTGGGGACGGGGAGGGGCGACCAGATGCGGCTGCTTCACCGCGGGTCTTCGGGGCCCGGTGCGGGATCACATTGGTGGGTCTTGGTGTTTTCCTGCCAGGGGCTTTCCACTCCTACCGTTTTTAAAAAGTTCGATGCGATGCATCCGGAGGGGCCGAAACTGGACGTATCCGGTCTGGTTGATTCAATGGAAGAAACTTTCGCGTCATTGCCTTCCACTGACCAGCTCGCCTCTGTCTTGACCAACGATTTGCAGCCGCCAGCCTTGGCGCTACGTCCTGAACTTGCCGCCGTTGGAGACGCTCTCATGGAGGCGGATGCTTTGGGGTGGTTGGTGTCCGGTTCCGGACCAACAGTGGCGGGCATTGCTGGGAGCAAGGCGGAAGCGGTGCGCATCGCCTCGAGCCTCCAAGGTGTGCCGGGGGTACGAGGGGTCGCAGTTGCTTGGGGCCCAGGCCCCGGGGCACAGGTTGAGGCAGATTTACCCGGGTGGGCTAGGAAGCGTCGGTAGAGGCGGCCTGTTTGGCAGCCTGGTACTGCGCTTGCTTCGCGTTGTCCGCCTTCACCTGGTTGATGATGTGAGTCCCGCCGCTCTCAAGCAGGGCTCGTTTCCAAGGCAAGACGCCTTCGATCTCGATTTGGATTGACATGGATAGGACCGTCCGGATTAGAACGATCAGGCCTAGGATCACGGCTTCTTCGATCGAAGGTTTTGACGTGATGGTGCGTACCAGGTCTGCGGCAACCAAGATTTCGAGTCCAAGTAGGATGGCGCTTCCAAGGCTCACGCGTAGCGTGTGAAACGCGACTGTCCCGCCCTCTTTACGAGATAGGGCTCGTAACGCCAGGTAAGCAGCCGTGATGAACCCTGCCACCATCGCGAAGGTTCCGAGCGCTTCAAAGCCCGAGGCGACGGCGCCGAAGATCGTCTCCATGTAAGTGTCTTCCACACCGATATGTTAGCGGCAACTCATAGATTTGTGGTGCGCTCGGTTGGATCGTGCCCCAGGCGGCACTCAGCCGATGATTTCCGAGGCTTCCAGCCACTGCTCCTCTAGGTCAAGCATCTCTGTTTCGAGGTCACGCAGACCGGCGCTGAGATCTTGCAAACCCTGGTAGTCGCTTTGGTCATGGAGCGCCATTTTGTTTTCAGCGCTCTCCACTTGTTTGGCAACGCGGGCCATGCGTCGCTCAATTGATGCCAGTGTTTTTTGTGCTGCGTGGAGTTCAGCGCCCGAAATCGTTGACGCGTCCCCTTCCGGTTTTTCGGAGTCGGGGGAAGGTGACGTCTGGCCCTCGGCCACCGCGTTGTCACTGGTTTCCCGCGCCCGAATCTGCAGATACTGGTCAACCCCGCCGGGCAGGTGCCGCAGCGTTCCGTCCAAAATGGCGTATTGCTGGTCAGTGACGCGTTCCAGCAGGTACCGGTCGTGCGAGACCACGATGAGGGTCCCAGCCCAGGAATCAAGAAGATCCTCAACCGCGGTGAGCATGTCGGTGTCGAGGTCATTGGTTGGCTCATCGAGGATGAGGAGGTTCGGTTCACTCAGAAGAACCAATAGCAGTTGCAGCCGGCGTTTCTGACCGCCGGACAGATCTTTAACGGGGGAGGAGAGGTACTGTTTCCCAAACCCCAGTCTCTCCAACATTTGGGCCGGGGTGACGTCTTTGCCGTCTATGACAAAAGAGTTCTTGGTGCGGGCAAGAACTTCACGCACGCGATCATCCGAGATGTCCTCAAGCTGACTGAAACGTTGGTCAAGCACAGCGATTTTCACGGTCTTGCCCGGGCGCGCGCGGCCACTTGTCGGAGCCAGTTCCCCCGCAATCAGCTTGAGCAGTGTGGACTTGCCTGCACCGTTTGCCCCAAGGATCCCGGTGCGTTCCCCAGGGGCAATCCGCCAGGTGATGTCATGCAAGATTTCTTTGTCACCATAACCCGCGTTTGCGTCGACCAGGTCAACGACCTTCTTCCCGATCCGGGCTGTTGCAATCTTGGTGAGCTCAACAGAGTCGCGCAAGGGGGGCTCATTCGAGATGAGTTCCGCAGCGGCATCCAACCGAAACTTGGGTTTGGAGGTTCTGGCAGGTGCCCCTCTACGCAGCCATGCCAACTCTTTTCGAAGGAGGTTCTGTCGCTTCGCTTCGGATGCTGCGGCCATTCGGTCGCGTTCCACGCGTTGTAGGACGTAGGCGGCATAACCGCCCTCAAACGGTTCTACGATGCCGTCGTGCACCTCCCAGGTGTCCTCGGTCACCGCGTCCAAGAACCAGCGATCATGGGTGATGACGAGGACCGCTCCGTTGTTACGAGGCCACCTGTTCTTCAAATGATCGGCCAGCCAATGGATTCCCTCTATGTCCAAGTGGTTGGTGGGTTCGTCTAACCCGATCACGTCCCAGTCACCCACCAGGAGAGCAGCGAGTGCCACCCTCCTGGACTGCCCTCCGGAGAGCGAACCGACCGCGGCGTCAAGTGAAATATCGCCTAGTAGTCCGTCGAGGATGTCCCGAATTTTCGGGTCGCCGGCCCATTCAAACTCCGGACGATTTCCGACCACGGTGTCTTTTACCGTCAAGTTTGGATCCAAACGGTCTTCTTGTTCCAGCATCCCGACACGCAGCCCGGCGCGGCGTGTTACCAAGCCTTCGTCAGGTTCCTGCCGGCCGAGGAGAACTCTCATTAGCGTCGACTTGCCATCACCGTTGCGGCCAACAATCCCTAAGCGGTCGCCGGCGCTCACGCCAACAGTGACGTCGTTAAGCACAACCTTCGTTGGGTATTCAACGCGGATATTTTGTGCGCCCATCAGGTGTTCGGCCAAGGTTCTCTCTCCAGTCGGCAGAGTAAGTGCCCATCAATGTTACCCGCACTGCGGCAACTCTCACTTTTCTCGCGGTTACGTCATTGGGCTTCTATGTGGCACAATGAACGTTGCTTTTCCGCCCTGGTGTAAAGGCAGCACAAGGGTTTTTGGTGCCCTTTGTCCAGGTTCGAATCCTGGGGGCGGAGCTGCGAAGTCTGGGAGCCTTGTAGACTGTGTCTGGTTTCGCCTTGGTGATCGTCTATGAAATGCGGACGTCGACCAGCGAAACCAGCGAAAGTTTGTCACCGATCACCGTGAAATTCGGGGGTAAAAGTAGTGACCAAAGGGCTTAGCGCAATTGTCATGGCCGCGGGTCAGGGCACGCGAATGAAGTCGGAGCTCCCAAAAGTTCTCCACCCACTTCTGGGGCGCACTCTGCTGTCTCACGCCATGCACGCCGTGATGGGGCTGGAGCCGGAGAATCTGGTTGTCGTGGTTCGTCATGACCGGGATCGCGTGGAAGCGGAAGCGTTACGTGTGTATCCCGAAGCGATCATTGCGGATCAGGATGAGGTTCCCGGGACTGGAAGAGCCGTGCAGTGCGGCTTGGAGGGGGCTGCTTTAGCCGGGGCGGACCTCCACGGAACCATTCTTGTGACAAACGCAGACGTGCCGCTCTTGGAAACCGATACTTTGCAGGCACTGGTGGAGGCGCACGAGGAAGCGGGAGCTGCCGTGACTGCCATGACCGCGATTGTGGCTGACGCAACGGGCTATGGGCGAATGCTTCGCACCGGCGGCCCAAACGGTCCGTTGAGTGGAATCGTGGAGCACAGGGACGCAACGGAAGAGCAGCTCCAGATCCTCGAAATCAACGCAGGCATTTATGCGTTTGATGCGAATTTCTTGAAGGAAGCCCTCGAACAAATCGGGTCAGATAATGACCAGGGAGAGGTTTACCTGACCGACACAATCGAGCTGGCGACCAGGGCGGGGTTGCTGGCTCAAGCATTTGTTCTGGAAGACATTTGGCAGGCCGAGGGATGCAATGATCGCGCTCAGTTGTCGGATCTTCGTGATGAGTTGCTTTCCAGAGTTTGCCGGGCTCACCAAATTGCGGGCGTGTCGATCGTCGACCCTTCTGCAACCTCAATAGACGTTGAAGTTGTTCTGGGGCAAGACGCGGTGATCGAACCGTTTACTGCCTTGGTTGGAGATACAACAATCGGGCCGCGGACGGTCGTGGGCTCCGGAAGCGTCGTGGTCAATTCACATGTGGGCGCGGATGCGGTTATCAAGAGCTCGTATCTGGAAGACTCTGTTGTTGATTCCGGCGTAGTGTTGAATCCGAATACGGTCTTGCAGTCAGATTCAACCTCCTCTAGTGAAGGGAATGCGCGTTGAGCGGCATTATCTCTAGCGTGGACAAACGGCTGGTACTTGCAAGCGGTCGCGCATACCCGCAGTTAGCTCAGGATGTGGCGGATAACTTGGGATTGGAATTGGTGCCCACCACCGCCTACGACTTCGCTAACGGGGAGATTTACTTTCGGTTCAACGAATCTGTTCGTGGAGCGGACGTCTTCTTGCTGCAGTCAATGACCGCGCCCATCAACAAGTGGCTGATGGAACAGCTGATAATGATCGATGCGGCGAAGCGTGCGTCCGCGAAGCGCATCACGGTCGTTGCGCCTTTTTACCCTTATGCACGCCAGGATAAGAAGCACCAGGGGCGTGAGCCAGTGTCGGCTCGACTCGTGGCGGACCTGTACGCCACTGCGGGTGCTGATCGACTCATGAGTGTCGACTTGCATGCGGCCCAGTCTCAAGGCTTCTTCGACGGTCCAGTCGATCACCTTTGGGCCATGCCAGTTCTGGTTGAACACGTGCGCAAGAATACGGATCTGAGCAGAGTCGCTGTTGTTTCCCCTGACGCAGGGCGAATCCGGGTAGCCGAAAAGTGGTCGGCGAAGCTGGGTAACTGTCCGCTCGCTTTCGTTCACAAGACCCGTGACACCACGAAACCCAACGTGGCTGTCGCCAACAGGGTGGTCGGCGATGTGGACGGACGCGATTGCATTCTTGTCGACGACCTGATTGACACAGGGGGAACAATCGCTGAGGCGGTGAGGGTTCTCTACAAGGCCGGCGCACGCAGTGTGAAAGTGGCAGCCACCCACGGAGTCCTGTCAGATCCCGCTCCCGAAAGGTTGGCAGGATGCGGGGCAACGGAAGTGATCGTGACCGACACTCTTCCCATTCCAGAAGAAAAACGTTTTCCCACACTGACGGTTCTTCCTATCGCCCCCTTGTTGTCGCGGGCGATTAATGAAGTGTTCGCCGACGGGTCCGTAACTTCCATGTTTGACGGGGTGGCTTAGCCCCAACTTTGGGTGACCAATCGAATACGCCGCCGACTAGGTTGTTGGTGGCGTTTTCGGTATTATCGCTTCGTTGCCCCGGCGAGGGAGACAGCAGCGCACTTTGGTTCGTGCTGGGCTCCGTGATCGACGAGGTTGGTTGTCGCTTCCCAGCGGCGGTCGTCGGGCAAGGCAAGATATCCGGGCCCGATCCCAGAGAGATCTGGGGTTGACCCGCCGAAGAAAAGAGGAAGCCCATGGCAAAAATTGATCTTGATATTACCGGTGTAGAGCGCACTGAGTTCGGTAAGGGCCCGTCGCGTCGCGCCCGCCGGGCAGGAAACGTTCCCGCTGTTCTTTACGGCCGCGACGTGGATCCTATTCACATTGACATCCCGGGCCACGACATCTTCCTGATTGTGAAAGACAACGCCAACGCGGTTGTCAATGTTCATTACGGTAAGAAGAAGCAGATGGCACTGGTCAAGGCGATCCAGCGTCACCCAGTGCGCCGCGACATCATCCACGTTGACTTCCAGGTTGTGCACGCAGGTGAAAAGGTCGAGGTTGAGATTCCGTTGCTGCTTGTCGGCGAGGCCGCCCCTGGCACCCAGGTTGAACAGGACGAATTCTTTATCTTGGTCTCAGCCCCCGCCATTTCGATCCCGGAGCACTTCGAGATCGACATCGAAGGGAAAGAAGCGGGATTCCACTTCCGCGTTGAGGATCTGGTGCTTGAAGAAGGCGTGGAAGCGCTGACCGAAGGCGATCGTGTCTTGGTCACGATTGCCGAAGAGCAAGAGATCGTCGTCGAAACCGAAGAGGACGCTGAAGAAGCGCTTGAGGAAGCGGTTGGGGAAGCTGCAGCGGACGCGGGTGCGTCCTCGTCTGATTCCGAGTAACACGACAAGTAGGACAAATGGACACTCTGCACGCAATAGTTCCAGCGGGAGGTGCTGGCACCAGGCTTTGGCCGCTGTCGCGCCGCGACCACCCAAAGTTTCTGCTGGACCTATTGGGCGGAGGTCACACACTTATTCAAGAAACGGTGTTGCGGCTGCTCCCCGTTGCCGACTCAGTAATGGTCGTCACCGGGAGCGCCCATGCCAAGCAGGTCAAGCACCAACTTGACGAGCTGGAACAGCAGAGCCTGATTCCGGAAGGGTTCCCGATCCGAGTCGTAGCGGAACCCTCAGGGCGCGACTCCATGCCGGCGATCGGTTTAGCAACATACTTGCTACGTGAGATCTACGGGGACCACGCCGTTGTGGGTTCCTTCGCGGCGGATCATGTTATCCGCGAACCAGAAGAGTTCCATTTGGCAGTTCGCACCGCGATCGCGGCGGCGGAGGAAGGCTACATATCCACCATCGGACTCCAACCGACCGAGCCGTCTACCGGCTTTGGTTACATTGAACGGTCGGGTCTGGAGGTGACTGACGGGGCGTGGAAGGTTTCCAGTTTCGTGGAGAAGCCCGACAAGAAAACCGCGGCCCGCTACGTAGAGTCAGGGTATCTGTGGAACGCTGGCATGTTCGTGATGCAGGCAGGGACGCTGGTTTCCATCCTCAATGAACTTCGCCCATCTGTGGCATCAACTTTAGAAGAGATCGCTTCGCGGTGGGAGACACCGAAGTTCCGCAAAAAGCACCTAATGCCGCTGTGGGACCAGCTTCCCAGTATTGCCATTGACCACGCAGTTGCAGAACCTGCCGCGCTTTTAGGTAAGGTGGCGGTCGCGCCAATGAGCAGCTGTGCGGGCTGGTCAGACCTGGGTGATTTTGTGGCGATACACGAGAACGCCCCTGAAGCCGGGGGAGCTTCGGAGAAACCAAGCCATCTCGACGATCCCTTGTTGATCGACGCGGACGGCGCGATCGTCCGGGCCCCCGGCGGGAAGAAAGTCGTCGTCCTAGGAATCTCGAACGCAGTCGTAATTGACACCCCAGATGCACTTTTGGTTACAACAAGGGAGCTTGCGCAGGAGGTAAAACAGGTACCTTCCGCCCTGGAAAGTGCTGGCAGAGCGGATCTCATCTAGCGCTAGGGGCCAGGGCTTCTATCTAGTTTGCGGTTGTCGTAGGTCACAGGCTACGTCACAAAATGGTTGCGTTCGACCCTAATTGCCGGCAAGCAATACCCTCCGCGGGATGAAGCACTTAGCATGAGAGCCATGTGGTTTGTGAGGTTTTGTTACAAGACTTCTTCTTCTGGACCACGTTTCGATAACTGATATTCCGCACAGGAGGAATTTGTGAAGAATTCTCTGCGATTCGGCGCTATTGCTGTTGCCACTGCTCTCACACTTGCAGCATGTGGTGAAGCACCAAGCTCCGAAAGCACCGACGACCAGTCAGGTGATGCTGGCGCCGCCACCACCGAAAACCCTGACGTCAAGGCCTGCATGGTCTCTGACTCAGGCGGCTTCGAAGATAAGTCGTTCAACCAGTCAGGACACGAAGGCCTCATGCAGGCTCGTGACGAACTTGGTGTTTCCGTTGACCAGGCTGAATCCCAGTCTGATGCTGACTTCATCCCGAACCTGGAAAACATGGTTCAGGGTGGCTGTGACGTCATCATCGGCGTTGGCTTCCTGATGGCTTCCGCTATGACCGAAGTTGCTCAGAAGAACCCAGACGTCAAGTTCGCTCTGGTTGACTCCGGTTTCGATGAAGATCTGGACAACGCTCGCGCACTGCTATTCAACACTGCCGAGGCGTCTTACCTGGCAGGCTACGCTTCAGCAGCCATGTCAGAGACCGGCAAGGTCGGCACCTACTTGGGCATGAACCTTCCCTCAACCGCTATCTTCGCTGACGGATACTCTGACGGCGTTGCCAAGTACAATGAGGACAAGGGCACTGACGTCCAGCTGATTGGCTGGGACAAGGCTTCTCAGAACGGCATGGCCGTTGGTAACTTCGAAGATCAGCCCAAGGGCAAGCAGTTCACCGAACAGCTCTTCGAACAGGGCGTTGACATTGTCATGCCTGTTGCCGGTCCGGTTGGCCTAGGCTCACTGGCCGCCGCTGAAGAATCAGACGGCAAGATGATTGTTTGGGTTGACGCCGACGGCGTTGAAACTCAGCCTGACTACGCCAACGTCATCCTGACCTCGGTCATGAAGGAAATTGGCGCGGCTGTCTTCGACACCATCCAGTCGGTTATTGACGGAACGTTCGACTCCGAACCATACGTTGGCACCCTGGAAAACGGTGGCGTTGGAATCGCTCCGTGGCACGACTTCGCTGACAAGGTCCCCGCTGACCTTGATTCGGAAATCGAAGCGCTCCGCGAAGGCATCATCGACGGCTCGATCGTTGTTGAGTCTGTGAGCACGCCTAAGTGATAACAACAAGGCTACAAACGGAAGTCCGATAAGAAGTCCGATAACCGGTATTTCCGCGTGAAGTCAAGGGGCACGGGATCATTCCCGTGCCCCTTTTGTTCTCTGAACAGGCCGGCCGAAGTCCTATTGACGACTCTGTGTCGTCCGACACGTTACACTTAGACACAGACGCGAAGAAGCGATTGGTCTATTCACAAAGGAAAAGATGTGAAGCTCGAATTAAAGGGAATAACCAAAGTCTTCGGGAGTCTGGTGGCCAATGACCACATTGACTTGACAGTTGAACCGGGCGAAATTCACGCTTTGCTCGGCGAAAACGGTGCAGGGAAATCAACTCTGATGAACGTCCTCTATGGGCTTTATCAGCCTGACGATGGTGTCATCTTGGTCGATGATGTCCCCGTGCACTTTGATGGTCCCGGCGACGCTGTAGCAGCGGGTATTGGCATGGTGCACCAGCACTTCATGCTTGTCCCGGTGTTTACGGCGGCCGAGTCAGTGGCACTGGGATATGAACCCACCAGAGGACCCGCAGGGATCATAGATAAGAAAGAAGCAAGGCAGAAGGTCATTGACCTGTCTGAGAAGTTTGGGTTTGACATCAATCCTGATGCGCTCATTGAGAATCTCCCCGTCGGCGTGCAGCAGCGTGTTGAGATCATCAAGGCGTTGTCCAGGCAGGCACAGGTCCTGATCTTGGATGAGCCGACGGCTGTGTTGACGCCTCAGGAAACCGATGAGCTGATTGAGATCATGCGCCAGTTGAAAGCATCTGGCACCTCGATTGTGTTTATCACCCACAAGCTTCGGGAAATCAGAGCTATCGCCGACAAGATCACAGTGATCCGTCGCGGCAAGGTGGTAGGAACCGCCAAGCCAACTGACTCTGAGAAAGACTTGGCTTCGATGATGGTTGGCCGCCCCGTGAAGATGGAGGTCGACAAGGACGAAGCCAAGCCCGGGGAAAAGATCCTGGAGTTCAAGGACGTCACACTGGTTGATGATTCTGGACAGATGTTCCTGGATCACTTGAGTTTTGACGTCCAGGCTGGCGAGATTCTCTGTGTTGCAGGTGTGCAAGGCAACGGCCAGACAGAACTCACGGAGACGATCTTGGGACTGGAACCGCCAGACGGGGGAGAGATCCTCATGGGCGGTCGCGACATTGGGCGTGACGGCATCAAGAAGAGGCTCCGTGATGGTCTCGGCTTTGTCCCGGAAGACCGATCCAAAGACGGCATGATCACCTCGTTCTCCATCGCAGAGAACATGATCCTCGATATGTATGACCGCAAACCGTTTGCGACTGGTTTGAATATGCACCCAGGCGTAATCCAGGAACATGCAGTTGAGTTGGCCGAGGAATTTGACGTACGCCTAACCTCTGTTCAGGACCCGATTTCCACGTTGTCGGGCGGCAACCAGCAGAAGGCCATTTTGGCTAGGGAGCTTTCACGCCCCATCAAGCTGCTCGTCGCTTCTCAGCCAACACGCGGACTGGACGTCGGCTCGATTGAGTTCGTCCACAAACGGATCGTTGAAGAGCGTGACAACGGGGCAGCCGTTGTCGTGGTATCCACAGAGCTTGACGAAGTGGTTGCCCTCGCCGATCGGATCGCGGTCATGTACCGAGGGAAAATAGTGGGGATTGTCCCGCCGGACACTCCAAGATCAGCCCTGGGCCTGATGATGGCCGGGGTTCCATATGAGGAAGCAATGGCCCAAACTCAAACAACTGAACCAGCGGGATCGGAGGCCCTGAAGTGAGCGAAGAACAACAGGGACCCCCCGCACTTGACCCTTTGCCTTCAACCCTGGAGGAAGATCCGGGGCCAGACGGGGCAGAAAACTGGCTGCATAAGCTGATCCGGACGATCTTTAGTCCGTCCGCTGGGACTGTCGCCCTCGCTATTTTGGCGGCGCTCGTTATCGGAGCACTTATCGTTGTGGCGTTTGACACGGACGTGCACCGCACCGCAGGGTATCTCTTTGCGGCACCCGGGGACTTCTTCGCGGCGGTGTGGGAGGCGTTCTCCTCCTTCTTCACAGCGCTGTTTAGAGGAGCGATCTTCGACTGGAAACAGAGCAGCCTAGCCGCGTCATTCAGGCCAATAACCGAGACAATCGTTCGCGCCATTCCGCTAATCATTGCGGGGTTGGCAGTTGCAGTTGCATTCACCGGTGGCATGTTCAACATTGGTGTTCAAGGTCAACTGATTATGGGCGCATTGGTCGCCGGTTACATCGGTTTCGCTTGGAATCTGCCGGTTGTTCTCCACGTCCTCCTCGCCGTTTTCGGGGCGGTCCTGGGCGGGGCGATATGGGGGTTCATCCCCGGCATATTAAGAGCCAGGTTGGGGGCAAACGAGGTCATCGTGACCATCATGTTGAACTCCATTGCCGCATTCTTCCTGGCTGCGATGCTGAATACGTACGCGTTCCACGGAGAGGGTTATCCGGGCAAGTCACAGGCTGTGAAGTCGACGGCGCTGTACCCGCACCTGATGGGAAGCGGCTTCCGTTTGCACTTCGGTTTCATCGTTGCGATTCTGGCGGCTGTCTTCGTTTGGTGGCTGCTGGACCGATCGACGCTGGGCTTTGAACTACGTGCTGCAGGTGCAAACCAGGAAGCGGCTCGAACCGCGGGCATCAATGTCAAGAACACGATCATGTGGACGCTGATAATTTCTGGCGCTCTTGCGGGTCTTGCTGCCACAGCACCGATCCTCGGAACAGAAAAAGCAATCTCCGGTGGTGTCGCCGGGACCATTGGTTTTGACGCCATCACGGTTGCTTTGCTGGGAAGATCAAGACCCTTGGGCGTCTTTTTCGCCGGCCTCCTTTTCGGTGGCTTGAACGCAGGTGGCGCTCTGATGCAGTCTTCGGCAGGAATTCCCGTGGACATTGTTCAGATTACGCAAGCAATCATCGTGTTGATGATTGCAGCCTCCGAAGCAATCAGGTACGCACGCCAGCGTAAGGCGGAGAAGGAAAAGACAGTGCGCAAGGTTGAAGTAGCAGATGCTTCCGACTCTGCAGCAACCAGTGCGAAGGGAGTTGTGGCGTGAGTACCACTGCAATAATTCCGGAAGAAGCAGGACCTATTCAGGCCGACGAGGAACAGCTGGTAGACGTCGTTGTTCCTATCTCATGGCGCGACCCAATCGTTTCAGCCATCATGGCTGCGCTTGCGATTCTGCTCGCGTTCGGAGCGAAGGGCATATCTAACATCTCCTTTGCGGGAGCCTCCGGTTGGTTCCGGGGCGGCACTTGGCATTTGGATGCCTCGCTTGCCACATGGATCATGGCAGTTATCGCAGTTGCGGCAACGGTAGTGATCTGGGTGCGGGCGCTGAACCGTAAACCTGTCCCAGGCTGGCTCCTAGTAGTAGTTGGTTCCGCATTTGTTTTGGGGTTCTTGGTTTGGTCTGTCTGTGACAGGCCCCAGGCGAACCTACCGATCGTTTCTCTCCTGGCCGGCGGATTGATGTTCGCTACGCCGCTGGTGTTTGGTGCACTTTCAGGTGTGATCAACGAGCGGGCAGGCATCATCAACATCGCGATCGAGGGTCAGCTCCTGTTTGGGGCTTTCTTGGGCGCGGTCATCGGTTCGATATTCTCCAACCCCTGGTTCGGACTTATCGGAGCACCGATTGGCGGGGCAGCCATTGGCGCGCTGTTGGGTCTATTCACCATCAAGTACAGGGCGGACCACATCGTTGTCGGTGTTGTTCTGAATATGCTGGCGTTGGGGGCAACCTCGTTCATGTTCTCCACGTTGTTGAAGAACTCGCCGCATCTTAACCAGCCTCTGCGGCTGCAAACCATTAGGATTCCGATCCTGGCGGACATTCCGGTTATCGGTCCGGTTCTGTTCAACCAGACGATCCTGGTGTACCTGATGTACGCAGCGGTCATCCTCTTGCAGTTCATGCTGTTCTCCTCTCGTTGGGGCCTAAGGCTCCGCGCGGTCGGTGAAAAGCCTCAGGCTGCAGACACTGTGGGTATTGAAGTAAACAAGATCCGCTGGCACGCGGTGCTCCTTGGCGGGGCAGTGGCGGGCCTTGGTGGCGCGTTCTTCACCATCGGTCAGGGATTGACGTTCTCTAAGGACATGGCTGCTGGAAACGGCTTTATCGCGCTGGCAGCGATGATCCTGGGACGCTGGAACCCGAAGGGTGCGCTCATGGCGGCTCTACTGTTCGGCTTCGCGACGAACCTGGGTGTCATCATGCAGGCAGTTGGCGCAGCGGTTCCGTCCGAGTACCTGCTAATGATTCCGTACCTGGTGACCGTGTTGGCAGTTGCAGGCTTCGTTGGGGCCGTTAGGCCTCCGGCAGCCGAGGGTAAGCCGTATCCGTAAACCGGTGATGGGAAGAATGACTATGAGTGACGTTGAAGTCACAGACGAAACGTGGAAGGTCCTCAAAGAGAAGGCAATAGCGGCGATGAAAACCGCGTATTGCCCCTACTCCCGATATCCGGTCGGTGCTGCGGCACTGGTTGACGACGGTCGGTTCGTTACCGGATGCAACGTAGAGAACGCCTCCTACGGAGTCGGTCTGTGCGCCGAGTGCGGCCTAGTTTCTGACCTGATCAGGAGCGGAGGTGGTCGCCTGGTCGCCTTCGCTTGCGTAGACGGGGTGGGCGAGCCCGCCTCCCCCTGTGGTCGGTGCCGCCAACTCCTGTGGGAACACGGGGGGCCGGATCTGCTGGTCGCAATGCCTGCTCCTGCTGGCATCGTGACGATGCGCGAGGTATTGCCGGGTGGTTTTGGGCTGGAGGACCTCGAACGCATTTGGAAAGTTGAAGAAGAGGAAGGTCTATAGATGGCCGCGGAAGCGTTTGACGCTGTCGACGTAATCAGAACAAAGAGAGATGGGGGCGCACTGCCCGACCCAATGATCGACTGGGTCATCGATGCTTATACCCGCGGGGTGGTGGGGGATGAGCAAATGGCCGCGTTGGCCATGGCCGTCTTCCTGCAGGGAATGGATCGACGCGAGATTGTGCGTTGGACCCAGGCAATGATGAACTCAGGGGAGAGGCTCTCTTTTGAGAAGCTCTCTAAGCCAACCGCTGATAAGCACTCGACCGGCGGGGTGGGAGACAAAATCACCCTGCCACTTGCTCCATTGGTTGCGGTGTTCGACACCGCAGTTCCGCAGCTCTCGGGACGAGGGCTAGGCCACACCGGCGGAACCCTAGACAAGATGGAATCAATCAAGGGTTGGCGCGCCGAACTCAGCAACCAGGAAGTCTTTGACTTACTTGAAGACGGCCCGGGAGCTGTTATCTGTGCCGCCAGCGCTGGCCTGGCCCCTGCTGACAAGAAGCTGTATGCGCTTCGGGATGTAACTGCAACGGTCGACTGTATTCCCCTGATTTCCTCGTCGATTATGTCAAAGAAGATCGCTGAGGGAACCTCGGCACTGGTTCTCGACGTTAAGGTGGGGTCGGGGGCGTTCATGAAGGACATCGACCAGGCCCGTGAACTAGCCAAGACGATGGTTGCTCTCGGCTCGGATGCCGGAGTGAAAACCTCGGCTCTCCTAACTGACATGTCGGTGCCACTTGGACTAACTGTCGGGAACGCGTTGGAAGTCCGCGAATCCGTGGAAGTCCTAGCGGGAGGCGGACCAAGCGACGTCGTTGAACTTACCGTGAAACTGGCAGAAGAAATGCTTCGCCTGGTTGGTAAGGATGACGTGGACGTGGCGGCCGCGCTAAAGGACGGCCGTGCCATGGACCGCTGGAACGAAATGGTTCGTGCCCAGGGCGGTGACCCAGATGCTCCGCTCCCCGTTGCGGAATATCAGGAGCAGATTGTGGCCGAGGAAACCGGCTACCTCACGAAGCTAGACGCGTGGGGGGTCGGTGTTTCGGCTTGGAGATTGGGCGCAGGACGTACTCGGAAAGACGAGCCTGTCCAGGAGGGCGCCGGCATCGAAATCCACGCCAAGCCGGGCGCATGGGTTGAGAAGGGCCAGACACTGCTGACACTGCACACTGAGACCCCGGAACGATTCCCCAGGTCTATTGAGGCCCTCGACGGCGCAATTGAAATCGGTCCGGAAGCTCCGGCACCCGGACCCGGAATTATCCTCGACAAGATCCTTTCCAAGAACTAGGAGCTACAAACGTGACAAAACGTGAAGACGTCGCAAGGATGGTGGACCACACCCTCCTGAAGCCAGAAGCAACTGCAGATGACGTGCAGAAACTGGTGAATGAGGCGGCAGAACTGGGAACGTACTCGGTGTGCGTTTCTCCGTCGGTCCTTCCAATTGAGACCCCGGAAGGCCTGAAGGTAGCAACCGTTGTCGGGTTCCCCTCGGGCGCAGTTAAACCCGCTGTCAAAGCCATGGAAGCGGAGCAGGCCGTCGCGGATGGGGCTGACGAAGTCGACATGGTCGTGAACATTGGTTGGGTGAAAGAGGGGCGGTTCGAGGACGTCGAATCCGAAATCCAGGGCGTCCGCGACGCTATCCCCAACGCAGTTTTGAAGGTAATCATCGAGTCGGCGGCGCTGACGGATGAAGAAATCACTGCTACGTGTCTTGCCGCTGAGCAGGCAGGAGCGAACTTTGTGAAGACCTCAACCGGGTTCCACCCGGCGGGGGGCGCTTCCGCCCACGCGGTGAAGGTCATGAAAGACGCGGTCCCGAACTTGGAGGTCAAGGCTTCCGGTGGGATAAGGGACGCCGAGACGGCCCAGGCGATGATTGATGCCGGAGCGACACGTCTTGGCCTTTCTGGGACCGCAGCGGTCCTCGACGGGCTGGAGGACTGACCCGAGCTAGGACGGAATACCTGACGCTGGCAGTTCATAGCAGTGGGGCGGGGCTGGGTTCTTCCAGCCCCGCCCCACTGTCTGTTCATACAGGTTAGGTGCCGGCGCGCGAGCCTGACCGATGCGTTGCCGATGCTCTCTTCTGGATGCGTTCTGCCCGGTTTTGGCTCCGGCGTCCCTGTCTGTCGGTGTTCTGCGGTGGGCAACGGTCTGTTTGGAGGTAGCGGCGTGCTTCCCGGTCCTTAATTTGGTTCCCGGTCCTTAAATACCATGTCATGAATGGCTAATGGCCCTGTGGGACCACGCCTAGAGCTCCGGGAACCGTATTAAGGACCGGGAACAGTGTTGTGAAACGAAGGCGGCGCTACCTGCTGGGGGTCTTGGGTGCACACGGGGGTTGAGGGGCGGTGCTCGGCGGGATAGTGCAAAGGGAGCCGGGGGAGTGAGACGGAGCCAGGCTGGAGTGAGACGGAGCCGGGGGAAGGTGCAGGGATCCGCGCTTAAGCCGAAGATGTGCCAGACTGGCACACACTCTCATGTCCACCTTAAACGCCTGGGCGAAACATAACGCCGAGTGAACGGAAGTAGCCGCCTTTGGTGATCCTAAAGTGGTGGGGGCGGGGCTGGAAAGTCCAACCCCGCCCCCACTGCCCGTTGTTTATGTCAGATACCCATCGCAGTGCGCATGTCTGCGCGGATCTCATCCAGCCTGTCAGCGGCTCGGATTCGTGCGGCCGCTACAGAACCCTCGTGAATCGGCTCGATCACTTCGATGTAGCACTTCAATTTCGGCTCGGTCCCCGAGGGGCGGACCACGACCCGGTCGTCCCTCTCAGTCACATAGAGCAGTCCGTCAGTGGGTGGAAGTTCGTCGGAGCCCTCGGCAAGATCCACTGCCCTCACGACTGCGGCCCCCGCGATCTCGGCGATCCCGTCACGGCGAAGGTTCTTCATACCTGTGGCGATGAGGGACAGGTCCTCGACCCTGATCGTTAGTGGGCCCGTGGCGTGCAAGCCGAATTCCTTGGCCAGGTCATCCAGTGCGTCCTGCAAGCTCCGGCCCTTTGACTTCAAGTCGGCAGCGTACGAGGCCAGCTTGGCTCCCGCGGACACCCCATCCTTATCCCTCACATATTGGGGGTCAATGCAGTAACCAATGGCCTCCTCGTACCCAAATACCAAACCGGGAACCCGCGAGATCCACTTGAAGCCAGTGAGGGTGTTGCGATGCTGCAGGCCGCGAGCCTTAGCGATCTTCCCCAGGAGGCGAGAGGAAACGATGGAGTTTGCCAGCACTGCGTCTTTGCCGCCGTCGGGAGTGGCGGCGTGCTCGTTCGCGGCCATCAGGCCTAGAAGTGAGCCCACCTCGTCCCCCGTTAATTGACGCCAACCGGTGTCAGAGTTCGGGTCGGGGATTGCGGCGGAAGAGCGGTCGGCGTCAGGGTCATTTGCCAGGATAATATCCGCGTCGATTTTCTGCGCCAACGCGATGGCAAGGTCCAGAGCACCGGGCTCCTCGGGGTTCGGGAAGGAAACAGTCGGGAAGTCGGGGTCAGGCTCATGCTGTTCGGCTACGACCGTGACGTCGTTGAAGCCGCACGCGTTCAGCACCTTGAGCGCTGGGTCTCCGCCAACACCGTGCATTGAGGTGAGAACGATCTTGAGGTCGCGAGGCCCGTCAGGAACGACCTCGGTCACCCTCTTCACATAATCGTCCAGCATCTTGTCGCCGATGTACTCCCAACCGGACTCTGCACGAGGTACAGACGCCACCGATTCGACTGCGACAATCTGCTCCAGAATCTGGGCGTCATAGGGGGCAACGATTTGGGCTCCCTGGCCGGCATCAGACACGGCTCTGCCTCCCAGGTACACCTTGTAGCCGTTGTCTTGCGGCGGGTTGTGAGAGGCGGTAACCATGACCGCGGCGTCCGCGTTGAGTTGGCGAAGCGCGAACGCGGTCAACGGCGTGGGAAGAGCGTGGTCGAAGAGGACAGCGTGACCGCCGCCCGCTTCCACGACTGCGGCCGTGTCACGGGCAAATTCCTTGGAACCGCGGCGTGCGTCATATCCGACAACGACGGTGAATCCGTCGGGGAGGTTATTCCTCAAGAACGCCGTGAGGCCCGCGGCGGCGCGAATGACCACAGCGCGGTTCATGCGGTTCGGGCCAGCACCTAGCTGACCGCGTAGACCGGCGGTTCCGAAGGTCAGCATGCCTGAGAACCGATCATTTAGCTCTGCTGTCGCTCCGTCATCTCCGTCGTTGGAGAGTTTGAGGAGTCCTTCAAGTTCACGTGAATCGTTTACTTCTGGGTCGTCGGCTATCCAAGCCTCGACAAACTCGCGATCGAATGTTGGTTGAACTGTCATTTGATCAATCTTTCTTTTCGAACTACCTGGTATGTCGTTGATGGTGTACGTCGTTGTGGGCTGGGTCCTGGGTCCTGGGTCAAATCTTCTGAACCACGTCCGCCAACAGCTTGGCGATCCGAGGACCCGCATCCCGTCCTGCTTCGAGTACTTCTTCATGCGAAAGTGCCGTCGCAGAAATCCCCGCAGCCAAGTTGGTCATCAGGGACAAGCCCAGCACATCCATGCCTGCTTCCCGTGCTGCGATCGACTCAAGCGTTGTGGACATTCCAACAAGGTCGCCGCCGATGATCTTCGCCATCTTCACCTCGGCCGGTGTTTCGTAGTGGGGGCCGGGGAACTGCACATACACGCCCTCGGGAAGCGAGGGGTCAATGGTACGGGCAAGATCCCGGAGTTTTGTGGAATACAGGTCCGTGAGGTCTACGAAGTTTGCGCCTTCGATCGGGGACCTACCGGTGAGGTTGATGTGGTCGCGGATGAGTACGACCTGTCCGGGTTTCCACTCAGGGTTCAGGCCGCCGCAGCCGTTGGTCAGCACCATGGTTTTGGCGCCCAGCGCCTGCGCTGTCCGCACGCCGTGGGCGACGGCGCGCAGGCCTTTGCCCTCGTAATAGTGTGTGCGAGAGCCCAGCACCAGAGCAGTTTTCCCGGAACCTTCCACGCGGATAGTGCGCATTGTGGCTCCGTGTCCCGCAACCGCGGGAGCGTGGAAGCCGGGCACTTGCCACGCTGGCACCTCATTAATGGTCTCGCCAATCAGGTCGGCGGCTCCACCCCACCCAGAGCCCAAAACCAATGCAATGTCGTAGTTTTGGATACCGGAATGCTCCCGAATTACGGTGGCGGCTTCTAGCGCAAGGACAGTTGGGTCATCGTCATAAGCATCATTGGTCATAAGACAAAACTACCGCGTTACCGGCGTCGGTGGGGAGTGTTGAACCTCCTTAGCCTGCGCTTACACGGCAATGCGTGTAACGTTCCCCTTCGTAAAGAGAGTTGAAAGTCTGGGGGACAGGGTCATGGCTAAAAGGAAAAGCTACCGTCGGGGTTCGGCGGTGCTCCGTGGAAAACAGATCCCGGAGTGGACAGCAGATCAGAAGCTCCTCCAGTCACGCAAAGAGGACTCGTGGAGGGTTCTTCGGATGCAAGCGGAGCTGGTGGAAGGCTTCGGATCCCTCCATGACATAACCAAAGCCGTGTCCGTGTTCGGGTCGGCTCGCGTCAAACCGGGCACCAAGGAATACCGCCACGCGCAAGAGGTGGGGAGACTCCTTGCCGAGAGGGACTTTGCCGTCATCACCGGCGGCGGCCCGGGAATCATGGAAGCCGCCAACAAGGGGGCTGTGGAAGGCGGCGGGGTCTCCGTCGGTCTGGGGATCGAGCTGCCGTTTGAACAAGGCTTCAACAACTGGGTCGACCTGGGTATCAACTTTCGGTACTTCTTCGTTCGCAAAGTCATGTTTGTGCGGTACGCAAGAGGATTCATTGTCCTCCCGGGAGGGTTTGGCACACTCGATGAGCTCTTTGAAGCCATGACCCTGGTACAAACCGGGAAGATCCAACGGTTCCCAATTGTGCTGATTGACAACGAGTTTTGGTCACCGATTCTTGATTGGCTGAGAGGCTCCTTGGCAGAGCGTGGACTCATTGCTTCTGAGGACGTTGATCTGGTTAAAGTGGTTGACACCGCGGAGGAAGCAGTGGCCGAGATTTCACGCGTGGTAGACGAAATGAGCAATTCCGGAAACTGATTTGGGTCGGGGCGAACCAAAAAACTTACATCAATAAGGGTAGAATGGCAATAGCGGCGGGCGATTCTCGCTCGGTTTGACGTAAGGAGCAACGATGGCAGCAATGAAGCCCCGAACAGGCGATGGCCCACTGGAGGCGACAATGGAGGGACGCGGGATTGTTATGCGCATCCCCAGCGAGGGCGGCGGACGCCTGGTAATCGAGCTGACTCCAGATGAGGCTGTTGAACTGGCGGAGGCTCTCCAAGCAGCCGTATAGGTCAAGTACTCGGCTCTGCGGAGCTGGCAAAGAAATTAGTTTAGCGGCATCTCGCGGTGAGCGGGGTGCCGCTCTTTGGTGTTTCGACCAAAGACAGGCTCTTTGTTCTGGCGTTAGGTGGGCTGGGGGCCACCGGCCATAATTCGTGTCTATATTTTGTGGTTTGAGCGTGTCGTTAGGGTTGCCAGCGTCCTGCCCAGCCCTTTTCTGGGCCAGAGCCCTTCTTCGGCGGTGAGTCCGGCGCCGTTTCATTTCGACCCAATTTGCCCGTACGTTGGGCACTTACGTTTTGATGCTGGTCTTCCCATCAATGGAGGAAACCAGCACAGCCCTTTAGCACACAACTCACGATAATCTGGGACCCTACGGACTTTACCAATCCATAAGCTAAAAAAGCTTACAAACCCCCACCTTTCCCCACCATTCCAACGAAAACCCCAGAGTTTAGACACCAATTATGGCCGGCAGCCCTGGGCTCGGTGTGTGCGGCGCATGTTTGTTTAGGCACGCAGACGAAATGCGACACCACCATGAATCCCCAACCCGGGCCTGTGTGCCCAAAACGAACAACTCGGGGTTTGTCGATCTGTTTGGAGTCGGCGGAGCGCTTCCTTGTCCCTGGTGTGTCTCCCTGTCCCTGGTGTGCTTCGGCGTCCTTAATGTCCACGTTATGAATAGGTAATGGCCCTAAAGGGTGGCACCGAGAGCTCCGGGAAGCACCTTCGGGACAGGGAACAGTGTTGTGAAACAAAGTGGGTGCCACTGCTGGTGATCTTGGGTAGGCACTGTCGGTTGAGTCGTGTTGCGTGAGGTCCTGTGGCGGCTGTCAGTGGAGTGTCGCAGTTTTTTGGATCGTCCCTAATGGATTGAGGAAAAAGTGGCTATGGCAAGGACGCGTAGGGATTTCAGTTTGCGGCTAATCCCTGAGCCGCGACTGCTTAGAACCATGGGGGCGCACTCCAGCGCTACTGAACACGCTCAATAATCTCATTTGCAGCCAAGCCCAGCGAAACAGCCATAAGCGATCGATACGGCCCAACCAGCTGCCTCACAACAGGCCTGGCGCGACAACGGTCACCGATCGCTTGATGATCGGAATGCCAACCGCACTACTTGCGTGTCGCCAACGCTAGTCCTTCACCGACTGGTACCAGGGCTAAATCGAAGTGCTCGGACTCCTCAAGCTCTCTGCAGACTTCCCGCATCGTGACAGTATGCGGGTCGCGTCTGGCCGGGTCCGCCACGTTTCCGAACCACAGTGCGTTCGGGATAACCAACGCCCCACCCGGCTTCAACAAGCGTTCGGCATGGCGCACGTACGCCGGCGTCTCTTCAGGAAGCCCATCTAGAACGACCATGTCGTAAGCACTATTGGCAAGTCGGGGGAGCACTTCCAAGGCTCTTCCGTGAATGAGGCGTGTGCGGTGGCTTGGAATCTTGGCGCTGCGCATACTCTTCAACGCGTACTGTTGAAACTCTGCCTCAGCATCGATGCTGGTCAGTACCCCGTCGGGTGCCATGCCTGAGAGGATCCACATTCCGGAGACTCCCGTGCCCGTCCCAATCTCCACCGCAGTTTTCGCTTGGCGCATCGAAGCGACCGCCCGCAGGAAGGCTCCAGTTCCGGCACTGACCGGGTCAACCCCAAGTTCTAGGGCGGCCGCGCGGGCAGTGGCAATCTCTGGCGATTCCACCACTATCTCTTCGCTGTACGCCCACACTTGGCTTTTATCGGCTGACATCCGCGTCCTCCCACATTCGCTGTTCCGCGCCGGCCGCGGACAGGTTCCAATCTACCTTGCCTAGCTTCAACAAACGTGACGCCCGCGCCCCAAAGACAAATGGAAAAGCGCGGGCGTTACGGGTGAAGCGGATGGCTCTGTCAGTTCACGGGCGTTACGCCAAGGGGGCGCCCAGCCAGCCCTCTCGAGTGCTCCGAGACCTTCTTTCCCAGTTCTCGCATTGTTTTTGTCGAGGGGGCGTCTGGGTTAGAAACCGAAGGGTTGCCCTGATCCCCACCTTTTCTCAGTTCAATGTCTAGGGGAACTTGAGCCAACAGCGGCACCTCATACCCCAGGAGCTTCGAAAGGTGCCTGCTGACAACCTTCCCGCCGCCTGACCCGAAGATCTCCACCCGATCACCGTTAGCATCCGTCAGGTAGGACATGTTTTCAATCACGCCAATGACCTTTTGTTGCGTCTGGGTGGAAATCGCACCAGAGCGCTCCGCCACTTCGGCAGCCGCAACCTGCGGTGTGGTGACAATCAAGGTTTCCGCGTTCGGAAGCAGCTGCGCGACTGAGATCGCCACGTCGCCCGTGCCCGGAGGCATGTCGAGGAGCAGAACGTCAAGATCTCCCCAGAAGACGTCCGCGAGAAACTGCTGCAATGCCCGGTGAAGCATGGGGCCGCGCCAGATGACCGGCTGACCCTCGGGAATGAACATCCCGATCGAAATAACCTTGACACCCCCAGCGCCGATTGGGGGAATGATCATACCGTCAATCGACTGGGGCTCAGTGGTAATGCCAAGCATTCTTGGAAGTGAAAACCCGTAAATGTCCGCATCAAGTACGCCGACCTTTAGGCCCTGTTCTGCCAGCGCGACAGCCAGGTTTGCCGTCATCGACGACTTCCCTACGCCTCCCTTGCCCGAGGTGACCGCGATTACACGCGTGAGACTACCCGGCTGTGTGAACGGGATTTCACGCTCAGCGTGGCCTGTGAGCTTTTCACGCAGCTCTTTCTTCTGCTCATCACTCATCACGCCCATTGGGACGGAGACGGACTCTACGCCGGCAACCTTGCCGACTGCCTCCTGAACATCGCCGGTGATTGTGCCTTTGAGCGGACACCCCGCTGTTGTTAGGAGTATGGGGACTGTCACGTGACCGCCCTCGATCTGCACCTCTCCAACCATTCCCAAATCTGTGATTGGACGATGGATTTCCGGGTCATCGACGGTGGCAAGTGCTGCCATAACTGAATCGCGCGAAATTGTCATGTTGACTATGCTAGGCGACCATTGAGATAAGGCGATACTTGCTTGTCTTAGATCACCCGCAACCCCGTAGGCTGGTTGAAGGAGACACGGAGGACCGAAGAATGTCAGCAAACGTACCGCGCCAGTCGTTTACAGTCGAGATGCCAACGGGCACGGAAGTTGCTGCCTTCAAACGGTATGCTGACGCCACCAAAGCCGTTGACAAGTTGTCTGAGGCTGGGTTTCCCCTGAATTCCGTGACCGTTGTTGGTTCTGACCTGCACATGGTGGAGCGGGTGGTTGGAAAACTTACGCCTGCTCGTGTCGCTCTTGGCGGGGCAGGACAGGGCCTCACCTGGGGGCTGCTCATGGGTCTCTTCGCGATACTGCTGCTTCCTGACTCGGGGATGCTCCTGGTTGTCATCGCGATCGCAGTGGGGGTTTTGGGTGGAGTTCTGCTAGCAGCGATAACTTGGGGACTCAGCCGCAATCGCAGATCTTACGCGTCCCGCAATTCTCTGGTTGCGGCGCACTACACCATCCTTGTATCGCAAGATCCACAGAAAGCATTCGGGGTATTGGCAAACGCAGAAGGTAACGTGTCCTCTGCGGTGGTGCGTCGCCCCGCTCGGCTGGAAGAGGCTGAACGGACCCGAGCCCGCAGGGAACGTATCTCCAGCAAGCCGCCCCAGTTCGGTGTCCGGCTCAGTGATGCACCGCAAGAAAAGTGGGACAGTGATCAACGCGCTTCGGGCGGCGACGCGCCCTCGGATACGAACACGCCCAGAGACTCCGAAACCGAAGTCCCATTGGCCGCCCCAGACAAGGAGGACTCGTCAGAAGAGCGGTGAGGTCAAAAGAACAGTGAAACAGAGAAGCCGGAGGCGCATGGTCTCCGGCTTCTCTGTTGCTAGGCCTTCCCTGTCATTAGGCCATCCCCGCTACTGGGCGTGTTGCTACGCCTGCGCTTGAACCTCAGCGATCCAGGCTTCCACACCTTCGATGGTGCGGGGAATGTCCTCGCTCAACCGACGGGGGGTGCCGTCCGGCTCAATCACAATGTCGTCTTCAATGCGGACCCCAATGCCCCGGAATTCCGCGGGCACCGCAAGGTCGTCAGCGCGGAAGTAAAGCCCCGGCTCGATTGTGAAGATCATTCCCGGCTGCAACTTGGCTTCCTGGTACATCTCCCTGCGGGCCTGTGCACAATCATGCACGTCAATCCCCAGGTGGTGGCTAGTTCCGTGGGGCATCCACCGCCGGTGGTGCTGGCCGTCAGGCTTGAGCGATTCCTCAGCTGTGACGGGGAGTAAGCCCCACTCTTCGAGGCGGGAAGCGAGGACTTCCTGGGCCGCCTCGTGCAAATTCCGGAAACGCGCCCCTGGCTTCGCCGCGGCTGCCAAGGCTGCCTCAGCAGCGTCCAGCACCGCCTGATAAATCTTTGCCTGGACCTCCGTGAACTTCCCATCGATCGGCAGGGTGCGGGTGATGTCAGCGGTGTACAAGGAGTCAACTTCGATCCCGGCATCCAGGAGGATCAATGACCCTTCCGGGACCTCTCCCGTGTTGTCTATCCAGTGCAACGTATTGGCGTGGTTGCCGCTAGCCGCAATGGTTTCATAGCCGAGCCCGTTGCCGCGCTCGCGGGCAACAGCGTGGAAGGCGCCATCGATGACTCGTTCCCCGCGGGGGTGCCCCGCCACGCGTGGAAACGACCTGATCACCGCTTCAAACCCGTCCTTTGTGGCATCAATGGCTTTCTGCATCTGCTCCACCTCGTACTCATCTTTCGAGAGGCGAAGTTCGGAGAGCATTTCCGCCAAACCGTTGTCCAGGTCAGTGGCGTCGGGGTCGAGGCCAGCCTGCTGGCGCACCTCGTTCACCATCTCCTGCACGTTGGTGTCGACCTGCGGCACGATTCGCAGTTGCACGTTCCCTGCGTCCTTCGCCAACGCGTCACGCAAAGTGTCGATGTGAGCGCACTTGATTCCGGTGATCGCTTCCATCTCTTCGAGGGAGGGGCGGGCGCCAACCCAGAACTCGCCGTAGCGGGAATCTGCGTAAAACTCTTCCGAGGTGCGGGAGGCGCGAGGTTTGAAGTACAAAATGGCCTCATGCGTTTCTTGGCTCTCTGCACCCTTCTTCGTTGGCAGCGGGTGCAAAACCAGGACCGCGTCAGGCTCCATCTCAGCGCCCAGCCCCGTCAGGTGTGCAAAAGCTGAGTGAGGGCGGAAACGGTAATCCGTGTCGTTGCTTCGGACCTTGAAGGTCCCCGCGGGGATCACCAGGCGTTCCCCCTTGAATGCTTCTCCCACCTTGGCGTGGCGCGCTGGCAGGTAGTCTTTCGCTTCTGAAACTTCCACTTCGATCGGAATCCGCTCCCCCCAACTGCTGGCCATAAAGTTTCGGAAAGCTTGGCCTGAAGGGCGGTGGGAGCGATTGTCGCCGCGGCTTTCAAGCGGCTGGTCTTCATCTGGTGTTTTCTTGTCGTTCATGGCGCCATCATCCCACCGGGTGCCAGTCTAATCCAACTGGCTCGAGGAAGCCCGAGGGTGGCTGGCGTGACCCAGCATGGCGTTTAGTATGGGCTAATGACTCGAATTGACCCCCATGCGCACACGCTTCACTCCGACGGTACGGACACCCCGACCGAATTGGTGCGTGCTGCGAAAGATTCCGGGCTTTCCCTGGTTGGAATCACTGATCACGACACGATTGCGGGGTGGGACGAGGCAGCCGACAGCGCATCCCTGGTCGGCGTGGGACTGATCCGCGGGGTGGAGGTCTCCGCCCAGTGGGAGGGGCGGCCAGTGCACGTGCTCGCCATGCTCCCCGACCCGCGCAACGAAGCGCTTAATGAGTTGTTCGAGGCAACCAGGATCTCTCGCTCCACCCGGCTGAAGCGAATGACAGAGAACCTCTCGGTCGACTATCCGCTACTGAAGTGGGACGCCGTCGTGGCGCGGGCAGCAGGCGCTCCTCTGGGACGACCGCACCTGGCAGACGAACTGACTGCTTTGGGGTACTTCCAGGACCGGTCAGTAGCCTTCGAATGGGCCCTTCATCCACGCGGACCGTACTGGGAGAAACAATTCTCGGTTGCTCCAGAAGAGGCCGTGCGCATCATCAGGGCGGCAGGGGGAGTGCCGGTGTTTGCTCACCCTCGCGCCACCAAACGTGGCTTGCCGATACCCGATGACGTCATCGCAGAGATGGTCGATGCGGGTCTCTTTGGTTTAGAAAGAGACCATCGTGACCACTCACCAGAAGACAGGGTCGAAGTTGAACGGCTCGCACGGTTGTTTAATCTTCCAATGACCGGAGGGTCCGACTACCACGGGACAGGAAAACCAAACAGGTTGGGGGAGAACCTCATCAGTCCTCGCATCCTGGCGCAGATAGAAGAGCAGGCAGTGACAGAGGTGATTCGCCCGTGAGTATCGAAACAATAATCTCGCTTCCACTTTTGGCCACCACTTTCACCACACTATTCGTGATCATGGATCCGCCGGGGTCGATCCCGGTGTTCCTCGCCCTGACAGGGCGGCTCAGCAGGCCCGCGCAGAACAAGGCGGCCATTCAGGCGACAACCACGTCGTTCTTCGTGATTATCGGGTTCGCCGTGCTTGGGAACTCCATTCTGCGTGCACTCCAGATTTCTATCGAAGCGCTGCAGCTCTCGGGTGGGGTTCTGCTATTTCTGGTCGCAATGGAACTTCTCATGGGTAGCGGTGACCTGGGGGCCGGAGGGTCCGGATCTGAGGACGCGAACGTAGCGATGGTTCCTCTTGGCACCCCTCTACTGGCAGGGCCGGGCGCCATCGTCGCCGTCATGGTCGCGGTTAACCAGGGAAAGAACACGCTTCCAGGGTGGGTTGCCGTCATGCTCGCCGTTGTGCTCATGCACGTGGTGATCTACTTGACGCTGAGGTTTTCCATTGTCCTAGCGCGAGTTCTTGGCAAGAACGGCGTAGTCGTTCTCACCAAAATCGCGGGTGTACTACTTGGTGCGATTGCCACCCAGCTGGCGGTCAACGCGATCTTCCAAATGATTACTGATTATCGGATCGGTTAACGCGGGTCCTTTGACGAGGGCGGCGCTTGCGGGTAGCCGGCCGGCCCTTCGCGTTCGAGGTTCCCTGTTGGTTGTCCTCTGAACGGTTATTTCGGGACTTTCCACCGGAGCCGCTTCCTCCCCGGTTCCGTGAGCGGCCGCCTCCGCTGCGCTGGCCACGTCGATCGCCGCTCCCTTGGTGACTGCGGGACGAGGATCCCCCCAAATCTTCCAATTTCTCCGCGTCCAAACCTGCGCGCGTGCGTTGAGAACGGGGGAGTCTACCCGTCGCGTCCGTTGGGATCCCCAGGTCCGTGAACAGGTGTTCCGAGGTGTGGTACGTCTCCACCGGCTCGGGGAGGTCTAGGTCGAGGGTGCGCGATATCAGTCCCCACCGGGGCATGTCGTCCCAGTCAACGAATGTGATGGCCGTGCCCGAGGCACCCGCACGGGCAGTCCTACCGATTCGGTGCAGGTAGACCTTGTCGTCTTCGGGGCTCTGATAATTGACCACGTGGGTGACGTCGGTGACGTCTATTCCTCGGGCAGCCACATCGGTGGCTACCAGTACGTCAATTTTCCCGTTTCGCAGGGCACGCAGCGCCTGCTCCCTCGCGCCCTGTCCAAGGTCGCCATGCAGAGAGCCAACGGCAAAACCGCGTTCTTCGAGGTCTTCGGTTAGACGTGCGGCCGTGCGCTTGGTTTTCACAAACACGATGGTTCGGCCGCGGCCCTCGGCTTGCAGGATCCTCGAGAGCACCTCGACCTTATTCATTGCGTGCGTGCGATACGCAAACTGCTTCACCTCGCGCACCGTGGCGCCGTCGTCTTCGGGATCCTGGGCGCGGATGTGGGTGGGCTGACGCATGAAGCGTCGGGCCAAAGCAACAACAGCGCCGGGCATCGTTGCTGAAAAGAGCATTGAGTGCCGGTTAGAGGGGACCGCAGACAACAATTTGTCGACATCCGGGAGGAAACCGAGGTCCAGCATTTCATCTGCTTCATCCAGGACAACGGTTTGGACGTGGCTCAGGTCCAGGACACGACGGTTCATCAAGTCGATGAGCCTGCCCGGGGTGCCCACGACAATTTCGACGCCGCGTTCAAGTGCTTTCACTTGCGGCTCGAAACCGACCCCACCGTAAATGTCGATGATGCGGGCAGAGGAGTTCTTGCCTGCCACCCGTAGATCATCGGCCACCTGCTTACAGAGTTCACGGGTTGGCAGAATGATCAGGGCTTGCGGCGCGCCGGGAGCCGGCAGCTTTTCAAACTCTGGGCTCTTAGGTCCGACAACATTTTCAAGAACTGGGATGCCAAACCCCAGAGTCTTGCCTGTCCCAGTTTTTGCTTGGCCGATGATGTCGCGCCGTTCAAGAGCGACAGGCAGCGTCAGTGCCTGAATGGGGAATGGGTGGGTGATTCCCGTGGCGTCCAGCGCGTCTGTGATTCTTTTGCTGACACCAAAGTCTGCGAATGTTTTCTCTTCGTTTCTTTGCGGCGCTTCTGATGCCGCAGTGTTTGATGGACTCACTCTTACCTTCCAGATAACTTACTAACTAGCAGGCAGCCGATCGTCCAAAATCCATTGTGGGGAGCCACTCCCCAAGTACCCGTCTTCAACCTACGACCGGGCAACCTCTCTAGCGAGTGTAGCCGTGGATGTGGGGAAGATAGAACCCAGGAGAGATAGGGTTAACACCATGACAAGTGACGAAACAGCGGAATTCGAAGTGGATGAGGTGGTGGAGGCCGAAACGCCTTACGTCCCTCCAGCGATCGGTTTGGTCGCCTACTGTGCTTTAGCGGCAATGACTCGACTTGCCAAGGACGGGGACCAGGCGCCAAGCACCAAGTTCCATGTTGACCTTGCAACCATGGCTGACGAAGCGTTTACAAAGTTCAAAGAGATAGATAAATATGGGCAGGTCACGGGGTTTTCGGTTGTTGAAGCCGCGGGCCAATACGCGGGCCTTTTCGATGAGCTAGATCACCGTACGCGACCATCGAACTGGTGGGAGCGCTCCGTCAAGTCCTACATCGTGATTGGCATCTTCTCCGACGTAATCAAGGAGCTTTCTCAGCGCCATCAGATCTTCGAGGACCCACTTTTGAACTGGGATGTTGGACACGGAGCCTGGGTTCGCAAGCACTTGGCACCTCTGACCGCAGAAGACCCCCAGCTGGCGTCCCGCCTTTCCCTGTGGGGGCGGCGCGTTGCGGGTGAGGCCTTCGGATTGGTGAGGGCGACCCTTTTCACTTATCCAGAGCTGGCGATTGATCCTGATACGGTTGACGCCGTCGTTGACTATGCGACGGAAGAGCACCGAAAGCGCATGGAAGGCGTCAACCTGAAACCGTAGATGCGAATGTGTCTATAAGAGCAATCAGTTAGGAATTTTGATGAAGTCACTAAAAGCGGCTGTAGCTGCTTCCGCTCTGGTCGGCACGCTCGCCTTGGCTGCGTGCTCATCAGGAACAGACCAGACCGTTGAAGAGGCGTGTGGGGTAATCGGCGATGGGCTGATGACGCTGACCCAGACGGATACTTCTGACTCACTGGATCCCCTTGTCGAGGGCCTTGAAGACATTTCCAAGGACGTCAAGAACCGTGAGGTAAAGGAACCTTGGGACAAGTACGTCGCCACGATGAAAGAGATGGTTCAACTTATCTCCGACCACACAGACGTTGCCGAATCGGTTGAGGTGACAGAGGACGGGGAAATAGAGGAATCTGAAGTCGAGGCTACGGACGTCACCGATGAGGTCCTTGAAAAAGAAGAGGCGCTCCTCAACCAGCTGGAGGAAGCCCAGAACGAATTGGACGAGCTCTGCTCGGCTACATGGGACCAAGAGTAGTCCTCACATAGCAAATGACCCACCTGGCTTATTTCCCAAAAAGGGATGCCGGGTGGGTCTTTCTATTCGGTTACATCCTGCCGAATCCGACGGGCGCGGGTGCCCGCGAAGGCACCGTCACATAGGCGATCGCGTTGGCGGGGATTAGGACCCTTTCTCCTTCGGCGTCGGTCAAATCGAGGACCGTGTCGTCTTCTATAGCCTTCTTGATTTTTGCGAGGGCTTCCTCAACGTCACCCTTCAAATCCAAGGTGAGGGGTGTGGTGCCCGCGCGAAAATTAAAGGTCAGTTTCACAGTTTTCTCCATCAGGGGACGTCATTGATTTGTTGTTTCCATCCTAGCTCCACACAGGAATCGTAGCCGTGCAGCATTCTGTCGGAGGGGTGGGTGATACTCGAGGAGATGATGGCGGCGGGACCAGCAGCGTCGGCCTGCTAAGGCCGCGGATGAACCCTAATGCAAGGAGTATCAGGGCAGAAGATGAGGAGTTGACCGTTGAGCGGGAAGACACCAACTGACCAATCGGGGGGTCTGCGGGAAGGTTTGAATCTTTGGGAAACAACCAAAGACAGGCTTCTTGCTGGGGAGAGCCTCCTTGTTGACGGTGTGCCGGGCGCTGGGAAAACAACGTTGGCGCGGGAACTCGCTATTGCGGCTTTGGGCGAGGTTAGAGATGACTTTTGGGCTCCTGTGTTGGTGATAACCCCAGATCGCCGTCGGGCGGCATCAATGGACCTGGAAATTGCGCGGCAACTTCCTTCCGGAAATGACGGTCTGTTCCGGGCGCCGGGGAGTCACAGGCTGATCCGGTCGCTCAATTCTTATGCTCATTTGGTGGATGGACTGTGGCGCGTGGAGCGGGAAACCCCACTACCGCGTCTTCCCTTCACGTCTGGTGCTCGGGAGGATGCTTGGTTGCAAGGCTTCTTGCAGAAGGCTAGTGATCGTTGGGAACCGGTCTATGGCAACGCGGTGATGGCAAGTCCCGCTATGCGAATGGAAATACGAAACGTGATCGCCCGCAGCGGGGAAGTGGGGCTGGAAGCAGAAGACCTGGCTTGGTTGGGAGATCAGTTTGACCGACCTCTTTGGCGTTTGGCGGCTGAGGCATACTTGGAGTACGCGGGACCGGGACAGACACCTTTTGGGGCAAACACTCCGCATGTTGACAGCGCCCGTTTACCCCGGATCGCGGCTCACGTTCTCTCTGTGTGGGAAGGCGAGGCAGACTCGGCCGGCATTACGGCACCGCTACCCGTTCCTCGCGTGTTGATCGTTGACGACGTACAGGACATGCCGGCGTCAGCGACCCCTTTGATTATTGAAGCAGCGAAGCGGGCGGAGCAGGTTGTGCTTCTCTCATCGCCTCTTTCGGCAACCGCAGATTTTCGCGGGGGTCGTCCTGACCTGGGCAACGAAATCGCGCAACTTCTTCAGCTTCGTTCCGTGCACCTGACAACCAATTTGAGAGCGGATCAGGGGGTAGCGGCAGCCGGATACCAAGTGGGTTCGTGGTTGCAACCCGCCGAAGTCGCTAAGTCGGGAGTTGACGGAAGTGCTTATGGCTCTGCTCCCGGAGTTGAAGCCTCACTTGTGGCGACGGAAACCAAACGGGACACGCTCATCGCGCAGACGCTTCGTCGACACCATCTTGAAGATGGGGTTCCCTGGGAGAACATGGCGGTTGTAGTGAGGGGCGCAAGCGTCATTGAGCCGTTGCGTAGACGCTTAATGCAGCTGGGGGTGCCGTTGGCGCCGTTGAACAGGCCGGTCCAGTTAGCCAAAGCACCGATGTGTGCGGCGTTGTTGGAGGTTTTGGCGCTTGGTGGCTTAGAGCAGGGCCTCCCGGGTCCAGACTCTTTGGAGATGTCTGAGTTTGTTTCTGAGCCGGCTTCGGTAGATAGAGAAGAACTGCAACAAGCGGCTGCGGATTTGGTTTCTTCCCCTCTGGTTAATGCGGACCCGATGGCACTGTTCCGATTAATAAGAGCACTGCGCGCCTCTGATTCCAGCGGGCGAATGATCCAGGCGGGCACGTTAGATCTCTTGGAGATTCCTGAAGAAGAATTCGAGCAATTCGACGTACCGGATGACAAATCACGTGGAGACGTCTTACGGGCGGTGCGGAACGCGCGGAAGATTTGGAGAGCAAGAAAGGATGCCGCTGCTTCACCCGCACAGACGGGGCTGTGGATGCTTTGGGATGCTGCGGACATCGAACAGACGTTGCGGCGCAGGGCGACCGATCCCAGTCCAAGAAAGGCTGTGTCGCGGGAGATCGCAGCGGATGCTCTGGATTCTGTGATTGCCCTGTTCCGTAAGGCGGACCTTTGGCAGCAGGAAAAACTGGAAGTCTTTGCTGACTCCGACCGGGAAGACACTGCCTTTGAGTTTGCGGTTGAAACTCTTGGCCAGAGCGTATCCACCGACTCTCTGGTCAAGGGAGGCTTGGCCGAACCAGGCGTCTCGATTGCCACCGTTAGTCAGGCGGCTGGCTCCGAATGGGACGTTGTCTGCGTCGTGGGACCTCAACTGGGTTCTTGGCCCTCAACAGCGGTGGACTCGATGGCGCAGTTGAGTCGTTTGCGTCTCATAGTGGATGACGCAACTTCTCGCGGGTGGGGCGGGGAAACCCCGATCCGCGACTATCTACCCGACCTTGACGTTGGACTCGCGTCAAACTATCGCCAGGCCCGGATTGAACGCACACGCAACGACGCCCAGCTCTTCCTATCGGCAGTCACCCGTGCAAAGATGGCCCTGCATTTCTTTGCGGTTGAATCTGAAGACCAGGGACCCAGCCCCTTTCTGACTGCGCTCTCGGAGACTGGGATTGTTGCTGCACTTCAGGACGAAGAAGGTTTTCCGCGGTTACGTGATCCTGAGCAAGACTTGGATTTGGCCTCTCTAGTTGCTGCGTTGAGACGACGTTTGGTCTCCCCTTCGTCCTCGAGCTCAAAGCGAAAGGAAGCAGCCAGGGTTCTTGCGCTCCTATCCCTTGAGGGAGTTCCAGGGGCAAGCCCGGAGACTTGGACCGGGGTTGGTAGTGTCAGCACGGACGCGCCTGTGATTGATGCCGGCCCAATAGCGTTGAGCCCCTCCGCACTTGAGCTGATGGATGAGTGCCAACTGAGATGGTTTTTCCGTTTCTCTCGCGGACAAGACCAAGCCACCGGGGAAGAGGCAGAAGGCTTCACTCCCGCTGCGCTTGGCACACTGATTCACGCGATTGCTGAGGCGCATCCACGGGGTCCATCGGGGGTGCTACACCAGGAACTAGATGAGCGCTGGCCATCACTAGGCCTGTCTGATGACACACACTGGGGGCGATTCTGGAAGACCCGCGCGGAGAACATGGTCGATCGTTTGGCGGAGCATCTGACTACGTGGAAGGGGCCCGTAGAGGTCGAAGAGTCTTTTGAGTTTCAAGTCGGTCCGGGAGTGGTTAGGGGGCGTATCGACCGTCTTGAAATTGAGCCCGATGGGAGTGCGCGCATCATCGATATCAAATCAGGAAGACCACTATCCAGGCCACAGGTGGAGAAGAATCCTCAACTTCGCGCTTACCAAAGTGCGCTCCAGGCCTTGGGATACAAGTCGGCGGGGGCAGGTCTCCTGCAGGTCGCGGCGGAGAAGCCTCCGGCCCTCACCATGCAAGAGGCTCTCAGTGAAGAGGCAATCGAAGAACACTTGGAAGTCCTTTCGCAAGCGGCAGAAGACGCATCCGGGGCAACGTTCAGAGCGGAGGCAGGTTGGCACTGTGGCATGTGCGAGTTCACGAAGGCGTGCCCGGCAGTTGACGGCAAGAAAGGGGAGCGGGATGTGTAGAGATCTGACCGACGAAAAAGTCTTGTCGGAGGCGCTGACGGAGTTGGTGAGCACCTTGAACCTGCGGCGCCCCACTCCCGAGCAGGCTCAGATAGCGACTTACCCGCCGATGGTGGATGTCGGTGGGACGAAGCGACCTGCTCCGTTGCTGGTGGTCGCGGGAGCAGGCTCTGGGAAGACTGAAACGCTGTCGCTCCGCGCTACTTTCATGGCATCACACTTCGGTGTACCTGCGGATGCGATTCTGGGTTTGACGTTCACGCGGAAGGCTGCCGGGGAACTTGAGCAAAGGCTACGGGAACGCTTGGAGTCCCTTCGCAGGGTAACGGGTGATACGGGTCCAGAAGGGACGGGTCACCAAGCTGCCCTAGTCCTTGGCGGTAGCGCTGAGTCAATGACGTACAACGCGTTCGCCCTTGGTGTGGTGCGTGAATTTGGCGCTCATATCGGCATTGATCCACAAGCGGTGCACATGGGGGAAGCGGCGGCCTGGGAGTTGATGAGCAGCGTCGTCTCGCAATGGCCGGGGGAGCTCACTGAGTCGTTTACGTTGGCATCGACGGTCGATAAGGCACTGGAACTACGTCAGGACATTGCGAACCAGGCAATGACAATGGATGAGGCGCGTCGGGGAATAAGACGCCTCCTCGGACGGTTCAAAGAAGCCGCTGATGAGGGGAAACGTTCGTATACGGCATTTCATAGAAACGGGGAAGAAGCCCTCCGAAAACGGTTGCAACTCATCGACATTATCGAAGTGTTTGACGAAGAAATGCGTGTGCAAGGGAGAATGGATTACACGCAGCAGGTGCTCTCAGCAATTCGTGTGGTTAAGGAAGTCCCGGAGGCTCGGGCCGCGTTGCGCGCGCGTCACCAGGTGGTGTTCTTAGATGAGTTCCAAGACACGTCAGTGGCGCAAATGGAATTTCTCTCGGCGCTCTTTGATGACCACCCAGTCACTGCGGTGGGAGACCCCAACCAAGCGATTTACGGGTGGCGCGGTGCGTCTGCCGCTTCGCTGTCTGACTTCCACTCGATGTTCAACAAAGAAAAGGGCGTACCAAAGCGCACGATGACGTTGCGTACCGCATGGCGCAACGACAGAACGATTTTGGATGCCGCGAACGTTGTGGCTCAACCCCTGACAACCAGGGGCGCCTGGCTTCCTTCGGTGGCAGGAGCCGCGTCTGGAGACAAGAACAAGGACGTCACACTTCCCAAACTGGAGGCTCGACCCGGTGCGGGACGGGGGACCGTTGGGGCGTCGTACACCCACTGTGAGGCAACCTCGATTGAGGCCATGGTCGCGTTTGTCAAGCAGGCAAAAGAACAGATGGAAGCGAACTTGGAACGGGACGTGTCCGTAGCGGTGCTTTCCCGTCGGGCGAAAGCGCTGATTCCGGCGGTAGACGCGCTAAGGAGGGCTGGATTGCCCGCTCAGTTGGCTGCCGGTGATGCTCTGTTGCTCAGTCCGGCAGTGATGGATCTTCGCTCAGCCTTAAGCGTCAGTGCGGATATCGGGAAGTCCAGCGATGTGATGCGCCTCCTGACGAACCTGCACTTGGGGGCGTTGGACCTTCGTGCGCTCGGAAACCTCGCCCGGCATCTAGCGCGGGGGAGGGGGCCCGGTGTAGATGACACCGCACTTCTCCTGGAAGCGGTGAACGCGGTCACTGAGGGGGAGCCGTGCAAGAACCTGAGTGAAGCAGGCAGGGCGCGAGTCGTCCAGTTAGGTACGAAGCTCTCAGCGATCCGGTCCTCAAATGACAGCGGACTCGTTGAGCAAGTTCAGGGGGCGCGGTGGGCGATGGATCTGGATGCGGAGTTCACTGCTGATCCAACTACTCCTGGAACGCCCGAACTGTTGGATCAGTTCACTGAGTTGGCTGTCGAATATGAAGCCACCACGGAACGTCCGTCACTTTCAACGTTTCTGGAATGGTTGGGCTCGGTCGAAGCGAAAGAGCAGGGGCTCCGTGTCCCCGCCGTTCAAGTAGAACCCGGCGCTGTGCAGGCAATGACTATCCACAGCGCGAAAGGATTGGAATGGGACGTAGTCGTCGTTATCGACATGGAGGATGGACGATTCCCAAAGTCCCACCAAAATGGGAGCGATCCAGAAGACCAACCGTTCGATCCCGAAGCGCCGGCGGACGCAGCCCCGCAGTCTGGATGGTGGACGGACTTGGGGAAACTCCCCTACCCGCTTCGTCGTGATAGGGACCATCTGCCCCCGCTTGAAGTCTTTGATATGAGCCAGACTGGGAAGGAACTACAAGCGCGGTTCCGCCAAGACGTGGGTGACTATCTGCAAACCGAGGAACGGCGTCTTGCGTATGTTGCCCTGACCAGGGCTCGCTCCCACCTGGGGGTGTTTGGGTCGTGGAGCACTGGGGGGATGAAGGTCCGCTACCCCTCCATCTTCCTCACGGAGGTGGCTCAGACCCCAGGGGTAACTGCCGATCTCCAGAGTTCTCCTGTCGGAGAGGCCTTGGAAGCTATCCAACAGGCGGATCAGTCGGTGTCCTTCCCCCCTGGCCCCAGCACGCTTGAGCGGCAGAGTGCTCAGGCGGCAGCCCAAATTGGCGAGGCTCGGGAGGAGATCCTCTCCCAGGTAAGGGATGAGTCTCCCCTCGCCTTCCTTGGGGACCCGCTAGACACTGCGCTTGCTGACCGCGTACTGGCGGGCGTAGGGGACCGTGGGCTGGCGCGCCGTGTTGCCCTCCTACTGCAAGAGCATCGCGACAACCTGCAGCGCCGTGACCCAAAGACGCTCAGCCCCGAAGAGGTTGTTCGATCCATTGGTTCTACCAGGTCAATGCAAGTGACGGAGATTGCGCGTCTGCAATCCGATCCAGAGGCGACCATCCTGGACCTGGTGCGCCCTGTCCCTTCGGAACCAGCAACCGCGGGCCTCATTGGGACGGCTTTCCACGCTTGGGTGGAGGGGTACCTAAAACGACTCAACGCTTCTTCTGGAGAGGAAGATGAAGAGGAGCTCTGGGCGTTAGCCGCACTCCCGCTTTCCCCCTCCGACCAGGAATATCTGGAACAGCTTGAAGTCTCGTTTGCCGGTTCTGACGTGTTGGACGGTTTCGAAATCGTGGCGTTGGAAACACCATTTTCGATGGTTCGTGACGGTGTGACCGTTCGGGGTCGGATCGATGCCGTGCTACGGGATCGAGAGGGAAAGACCTGGCTGGTTGACTGGAAGACGCGTCGTTTCCTTCCCAATGAGATCCGGCCGGAAACGCTGAGCTACTACATCTCACAGCTGCGACAGTACGTGGAAGCCTGGTCGGCGCGCGCAAAGACAACTACAAAGACAGCTACTGGGAATAACGGTTGTACTGAAAAAGTGCAAGCAGCTCTGTTCTTCGTTGCCCCGCAAGGAGTTCGAGCAATGACGTTGAGACAGCTTGAGAAGCAACTTGAAATGCAACTTGAAAAGCAGCTTAGGGCGCAATCGGAAAAAGCGCGTGGGTAAGCGGGTGCTTGTCGCTCACCTAGACTCTTCGCCACTCCAGAACGGCACTTCGATGCTCCCATCAGTTGCGGGCGGGGAGCCGTGCCCCCATTCCTCGGCGTACGGAGTTTCATCCCAGGTGGGTTCGAAGTTCCCCGTCGTATGACCATGACTTTGTGAGGGAGCGACGTGGGCTACGGTGGCAGACGTTTCTGCCCCTTCAACTTCAATTGTCTCGGCTCCAGGCGCGGCCAACTGGTTGCTCCCGTCGTGTCCGGGCTTACGGAGACGGAGAAGAGGCTCTTCTTCAGCGGTGAAGTGAATCTCCACCACCTCCGGTTGAGGTTCGACAATCCATGTCCCTCGAACGTCGGCATCCAGTTCGCGGAGTGCGGCAATCCCCTCGTCCCGCCAGCTCCGGTCGCGCGCCACCACTGCCGCGTCATACCAGCGCAGGGTTTCAAGCTCGGCGAGCAATCGCGCCCTCGTTACCACATGCAGATCATTGTTTGACCGACCCCTGGAGTATGCGGCCTCAAAGGTCTGCAAAAAGGCCTCGTCAGCGAAAAAAAGGATCCCAGCGATGTCGGAGGCAGGGTCGCCGACACCCATGGTCTCGAAGCCCTTCATTCCCACCACTGCGCCTTCGTGCGTGACCTGCACATCTTCGGCGGCAAGAGAACCATGCACTGTGCAAGGGGCGTACTGCCACAAAGATTCCACGCGAAGTGTGTCCATCCAGCGGTTCCGGAGGTCGGCGGGAATGGCAGCTGCGTGTCTACGCACCAACTGCAGAAGCTCATTGCGGTGATCTTCAGGCGACTGCTCCGGAAGCCGGCATCCCACAATTCGGCTGGGGTTGACTGTGTGCAACGCAGCCAACGCCCGCCCCAGCGAGTTCGCGAACAGCGTGCCCTCGACAAACGCAGCCTCTCCCGCTTCCTCGCCGCCAAGCGCGGGGAAGACGAACACCAAAGAACCGTCCTTCCGGTTCACGATGCCCTCAACCCGCGGGACAGAAAACGGCAGAGTCCGGTTTTGTCTTGCCAGCGCCAGTTGGTGCTGGCCCCGCAGCATCGCGTTTAGTTGGGCGGGGTTGAGACGCTTGTTCGGGGCGTAGATTTGCCACTCGTTTCCGGCATCATCGGTAGCCCAGCAGCTCGTTCCTTTTACGCCTGCCCCTCTGCCGGGTTTGACGCTCAGCAAGCGCAACCCGTCGATGGCAGCGGTGGCAAGGGCAGCCAGCTCCATGGAGTCAGCCAGTTTTGTTTCACGATCCTTCAAGTCACTCACCCCACCAAACTAACGCCCCTTGCGCGTGGAAGAGGCAGCCGCGCCGAGGCAGCCCATTCGTTCCAAAGTCGGCGTGGAGCGAACCACAGGACAATCGCTTCGGGCCAGATCGACTAAGCTTGCCGCGTGAGCATCGAATTTCCTGAAGCAATATCCGCCCTGCGGACGACCATGGGCAACGTGGTCTCCGTGGTGAACCCAGATAAGTTGTCGAAGGAAATTGACCGATTGTCGCAGGAAGCTGCGGCACCCGACCTCTGGGATGACCCGGATCAGGCTCAGAAGGTCACCTCCCAGCTCAGCCATTATCAGGCTGAACTGAACCGGCTTTCTTCCGCCAACAGCCGCATCGATGATATCGAGGCGCTGGTGGAGTTAGCGGAGGAGTCGGGAAACGATGAGGAACGGGCTGAGATCCTGGAGGAAGCAGCCTCCGACCTGGCTGACCTCCAAAAGCACATTGCGGATCTTGAAATCAAGACGCTCCTTGACGGCGAGTATGACGACCGACATGCGGTGGTCACAATTCGTTCCGGCGCCGGGGGTGTTGATGCCGCAGACTTCGCACAGATGCTGATGCGCATGTACTTGCGGTGGGCGGAGCAGCACGGCTATCCAACGAAGGTTCTGGACACCTCGTACGCCGAGGTCGCCGGGATCAAATCGGCCACCTTCGAAATCGAAGCCCCTTACGCATACGGCACCCTGTCGGTTGAATCTGGCACTCATCGACTGGTTCGAATCAGCCCCTTTGATAACCAGGGCAGACGGCAAACCGGATTCGCGGCAGTAGAAGTGATTCCGCTCATTGAGACAACTGACCACATTGAAATCCCAGAAACTGACCTCAAGGTAGATGTTTTCCGGAGCTCCGGCCCGGGCGGCCAATCGGTCAACACCACAGACTCGGCGGTGCGTCTAACACACCTACCAACCGGCATTGTTGTGTCGATGCAGGACGAGAAATCACAAATCCAGAACCGCGCAGCGGCAATGCGAGTTCTCCAGTCCCGACTCCTCATGTTGAAACACGAAGAGGAAAAGGCGAAGAAGGACGAGCTCAAGGGAGACGTGAAAGCGTCGTGGGGAGACCAGATGCGCTCCTACGTGCTTCAGCCGTTCCAAATGGTGAAGGATTTGCGGACTGAGCACGAGTCGGGGAACACGCAGGCCGTCTTCGACGGAGACATCGACGACTTCATCAACGCGGGCATCCGGTGGCGTAAGCAGCAAGAGCAAGCATAAGCGCACCACCCAGACCGGCGGGCAACGGCGGCTCCCAAGCTGAAAGGGTGCCCGCCTATCCCAGGTCTGACGCGTGTCGGATTCCGGGACGGTCACGCCAACCGCATACGCTGGACTTGGTCCGGAAGGCCCCAAAATGCGGGGTCCCCATATTCCAAGAGTGAGCGATGATCCGTTTTACAGACGTCACGAAGATATATGTGAAGGGTGCAAGCCCCGCACTCGACAACGTGTCCATGGAGATTGAGCGGGACGAGTTTGTCTTTTTGGTGGGGAAATCCGGTTCCGGTAAATCCACAATGCTCCAACTGATCATGCGTGAATTGCGAGCCACCTCCGGCGAAGTCTGGGTTCTGGGGCGGGAGCTCTCTCGTCTTTCCCAATGGCGGGTCCCGAAATTGCGGCGTCAGATCGGTACGGTTTTTCAAGATTTCCGGCTCCTGCCCTCGAAAACCGTGTACGACAATGTTGCGCTTGCGATGGAGGTCATTGGTAAGCCTCGACACGCGATCGCCACGCAGGTACCGGAGGTTCTGGACCTGGTTGGGCTTAAGGGCAAGGAGAAGCGGCTGCCCACGGAGCTTTCCGGCGGTGAGGAGCAACGCGTTGCGATCGCACGCGCAATGGTGAATCGGCCCCCTCTTCTGCTGGCGGACGAACCCACAGGTAACCTCGACCCCGAAACTTCCCTCGGAATTATGCGGCTGCTGGATCGAATCAACCGCACGGGAACCACCGTTGTGATGGCAACCCATGATTCAACTGTGGTGAATCAGATGCGCAAACGTGTCATCGAACTGGTTGACGGGCACGTAGTGCGCGACCAGGACCGCGGCGTTTACGGGGGAGGTCGATAGTCAGTGCGGTTACGTTTCATTCTTTCCGAGACCGGCAAAGGCCTGGTCCGAAACAAAGCGATGGCGGTCGCTGTTGTTCTGGTTACCTACGTTTCCCTCCTGTTCGTTGGGGTGGCGGCGCTGGCGCAACTCCAAGTCGACATGTTGAAGGACGAGTGGTACGACAAGATCGAAGTCTCGATCTACATGTGCGCTCAGGATGACAGGGCTCCCTCGTGTGACCTGCAAGAAGCGACCGAGGAACAAATCGACGCGGTTCGTGACCGCCTCGCCTCCCCGGCTATGGAACCGTATATCGAAGAGGTGTACGAGGAAACCAAGGAAGAGGCCTACCTAGCCTTTCAAGAGATGTACGGAGAATCGGCTCTGGGTGACTGGACCACCGCGGACATGTTGCAGTTTTCTTTCCGCGTGAAGTTGGTGGATCCGGAGCAATATCAGATTGTGTACGAGGAATTCTCGGGCAGTCCCGGTGTCTCCGAAGTGCGCGATCAGCGGGAACTTGTGGAACCGCTATTCGAAGTCTTAGAGAAGGCGAAGGCGCTGTCCCTGGGCCTGGCCGGCGTGATGGTAGTCGCGGCGATTTTGCTGATCACCACCACAATCCGACTGAGCGCGATGAGCCGCGAACGGGAAACCCAGATCATGAGGTTCGTGGGTGCCTCTAACCTGTTCATCCAGGCGCCTTTCATCATTGAAGGGGCGATAGCGGCATTGGCGGGCGCAGTGCTGGCCGTTGGAACCCTGTTTGCCGGGGTACACGTGCTGGTGAACAACTGGATTGCAGAGTCCTTCTCCTGGGCGCGCTTCATCAGTTACCAAGACGTCTGGCTTATCTCTCCCATCCTGATCGGGGCAGCACTGCTGCTGTCCCTCATAGCGTCCGCATTCTCCCTAGCCAAGTACACGCGGGTCTGATCATGAAAAACTCGCAGAAAAAAGCGCTACGACGGCGGCGGATAATCGCGATCCTGGCGGCGCTGGTTGCCGGCGCGATGATTCTTATGAGCACGGTTGTAGCGGGTGCGGGAGCTGCCTTCGCAGACGAACGCGACGACGCTGTTGCGGCCCAGGAGGAGAGCCGCCGCAAAATTGCCGACCTGAATGATCACCTGGACGACATCGATGAAGAACTGTCTGACCTGTTCCTCGCCATGGAGCAAACCAATCTCGAAGTCGCATCAGCACAAGAAGAGCTAGTGATCGCACAGGAAGAACTGGCCGCCGCTCAGCGTCAACTTCAACAGGTGACCGACCAATTGGAGGACGCGGAAGCGCTTAAGACGGAGCTGGAATCAGCGATCGAGGAAAACAAGATCAAGGAAGCCGAGCTCTCCTCCGCTGTGGGCAGCATGGCCCGGGAAATGTACCGCGGGGACAATGTTTCTCCTCTCCAAATCGTGGTCCAAACCGAGGACCTCGGTGACGTCAGCAGTAGGGCTGCGGCGGCCACTGCGTTGAGCCGAGCCCAATCCAAAGCACTCGACGACGTGCGCTTCGGTCTGGTCGTTACTGAGAACCAGAACGAAAAACAGGAGGCAGTCACAGCACGCATCACCGAACTAAAGGCTGAAGCAGAAGAGGCTTTTGAAGCAGCAGAGGCAGCCGCGCTTGCGGTTGAAGAACGGGTCGCCTCCTTGGAAGCGCTCCAAGTCGAACAGGCGGCCGCTCAAGCCTCTTGGGAAGCGCGAAAGAGTGACGTTGCGGAGCAGTTGGAAGATGCGAACAAGGAGCTAGAAGAACACGCAGCGAAGATCGCAGCGATTGATCTGGCAAGGGCCAAGGCTGAGGCCGCGGCTAGGGAAGCTGCTGCGTCGGCAGCGGAGTCCGCCCCTGCTTCGAACGGGAACGCCATGTTGGGTAGCCCGTTGGCGACGCTGCGGATCACCTCGCAGTTCGGCTACCGCACTCACCCAATCTATGGCGTACGTATTCTCCACAACGGCACTGATTTTGGGGCGGCGTGTGGCACCACCCAGTATGCAACCCGCGGGGGGACGGTAATCGCGGCAGGCTACACGTCGGTTGCCGGCAACTACTTGCAGATCAACCACGGCGTGATCAACGGAAGTTCCTACATCACGAACCATTCGCATGCACAGAAGCTGCTTGTGTCGGTGGGACAGCAGGTTTCTGCGGGTGACCCGGTCGCTTTGACGGGGACAACCGGCAGTTCCACAGGTTGCCACTTGCACTTCACGTTGTACCGCGATGGAGTACCCGTGAACCCGCTGGATTACATGTAGCACAAAGAACGCTCAGGGAGTTTGGGTTTCTATGGGGTACGGTCTGGGAGAGTTCGAGTAAACTTGCCTAGCCCTCGACGCCCGTTGATGGCCGAATCTGCGTTCGATCACTTCGAGCCGCCTTACGCACATGATCATTTTCACCGGAACGGAGAAGCCCGATGGCAAAGCCTTGGAAGCAACCAAAGCAGACTGAGGCAGAGCGTAAGAAAGCCGAGTCTGATGAGAAGAAGGTTGTCGCCCGCAACAAGAGGGCAAGGCATGATTACGAAATCGAGGACACCCTTGAGGCGGGAGTTTCCCTCGGCGGAACCGAGGTCAAAGCCCTGCGGATGGGTCGGGCTTCCCTAACCGACGGCTGGGTAGAGTTCAGCGGGGGAGAAGCATGGCTGTACGGCGTGAACATCCCCATGTATTCGCAGGGTTCCTGGAACAACCACACCCCGACGCGGAAACGAAAACTGCTGATGCATCGTGCAGAAATCGAGCGTTGGCACCTGAAGTCGCAGGCGAAGGGGTACACGGTTGTGCCTTTGGAGCTGTACTTTATTCGCGGACGCGCGAAAGTACAGATCGGCCTGGGGCGTGGCAAGAAGGAATACGATAAGCGGCACGCTTTGCGGGAGGCGCAAGACAAGCGCGAGGCGGAGCGGGCAATGCGCCGCTACACCAAGCGACCACAGAGGTAGTGGTTCAGACTGTGCCTTGCGCCGCCTGGATTACTTCTTGCTTGGTTGGGCCCACAGGTTGATCCCTGAGCTCACTGCAAACTGATCGATGGCCTCGAGCTCTTCATCAGAGAAGTCCATGTTTTCCACCATCTGAATGTTCGACTCCAACTGTGCGACGGAGGAGGCGCCGATGACCAGCGAGGTGACTCGGGGGTCGCGCAGCGCCCAAGCGAGCGCCATTTGGGCGAGGCTCTGGCCACGATTCAAAGCGATCTCATTGAGACCGCGCAACCTTTCAACCACTGCGTCAGTGAGTTGATTCTTCGACAGGGTGCCGTTGCGTGACATCCGTGAACCTTCCGGGATCCCGTCCAGGTATTTGCCGGTGAGGAGCCCTTGAGCGAGGGCGGTGAACGCGATGATTCCCATGCCCTCTTCCGCACACGCATTGATCAGATCGGGTTCAATCCAACGGTTAAGCATCGAGTAACTCGGCTGGTTTATAAGGAGAGGGGTGCCCAGGTCTCGTGCGATTTCTGCGGCCTCCCGTGTCTGCTCTGCGGAGTACGAGGAAATTCCGACGTACAGCGCTCGTCCCGAACGCACCGTGTAGTCCAGGGCTCGCATTGTTTCTTCCAGGGGTGTGTCGGGGTCGAATCGGTGCGAGTAGAAGATATCCACATAGTCCAGTCCCATTCTCTTGAGGGATTGGTCCAGTGACGCCACCAGGTATTTGCGGGTTCCACCGCCTTGCCCGTAGGGTCCAGGCCACATGTCGTATCCGGCCTTGGTGGAGATGATCAGTTCGTCGCGAAACGGTGCGAAGTCTTGGCGGAGGAAAGTACCGAAGTTGACTTCAGCTTGCCCGTATGGGGGGCCATAGTTGTTCGCCAAGTCGAAGTGGGTGATTCCTGCGTCGAACGCGTGGCGGAGCGTGGCCCGCTGGCTTTCCATGGGGTGCGTGTCACCAAAGTTTTGCCACAATCCCAGGGACAGGATTGGAAGTTTCAGGCCGGAGCGTCCACAAAATCTGTAGGGCATGCGGCCGTCGTAACGGTCTTGATCAGGAGAATAAATCGGGTACATGCACCCATCCTAGCGGGGACGTTTTCGCCAGACGAGACGCGACGCTGGCATAGGCCGCCGGCAGACCGTCAGCGCGGCGGATAACACCCATTGAAATGGGCCCGACTCGAACGTAGAATAGGAGGCGCTCAGAAATGAGTAACAGTGAAAACTGCATAGGGGATGATCGGTTTCGACGGTGGTTAACGATCGAGCGGAAGCGGGTCGAGGATGTGCGCTTATCTCGTAAACACTGCGTGCACAACAATAAGTGCTGAACAGAATCGCACTGACTTCGTCCTCGCTGCCTAGTAGAGCAGCAGGACCTTTAAGTCCGTCAGCCTAGGGTTAGCTTTCACCCTAGTTTCCTGGCGTCGTTTAGGAAGCCACTGGGGTTTCGCCATGTTCAACGGGCGGGATCCGACACTTAGTTGACTGAGCCCATCAGTAGCTTGTCTGCGTGATGCTGAGGGCCGAGAAATAAAAGAGCAGACTGCACCCGGAGAAGACCTCGGGGTTGACTGTCGGACG
>ERZ1031159.1-NODE-1-length-102760-cov-13.193467_pt1 | contig 102760 bp, 89 predicted proteins | sample MGYA00516706_ERZ1031159 | MGnify/ENA primary metagenome ERZ1031159 (study PRJEB33719, sample SAMN04262508) | wastewater metagenome | biome: rural village; feature: composting latrine chamber; material: composting feces with ash | place: El Salvador | collected... | reverse complement strand
TACGCTTCCCGGAGCTCTAGGCGTGACTCTTTAGGTCCATTACCTATTCATAACCTACGTATTGAGGACCGGGAAGCATATTAAGGACAGGGAGCCACATTAGGAACAAGGAAACCGCCCCATTGCCCCCAAACAAGTTCACTATCGCCGAAGCGCACCTAATTAACTACAGTTAAGGTGTGAAAAATACTTCGATGGCGGTTCCCGTACCCAAGGTCAGGCTTCTTCTGCTGCTGGGTGCAGGGGTCGCGCTGCTTGCCGGATTGAATGCGGCGCTTCTTCGACTCGGGTTGAATGCACCAATAGACTCTGCTTCCTTAGCTAACCAACATGGGCTTTTGATGCTGTACGGGTTCCTTGGAACCGCGATCCTGCTGGAAAGGGCCGTGGCTTTGCACTCCGGCTGCCGCGGGTTCACCTGGTGGGGGTATTTGGCTCCCGCCGCCTCGGTGATCGCAGTGGTGTTGGTATTGGTTACCTCGGGAACTGGGGGCTTACCCGGGGGCAATCTCCTGGCGGCCGAGTTTTGGATTTTCGGCTACGGATTACTGATCGCCATTTACACGGTGATTTGGGGCAGGCAAAAGTCCTTCTACCTGCTGATTCAGATTTTTGGTGCCCTGGCAGGTTTGGTCGGAATCGTGCTGTGGGGGGCCGGCTGGCCCATCTGGGATGTGTTCCCCTGGTGGGCGGCTTTCCTGGTGCTGACCATTGTGGGGGAGCGTCTGGAACTGGCCCGCATCGCCTTTAGCACAGGCGCGGTGGAGGCCCGGGTTTTCTTGGAATCAGTCGCTTACCTGATGTTCATTACTCTTTCAATGTTCAACCCGGCCGTGGGTTACCCCCTGATGGGGCTTGCCTTGGGCGTGTTGATGCTGGATATGGGCCTCCACGACATAGCGCGACGCACAATCAACTCTTCTGAGCTTGCCAAGTTTGCTGCTGCGTCAATGTTGGCAGCCTATTTCTGGGCGTTAGTGGCCGCCGTGATTTGGGTTGTGTTGGGCCCGGTAACCACCGGTTTTGGGTACGACGCCGTGGTTCACTGCCTCACTGTTGGCTTCGCACTCTCGATGGTTTTGGCGCACGCCCCCATCATCATCCCCGCAGTTGTGCGGCGCGAGGTTCCCTACAGCCCAGTCATGTGGGCGGTGTGGGGCCTGCTCCAGGTAGGACTGGTGCTCAGATTGGCCTTTGGGGCTCGGGCAGGACTCAATGAACCGGGTGGGTTCTTGGGCTGGCAGTTTGGGGGAGCGCTGGATGTCTTCGCGGTTCTTGCGTTCGTGATCACGACGCTAACGTTGGTTTTGCTGTCGGGTCGAAGGAAGAAGAACCGTGGGGTCGCACAAGGAAAGGAGCGTGCGACTCCTGTCAGCGAAGTTGCCGTTAGCGCAGTCGAGGGCAACAAGTGACCTCGCTTACCCCTCGGCCACCCACTGAACCGTCACGTCCGCCGGTGAAGCGGCTGCGGCGAACCCGAGTCGACCAGTTGACAACACTGTGGATGATTCTCGCGGTTGTTTTGATCGGATACTCGGTGGGGTTCCACGGACGGATCCCACAGGAGTGGTGGACTTCAGTTCACCTGGTCACTCTGGGCGTGATCACAAACGCGATTCTGCAGTGGTCCTGGTACTTTGCCCGTGCCCTGCTTCGATTGCCGCCAGACAGTAGGCAAGCCGGGGTTTACCAGGTTGCACGCCAAGTACTGTTCAACGTCTTCCTGGTGGGTCTGGTCTGGGCTATGTGGTTGTCAAACTGGGCCCTCACCATCGTATTCGCCGCCTTGATTGGGCTGGTTATCGCGTGGCACGCCGCAGCATTACTGGGCGCGGGCAGAGGTGCGTTGGGGGCGCGGTTCGCCATCGTCGTTCGGTACTACGGGATTGCCTCCGCCTTCTTATTTGTGGGAATCATCTATGCGGGTTTTGTTCTCGCCGCGATGTTTGCGCCGAACGCTCCCGAGTGGCTCCTTGAGTTCCGGAGCGTAACCACACTGGCGCATTCGCTGCTGAACGGCCTTGGCTGGGTGGGGCTGACAATTGTTGGAACAGTGATCACGCTTTGGCCCACGATGCTCCGGACGCGAATGGTTCCAGGTTCAGAGGGCAAAGCCAAGGTGGCATTGACTGTTTTGGTGGTTGCAGTTGTGGGGACCTGCGTTGCTGCAACGCTAGGAATGTTGCAGTTGGCTGGTGCGGCAGTCCTCGTTTACCTGGGGGCAATCGTGTTCGGTGTTGCCGGCCCGATGGTGCAAGAGGCGCGGCAGAAGCCACCGTCGGGTTACCCCACCTGGTCGGCGGCGGCAGGGTTCTTATGGTCGTTAGTCGGATTGGCTTGGATCGCGGTTGTGCTGTTCCAGTCGCCAGACGCGGATAGCGCGCGCTTAGGTTTTCGTCCGGTTGTGGCGCTACTTGGTGTTGGAGGGATCCTGCAGATCCTCGTTGGCGCTTTGACATACCTGATGCCGGTAGTAGTAGGAGGAGGTCCGAGGGCTTCCCGCGTCGGCATCGCTGCCCTTGAAAAACACGGCGGTTTCCGCCTGACGCTCAGAAACGGTGGGCTGGTGTTGGCGCTGGGTTCTTCGACCATCGGGTCCCCGGCGCTGACAGGAGTGTGGGTGCTTATTTGTTTGCTCTCTTTCGTCATGGACATTGAGCGGCTGGCAGTTGCCGCGAAAGCCCAAGCAAAGGTGAAAAGACGCAAGCCCAAGGTCTTGGAGGGACAAAATGTTGAGTAACAATTCGAAGAAAGCGAAGGGTCAGGACGGGCGCCCCGACATTCCCCAGCCGCTATCCACAGCCACGTCTGTTGCAATTGGGGTGGTTGTGATTGTTGTGGTTGCTCTGGCGGCGCTCGTGGTGCTGGGCCCCTCGAACCTCTCAAACGCGTCAGAGTCTGCTGCCGGCCAGACCTCCCAGCAACCCCAGGCGTCGAGCCAGGCATCGACCGGAGAAGTCACCCGCGTGACCGTGACTGTTGAGGGCATGTCTTTTGTGCCTTCAACAATCGAAGTTCCAGTTGGCAACGAACTGGTCATCACCTTCGAAAACACGGGAGATCAGCGCCATGACCTGGTGTTTCCAAACGGTGTCGGCACGGGCCCTCTGGCGCCCGGGGAGTCCGCGGAGATCGACTATGGGATTGTTGCCCAGTCCGCCGAGGGGTGGTGTACCATCGCCGGTCACCGCCAAATGGGCATGGTTCTAAACCTTGTGGCAAGCGGAAATCAGGCATCCTCGGATACCAACGCCCCAACAAACACCCATGCCGATCATGTGGCGCGAACTGAAAATAGGTTGGGACTAACCTCGGCAGCGTTGACGGATGCCGCCGGTGCGCAGGAACCTTATCCGGCCGAGCTGCCACCGCTTCCCGCTGCCGACGGCCCAGTAACGCACCAATACACGTTCGTTGTAACCGAGGACGAAGAAGCGCTAACCGAAGGCGTCGTGCGCCCGCTGTGGACGTACAACGGCACCTCGCCCGGACCTACACTTCACGGCCGGGTGGGAGACGAGTTCGTCATCACCTTGGAAAACCAGGGCACCATGGGTCACTCCATCGACTTCCACGCGGGGGAGACCCCGCCGAACGAACTGATGGTTTCAATCGAGCCGGGGGAGAGCCTGGAATACCGCTTCACGGCTGGGCGTTCAGGGATTTGGATGTACCACTGCTCCACCATGCCGATGTCGCTTCACATCGCTAACGGAATGTTCGGGGCGGTCATCATTGAACCGGACAATCTGGAGCCGGTCGACAAGCAGTTCGTCCTAATCCAGTCGGAACTGTACTTGGATGACCCGGGTGCTGATTCGTTGACCGCTGACCCGGCGGGGCGGGCGGCGTTGGACAAAATCTCTGCCTTTGATCCGGACGTAGTGATGTTCAACGGACGCGCGTACCAGTACCAGGCCCACCCACTCTCTGTCCGCACGGGGGAGCGTGTCCGTTTCTGGGTGCTGGACGTGGGGCCTAATGAGCCTTGGGCGTTCCACATTGTTGGCACTCAGTTCGACACGGTTTGGTCCGAGGGGTCCTATTCCATCCACCATGGTCAATCAGCCAACCGGTTGACGGAGGGGACCACGGGGGCGCAAGTTCTACCGCTTCTTGCTGCACAGGGCGGCTTCGTGGAACTGGTGGTGAACCAGCCTGGCACTTACCCCATCGTCAACCACGTCATGGCGTTGGCGGAGAAGGGCGCCTACGGGCTTTTAGAGGTTGAATAGGATCTGGTTAGTCGACGTCTGCGATGCCGGGGCTCAGCCAGTGCCGGTGGAGCAACTGAACCTGCTCTGGAAGGGTCCTGCCGATAGACATTTCTGGAAGGTCGTTGACAGGGAACCAGCCGACCCCGCCCGTCTCATTGGAGACGTAATCGAGGTCCAGCTTTTCAAGCGGCTCGCAAACGAAAAACATCTTATATAGGTGTTTGTCCAGGGGCGGCCAGTGGGGCCACTTGTCACGGTCCAGTACGGCGGCAAGTTGGGTGACCTTCGTGCGGATTCCTGCTTCTTCGAAGACCTCGCGTTCGACGGCTTCGCTGGGGGAGTCCAGCACGTCACACCAGCCACCCGGCAGGGTCCACCGGCCGTTGTCTGCCAATTCGCGTACGAGGAGGACCCGGCCCTCCTCGTTGAACACCCCACCCCGCACGTCCAACTTGGGGGTGGTGTAGCCGGCAGCGGAGGCCACGACCTGAGAATATTCTTCTCCGGGTTCTGTTCGGATCAGGTTCATGAGTTCTTCTGCGATGGCTCCGACGCGGTGGAAACGTTCGATGTCGAACTGGTTGGTTGTGAAGGCCAAACCGGATTCGGCAAGGGCGTTTAGTTCTACCGATAAGCGGCGGATGGTTTGCGAGGACTCAGAGTACTCAGACGTCATGGCCCGACGTTAGCAAATCTGTTGAGCAGACAAAAAACCTTGTAGCGGGGCGCATTTTCGTCCCTATGCGGCATGCGGACACGTCACTAAGATGAAATGAGGAGGCGGAAAAATGGAGATCACACGCCAGCCCGCGGTGGCGGGATTGTTCTATCCAGCAGAGCCCACAGAGTTAGCGGCACAGGTGGATGCCTTGCTTGATGAGGCGATGCCTGCCGCCGAGTATTCCCGCGCGATCATTGCTCCTCACGCCGGATACGTCTATTCGGGTCCCACTGCGGCACACGCATACAGGGCCCTGGACCCCAAAACGAAACGGGTCCTGATCCTTGGCCCCACTCACAGGGTCGGCATTGAAGGGATGGCGCTGACCGGGGCGGATTTGCACCGGACTCCTCTTGGCGTGGTGCCCTCGGACATCGAAATCACAGACGCGTTGGAAGAACTACCTGACGTGATCGTGGCACCAGTGGTGCACGCACAGGAGCACTCTTTAGAAGTCCACCTCCCCTTCCTTCAACGGTATTTGGATGGGCCGTTCACCGTCGTTCCCGTTGCCGTGGGTCATGCCACCCCCGAATCTGTCGCAAAGGCCATCGAGATCGGCCTGAGTTTCCCCGACACCGCAGTTGTGATCAGCTCCGACCTTTCCCATTTCTTGACGTACGAGCAGGCCCGCATGATTGATGCGCAAACCCTCGCCCAAATCGCCTCGAAAACCCCCGCCCTCACCCCGGGTCAGGCGTGCGGGGCCTACCCCGTCAGCGGCATGATGAAGTACGCCCAAACGAACGGTTGGGAGGCCAGGATCTTGGACGCTTCCAACTCGGGGGACACGGCGGGTGACAAGTCCCGCGTGGTTGGGTATCCCGCGGTGGCTTGGTATCCGAGGGAGAACGAGGGGATCTCCGTACTCCCAACCCTTGCCTACAACGCGATCGCCGACGCTTTCGGGGCGAAGCCGCTGCCTCTCCCAGATGCGGCAAGTGAAGAGTCGGCGTTGAAGGAAGATGGCGCTTCCTTTGTCACGCTGAATCTGGACGGAAGGCTGCGCGGATGCATCGGAACGCTCCAAGCGCAAAGGCCCTTGAAAGAAGATATTCAGTACAACGCCGTTGCCGCTGCACTTCGCGACCCCCGTTTTCCTGAACTCTCAAAGCAGGAGTTGGAACGGGTGGATTTGGATGTTTCGGTCCTCACGGAACCTGTCCCGCTGTGGGAGGAGAACCAGCCTGCACCCGACGAACAGGTGGTGCTGGGCCTGCTGCGCCCCGGCGTTGACGGGGTCATCGTCGAATATCGTGGGCGGCGAGCCACGTTTCTCCCGCAGGTGTGGGATCAACTTCCCCAGCCCGAGATGTTCATGGGCAGGTTGAAGGAGAAAGCAGGTTTGCCCTCGGACTTCTGGGCCCCGGAGATGAACGTGTCGACGTACCAGGTGGAACACCACCACCTTGACCGCAGTCAAGCCAGATCGGACCCAGACTAATGGCTGGGGTCGTCGACGACCATGTCGCACAGTGGTGGGAAACCACGGAAGACGGGCGGGTGCGTTGCAACCTTTGCCCCCGCTTTTGCACGCTACGGGAAGGGCAGCGGGGTTTCTGTTTTGTGCGGGTGAACCGCGGTGGGAAACTGATTCTGGACACGTACGGGCGGTCATCCGGGTTCGCAATGGACCCGGTAGAGAAGAAACCGCTTTACCATTTCCTACCCGGTTCGAAAGTGCTCTCTTTTGGGACGGCTGGCTGCAACCTTGCGTGCAAGTTCTGTCAAAACTGGACCATGTCAACGTCACGGGAGTTCGACTCATTGAGCCAGGAGGCTTCGCCGGAAGAGATCGCGTATGCGGCCAAAGGGCTGGGGGCGGAGTCCATTGCGTTCACTTACAACGACCCGATCATTTTCGCCGAGTATGCCATCGACGCAGCCAACGCCTGCAGAGAGGTTGGGGTGCGACCCATTGCAGTGTCAGCAGGGTATATAACCGAGGAACCCAGACGTGCCCTCTTTGGCGCCATGTCTGCGGCGAACATCGACTTGAAGGGGTTCACCGATGAGTTCTACCGGAAGATAACCGGCGGCCGTCTGCGCCCCGTGCTGGACACGCTTGAATACATTCGGAGCATTGACTGTTGGCTTGAAATCACCACCCTCCTTATCCCGGGAAAGAATGATTCGGACGAGGAGATCACGGCGATGTCCCGGTGGATCGTGGAAAATCTTGGCTCGGATGTGCCGCACCATTTCAGCGCTTTTCACCCCTCGCACCGGATGATGGACGTGCCACCAACACCGACAGAAACGTTGAAGCGGGCCCGCCAAATCGCGGCCGCCGAGGGGGAACAGTACGTTTACACCGGCAACATTTTTGACCCGGCTGGCCAGTCCACTTACTGCCCTGCCTGCGGGGCCGAGGTGATCGGAAGAGACCGATACTTCATTCGCTCCTGGGCGCTGAACGTCAACGAGGATGGGCGCGGGCATTGCGAGGCTTGCGGACACCACATTCCCGGCGTGTTTGCTTAGGTCGGGAGTGCGGGAACAAAGAAGAGTTTCACGGAAAGGTTTGGGCCATGGACGGATACACGGCAGCGCAGGTGCAGGCGGCAGAGAAACCGTTGCTTGAGGCGGGGGTGCCGTTGATGCAGAGGGCTTCGACGGCGCTGGCTGAGACGCTCTTGTCCCTGTTGGCGGAGCGTCACCAAGCTCACGGCCCAGCCCTAATCCTGGTCGGAGCCGGGAACAATGGGGGAGACGCGCTTTTCGCGGCAGCCAACCTGGCTTCCGACGGTGTCGAGGTTGCGGTCCTCCCCGTTATGGGGAGAGTTCACGAGGACGGAATGGCCGCCGCCGTAGCCTCCGGCGCCAAGGTTCTGGTATCCCCGGGCGCGCCACGTGCGGAAGTTGTTGCGGCTGCTCGGGAGATGTTCCCGAGTGTCGCGGTGGTGGTCGATGGGATGCTCGGGACCGGGTCGGCCGGCCAGGCCGCTTTGCGGGGGACAGCGAGGGCAGTTGTGGAGGCGGCCCTTGAGACGCAGGCGGAGGGCGCGACTTTCGCGGTGGTCGCTGTGGACATACCTAGCGGTTTGGACTCGGACACTGGTTTTGCGGCTGACGAGGTTGTTCTGCCTGCGGATACCACCGTGACGTTCGGGGTGTACAAAGCGGGCCTCCTAGTGAAAGACGGTCCTTCGCTGGCGGGAAACCTTGTGCTCGCTGATATTGGTTTGTTCCCGCAAGTGGAAGGCGTAGAACCAGCGGTGCGGGTCTGAGCGCGCCAGCCTCGGTGACGCCCCACGTAAGGTAGTGGCATGGCTCAACGGATGTTTGTGGCATTGATTCCGCCGGAAGAGATTCGGGAAGAGATCGCAGAGTTCCTGAGTGCCCGGCCTCAGATCTCTTGGGTTCCAGAAGAACAATGGCACATCACGCTGTCCTTCATGAAGGCTGTTCCGGACCGGAAAATCGATGATCTGGTTCTGCGTTTGGCGCGAGGTTTCCGCAAACAACAACCCCCACTCCTCGGTTTCAGAGGCGCTGGCGCTTTCCCCGATGCGGTCACAGCAAAGGTGTTGTGGCTTCGCCCAGACCTCGTCGAGGGGGACTTGGGTCCGCTGGCAGTGACCGCGCGGAATGCCGCGAACAAGGCGGGAGTGCAAACCGATGGGCAAACCTTCGTCCCCCACATGACTGTGGCAAGGTTCCGCCGTGCCGCACCCGCCGGTAAGTGGCTGCAAGTTCTCGACACGTTCTCTTCAGAGGTTTGGTTGGCGGAGGAGGCACATCTGGTGGCCTCGTACCTACGCGAAGGACCGGGGCGCCGACCGCGCTACGAAACGGTAGCCACCTTCAAACTGAGTGAAGACGCGGACCAGGACACCTGAACATCTCACGAAGTCCTGAACAATTTCCTCTTCAACCCGGAACGCATGCGTTCTTTGTTCACCGCTGCAATCGCAGTCAGGGGGATTCCGGCAGGGCAAGCCAACGCACACTCCCCATAGTTGGAGCAAGGTCCGAACAGTGAGTCTGCGACAGCCACCATCGATTTGGCCCGACGAGAACGTTCCTCCGAGGGCAACGGCAACATCCCCAAATGGGACAACTTCGCGCCGAGGAACAGATGGGCAGCCCCGTTCGGGCACGCCGCCACACACGCGCCGCAACCGATACAGGCAGCAAAGTCGAGGGCTTCTTCGACGGTTGTGTGGTTGACAGGTAGGGCCTCGGCGTCAGGGGCAGTCCCGGCGTTGACGGAGACGAAACCGCCAGCCCGGATCACAGTGTCGAGGGCGCGGCGGTCAACGATGAGATCCCGCAACACCGGGTAGGAACCGGAAGTGAAAGGCTCTAACCGCACGGTCTGCCCATCTTTGAAACTGCGAAGCCGCTGGTGGCAGGCGGGCGTGTTTTGTTGAGGGCCTTGAGCGAAACCGTTCACCATCATCCCGCAGGCCCCGCAGATGCCCTCGCGGCAGTCGGATTCGAAGGCGACGGCTTCTTTGCCCTCGGACACCAGTTGTTCGTTGAGGCGGTCAAGCATTTCCAGGACGCTCATAGACTCATCAAGGTCGGTGACGTCGTACTCCTCCCACTGGCCGCGGGACTTCGCGTCTGGTTGCCTCCAGATTTTCAGTTTGAGGTTCACGCGTAGCTCCTTGTTGCAAACGGAACCGCTTCGAAGGTCAGTGGTTCTCCGTGGCGGGTGAACTGGCCGGCGTAGTCGTCCGGCCCCAGGGGAGTGCTTTCCCAGGCGGAGGCGAGGGCCCATTCCTCATCGTTCCGCTTCGCTTCGCCGTGATCCTGGTACTCGGTGCGGAAGTGGGCGCCGCAGGATTCTTCGCGGTCCAGCGCGTCGACGATCATAAGCTCGGCGAGTTCCAGGAAATCAGCGACCCGGCCAGCCTTCTCCAGGGTCTGGTTGATTTGGGTGCCAGTGCCGGGGACGGCAACGTCTCGCCAGAACTCTTTGCGGAGGGCGCGCACTTCCTGGAGTCCTCGTTCCAAAGACTCTTGGGATCGTTCCACCCCGCAGGAGCCGTACATGATGTCGCCAAGCCTTCGATGGAACTCCATCGGACTGGTCTTACCTCCAACGGAAAGCAGAGCGTAGATGCGTTCGTCCACGAACTTCTCTGATTCTTTCACCGCGCGGCTGTCGTGGGTGGGGAGGGTGGTGTTGGCCTCGCCCGCCAGGTAGTTAGGAACCGAGAAGGGAATGGTGAACCACCCGTCCACGCACGCCGACAGCAGGGAGTTCGCGCCAAGGCGGTTTGCACCGTGGTACGCCCAGCCGGCCTCGCCCGCCACGAACAACCCGGGGATGCTGGTCATGAGGTCAAAGTCGGACCACAGGCCGCCCATGGTGAAGTGGGCGCCGGGGGCGATGCGCATGGGAACGGTGTAGGGATCCTCGCCGGTCGCATGGTTGTACATGGTGAAGAGGTTCCCGTAGCGTTCGGCGATCGTTTTCTTGCCGACGCGGGCGAGGGCATCTGAGAAATCCAGGTACACCGAATTCTTGAGTGGTCCCACGCCTTTGCCCGCGTTTATTTGCTCTGTGGCCGCCCGGGACGCGATGTCCCTGGGGGAGAGGTTGCCAAACGCGGGGTATTTGCGTTCGAGGTAGTAGTCGCGTTCCTCCTCGGGAATATCCCCAGGGGCTCGCGTGTCGTCCTTCTTTGCAGGCACCCAGATGCGGCCGTCGTTGCGGAGAGACTCGCTCATCAAAATGGTTTTGGATTGCCACTTTGAGTTGACGGGGAGCGCGGTCGGGTGGAACTGCACAAAACTGGGGTAGGTGAGGTAGGCCCCGCGGCGATGGGCGCGCCAGGCGGCGGTGGCGTTGGAGTTGATTGCCAGCGTGGAATAGTAGTACACGGAGCCGTAGCCGCCGGAAGCGAGGACGACTGCGTGCGCGGGGATGGAGAAGATTTCTCCGTCCACCAGGTTCCGGACGACAACACCCCTGGCTTTGCCATCTTCCATGATCAGGTCAAGCATTTCGGTGCGAGGGTAAAGCGTGACTCTGCCCTCGTTCACCTGCCGCCAGAGCGCTTGGGCGGAAGCGATTTGAAGTTGCTGACCGGTCTGGCCGCGGGTGTAGTAGGTTCTGGAAACTTGAACGCCGCCAAACGATCTTGTTGCCAGGGTGCCACCGTATTCGCGGGCAAAAGGGGCGCCGATGGCGTTCATGTGGTCGATGACGCGGATGGATTCTTCGCCCAGGCGGTAGGCCTCAGCTTCACGGGCGCGGAAGTCGCCGCCTTTCACCGTGTCTTTGACGAAGCGTTCCAGGGAATCCCCGTCGACCTTGCGGCCGCGCGCCGCGTTGATGCCGCCTTGGGCTGCGACGGAGTGTGCTCGCCGGGGGGAGTCATGGTAGGTAACAGCGTGAACGTCGTAGCCGAGTTCGCCGAGGGTGGCAGCAGCCCCCGCTCCAGCCAGACCCGTTCCGATGACGACGACTTTGAACTTTCGCCGGTTGAGGGGACTGACCAGGCGGTAATCATTTTTGCGGCGAGCCCAGGCGGTTGCCGGGTTGCCCTCGGGCACATTAGAACGAAGATCGCTGCCCGCGCGGACGCCTGCTATGTGAGGCGGCGGCGCTGTAAAGGTGGTCATGTGAGTACCCCAAACTGGACTGCTAGTGGGATTAGGCCGTTCCCCAAAAGGATCGCGATGGCTGCGAAACCGGCCACCCAAGTCGCGACGGCGCGAAGGCGATACCCCATGGCGCCGAGGTCGGTCGCGGCGGTTCTGACCCCGTGGAACACGTGAAGCGAGAGCAGCACCATGGTGATGACGTAGAACGCGGCAATCCACGGGCGTTGGAATGAGGCAACTAGGTTTTGGTAGGCGAACGAGGTTTCCCCTGTCGCCGCCTCAAACCCCGCCCCCGCGACGGGTGGGAGACCGATCGTCAGGTCCAGGATGTGGAAGATGACAAACGCCAAGATGATGAGTCCGGTGACCGGCATGAGTGCGGCTGAGAGAGCCTGGAGGCGGCCCCCTTTGCCGAGCCTGGCTTGGAGGTTGCGCCAGGATCTGACGGTTCCCCCTCGTCGGCCTCTTATATAGAGCACTGTGGCGGCATAAACGTGGATGACCAGCGCTGATGCGAGGACAATCCTAAACGCCCACAGCAGGAAGCCCGAGGGGAGCAGCGGGTAAAGAGCGTGTCGGAGCCAGTGCGCGTAGCCGTTGAAGTCCTCCCAGCCGACGAAGACTTTCAGGTTGCCGAACAGATGGACCAGAACAAAGGCGGCCCAGATCAGGCCTGTGATGGCCATCGCGACTTTGAGGCCCCAGGAGGGAAAGCCACGCTTTTTGGGCGAGGCGTTGCCAGTCACTGACCACGGCGCTAACTGTTGTGTCACGAGGCTGTCCTTCCCAACTGTGTCCAGCGTAACGGCGCGTTTGGGGCTATGGCTGGGCCCAAAGGGTCTGTCCGTCGGCGCTCATGACGCGCGCGTGCGGGGTCTGGTCCAGGTCCAATGTGACGTCCAAGAACGCATCCCCGCCGTGCTGGCGCACCCGGTATTTGTAGTGGGTGTTGGTGAGTTCCAGTTTTTCGACGCGGGCGTTGACCAGCCACGGGTTGTCGCGGCGCAGCGCAATGAGGGCGCGGTGTGCTTGGTTGGCGCCCAATCCGAGGTCCGACAAGTCCGAGGGGTTCTCCGGCATCACCGGACGCACCTGGTCATCGCCGGTGGGGGTTTCGGTTTTCTCGCCGGTGTATCCCTGCTCGTCGCCGTAGTAGATCGAGGGGATGCCGGGCATGGTCATCAGCGCGACCAATGCGGTGATGGCAAGGTCGCTACCCACCGTCGTGCTTATGCGTGTCACGTCGTGATTGCCCAAGAAGGTATTCGGGATGAAGGTATCCAGGAACTCGTTGTTTTGTTGTACTGACCAGTCGAGTTCGTAAAAGTTCTTGTCCACAAGGCTGGACCAGAGGGCTTTCCACAACTGGTATTGCGTGACTGTGTCGACCTTCGATTCTTCGACGAAGGTGGGGTAGTCGCCGTGGATCACCTCGCCCAAGAACCACGCCTCCGGGTGCGCTTCGCGCACTCTTGGGATGACTGCGGACCAGAGTTCGGTTGGCACCGAGTAGGCGGCATCTAAACGCCAACCGTCGACACCCCTGTTCAACCAGTAGTCCATGACTTCGTAAACGTAGTCCTGCACTTGTTCCATGGAGTGGTCCAAGCGGACCAGGCCACCATGGCCCTCCCACACTCTCGGCGCTGGCCCTCCCTCAGCGTCCCAGTCGATGTCGAAGAAGGCGGCCGAGGCTCCATCCGGGCCTTCTTCCAACGCCCTGTGCAACTGGGGATGGAAGTAGCCGACATGGCTGAAGACGCCGTCTAGCACAATGCGGATCCCGCGCTGTTTGCAGGCCGCAACCAGGTCGTCGAAGTCTTTTTCGGTGCCGAGGCGAGGGTCAATCTTGAACTGGTCAATCGTGTCATACCCGTGCGAGGACGACTCAAATATCGGCCCCAACAACAACCCATTCAGTCCCATCTCAACCATGTAGTCCAACCAGCGGGTCAGGTGGGGGAGTCGCGAGGCCGCAACGGTCTCCAAATGCTCCGCACTTTCAAAGACAGACTTGTTGGGATCGTCGGGGCGGATAGGTGCGCCCACAAACCCCAGGGGATAAACGTGCCACCATATTGCGTTGTCGGCCCAAGACATAGGGTCCAGCCTCTCAGAGTCAAGAACGCCGGCTGCTCGGCGGGAGCCCCGGATCACTTCCAAAGTACCAGCCCCGCCTGGGGAATCTCGCATCGACGCGGTGCTGAAGTGACGCCTCCACATATCTGCGCCCATCCCCGCGCTTTTGCGCGTACCCTCGTTCTTCTCCGCGCTCCCGCTCTTCTCTGCCCACCCTCGCCAGCCGGCATCTGCCCATCCTCGCCAACCGGCTTCCCCTTCTAACGCCGAGCCGGAGGAGCCTCCGCAACGCATTCCTGCCTGTTCGAGGATCTGACATTCTTCGTGGAGGCCTCGTGCCGCCCATGCTGGGTCTCTTGTCCCTCGGAGTTTCCATGACACTGTTCGCTGTCCCTTTGGTGCCTCCCGGAGCTTCTGGTGCACAGTAAACCAATGCATACGGATTCATAACATACACATCGGGGACAGCGAGGCACATCCGGGACATGGCGGCACATCCGAGGCTGGGAAGCACATCGGAGGCAGGGAAGCCGCTGGCGTCCACTCTGTTTGCAGCATCTTGTGTCATTCCCTACTGGCGTCTTCCTATATCAGGCAAGTTCGTACCATGCGGGGGCCGTTGCGGTTAGATTGCCCGCGTTCGGCACGGGAATGTGGCGTCCGCATCCCTCGGAGTTTCCATGACACTGTTCGCTGTCCCTTTGGTGCCTCCCGGAGCTTCTGGTGCACAGTAAACCAATGCATACGGATTCATAACATACACATCGGGGACAGCGAGGCACATCCGGGACAGCGAACCACACCCGGACAAGGAGCCACATCCGGGACAGCGAGGCACATCCGGGACAAGGAAGCACATCGGAGGCAGGGAAGTATACCGGTGGCAGGGGGAGAGGTGCTGGGCGCGAAAACAGTAGAAGAGCCGCAGACAGTTATGGGCCGGCAACCCTCAGTCGAAGTGACTTAGGTTGCCGGCCCATAGAGGTCTTCGGTCCAGCGGATGAGGCCAGCGGATATACCGCCAGATCAACGCGTGTTGAAATCGGCGTGTGGTTGGTCCAACGCGTGGTGAGATCAACGCGTGGCTGGTCCAACGCGTGGCTGGTCCAGCGTGTGGCTGAGCCAATCACTAAGCCCGCGGTTGGGTTGGTGCGCTACTGGGTTGGTGCGCGGCTGGGTTAGCGCCTTGCCATGTCTCGGGCAGCGATGACACCAAACACGGTAGCTGGGCCGATGGTGGAGCCGGGACCCGGGTAGGTCCGCCCCATGACGGAGGCAGAGTTGTTTCCTGCGGCGTAGAGACCTTCGATGATGGAGCCGTCTTCGCGGAGGGCCCGGCTGGCCTCGTCGGTCAACACTCCACCCTTGGTGCCCAGGTCGCCAAGGACAATCTTGTGTGCAACGAACGGCCCCTTCTCCATGACACCCAAGTTCGGGTTCGGCTTCACCAGGGGGTCGCCATAGTAGCGGTCGTAGGCGGAGTTCCCTCGTCCAAAGTCGCCATCCACTCCGGCGCGGGCAAACCCGTTGAAGCGTCCAAAGGTGTCGCGCAAAGTTGTGGGGTCGACCCCGATGCCGACAGCCAGTTCCTCAAGCGTCTTCGCCTTGACCATGATGCCGGCTTCGCGGCGGGCTTTGTTAGCCCTCGGGTCAAGGGCGAAAGTGCGGAGGTATCGGCGCAGAGCCCGAGATTCCCAAATCATCCAGTACGGCCCCGTGCCCCCATCATGTTCAAGCATGTGGTGGCCCAGGTCCACGTAGGACTCCGACTCATTCACGAACCGCTTCCCGTTTGCGTCAACCATCAACGTGTAGGGCATCGAACGTTCCCCGACGATGAACGAGGGGTCCCCAACTGGCGCCCCCGCCAACGATCCACCCCACCAAGCGTCATCCATGAGTTCAACCGCTGCACCGTGATTCACCGCGATCTCAGTTGTGTACCCCATGTTGCTGGGTGCGCCCGAGGTTTCCGGCTGCGAATTGTGGTATTTCTTCCGCCATTCCGGATTCGACTCGAAGCCGCCAGCAGCCAGCATGACGCCCTTCTTCGCCCCCACACGCACCGGGATTCCGTCGCGGTTGATGACGGCTCCGACTACTCTGGCGTCTTCCTCAATCAAACCCTCCAGCGGGGAGTTCAACCACAACGGCACGTTGGCGTCGACAAGCACTGCCTTAGCGAACTGCGTCATCAGACCAGAACCGATGCCGGTTAGTTTCTTTCCGGTGACAATGCCGGCGCCGACGCGGCCAACCAGCCGAACCCCTCGTACCATTCCCGAAGGAGTTGACCAGGCGCGCCCCAACTCCCACACATCGTCGGTCATCGCGGGGAGGGGGACCGCGCCCCGCATGGTGTCCCACCACTCGCCGATTATCTTGCCGTCAACAGGTGCGCCTTCAATGCCGCGCCCGATTTTGCCGCCCGGCAACTCTGGGTAGTAGTCCGGGTAGTCTTTTGCGCGGGCGAACTTCATCCCGTGTTTTTCGGCAGTCAGGACAAAGTCTTCAATGCCATCAACGTAGGCTTCTTTGCGTTCGCGCGAGGTTGCCCGGCCCTCGTCCCCGATGGTCACTTCCATATATTCGAGGGCTTCATCGCGGGAGTCTCCCACCTTATCTCTTTGCATCAGCGGGTTGTTAGGCAGCCACATTCCGCCACCCGACATCGAGGTGTTTCCGCCCCACTTGTCGCTTCCTTCTACGAGGAGAACTGAGAGTCCCTCATCCACCGCCCCCAACGCTGTGGCGAAACCTGCTCCACCAGTGCCTACGACAACGACGTCGTAGACCTCATCAAACTTTTCCTTGGTCATCTGTATTCCTTCCATCTTCCTGGCTGAAAACTTCATCCGACAGAGCATCCCCCGCCTTGATCTGTCGAACGACCCCAGGTGCAGCACCTCGGTTGTGCTGCTGGTGCCTTGGTAACTGCCGCCAGCGGAGAGCGCAAGGATTCCGGCCCTCAACTAAACGATAGTTTAGTTGAGGGGGTGATGGCTAGCCCGGGACGGGAAATGGGCTCAGTATCTCCCAGAGCGGATAACCTCCAGGCGCCAAGGAGGAACAGGCACTGAGCTTCAAGGAGAGCCGCGGCGCAGTCCCAAGGTGAAACAACTACTAATCCTCGGGAGCCAATAGCGACAACCCCCACGATGCCGCGCCCCGGACATGACATCGCAAAGCAACAGCTTCGGGCCACCCACTACACTTTCGGACTGTGAGCAACGTTAGTGGGGCGGCGAAGACTCTCCAGACCGCCAAGCGAGTGGTAGTCAAGGTTGGTTCCTCATCTTTGACTCGGCCCGACGGACACCTGAGTGTTGCCCGCCTTCACACGCTGGTTGAGGCGCTGGTTGGCTACGCGGCAGGAGGCCGGGAGGTGGTGCTGGTTTCTTCGGGCGCGCAGGCAGCAGCGATGGGTCCCCTCGGGTTGAAGGCAAGGCCGAAAACCCTCGCCGGAGCACAGGCCGCCGCAAGCGTAGGGCAGGGTCTCCTGATCGCCGAGTACACTCGCGCCTTCGGCAGTTTTGACATCAAAGTGGGCCAAGTCCTTCTCACTGCCGTCGATGTGCTGCGGCGAAACCACTACAAGAACGCCCGCCGCGCACTGGAGCAGTTGATTTCGATGGGCGTTGTCCCCGTGGTGAATGAAAATGACACGGTGGCAACCGACGAGCTCCGTTTCGGGGAGAACGACCGGCTTGCTGCGCTTGTGGCGCACTTGGTTGGCGCTGACGCACTGCTCCTCCTTAGCGACATCGATGCCCTCTACACAATGCCGCCGAACCATCCGGGCGCCAGCCGCGTGCCGGTGGTGGAGAGTTTCAAAGAGGTGGAAGACCTGGACATCGGCACCGCGGGCTCGCCGTTTGGCACCGGGGGGATGGTGTCGAAGGTGGCGGCGGCGGCGATGGCAACCTCGTCCGGCATCCCGGTCTTGCTGACCTCGGCGGAGAACGCAGAAGCGGCATTTCGGGGTGACGATGTGGGAACTTGGTTCGAGGCGACCGGGAAACGCCTCGCCCCCCGCCAACTTTGGCTTGCTTACGCGGCCAGCCCGAAAGGTCAAATCATCATCGACGCGGGGGCGGCGCGGGCCATCACAGAGCGTAACGCCTCCTTGCTCCCAGCCGGCGTGGTCACCGCAGAGGGGGAGTTCGCCCCCGGCGACGTGGTGGAGATTGTCGACCAGTCAGGCAGGGTTCTTGCTCACGGACGCACAGGGTTCGACACGAAGCGCCTGGAAGAAGTCAAAGGTATGTCGATGGCGGACATCGAAGAAAGCGTGGGCAAGTTTTACGCTCACGAAGCGGTGCACCGCGACGAACTTGTCGTGATGGCTCGGCACCGAAGGGCCTAGTCCCGCGCCGCCATTTTGCACTGAAAAACCGTCCGGCCCTCGAATAAAGTGTGCTCCACACCCCTAAACCACTTAAATTGGAGGCATGAATAAGACAGCCTCCCACCCGGCCATGGAAGACCACATCATTGCGATCGCTAAGCGTTCGCGGATTGCCTCGCGCGTTTTAGCAACCGCCCCCAGCGGTCACAAGAACAAAGCGCTTCACGCGATGGCGGACGCACTCTTGGAACACTCCCCAGAGATCTTGGATGCGAATTCTTGGGACCTGGAAAGGGGAGTCGAAAACGGGCTCACTGCTGGACTCCTTGATCGCCTGGAACTCACCCCCGAACGTATCCGAGGGATCGCAGACGCCCTTCGCGACTTGGCCGGTCTGCCCGACCCGATTGGGGAGATCGTTCGGGGGTCAACGCTTCCAAACGGCATTCGCCTGCGCGAACAGCGCGTTCCCATGGGGGTTGTGGGGATGATTTACGAGGCGCGCCCGAACGTCACCGTTGACGCCGCAGGCATCGCCTTGAAGAGTGGTAACGCAGTCATTTTGCGCGGAGGATCAGCCGCCCTCGAAACGAATACCAAAACCGTGGAGGTTCTGCGCGGTGCACTGCAGAGCGTGGAACTTCCCCCGGACCTGATCCAAAGCATTGATGATCTGGGGCGCGAGGGCAGCGTGCTTCTCATGCAAGCCCGCGGCTACGTCGACGTCCTGGTCCCGCGCGGTGGGGCCGGACTCATCCAAACCGTTGTTCGGGAAGCAAAGGTTCCCGTGATTGAAACCGGGGTTGGCAACTGCCATGTTTACGTCGATAAGGATGTGGATGAGGAGCAGGCGCTGGCCATCGTCGTCAACTCCAAAACGCACAGAGACAGTGTCTGCAACGCCACCGAAACCCTTCTGGTGAACCAGATTGTGGCAGGTACTTTCCTCCCGCGTGTCCTCCAGGAACTGGGGCGCCGAGGGGTGCGGATCCACGGGTGTGAGCTAACCGCACAACACGCTCCCGTCGGCGTTGAGGTGATCGCGGCGACCGAGGAAGACTGGGCAACCGAGTACTTAGGTCCAGAAATCGCGGTCAAAGTTGTTGCGGACTTTGATGACGCGATCGAGCATATTGCCAGGTACTCCTCGGGTCACACCGATGCCATCTGCACCACGGCATTGGCGGCGTCCGAGGAATTCATTGGGCGCGTCGATTCCGCCGTAGTAAACGTCAACGCCTCAACCAGATTCACTGACGGTGGGGAGTTTGGTCTGGGGGCTGAAATCGGTATTTCCACGCAGAAGCTCCATGCCCGCGGACCGATGGGACCGGCTGAACTGACCACCACCAAGTGGATTCTTCACGGTGATGGACACGTCCGCTGATCCCACACTTCGGACATATGAGGGCGCGACCAGGCAAGGTCGTTAGCCTTCAAGCCATGTGGTCAAAGCGAATGTGCAACTGAGTCGGATCCTTAGGATCTGACCGGGCTTCCTCGCGACCAAAACTTTCAGGCGAACTGTTTCTTCGCACCTTTCTGATCTGGTTCTAAATCGCACCGCAGTACGAAACCGGCTTATCCCAAGGTAACTCCCATGCTGGGGAGACCTCGCGACTCAGGGCACAAAGACAGAACACTTCTGTCCTCCCCGGCTCCCTTTCAAAAGTTTTACTCAAAGGAAAGCCATGTCTAACAGCCAGAAGTTCGAGACGCTTCAGATTCACGCCGGCCAAGAACCGGACTCCGACACCGGATCGCGGGCCCTCCCGATCTACCAAACAACCGCGTTCGTCTTCGATGATGCGCAACAGGCCGCCGACCGTTTTGCACTCTCAGAGTTAGGTCCCATCTACACCCGCATCACGAACCCAACAACAGAGGTGGTGGAGAACCGGATAGCGGCGCTGGAGGGGGGAGTGGGGGCACTCTTGTTGGCTTCGGGCCAAGCCGCAACCTCTACCGCAATCTTCAACCTTGCCGGGGCCGGCGACCACGTCGTAGCCAGTGCCTCCCTGTACGGGGGAACGCACAATCTGTTCGTGCACACCCTCAAAAAGCTTGGTATCGACTTCACCTTGATCGAGGGTCACAATGATCCAGACCAGTGGGAAGCCGCGGTTCAGCCCAACACCAAAGCGTTTTTCGCGGAGTCAATCCCCAACCCTAAGGGCGACATCCTGGACATTGAGACGGTGGCGGAGGTTGCCCATAAGAACGGGGTTCCCCTCATTGTCGATAACACAATCGCCACCCCCTACCTGGTGCGGCCGATCGAGTGGGGCGCGGACATTGTGGTGCACTCGGCAACCAAGTACCTGGGCGGTCACGGAACCGCAATGGGGGGAGTGATAGTCGACTCGGGCAACTTCGACTACAGCGCCTACCCGGAGCGTTTCCCAGGTTTCAACGAACCGGACCCGACCTACAACGGACTGGTTTATGCTCGCGACCTCGGGGCGGACGGGGCTTTTGGTACCAACCTCTCCTACATCCTTAAAGCTAGGGTGCAACTCCTTCGTGACCTTGGCGCTTCCATCTCACCCTTCAATTCCTTCCTGCTGGCACAAGGCATAGAAACACTGTCCCTGCGCATGGACCGGCACGTCGAAAACACCCAGAAGGTTGCCGAGTGGTTGTCGAAGCGCCCCGACGTCCTTGAAGTCACCTACTCTGGTCTGCCCGACAGCCCCCACCACCAGTTGGCAGAGAAGTATGCACCAAAGGGGCCAGGCGGAATCCTCACTTTTGAGGTCGAAGGGGGTGAAGCCGCCGGCCGCGCATTCGTTTCGGCGCTGAAACTGCATTCGAATGTAGCCAACATCGGGGACGTGCGGTCACTGGTAGTTCATCCCGCATCAACAACCCACTCTCAACTCACCCCCGAGCAGCAAGAACTGGCGGGCGTCAGCCCCGGCCTGGTCCGGCTCTCACTGGGCCTGGAGCACATTGACGACATCATCGCGGATCTCGAAACCGGTTTTGAGGCTGCACAGAAAGTTAGAGACGGCAACTGAGGTGATTAATCCGGCGTCGGCCAGTGGTGCGGCGCGGTGACCTCGTCCCACAAAAGGGACACGACGAAAGAAGGGGGCAATGAACACACAGAACTTGCCACCAGCGTCGGGAGCGTGGCGCGAAGATGACCCGGTGGGTGAGCGAAAATTCTTCCACGGGGGACCTTTGGAGCTCGAAGGGGGCCGCACCCTGCCCGAGTACAAGATCGCCTACGAAACGTGGGGGACCCTCAACCCGCAAGGAACCAATGCGATCCTGGTCCTCCACGCCCTCACCGGCGACAGCCACATTGTCGGCGAGGCGGGACCGGGGCACCCCACACCGGGTTGGTGGATGGAATTGATTGGGCCGGGTGCGCCCCTGGACACCGACAAGTACTTCGTGGTCGCCCCCAACGTGTTGGGTGGTTGCATGGGGTCGACAGGACCCGCTTCAACGGGCCCCAACGGGGGGCTTTGGGCCAGTGATTTTCCATTCATCACGATGCGTGACACGGTCAGTGCCGAGATCCCCCTAGGCGAGTATCTGGGGGTGAAAAGTTGGGCTCTAATCATTGGCGGTTCGTTGGGTGGGATGCGCGCACTCGAATGGGCCCTAATGAGCCCCCGGCCGGTCCGTCGACTCATGGTGGTGGCAAGCGCAGCAAAAACGACCGCCGATCAGATCGCTTGGGCGCACACGCAACTGGCCGCCATCGAATATGACGCTGGCTTCAACGGAGGGGACTATTACGAGGCGGCCGCGGGTGAGGGCCCGCACCGAGGCCTGTCGATTGCGCGGCAGATTGCGCAAACCACCTACCGTTCGGCGCTCGAATTGGGGAGACGTTTCGGTCAGGAACGGCAGGGGGACGAGGACCCCTGGAACGGCGGACGCTACGCCGTCCAGTCCTACCTTGAATACCAAGGGCAAAAGTTTGTGCACCGTTTCGACGCGAATTCCTATTGCGTGTTGACGCGTGCCTTCATGGCTCATGACGTTGGACGAGGGCGTGGCGGCGTCGCATCCGCACTCAGCCAGATCCAAGCGCGAACCACGGTTGTCGGGGTGGACACGGACCGACTCTGCCTGCCCGAGGAGCAGGAACTGATTGCCCAGCACGTTCCGGGTGGGAGGCCGGTGGAATGGGTGCAGTCCCACTCCGGCCACGACGGCTTCCTGCTGGAGTTTGATCAGTTCGGACCGCTGGTCACCAATTGTCTAAGCGAGGACTGGCGCGCCGAAGAGCCCTAATCGTTAGCCGCGGTTGCCCGAGGGGTCACTGTTCTGGGAACAACACCTCGAAGGTCTCCACCACGACCTGACGGTGCGGGTCATGGGGCGAGGGGCGCACCGAAACATTAGTGTCAGAAATCAGCGCGACCGGCCTGCCGTCTCCATCACAGATGATGGACATGTCGCCGTCTGCTGGCAGTCCGGCGCCCTCGCCAAAGTCAGCACGGTCGGTGACGAATTCGGTGCGCTCGCCAGTAAGAACCTCGTGCGCGACCCGCGTTGCTTCCGCCCGATTTGCGGAGTATTGGAACGGGGGCGGGAACAGGCCACTTTCGGATTGCTCCCCGAACAGTGCAGAGTCGGAGTGAACGTTGGTGAGGTCGAAGGCTTCGCCCCAGAACACGCCAACAGCGCGTAGGTCAATAGGAAGTGCGGGTGCGTTACTTGTCATGAACTTAGACTAGGCGCATTGGGGGTCATCTTGGAACACGACTGGTTGATCAGTGTTGGGTGATCTCTGCCGCTATTGAGCGGGAAACCAGCAGAGTCGCTGGAATGAAGATACCCCCGGGGGTATCGTCGAAACGTTGATGAAAAAGACCTGATTGGGGTTTAAGTAATGCGAATTGTTGTTGTGGGTGGCGTTGCTGCTGGAATGAGTGCGGCTGCCCGTGCCCGTCGGCTTGATGAAGAGGCAGAGATCATCGTTTTGGACCGGGGTGACCACGTTTCTTTCGCGAACTGTGGACTTCCGTACTACGTGGGCAGCGAAATCAAAGAGGAAAACAAGCTGCTGGTCCAAACTCCAACAAGCCTTAAGAACGCGCTGAACCTCGACATTCGGGTGCGCCACGAAGCAATCGGCCTCGACCCCAAAGCGAAGACTCTCAAGGTCAGGAATGAGGACGGAGAATTCGACCTGGAATATGACGCCCTGGTGTTGGCCCCGGGCGCGAAAGTTGTCTACCCGCCCATCCCCGGTCTTGACTCTCCCCGCGTGAGCACCCTGCGCACCGTGGAAGACGCTCTAACGTTGAGGGAAGAAGCCACGGAGGCCAAGGGCGCCTCCGGCCCCGCCAAACGAGCGGTGGTACTGGGAGCCGGGTTCATTGGTGTTGAAACCGCAGAAGCATTGAACCGGCAGGGCTTGGACGTTTCTATTGTCGAGTTGGGCCCGCACGTGCTACCTCCCCTCGAACCAGAACTTGCCGTGTTGGTCAAGCGGGAACTCATTGCACTGGGCATTAAGGTCCTGGACCACACCAGTGCCGTGGAGATCCAGCACGGCGAAGACTTCGACACCGTAGTTCTCAGCGACGGCAACAAGATTGAGGCTGACATCGTTGTCCTATCCACCGGGGTTGCCCCTGCAACGGACGTTTTTGAAGACTCCGGGTTGGAACTGGTCAAGGGCGCGATTGTCGTCGACGACCGTGGCCGCACTAACTTGGATTCTGTGTGGGCCGGCGGGGACGCGGTCCTATCCAAGGATGCGATCACCCTGGCGGAGCGGGCCGTGCAACTGGCTGGCCCTGCTAACCGCGCCGGTCGCCAGATTGCTGATGACATCATCACTGGGGGCAAGGGAAGGCCACTGCCGAATCCAATCGGCACTGCCATCATCCGCATCGGTGATCTTACCGCTGCCTTTACTGGCGCAAACCGGCGTGAGTTGAAGGAGGCGGGAATCGACTTCCACACAATCAACTTGCACCCCAACCAGCACGCTGGCTACTTCCCCGGCGCGAAGATGATCAACCTGGTCATCCACTTCGGCAAGGACGGGCGCATCCTGGGCGCGCAGGGTGTTGGTGAAGAAGGCGTCGACAAGCGAGTGGACCTGTTTGCAACTGCGATCCGCGCTGATCTCTTGATTACCGACCTGATCGACCTGGATCTTTCCTACTCGCCTCCATACGGCATGGCGAAGGACCCCGTAAACCTCGCTGGAATGGTTGCGGAGAACATCCTCGATGGAGTCACTGCGATGTGGTACTCCGAGGACCTTGGTGAGGTCATGGAGACATCTTTGATCGTTGACTGCCGCACGCCCGAGGAATACGCGACGGGACACATCCCCGGTGCCATCAATATTCCTCACACACAGATCCGCGCTCACCTTGATGAGGTTCGTGAACTTGCGGACGGACGCCCGGTGCGGGTGCACTGCGCTTCAGGTTTCCGTTCTTATCTGGCAGAGCGTGTCCTGCGTCAGGAAGGATTCTCTGACGTCGCAAACCTCGCTGGTGGAATGCTGACACTGAAGGCGGCAATTGACGCGGGCATGACGCCTGACGTCGAATTGGTTTGTGGGAGCGGCGCGTAACCTCCATTCTTGGATTGACTGAGACTCTTTTTGAAAGGTAAGAACTATGTGTTCACCAGTGAAATGCAGCAAGTGCGGGAAGACAACTTGGGCCGGGTGCGGCGCTCACGTTGACGAAGTGATGCGTTACGTCCCTGAGTCCGAGCGTTGCCCTGGACACCCCGAAGAGAAGAAAGCCGCAGGCCTGCGCGGTTTCTTCCGGCGCTGAGTTAGGCAAACAGAAGGGGCCCTCCTCGCGTTGTTCGCGGGGAGGGCCCCTTCTTTCAGTACGCCAAAGATGGCGGGTTCAAAGGAGTGGGATCAGTCCAGGGAGGCTGTGATGTCTATTTGGGGCACCCGACCAAAGCGCACTGCTCGCACAATCTGTGACACGCCCAGTCCAATGAAGGACAGCCCTATCAGCCAGCGCAGCGCCTGCACGGCGAAGGTGGGGGAGATGAGGACCACCACTCCGGCAGCGATGCAAATAACCACGTAGGCAATCGTCCACCCGTTCGGTTGTCCTTTGAGCATGAGAGTCAAGGTCACTACGCCTTCAACGATCCACATGACACCAACGGTGATGGCGATTACCAATGCCAGGACGTGTGTTGTCACATTGGAGAAAACCAACGCCAGTATGCCTGCGGCAATGAAAACGAGTCCGACGATTATCCGGCTGGCCTGCGCCCAGCCTTCCAAACCTTTCGAGAAGATACCCATTGCCAGGAAGATCGCTCCCGCGATGATCGCGTAAACACCAACGATGATTGCGACCGCGTTGATTGCGAACTGCGGCCAGAACAGGATCAACAGGCCGGCAATGACGGCGAGGATTCCCGCGGCGGCAAAGGCGACTCGGTACCGAGACACAGCATTTTCAATACGGTCAACGGTGTTGTCCATTTTCGACATCGGCCACTCCTTCAGCGTTTTACTATTTTCTCTAAGAATAGACGCACGCACCGGATTTCAACGCCAATGAGCGGCGAGGTTTGCCTACCCTTCGTTGCAATGACGTTAAATTCTGCCATGGTTGACGAATGCGGAGAACAACCAAATTCGTGTCTAATTATCCCGTCGTGGCTGCAACGCTGGTCACGATTCTTGTGACCCTTGGGTTGTGGTTGGGAGACCTCAAAGTTCCCGCCCAGGTGGTGGCAACCGTGTACGTTGTGGGGTTTGTGCTGTGGACCTCGTACGGCATGGTCAAAGACATGCTGGCCGGAAATTTCGGGCTGGACATTCTGGCGGTGGTGGCCATGGTGTCCACCGTTGCCGTAGGCGAATACTTCGCCGCACTAACCGTGGTGCTCATGTTGTCCGGCGGGGAGGCCCTGGAAGACTTTGCCGCGAACCGGGCACGTTCCGAGCTCTCTAACCTGGTCGAGAACAGCCCGAAAACCGCTCACCTCATTCAAGGCCGCGCCAAGGACGGCGATGAAATCATCACTGACCTGCCCGTCGAGGACATCAGTAAGGGTCAAGTACTCCTGGTGCGCCCCGGCGAAGTGGTGCCACTTGACGGCGTGCTGGTTTCCGGCGAGGGCAGTTTCGATGAGTCCTCAATAACGGGTGAGTCGTTGCCTGTTCACCGCGGGGATGGTGAAGAAGTTCTTTCTGGAGCCGTTAACGGCAGTGTGGCCGTGCGGATCAAAGCGGTGCGGGTTGCCTCCGAATCGCAGTATCAGCAGATCGTGGATTTGGTGCGTCAGTCCGAGGAACACAAGGCCCCCGTAGTCCGCGTCGCTGACCGCTTCGCAGTGCCGTTCACGCTGCTCGCCCTCGTAATCGGTGGGGTGGCATGGATCGTAAGTGGGGACCCGGTGCGTTTTGCCGAGGTCATGGTGCTCGCCACCCCGTGCCCACTCCTCATCGCGGCTCCCGTCGCGTTCATGGGTGGAATGTCTCGGGCAGCCAAGAACGGTGTCATCCTCAAGGGCGGTGCGGTTTTGGAAGTGCTCGCCAGGGTCAAGAGCGCGGCGTTCGACAAGACGGGAACCATCACCTTGGGTCGCCCGGAAGTCGTGTCCATCGACACCACTGGAAAGTATTCGGAAACCGAAGTGCTGCAGTTGGCTGCTTCCACGGAACAGTATTCAAGCCATGTGTTGGCCGAAGCGGTTGTTCGCGCCGCCCGAACGCAAGACTTGGAACTGGAAGGGGCAGTCGACGCGAAAGAAACCGCTGGTGCCGGCATTGAAGCAACAGTTGGGGATCACCACGTTGTAGTCGGCAACATCCGGCTTCTGCAAACCCACAGCGAACAGGACTTCGTTCCTTTCAAACATGACAGCGAAGCCGTCGCTCACGTCATGATTGATGGGCAATATGCGGGCGCACTGGTCCTTGCCGATGAAATCCGTCCGCATTCCCACTCTGTAATCGCCTGGCTAAAAAACAACGGGGTGGAGAACGTCGCGATGGTTACCGGCGACAGTTCCCCCGCCGTGCAGGTCATTGCTGACGAAGCGGGGGTGACCACCATCTACGCCGGTCTCAAGCCCAAGGAGAAGGTAGAACGAGTCGCCGAACTTGAACCTCGCCCCACCCTCATGGTCGGGGACGGGGTGAACGACGCCCCGGCACTGGCCGCCGCGGACGTGGGTTTGGCGATGGGGGGCCGAGGTGCCACTGCTGCCGGTGAAGCCGCAGACGGCGTGATCATGGCTGACCAAATCTCAAAGGTCGCTGACGCGGTGGCGATCTCCAAAGACACCCTTCGGGTGGCGCTGACCTCGATCTGGCTTGGAATAATCCTCAGCGTCGGGCTCATGCTGATAGCAACCACGGGCGCTATCCCCGCACTGGCAGGTGCGTTGACGCAGGAGTTTGTTGACCTGGCTGCGATCCTGTATGCGCTGCGGGCTCTGACAGGGCAACTTCCCCGCCTGGACCAAGAAGAGGGCAAGCCACTTCCTGCGGCCTAGTAATGGTCACCGTGCGTTGCGTAAATTCTCTGGCCTAGTTGTTACACCAACGCATCAACGTCGCTGTAACCGGCGCGACGCACAAAAGCTTCGGGACCATCTCCATCCGGGGACGAGGAATCCTGTTCTACGTCAAATACCCGGACCATCCGGTTGGAAGCATCCCACTGAGGCCAGTCCACAGTCCCATCTTTCACCAGACTGACCGCTTCTCCGTGAACCTGCTCCGCCAGTTCCTCTGGCGCATCTTCCCCGAGCAGCTTCGTAACCCCATCGGCTTCAAGAACGTCGAAGAAGAACGGGACGTCGACGCAGTGAATTGCACCTTCGTGGACGGGGGAGGGCCATTCAAAGCTGTAAACCCAAGTGCGACTCGAAGATGGGTCAAACGCTGCCCGGGCTTGCGCTACTTTGAGGACCTGGCTCCTGAAGACCACGTCAGTGGCGTAACGGGTTCCAACCTCATTGGCGTTCGCTAGCCCATCGCCGTTGTCTTCGACATATTTGCGCAGTTCTTCCCCGCGAAGCCCCATAAGCCGGAGCACCACTTGTGCGGGAACCGCACCGATCGGGCCTTTCAAAGCGTCCGAGATCCCCCGCAACTCGTCAAGATTCGACCCAATCACCAAAGGCTTATCTGCTCCCACACCCAAACGGATTTGTTCCAGCATCTGATCGGGAATCAGGTTTCCATCGACGATTGGCCCAAATGGCATTGTCATTGCAAGTTGGGAGCGGATTTTCTCCAAGACAGTTCGGCCTTCCGGTGCGCTCGCAGCCGCCTGAGCATCAAACATGTCGTCCCGGGAAATCGCGGAAAACTCCTCCAAAGTCGCGTGGATCCCCAGTTCCTCAGCCATGCGGTACGTCCTCGCTGTGGCTTGGGTCAGCGGCACCTGTCCCTCCGCGGGGGAGGAGGCCCAGACCGCGTGGAACAAAGACTGAGCAGTGGGGAGCGTCAACAGGGTTAATACGGCAGTTGCACCAGCGGACTGACCACCGATAGTCACATTCTTCGGATCCCCGCCGAAAGCGCCGATGTTGCGCTGCACCCATTGGAGGGCGGCCAACCAGTCCTCAACTGCCCGGTTCTTCTCAGTGCCCGGAACCCAACCGAAGCCGTCGAACCCCAGTCGATAACTGCACGTGACAACAACAATCCCGTCCCGGTTGAAAGACTCTCCGTGGTACCACGGACCAACTGGTGAACCGGTTTGGAAACCGCCCCCGTGAATCCAAAAGAGGACCGGCATTGGGCGGTCGGGAGCCAAGTCGGGAGTGAAAACATTCACGTTCAAAATGTCTTCACCTTCAACCGAGGGCTCAGGAATCAAAGTATCCGGCATTTCCCGCACCAGTGGCGTTGCACCCGGTTCGGTGGCATCAAACATGCCAGTCCAAGGCTGCCGCGCCTGAGGAGCCGCAAACCGTAAGCCCCCAACAGGGGCTTCAGCATAGGGAATGCCAAAGAAAGCGTAAGAGCCGTCGCGGTCGACGCCCTGGACACTACCTTCCGCAGTTTCAACTACCGGTGCATTTTGCAAAACGTCCTCCATTTTCCAGGGGTCCTCGGCCTACGAACAGGCAAGCAGTCAAGGGCCACAACTATTGTAAGGTCAGGGCAAATCCTTAGGGTCATCGGACGACAGCGCTGAACAGCCACAGCCCGCTCACCCCGGAGGAATCCATCAGGTTAAGTGTGAGCAGATCTCAGGAAGGCGCGGTGGCGCGGTGGTGTACAAGGTTGCGGTAGCAGGCGCTTCCGGATACGCAGGAGGCGAAGTTCTCCGTCTTCTGGCAAACCACGGCGGAGTCGAAGTTGTCACGGTTACGGCCCACTCAAACGCGGGAAACCGGCTGGAGACGGTGCACCCGAACCTCCGCACGTACAAAGACATGGTGTTCGCTCCCACAACCCCAGAAGCACTCAGCGGGCATGACATCGTGTTCTTCGCGCTCCCGCACGGCCAGTCTGGGGCGCTCTCGGCAGCCCTGGCCAGTTCCGACCCGGACGCCTTACTGATTGACTGCGGAGCCGATCACCGGTTGGAAGATCCCGCGCAGTGGGAAAAGTTCTACGGCGGGGACTTTCACGAACCATGGACGTATGGCGTCCCAGAACTACCTGTCGCTGGCGGTAAGCAACGTGAACGCCTGGTTGGCACGCGCCGCATCGCCGCCCCCGGCTGCAATGCCTCCACGGTTTCGTTGAGCCTGGCGCCTGGTGTGCGAGCGGGACTGATTGACACCTCGGACATCGTCGCCACCCTGGCCGTGGGGCCCTCGGGAGCCGGACGCGCTTTGAAACCCCACCTGCTTGCATCAGAGCTGTTGGGAAATGCGAAACCCTATTCCGTTGCAGGCACACATCGCCACATCCCGGAAGTGGAGCAAGGACTGCTGTGGTCCTCGCAGGCGGGCAGCAAAAAGATCGCGGAGGACTTCTCCTTCGCCATGTCGTTCACTCCCGTGCTGGTGCCAATGGCACGCGGGATCCTGGCGGTTGTGAGTGCCCCGGTCGCCCCGGAAATCACCGAGGAAGAACTGCGTCAGGCCTGGCTGGACGTGTACGGGGATGAGGAATTCGTGCAAGTCCTCCCACCCGGCCAGATGCCACAAACAGGGGACACCATTGGCGCGAACACCGCCTTGATGGGGATTGCACTCGATGAGGCAGCCGGCCGAGTTTTAGTCGTGACCGCGGTAGACAACCTTGTCAAAGGGACCGCGGGGGCAGCAATCCAGTCGATGAATATCGCCTTGACACTGCCCGAAACCATGGGACTGACTACGAATGGAGTTGCGCCGTGACCGTTACCGAACCGAAGGGTTTTCTTAGCGCCGGAGTGGCAGCGGGAATCCGCGAAGGTGAAGGGCTGGATCTGGCCGTTGTCATCAACCAGGGACCCTTGAATGTTGGTGCCGCGGTTTACACTTCCAACCGTGCCAAGGCCAACCCGATCCTCTGGTCAAAGAGCGTGCTTTCCAACGGCCAAATCAAAGCCGTCGTCCTAAACTCGGGTGGCGCGAACTGTTTCACGGGTGACTTTGGTTTTGAAACGTCACGGCTCACCGCTGAACTGGCTGCGGAACTACTTGCCAGCCCTCCCGAACAAGTCCAAGTCTGCTCCACCGGAATGATCGGGGTGGGGGGCGAGGAATTCCGGGAAAAGATCCTCACAAACCTGCCTCGCGCCGTCGCGGAGGCCAGCGCGGAGGGTGGCATGGATGCCGCTAACGCGATTTTGACAACCGACACGAAGCCCAAAACGGTGGTGTACGAGGGCGACGGTTGGAAGATCGCCGGCATGGCCAAAGGTGCAGGGATGCTTGCCCCTGGTCTTGCAACCATGCTGGTCGTCATCACAACCGACCTGGTGCTCACTGTGGATGAGGCAGATCGAGCGCTTCGATACGCCACTTCAAAGACTTTCAACCGACTCGATTCTGACGGGTGTATGTCGACGAATGATCAGGTGACGTTGCTGGCCTCGGGCGCCTCAAACGTCACGGTTGAGTTCGATGCTTTCCAAGACGCCCTGACCGCCGTTTGTGCAGATTTGGCTCTGCAACTTCTGGCGGACTCCGAGGGCTCCAGTCACGACATCGCGATCCGGGTGTTCAACGCCGCCTCGGAAGAAGATGCGGAAAACGTGGGACGCACCATCTCCCGAAGCAACCTATTCAAAGCCGCGGTGTTTGGCAACGACCCCAACTGGGGACGGATCCTCGCGGCGATGGGCACCACTTCCGCGAAGTTTGACCCCTACAACGTTGACGTAGTGATCAACGGGGTCAGGGTTTGTTCCAAAGGCGGTCCCGACGAAGACAGGTCCCTTGTTGACATGGAACCAAGGCAAGTGGACGTCGATATTGACCTGAAGGTGGGGGACAAGGAAGCAACCATTTGGACCAGTGACCTCACCTACGCTTACGTCGAAGAGAACAGCGCATATTCCTCATGAATTACATGAAGTATCAGCAGACAAGCGAGCAAGAGGCTGCAGCGACAGCTTCTGTGCTGGTTGACTCCCTGCCCTGGGTCAAGGAGTTAAACGGGGCGATCGTTGTCATCAAATTCGGCGGCAACGCGATGGTGGATCCGGCTCTCATCGAGTCGTTCGGCCAGGACATTGCCTACCTCCGCTACGTGGGAATGCAACCCGTGGTTGTGCATGGGGGAGGCCCCCAGATCAGTTCGATGCTGGAACGACTCGACATCGACTCAGAATTCAAGGGCGGGTATCGAGTCACCACGACGCAGGCAATCCCTGTCATCAGAATGGTTTTGACGGGTGAGGTAAATCCAAAACTGGTTAGCTCCATCAACGCTCAAGGCTCCCTTGCAATGGGAATGAGCGGTGAGGATGCCGGAATCTTCGGCGCTGTCAAACGTGGGGCCATCGTGGATGGGGAAGAAATCGACCTGGGACACGTCGGCGAAGTAGTCACGGTTGACCCCAGCTCTGTTTCAGACCAACTCAAAGCCGGACGAATCCCAGTCATCTCTTCGATTGCGCCGGACCTGGGTAACCCGGGTGCCTCCCTGAATGTGAACGCCGATACGGCTGCGGCCGCGCTTGCTGGGGCTCTGGGGGCGAAGAAGCTTCTGCTCCTCACCGACGTTGCAGGCCTTTATGCGCATTGGCCGGATCAGGACTCGTTGGTTTCCCGCATCACCTCGTCGGAATTGCGCGAAATGATGCCTACGTTGGCCTCCGGAATGATCCCGAAAATGGATGCTGCCTTACGCGCGGTTGAAGAAGGGGTTGAATCAGCCGCGGTGATTGACGGAAGAATGCCCCATTCAGTCTTGGTGGAATTGTTAACGGATAAGGGGGTAGGAACCCAGGTGGTGGAAGGCTGACATGGACGCTTTGACTAACGCATTCGGACCCGCGATGGCGACTTTGGTTCGCGGGGAAGGTTGCTACGTTTGGGATAAGTCAGGTAAGAAATACTTGGATTTCCTCGCCGGGATCGCCGTTAATGCCCTTGGACACGCACACCCCGCGCTGGTGGATGCGGTTTCCAAACAAGTGAAAACCTTGGGGCATATTTCCAACTTCTTTGTCAGCCAACCCCAAATTGACTTGGCTGAGCGTCTGGCGGAGTTGGCCGATTTGGGCGAGGGCACCCGCACTTTCTTCTCCAACTCAGGAGCAGAGGCGAACGAGGCGGCCCTCAAAATGGTTCGCCTTCACGGCCGTGCTACCGACAAAGACACGATTGTCGCGCTGGAAGGAAGTTTTCACGGGCGCACCATGGGAGCCCTAGCGCTGACATGGACAGTAGCGTATCGGGAGCCTTTCGAACCGCTCCCAGGCGGGATAGTGCATGTGCCTGCCACGCCCGAGGCGCTGAGGGAAGCGTTTCAAAAGCACGCGGTAGCCGGCGTTTTTCTGGAACCGGTTCAAGGAGAAGCCGGGGTCCTTCCGCTCCCAGAAACCCTGATTGAGGTCACGCACCAACTGGCCACGGAAAACAACGCGCTGTTGGTGGTGGACGAGGTGCAGACGGGTATCGGCCGGACTGGCACCTGGTTCGCTCACCACGTTGAAGGAGACTCGGGCCCCGTCCGGGCAGACATTGTTACCTTGGCGAAAGGCCTGGGAGGCGGCATCCCCATCGGGGCGACGGTGGCGGGGCCACGCGCCGCGGAACTTCTTTACCCTGGCTCTCACGGTTCCACGTTTGGCGGCAACCCTCTGGCTTGCAACGCCGCACTGGCTGTCTTGGACGTCATTGAAACTCAGGATCTTCTGCAAAATGCAGTCGAGCGAGGACAGGGACTGCGTCGCGCCATCCTTGGGTTGAACTCACCGTTGATCAAGGAAATCACGGGGGACGGCCTGCTCCTAGGGATCCAGCTAAACCAGCCCGTCGCCAAAGAGATTCAGAAGAGAGCTTTCGAACTGGGCCTCATCATAAATGCGCCCAGAACAACGACTTTGCGGGTGGCGCCCCCGCTTATCGTCGGGGACCAAGAGATCAAAGAGTTCACCCCAATCTTCAAAGCCGCATTACAGGCTTAGTTTCGACATTTGGTTGGATTCGACTGCTTTGGGGTGACTCTCCGTAGACTCGGTTCAGTTCAACTGGGAGGGGAGCACACGTGGCTCTGATCGTTTGCAAGTTTGGCGGTTCATCCGTCCACGACGCAGAAGCCATTAAACGCGTTGCTCACCGGCTTGTTCGCCTCAAAAACTATGGGAACCAAGTCGTGGTGGTCGTTTCCGCAATGGGTGACACCACTGACGACCTGCTAGACCTGGCGAACCAAGTGGCCGGGGTCAGGGAACACCCCACGCGGGAGATGGATGTTCTCCTCACCGCAGGGGAACGTATCTCCATGGCGCTGTTGGCGATGGCCCTGGAAGCACAGGGGGTCTCCGCCCACTCCTACACTGGCCCACAAGCGGGGCTGCTAACGGACGGGAACTTCGGGGGCGCACGAATCATTGGGATTGAACCAGTGCGATTACAGGAAGACCTGAAACGTGGAAGCATTCCCATCGTTGCTGGGTTCCAAGGGTTCCATGAGGAGACTTTCAGCACCACAACGCTTGGGCGTGGAGGGTCTGACACGACGGCCGTGGCGCTCGCATACGCCTTGGACGCGGACGTGTGTGAAATCTATACCGATGTTGACGGCGTGTTCTCTGCCGACCCCCGAGTGGTACCAAACGCGAGGCTTCTGCAGGAAGTCACAGCGGAAGAAATGTTGGAGCTCGCCGCGCACGGTTCCAAAGTCCTGCACGTAAGGGCGATTGAGTTTGCGCGCAGACACAACGTGAAGGTTCGGGTTCGGTCCTCTTATTCGGACATGCCTGGAACTCTGATCACAAACGCTAGTGAAAGGTCAAAGGGCGTGGAAGATCCCCTTGTTTCCGGAATCACAACGGACCGCAGCCAAGCGAAAATCACGGTGGTTGGCGTGCCCGACATTCCGGGTGCTGCGGCAACTTTGTTCGAGGCGGTTGCGGGGGCTGGCGTCAACGTCGACATGGTTGTGCAAAACGTGTCAGTGGGGGATAGCCGGCTGACAGACATTTCGTTTACCGTGCCACGCTCCGCCGTACACAACTTGATCCCGGTGCTAAACAGGTTGGTTTCCGAACTAGATGCGAAAGAGATCATCACAAAAGGTGACATCGGAATCCTCTCCGTCGTCGGAGCCGGAATCCGCTCCAACCCGGGAATCTACGCACAGGTGTTTGGCGCATTGCGGGACCAGGAAATCAACATTGAAATGATCTCCGCCTCAGAAATGCGGATTTCCGTGGTGACAGTGGAGGAAGAACTGGACCAGGCTGCCCGCATAGTTCACACCGCAATGGGCCTGGACAGCGCGACCGGGGAAGCCATTGTCTATGCCGGCACTGGGCGGTAGCCACGTCAAAATGCAACCGGGGCGAACACGACCTTGAGATCCAACCAGTGAACATGCGCCTCGACTTTTCGAGGGTGTGCGAAAGACTTTAATCCAGTGAATAGTCCAAGGGATATTGGGCAGAAAGTGGTGGACAACATGAGCGCAAAACGCGACTTCACCGTGGCGGTTGTGGGGGCGACCGGACAGGTTGGCGCCGTCATGCTTCAACTGTTGAAGGAAAGAAACTTTCCGTTGACGCAGCTTCGGCTTTTCGCGTCCCCTCGTTCAGCGGGCAAAACCGTGAACTGGGACGGCCAAGAAATCGTGGTTGAGGACGTCACTGCTGCAACCACGGAAGACCTGAAGGGCATCGACGTTGCCCTGTTCAGCGCGGGTGGCACTGCCTCGTCAAAGTACGCGCCACTGTTCGCCCAGGCAGGTGCCGTAGTTGTCGACAACTCGTCCGCGTGGCGGAAGAACGAGGACGTGCCGTTGGTGGTGGCCGAGGTGAACCCGAACGACATCACCACTCGCCCCCTAGGAATTATTGCGAACCCGAACTGCACCACAATGGCGGCGATGCCCGCATTGAAGGCCCTGGACGGGATAGCGGGCCTGCAGCGCCTGCGCATCGCAACCTACCAGGCTGTTTCTGGGAGCGGGGTGGCCGGGGTGCAGGAACTTTCTCACCAGGTGCGGTCAGCGGTGAACCAGCCGTTTGAAGGGCTGGCGCTCTCGGGGCAGGCCGTGACCTTCCCAGAACCAGTTGTCTATGAGGCACCCATCGCATTCGACGTGGTGGCAATCGCGGGTTCGCTGGTGGATGACGGATCGGGGGAGACGGACGAGGAGCAGAAGCTCCGCAACGAGTCCCGCCGGATCCTTGGGCTGCCGAACCTCGCGGTTTCAGGAACCTGCGTTCGGGTCCCAGTCTTCACTGCTCACTCTCTGGCGATCAACGCAGAATTCGATAAACCCATCTCTTTGGACGCCGCCATCGCCGCATTGCAGGAGCAGCCGGGGGTTGAACTTGTTGCTCTTCCGACCCCGCTCAAAGCCGCTGGTACCGACCCGACGTATGTGGGGCGGGTGCGGAGGGACCAGTCGGTGCCCGAGGACCGAGGACTGGCACTATTCGTCGTAGCGGACAACCTGCGAAAGGGTGCCGCCCTGAACACGGTTCAGATCGCCGAGCTCCTCGCCGAAGAACTAGGGGACTGAGCCTTCTACTCCGCTCTCAGGATCTGTGCGCCTTCGCCGGCGCGCAGAACCCTTGAGGCAAACGACCGTGCTGGATCATGATTCGCGACGGAACGCAGCAGAGCCTCAGTTTGCTTCTCCTGGTGCAACACTAAAACGGTGGGTCCGGCTCCCGAGATGACGGCCGCGAAGCCCTCGTCCCGCAACTTCGAAAGAAGAGAGAAAGATTCGGGGGAGAGGTCCGCCCGGTAGTTCTGGTGAACCCGATCTGCGGTGGCATCGAACAGCAGCGACGGGTCATCCGCCATGGCGTGAACAAGTAGCGCCGAGCGGGCGGCGTTCGCAATCGCATCCGCCATCGGTATCGCGACAGGTAAAACTGCGCGAGCACTATCCGTTTGAAGTTCAAACGAGGGGATGAGCGCCAAGGCGCGAATGTCTGCGCGCACCGGGGATGTTTGGACGCGTGCTACGGAGTCCCCGGCACCCTCGAACTGGGTCGACCAGGTGATGGTGAAGCCACCCATCGTGGCTGGTCCGACGTTATCTCCGTGCCCTTCCAAGTTGTAAGCGTGCGTGAACGCCCACTGGCGATCTAGTGGTTCACCCGGGTTTGCGAGATCCCACGCCAACAACAGTCCGGCCACGATCGCGGCGGAGGAAGAACCAAGTCCGCGGGCGAGGGGAATTGTGGGTTCGGACTCGAAGTGCAACCCACTGACCTGAGCCCCGAGTTCTTCGAGTGCGCCCAGCAGGGTCGCGACCACAAGGTGGTCCTTGCCGCGACTCAGCGACTTGCTTTGTGGCCCGGAAAGATCGAACGTGAACCCCGAGTTGGTGGTTGTCACTTTCGAGGTGTCGAACCAGTCCAGTGCCAGCCCCAAGGCGTCAAACCCAGGGCCCAGGTTTGCACTGGTCGCAGGCACTTTCACGTAGGCCCGAAGGCCTGGATCCAAAAGTCTCATCGCGTCTCTTCACCCAATCGCAGTAGCGGCTTACGCCAAGTTCAGCGAGCGTGCGACAACGTGAACGTCCGCAGGCAGCACCTCTGTTTGGAACGTGTGCGAGGAAAGCGCGGTATCAATATCTTTCAAGCCGTTACCGGTAACCGTGATGGAGATTCTCTTCCCGGACGGCAGCAGCCCAGCAGCATGCTTCTTCAGCAGTCCGGCAACTCCGGCGGCCGAGGCGGGTTCAACAAAAATGCCTTCTTTCCCCGCCAACAGTGCTTGAGCGTTAAGGATCTCTTCATCGGTGACCGAATCAATGAGTCCGCCCGAGGCGTCCCGCGCCTCAATCGCCTGGTCCCACGAAGCTGGCTTACCAATCCTGATCGCGGTGGCCACAGTCTCTGGATCATCAACCGGGTGGCCGAGGACCAAGGGGGCCGCGCCCGCGGCTTGGAAACCCCACATTTGGGGGAGTTTCGTTGCCTTCCCGGCGGCCTTGTACTCCCTAAATCCGCGCCAATAGGCGGTGATGTTTCCCGCGTTGCCGACAGGAAGCATGTGAATATCGGGAGCATCTCCCAGAACGTCGATTATTTCGAACGAGGCGGTCTTTTGACCCTCAATTCGGAAGGGGTTTACCGAGTTCACCAAGACAATCGGGTACTGCTCATCCAACTGCCGCGCGATGGTCAGGCAGTCATCGAAATTCCCGTCAATCTCGACAATCTTGGCCCCGTATACGATGGACTGCGCCAACTTGCCCTTAGCGATCTTCCCGGCAGGAAGCAGAACAACAGGGGTCATGTTCGCCCGCACCGCGTAGGCGGCTGCCGAGGCGGAAGTATTTCCCGTCGAAGCGCAAACCACGGCTTTGGCGCCTTCTGCGGCTGCCTTGCTCACAGCCATTGTCATCCCGCGGTCCTTGAAGGAGCCAGTGGGATTTGCGCCCTCCACTTTTACCCAAACGTCACACTCAACCAGCTCCGACAGGTACGGCGCGCGAACCAGGGGCGTGGAACCTTCACCCAGGCTGACGATTGGGTCGCCCTCCTCAATCGGAAGAAAATCGAAGTAACGACCTATAAGACCAGGTTGCACTGGGGATGAATCCACTTAAGCCTCCGAAAGTACCGTGCGGCAAGCATCTGGTATCCGTGTCAAAGCGCGCTTGCACGCAACTCCCTATTGTGCCTCGAAACGCCCATTTTGGAGTTCAAACATCATCATCCGGACCCCAGATCCAGCATTCGGCAAGTGGCGCTATTCAGCAGGGGCGACCGCCGCAGAGGCCTGTGACGTTCACGGCCGCACACCTTCACGCCCATCACTGTAAAATGGGCGCAAATTCAGGCGCGACGACAAGGTTACCGGGAAACCGGATTTGGCCTTCACATATAAGCCGCCGCGTTATACAAGGCGTGTAGTAAGGAAGGTGGCCACAGTGGCCTTCAGGTCAAAGTCAAGAGGGGGCCCTGCAGTCATTGGCAGGCTCATTGACCACCATGTCGGAAAAGACGCACTCCTTGAGGTGAGGGACTGGAAAGAACTTCCCGACGGGGTGTACCCGTGGACGTTCCTGGCACCAAGCGGACCGATCGCTGCGACCAGGTGCGGAAACCCTGACTGGCCGATGATCATCATGCTTCCCGGACTGACCGGCTCTAAAGAAGACTTCCACCTGATGATGCCGATTCTTGCGCAGCACGGGTATCAGTCGGTCTCTTTCGACCTGGCAGGACAGTATCAGAGCGCGGGGGACAGGCTGTTTGCGCAGCGCGAGTACGATTGGGACCTTTTCAGAGAAGACCTGGATGCCCTCTTAGACTTGACGGGGCCAGCACACCTGATCGGCTTGTCATTTGGCGGCCAGGTTGCGGCACTCAGCGCAATCGGAAGACCGCAGGATGTTCTCTCCCTCACCCTGCTTTCCTCGCCCCCCACGCATGGGAACGTGTTCGCCAAGGTCAAATACACAGCGGGAATCGGAAAGTTCTTCCACCCGCGTTTCCTGGGATACATATTCCCCCCGGCACTTTGGTTCAACTTCAACCGGGCAGATAAAGGGCGCGCCGACTTTGTTCGGCACCGACTGAACTTCCACAACCGCAAATCGGTTCGAGACGTTTTCGAGCTGATGATGGATTCGCCCGAGATTGCTAGTGACCTGGCTGCTTCGGGAGTGCCAACAATGATCGCGACGGGCACAAATGACCTGTGGAAAGAGACCCTACACAAAGAATTCGCGGACGCGGTCGGCGGCCAGGCACACTTCTACAGGACAGGTCACAGTCCGTGCGAGACCACCCCGAACCAACTCTGCCGCGACATGATGTCTCTATTCAAAGAAGCAAACCAGCAGGAAAACAATCGGGGCGCGGCCGCCGCATAGGTCACTACCGGTTCTTCTTCCTCCGCTCACGAACCCGAACCGAGATTTGGATCGGTGTTCCCACAAAACCGTATTCCTCCCGCAGACGCCTCTCAATGAACCGGCGATAAGTGGGTTCCAAGAACGCCGTTGCGAACACAACGAACCTTGGCGGCTCCGTCGAAGCCTGAGTGGCAAAAAGGATGCGTGGCTGCTTCCCTCCGCGGACCGGGTGAGGATGAGCCGACTGCAAACGCCCCAGGAACGCGTTTAGTTTTCCCGTGGGAATGCGGGTTCCCCACCCTTCCAACGCCTCATCGAGCGCCCGGGTCAGCCGGTTCATGTGCCACTTCGTCTTCGCAGAAATATTGATCCGAGGAGCCCAGTCAACCTGGCCGAGATCCAGATCTTCCTCGCGGCTGAGTAAGTACCTTCTGTCCTCGTCAACCAAATCCCACTTGTTGTTGACGATCACCAGAGCCCGCCCAGCGTCAATCACCTGCTGGATCACCCGGACGTCCTGCTCTGTGAGGGGAACTGAGGAGTCAATGACCACCAACCCCAGTTCGGAGCGGTCAAGCGCCGCCTGAGTACGGATCGAGGAGTAGTAGTCCGCCCCGGTCGTTCTGTGCAGTCGACGCTTTATCCCTGCCGTGTCGACGAACTCCCACTGCCGTCCCGCAATGGTGACGATCTCATCAACCGGGTCCCGCGTCGTTCCAGCCATGTCGTGAACTACGGCCCGTTCTTCGCCCACCAGCGCGTTCAGCAGCGAAGACTTTCCCACGTTTGGGCGCCCAACAATCGCGACTTTGCGGATCGCGTGATCTCGCGGCGCGGACATTGTGGCGCTCTCTTCGGGCAGGATTTCTAGAACCGCGTCGAGGAGGTCCCCGGCCCCGCGCCCATGCAACGCAGACACGGGCCTTGGTTCGCCAAGCCCCAACGCCCACAGCGCCGTCGCATCTGCTTCCTGGGTAACAGAGTCCGCCTTGTTGGCAGCCAACACGACGGGCTTACCTGAAGCGCGCAGCATCTTGACTACCCGCTCATCGGTGGCTGTCGCCCCCACGTTCGCGTCAACCACGAACACGACGGCATCCGCCAGACCCACGGCAATCTCTGCCTGCATTGCGACCTGCTGGTCCAGGCCCCGGGTATCAACTTCCCAACCACCCGTATCCACAATGACAAAGTGCTTTCCCGCCCACTCGGCGTCATACATGACACGGTCACGTGTCACGCCGGGGGTGTCTTGCACAACCGCTGCCCGGCGGCCAAGGATCCTGTTCACCAGGGTGGACTTGCCGACATTGGGGCGGCCGATCACTGCAACCACTGGGGGAGAGTAGGCCTCGATCGCAAGTGGAGCATCGGATTCTTCTTGCGCGAGGAGGGCCAGGTCCTCCTCGTCCAAATCGTAAGCCGCAAGCGAAGCGCGCATGGTGGCCAGCTCTAGCTCATCGTCGCTGGCGTCCTCGTTCAGAACTTCCCTGTCTTCACTCATGCTGTTTCCAGTTCCTTCGTTTGGTTCTTGGGCGCCGCGCCCCTGCAATCGACTCTACTTGCGACAGGCGGCTGTGTGGGCCCTGAGGTTTATTTCTTCGCGAGGTCCCGCACGACTTCTTCTGCTACTTGGGAATCCAGGAACTGGTGGAACACGCCACGGTATTCCTGGTAGGGTTCGGCGCCTTTTCCGGTGATGACCACCAGGTCGCCGGGCTCACCCATCCGGATGGCTTCTCTTATTGCGTCGCGCCTGCTGGTGGTGACTTCGATGACGTCTTCCATCTGGGGGCGCACTTCTTTGATTGCGTCAAGGAGTTCTTTGCGGATGGCAACGGGGTCTTCCCAGCGGGGGTTTTCGTCCGTGACCCAAAGCACCTCGGCATTCGTCGCGAAGATCTTTGCAAGCGGGGCGCGTTTGGTTGCGTCTCTGTCGCCGTCGGTGCCGAATACGGCGATAATTCTGCCCGGGGTTAGTTCGCGGATAACGTCCAGTAGGATTTGGACGCCTTCGGGGGTGTGAGCGTAGTCCACCAGCACCCGCGGTCCTTCCTCCAGGTTGGAGGGGATCCACTGCATCCTTCCCGGGACGGCGGGGGCTTTACTTAGCGCCGCGATGGCGTCCTCCATGGGCACTCCCAGTTGAGCGGCACCCACCAGGGCCACGGCGGCGTCTTGGACGTTGGCTGGTCCAGGGATGGGGGAGAGCGCTTGAAACTTTGTTCCCTCTGGGGATTCAAGCTGGAAGGAGGACCCACCCGATTGCATGTCGGGCTGGATATTGGTGGCATGCCACAGAGGGATGTCACCAATGTCTGGGTCATCATCGGTTAGTACCTGGACTGCGACGACGGGGATGGCTGCCTCGCGGGCAAGCTGGCGCCCGTACTGGTCATCTACAACGACGACACCACGCTTTGAAACTTCGGGGGCAAAGAGCATCGCCTTTGCTTCTAGGTAGCGGTCCATCGTCTTGTAGTAGTCAAGGTGGTCGTGCTGCAGGTTCGTGAATAAGGAGACGTCGAACGTCAGCCCTTTGACGCGGTCCAAAGACATGGCGTGGGAGGAAACTTCGACTACCCCAGCCCTCGTCCCATTTTCTGCTGCGTATGCGAGTGCGCGGTGAACCACGGGGGATTCTTGGGTGGTCCGTGAGCCGTTGGAGAACTGTTCACTGCCCGTGTCTAGTTCGACGGTCCCCAGTACGGCTCCGTGCCCGAACTTTGGCTCCAGGGCGGCACGAACAAAATAGGTGGTGGTTGTTTTCCCGTTTGTGCCGGTAACCCCGACCAGGGTTAGGGCTTGGTGAGCATCCCCGTACAAGGCTTGCGAGAGTATGCCTGCGGCGCTTCGAGGGTCATTGACCACCAGGATCGGCAAGCCTGCTTCTTCAGCCAGGCTTACCCCGTCTTGGTCGGTGATGATGAGAGCTGCGCCGGAGTTCGCGGCGTCAATGGAGAAACGTGCGCCGTGGTGACGGGTTCCGGGAATCCCCACAAAGGCCCAATCGTTTTCCAGGTCACTGGTGCTAACGGTGATGCCTAAGACTTCAACCTCTTCGGGGCCAAGCCCGCTTGGGCCCGGGATGAACTTGGTTGGGCCCAGTTCAGGAGCGGGGCAACCAGCGATGAGGTCTGTGATGCTGGTTCGGTTTGTCTGGGGACGGATAGCCACGTATTCCTTCATGGCCCACATTGTAGGTCCCACGCCCTCGGTAATATGACCAGGACTCGGTCTCAACGCTGTTGTTGGAATGGTTTGAGCGACTAATCTCCTAAGTAGGTGTCCGACCTAGTGAAAGGGGCAGTGGTGGACGAACCCCAAGAGCGCGACCCCGCTGCCTCCATGTCGCTCCTTAACCGTGTCATCGCGGATTCTCTGGACCCAGGTTACCGGAAGCAACATGACCGGGACATGAGGCGTGAAGATAAGTCCTGGCACAAGGTGCTCTGGCTGGTTTGGGTGTTTGTGCTTTCGGTGGCATTGACGTGGGTTGCAGTGGTTTCTGCGAGAACGCTTCACGCTGAGGCGGTGGAAAAGCCCTCGGCCGCCTCCGAACTGGAACAGCAGGTAGAAAACTCCGCTGCCACCGTTGCTCGGTTGCAAGAAGAAAACGAAAGCCTAGAGCAACAGATCGGGGAACTTGATCCCGCTACTGAGTCCCCTCTGGTTGATGCTTCCCTTGCCACCGTTGCCGCTACCGCCAAGGTTATTGGCCCCGGCGTCACCGTTTCTATTACCGACCGCTTCGGCGGGGGGACACCTCTTATCCGGGATACGGATATTCGCACTTTGTTGAACGCGCTGTGGGCTGGGGGCGCGGAAGCAATGGCGATCGATGGGCTCCGGATCGGCCCACAAACAAGCGTTAGGACCGCTGGTTCTTCCATTTTGGTAAACCTGACGCCCTTGACATCGCCCTATGTAATTGAGGCGATAGGGGATCCTGATCGTCTGGGAACGGCACTGAGCAAAGGCGTAGCGGCAAGCGCGGTGAGGAACCTGGAGGACACTTTGGGCATGACGATCACAACCACCGCATCCACACGCCTTGTCTTGAGCCCACTTCCCGCATCTACACTTTGGTACGCGGTACCCTCGGAAACAGAAGAGCAATCCTCGGAAGGGGAAGGCGGGCAATGATTGCAATCATCGGCCTCATCACCGGAGTTGTCCTGGGCCTAGTTTTTGACCCGGTCATTCCCGGGGAGCTTCAGCCGTATCTTCCCGTGGCTGTTGTCGCCGCCCTCGACGCTCTTTTTGGGGCACTTCGTGCCTACCTGGAGGGCGTCTTCTCTGACCGGGTCTTTGTGACCTCGTTCTTTTGGAACGTATTAGTGGCATGTCTGCTGGTGTTCCTGGGCATCCAATTAGGGGTCGGCTCCGCAATGACGACCGCGGTTGTGGTTGTGCTCGGGATCCGGATCTTCTCTAACACGGCGTCGATCCGGCGCCTGGTTTTCAAGGCGTAAACCAATGCCCACCCGCTCTAACCGACACGACTCTCATGGCAAGGACGCGCCTCAAGTGCGTGTGCGGGACCGTTTCCGTTCCCTCCTTACCGCCAAGCCGCGTCCCCTCCACATATTGATGGTCATTATCTTCATCGTTTTTGGGATGGCCATCACTACCCAGATCCGCGCCACAGTTGCGAACCCTTTGGAAGGGTTGTCCGAGGATGAGCTGGTCACTCTCCTTGCCGATCTGCAACAGCGCGAGGATGATTTGCGTGCCACCAGGAGCGAACTACAACTCCAGTTGGGGGAATTGCAGGATGCGGCAACGTCTCAACAGGCCGCCCGGGAACTGGCTGAGCGAAGCGCGATTCAGTCTCAGATTCTGGCAGGAAGCATCCCCGTTTCGGGGCCGGGAATAATCCTCTGGGTGACCCCGGGAGACAACGCAATCTCAGCCAGCGCTTTTGTCAGCACTGTAGCGGAGCTACGCAATGGTGGTGCAGAAGCAATCGAGTTAAACGAGACGCGGCTTAACTCCACAGCCTGGTTCGGCGAAGAAAACGGGAAGCTACTGCTCAACGGGGTGCCCTTGACGATGCCTTATGTTTGGCGGGCGATTGGTGACCCGCACACCCTGGAAATGGCTTTGGAAATCCGTGGTGGGGTAGTGGACCAGTTGAAGGCGTTTGGGGCTAATGTCTCCCTGTCAGAATCGGACGAGATAACAATTGAGAACGTCGTACAACAACCAACGCCGGTTTGGGCGGAGATCGCGCCAGCCGATTAGTCCCTTTCGCACCCGATCGACATCTGTCCCGACTGTACAATCGGAGCAGTGTTTTTGGACTAGGCTGAAAAGCTAGTAAGAGGAAAAGGAGCAAAGCGTGTCAGATGATCCCACCTTTGATCCCACAAGCACAGCGTTTTTCAGCACGGAAGAGGTTGAAGAACAACCGGATTCGGCACGAATTCCGCTGTCTGCTCGCGATCAGCAAGCCGTTGAGGCACTCCCTCCCGGGTCTGCACTTCTAATTGTCCAACGCGGACCGAACACTGGTGCCCGGTTCCTTTTGGACAGGGAAATCACCAATGCGGGGCGGTCGCCCTCTTCAGACATCTTCTTAGATGACGTGACGGTTTCCCGTAAGCACTGCCAATTTGTCGCAAAAGACAACGTTCACTTGGTACGCGACTCTGGTGCTCTAAATGGAACCTACGTGAACCGTGACAGAGTGGACCAGGCACTGTTGAGCGCCGGCGATGAGGTTCAAATCGGCAAGTACCGGATGACCTACCATCCATCACCGAAGAAGTGATGGGTTCTCAAGCCGCTCAAACCTCGCCCACTCCCGCCGTCGATAATGAAGTAGCGCCGACGCCTTGGCCTCGGGGTGTCTCACGTGAGCCAACATTGGCGATTGGCGCCGTCGTAAAGATTCTCAAACGGGAGTTCCCTGCGACCACGGTGTCAAAGATCCGGTTTCTGGAGGACAAGGGCCTGGTTTCACCGCATCGGAGCGCGTCCGGCTACCGCAAATTTTCTCTGGCAGACCTGGAACGGCTCCGTTTTATCTTGATGCAACAGCGTGATTCCTACGCGCCCCTCAAAGTCATCCATGAGAACCTTCAAGCCTTGGATGGCGGACACGATGTTGAGCCTGTGCCAAGGGCCCGACTGGTCTCTGTTGAAGGGAAAACAGTTGACGCGGGAGGCCGCAAAACTGTTACGGCCAGGGAACTTTCTGACCTTACTGGTGCGACTCGGGAGAACCTGGAAAGCTACGTTAACCTTGGACTAATTGCCCCTGACCTGGGAGGACACTTCCCCGCAAGGACCGTGCAGATCGTTAACCTGATCGGTTCTCTGGTCGCAAACGGGGTGCCGGCACGAAACCTTCGTTCAGTTCGTGGGGGAGCGGAGCGCAGCGGCGACATCGTCGATCAAGTGATCGTTTCGGGAACGCGCCGCGACAGGCCCGGAGATCGGGAACGCGCTAACGCACAATCAGCCGAGCTAACTGAATTGTTTGGCGCCCTCCATGTCGAATATCTTCGCTCTGCAACGGAAGCAACAATCCTCGACTGACCACTACCCAGATCCAAGTGGGGTTTGTACGAGGGGTTATCCGCAATCAACAACTGACATTGCAGGTCGCAACCACGCGACACTCACCCTCAAGTGAAGCATTAGGGTTGAAGTGACCTGTAGTGTTATCTCCATGGCCGAGTAAACTGGCTAGAACACGGGGTTCAAGGTTCCTCAGGCGCAATACCGTTTCTGAGAAAAGGCGCCCAGACGGCCGCCACCAGAGCCCGAACCTGTAGCGAAGGAGTCGTCGTGAGTTCCGACCTTGCAACGGATGCAACACCAGCAGCGCGGCAGAGCATGCTCTTTGGCGACCCGCTGGAAGAGATCGACACGCAAGCAGGGTACCGCGGGCCGGTCGCATGCCGAGCCGCCGGAATCACCTACCGCCAGTTGGACTACTGGGCACGCACCGGACTGGTAACACCGTCGCTGCGCGCAGCCCAAGGCTCTGGCTCTCAGCGGCTCTATTCCTTCAAAGACATCCTGGTACTCAAAGTTGTCAAAAGGCTCCTTGACGCCGGCGTCTCCCTTCAACAGGTCCGCACGGCCGTGGCCGAACTTGCTGACCGGGGCATTGACGATCTGGCAACAATCACGTTGATGAGTGATGGCGCCTCAGTCTATGAGTGCACCTCAGCAGAAGAGATCGTTGATCTTCTCAACGGGGGACAGGGCGTCTTCGGGATCGCTGTTGGAAAAGTTTGGAGTGAGGTTGAAGGGACCCTCGCCGAGCTTCCAGTAGATGAGGGAAGTGGACCCATCGGGTTGGATGAGTTGGCTGCGCGCCGCAGAGCCAAGCAGCAAAACGCTTCCTGAACAAAACCCAGCCTGTCAGATCTGTAGACACCAAAACGGTCTTTGATGCCAGTATGCCTAGAATCGGCTCACACGATTGTGCCGCAAAATAACAGGTTCGCTGGTACTTGACCGAATGGGGTGGTTATAGGTGGCTTTGACAGATTCAGCAGACCGTTCCGTAGGGGTAAAACTCGAAGGATGCGTCCAAGGCGTGGGAATGCGTTACCAGGCCCGCTGGAAGGCTGAAGAACTAGGGCTCACCGGCTGGATTCAGAACGAGGAAGACCTAACCGTGCGAATGCACGTTGAAGGTCCGTCCCACAAGGTCGATGATTTCCTGGCGTGGATCCGTCAGGGTGCCGCACCAGGCTCACAGATCTGCCGGTGCGAAGCCTTCACAGAGCCAGCGGAGCACACAGACCACTTCGAGGTCCGCTGAGAAACATCCCGTCCCTGACAAAATTCAAAGGGTGGGGCAGCGCACGCAAGAAGGCGGGAACTGTCGGGCAACAAGCAGCAGGCACGCACGCCCCCTCACACACAACCGGCTAATCTGACATAATCTACATTATCGGATTGTGGGTTACGCTTGTGGCGGGGAAACTATCGCTTTGCCCTTCTTCGCCTTATAATTTACAGCGGACTTTATTGCCGGACCTTTAGGAGACGACGTGTCGGATCGCGCACTTCGAGGAATGCAGATTGGTTCCAAATCTTTGGAATCTGAAGACGGCGTTGTTTTCGCTGACAGGTTCGACGTCAAGTATGTTTGCCCCAACGGCCACGATTTCGTTGTGACGTTTGCTGCCGATGCAGAGCCTCCCGCAACTTGGGAATGCCGCTGTGGTGAGTTCGGTGATGTCGTCAATGAGCCTGACGCGGTGGATGACTCAAAGCCTGTAAAGCCGCAGCGCACCCACTGGGACATGCTGCTGGAACGCCGCTCCCTGGAAGAACTGGCAGTTCTCCTGGAAGAACAACTTGAGGCATACCGTAGCGGCGAACTAGAACTGGATGTCGCCTACCGAAACGGCTGATCCAATCCTTTCGGCACGTTGCACTTGACCTGAGCGCGTGTTTGTTTAGCCCCGCCTTTGATTCACTGTTCGTCTGTTGCGGTTAGCCACCACGATGAACCTCTGAAACAAATGCGGGGTGTTTTTTATTCTCTTGAGAAGAGACGTTGCTGCCAACGAATTGATGAGGCACAGTTCCTCCCAAGCTATTTGAGCCGACATCTTCGACGACCCCGCAATGCGGGAAGAAAAGTGAGTGGAGACCTCTACAACAGTCCTCTCCCCCATATTACATAACGCCGTCATCTCCGCTTGGAATCCGTAGCCGTCCGCTCTGGATTGCGCCAATAAGTCCCCGCCAGAAATCACTTGATGAAGGTCATAGGCCCGGTAACCGGCAGTGCTGTCCTTCACTGCTGACCCTAGGACCGCGCGGATGTACAGGTTCCCCAGCGCGGACAGCGCTCTCCTCGTCAGCGGCCAATCCTGGGTGCTTCCTGGAACTTGGCGGGAGGCGATCACCAACGCCGGATGGTCGGGCATCTGAATACGCTTAAGCAGTCTTGGCACTTCGGCAGGATCATGAGAGCCGTCAGCGTCCATTTGAATCAGATAGTCGAAGCCTTTATCTCCCGCCCATCGAAACGCCTCCCGATATGCGTTGCCAAGCCCATCCTTTTGTGGCCGGATGAGGACATGAAGCCACTCGGTTTCACCGCTCCGCCGCGTCGCCCACTCCCCTGTCCCATCGGGGGACGAATCGTCAACCACAAGCACCTGCACTTCAACGCCAGGAATCACCGTAGGCAGGGATGCCAGCATTGCTTGGATGGAGGAGATCAGCGGTGGGAGAGCCTCAACCTCGTTATAGGTGGGGACAACAATTAGTGCCCGCTTCACCGGCGCTGCTTCTTCTGGGGCGCGCGTTTCTTGGTGCTGGAGGTGTTAGCGGACCTGCCAGACCTCGGACTTATCGCAGTTGCCCCCTTGGCGCCACGCCACAGGGTTCGCCCGTAAACGTAGGCTCCAACAGAGAAGGCTCCCAGACCCAATCCCAGGATCGTGACGAGGTTGGCTGGGACCGTCCCCATCACGGCCGCAGGTGTCAGAGTCGTTCTAAGAGGAACCGAGGCGACCAAATAATCAGCGGTCTGCACCTCTGTCACAGCGAATAGTGCCCCGTCCGGGCGGATCACGCCTGACACACCGTTGGTGGAAATCTGAAGCGCGGACCGCGAGAACTCTGCCGCACGAAACTGCGCCATCTGAAGTTGCTGGACAGACTCGTCAGAGTCCTGGAAGTGTGCGTTGTTAGTTGGGATGACGATGAGTTGGCCCCCCAGCTTCACCCCCTCGGAAATGATCGGTTCATAAGCGACCTCAAAGCAGATGCCAACAGCGATTGGCAGTGTTTCCCCATCACTGAGTTGCACCTGAATCAATCCCGGGTTGTCAACAGCCGCCATATCGACAGAGATTTGGGCGGCCGCCGTCGCGAGCTTCAAAGTCACTTCTCTAAGCGGAATGTATTCCCCCCAAGGCACGGGGTGCTGCTTGCCGTACAGTTCCTCCGTCAAACCCTTGCCAGGTTCCCACACACCCAACCAGTTGTATCTGAGGTCTCCCGAGTATTCCATGAAGCCAACCACCGCTGGCACGCCCGTGGCATCAACTGCTTCGGTAACCAGTGCCGCCGTTTCTGGGTCTTCACGAGGATCGATGTCGATGGCGTTCTCCCCCCAGAACACAATGTCTGGTTTCTCCCCAGCCTCCACCATTTCCAGGGTTTGCCGGGCGTGGTTACCCGTGACTTTACGGGGGGTTGCAAACGTTTCCTCCATCGGCATTTCAACGTTGCCTTGAATCACCCCCACGGAAATGGAGCCTGCCTGCTGACTGGTCGGAAGTTTCACCGCTATGGGGACAAAAAACAGGAGGGCCGCCACCCCGAGTGCGAGAAACCGTCCAAGGACAGGCCCGGGCACGGGTCCCGGAGCGATTGCGAAGGTGCGGCGTAGTAGCACCGCAATCACGAACACAATGAATGCGACAAGCACTTCCCCACCGAGGGGAGCGTAAGCAATCAAAGGGCCATCCACCTGGGGATAGGAGACTTTCCCCCAGGGGAAACCGCCGAATGGAACGCGAGAACGGAGCACCTCGAACGTCACCCACAAAAGAGCGCCCCCCAGGGCCTCGCCAGGGATGGTCCTAGCCCAGGACCACACACCCATCGCCGCGAAAGTCAACCCCCACAGAGCAAGAAAGAAGGCTTGTGCCCCCGCTAAGGCAAACCACGCCAGCCACGTTTTGTCGGTCGCGATCTGCATCCAAGAAATCAGCGGCATCATGAAGGTCATTGTCCAAAACGCGCTGTAAGCGGCTGCGCGCATGGGGGCGACGCGGTCGATGATTCCAACCAGCAACGCCAACGAGGGGATCGTCAGGAACCACCAGGACAGCGACGGAAACGCCGCCCACATTGCCACGCCGGACACTGCGAGTAGCGCTAAATCAAGGAATGTGTTCCCGGAGGCAGTTTTGGGTGAATTCATAGGTTTTCAGTCCACGCCACAACGTTCCTTAACAGAAGTTTGCGTGCCGCATTTGCGCTATCCCGCAAAGGAGAGCCCTCGACCCGCCTGATCTGTTCCAACATGTCAATGACCTGACGCACCCAGCGAACGAAGTCCCCACCTGACATTTCCGTCTTCTCTAGGACCTTTGCCAAAGAGGCACCCTTAGCCCACCGGTAAGTGATCTCAGCGATGTCTGCGCTGGGTGCAGGAGTTCGTTCTATCCCTGCTTTCGCTTCGGCACGTTGCACCTTGGAGAAGGCCCGCTCAGTGTCATCCCACGCTTGGCGCAGTCTGGCCGTGGGGAGCGACGGCACCGCCCCATCGGAGACGGCATCGGCCCGCGGCTCGTAGACAACCGTGGAGACGATGGCGGCAAACTCCGCGGGATCCAACTCTTTCCAAATCCCTTCAGCGATTGATTCCGCGATCACCAGATCCCGTTCACCGTAGACTCGTCGAAGCATTTCCCCGCGCTTTGTCACGCGATTCTCCTGCAAAAACCCGAGGCTTCGGAGCACAGCACAAACCTGGTCAAACTCAGCGACAATGCGCGCGGTTCTACCCGCGATGCGCTCAGCCACCTGGTCGCGTTCCCGCACCAATCGAACATATCTGTGACCAACGGTGGCGTGTGCTTCCCTATCCGGACAGGAATGGACAGGATGATTTCGGAGCTCATCTTCGAGGGCTGCCGCCCTTCGAAGCAGTGCCTGCGCCTTCGGATCTTTACTGGGCCGCTTGTGACGAACTGACCTGTCGGCTGAAAGGTCACGAAGTTCGCGGGCAAGTTCCTGCCGATCCCGGGGCCTGCGCACCCCCCTCTTTGGAACGAAGAGTCGGCCGACACGTTCGATCCCCTCGGTTGCTTCTCGCGGACCAAGTTTGCCCAGTTTTGCGTCTTCGTCCAGCACCCGTGCGAGGGGAACATCGAAGCCGCCCGAGGCCGCCTGCACAATCACCCCGATTTTGCGACGCCGTCCCCGCTGGTAGGAGACGACGTCACCGACGCGGAGTTTCCCAACCGAATCCCAGTCGCTTTTCTTTCGTGCCTGCCGGTTTGCGGCTGATGCTTCTTTCTGCAGTCGTGAGACGTCTTCGCGTAGCTGGAAGTATTCGGCGGCGTCCCCCTGATCACAGTGAAGATCTGCTTGCGCTTCCTCAACTTGGGCGTTGAGGCGCCTCAACTTTTGAGCCAGTTCCACCACTGACCCGTCGGCTTGGTATTGGGCGAACGAGGACTCCAGAACTCTCCTGGTGGTCTCCACATCCGAGCGGGCAAGCAGGTTCACCGCCATGTTGTATGTCGGGTGGAAAGCACTCTTCAACGGGTAGCTGCGGCGTGATGCCAGTGCCGCCACCTCTTCAGGGCTGATCTGTCGGCCTTCCAGCACGACTGCGTGTCCTTCAACGTCGATGCCGCGTCGGCCAGCACGCCCTGTCAGTTGTGTGTATTCGCGTGGCCCTAAACGTACATGTTCTGAGCCGTCCCATTTTTCAAGTGACTCTAAAACGACGGTTCGGGCGGGCATATTAATGCCCAGCGCCAGTGTTTCTGTCGCAAACACGACCTTCAGCAGTCCGGCGGAGAACAGTTTTTCAACCGTCTCCTTCAACACCGGGAGCAGCCCGGCATGATGGGCTGCGACCCCGGATTCCAGGTCACGCGCCCACGCGGTCAGACCGAGAGCTCCGTGATCTTCGGCTGGGATGAGGTCGAGTGCAACATCGGTGTATTCACGGATTCGTTCGCGTTCTTCCGCAGTGGTAAGCCCAAGTCCGGCGGAAGCTATTTCGGCTGCAGCATCATCACAACCCGCCCGAGAGAAAATGAAGAATATGGCAGGAAGCAGATGGTAGTAGCGCAACTCTTCCACAACGCGCCGGCGGGACGCCCGCGGTGGTCCCCCACGCCCTCGTCGTCCCCCCTGGCGCCGATCTGCAGAGTAGGAAAGTGCTTCCAGAAGGTCGGGGTTCAGTTGCTCCGTCTCCGGGAACTTAGAGCGGGCTGCCCGCTTGGGATGAGCGTAGAGCTCATACAGGTCCGACCCAACAATCATGTTCTGGTACAACGGAACGGGCCGTTTGGTAGAGGTCACGACTTTGCACGACCCTCGAACAGAAGCCACCCAGTCACCGAACTGTTTCGAATTAGAAATCGTCGCTGAAAGCGCCACCACCTGCACTGATTGGGGCAGCTGGATCAGCACTTCTTCCCACACGGGGCCACGGAACTTGTCGGACAAGTAGTGCACCTCATCCAAAACCACTACGCCCAGTCTTGACAGGTCCGCACCGACGTAGATCATGTTCCGGAGCACTTCCGTTGTCATCACAACGATTGGGGCGTCCGCGTTTATTGAAGTGTCGCCGGTGAGTAAACCGACTTGGTCTTCACCGAATTTCTCCTGAAAATCTCTGAGTTTCTGGTTGGACAGGGCTTTGATGGGGGTTGTGTAAAAGGCTCGTTCACCCCGCCGCAGGGCGAGGTCCGCCGCCCCTTCACCAACCACTGTCTTACCGGATCCGGTGGGGGCGCAAACCAGTACCGACTCCCCCAGGGCAACCGCTTCCAAAGCCTCAACCTGGAAAGGGTCAGGAGAAAACGGCAGTGATGTCCAGTAGGAGGTGAGGCCAGATTCTTCGATCTTCATGTGGCGCTGAAACTGGGCCATCCGTTCAGCGGCACTGAGGTTTTCCTCGCTCATCTGCCCTCCCCTATTCTTCTGGCTCATCGGTAAGGACATTCCACCCGGCACGAACCTGATTCCACGCGGACAACGCAGAACGAGCGAATTTCCCTGATTCGACCTTCGTCGATTCCGGATCCGTGCACAGAACGTCTTCTGCCAGCAAAAGGACTTCCGTGCGGATCCAGTTCGGGTCCCACACAGTGAAGTCTGCCTGGATTGAGTCCTCGCTGATCCGGATTCTCGATGCAGCGATCTCGTGAGTCACCCATGCCGCATCCGGCGAAAGGCAGACGGTCACCACGTCATCGGCGCCCTGCGTAGTGGTCTCCACAGGGTAAGTTCGAGGTTTGCTGGAAGTGCGCGTCTCCGTCACCTCAACGCTGACCATGCGGTCCAACCGGAACAGACGCGAGTCTCCAGCCTTGTCACAGATTGCTGATAGCACCCACCCGTCACGTTCGAACGTGAGCGAAAGTGGGAAGACCGTCCGCACGCTTCGTTGACCATCCCCACGCACGTAGTCGATTTGGAGGGCCTTCGACTCATCGATGGCGGCCCGAATCAGATCCAGTTTCCCCGCAGCAGAAAGAACGGTGGTGACGCTAAACCACGGCTCATTTGGGCAGCTTTGGTGCGAGGTAACTCCGGCGAGGGCAAACAATTTCTCTGTTGCGGTCGGAATCGCGGAGCTCTCTTCAGGAGTCAGAGTCTGGGCGATGGCGTGCAGTCCGTAAATCATCAATGCCAGTTCCTGGTCGGTGATGATTGTTGTCTGGTCCAGGCCAAGCGGGGTGCGAAGAGCCAGAATCCCCTCGTCAAAATACGCGTTCGCGTCCAGTTCCAGGGTGTTACCGGGCAGCAAATCGCCAAAACCTGCGTCAAGTAGTAGCCCCACATCCTTACGGATTTGGCGAGGGCTACGGCCAAAGTGGCGGGCCGCCTCACCAACGGTGACGCCCGAGTTGGCTGCCACGTACTCCGTCAACGCGATCAGCCTTGAAAGTGTGAGAGCTGCAGCTTCAGCCATGGTCGCCACTCCCCCAATCTGCGGCCACCGTTAGTCGAGAGTAAATCGACGTCGAAAGTGCTCTGGGCTCCAATACGACAACCTGGTCGGCTTCCCTCATGATCGCGGCCTCCCACGCCGCGACGTCGTCTTCGACCCCTCGAAGCACTTCCCAGCCGTCGGGCACATCTTTCCCTTCAGCGTCGGGTCCGATGTCCGAGGACACTCCGTTTTCCGCTTGGTCTTGGTCTTGGTGTTCGCTGCGGTCCTCGCACCTCAACCGCACCAGTGGTGCACCCCCGACTTTGACGGCGAGGACGGGTGCGACAACAAATGATTGCTCAGAGAATTTCTCATTCGCCAGAACCCCCGCGGGTACGACCGCTCCCGGTTCGGCAATCAGTTTGGGATGTGACCTGAACCGGGAAAGCCGAAACAGGCGTGGAGCCCAACGGTTCAGGTCGAACCCCCACAGGTACAACGCTTTGCCGCGGGCCACCATGTTCCACGGCGCCACTTCCCGCACCTCTTTACCCGAACGGGACTGGTAGTCGAAGGAGACCGGCTGTTGATTCGCGATCGCCTGGTGCAGAATCGGCAAATATGGGCCTCCGTCAAGGCCCAGGTGGGTTGCTGTCGCAGAAGGTTCTGGAGGCAAATCGCTCTTGCCTCGCAGTTTGTTCAAAATAACCAGGGCACGGGATGAGGTTGAGTCCTCCCATGCATTAGTGGCTTTTGTTAGGACCGCGAACTCTTCCTTGGACAAGCGCACCGTGGCGCTGTCCGATTGCCGGCGGGGAATCTTGTAACGGGGCCGCTCCTCACGAGCCAGAAATTCTTGGTCAACCTCCACATTCAACCCGGTGGAACGAAGCGAGGAAATGTCCCGCTCCAACTTGCGCATGGCGCTGTCACGATCTGCGGGAAGGTATCCCGGAACTCTTTCCAGCAGCTGCTCAGCTGTGAGCCCCAAGTCCGTGTTCAACAGGTTCAGCGTCAGGATCAAAGTCCGGAGCGAGGAATTGACTTGACTCATGCTATTCGCGAGGCCGCCAATGCCGTAACGATGATGCCCTTCGCCCCCACCTCACGCAGATCATCCATCACCTGGTTGACTGTTGCTTTGCTGCTGACCACCCTGATTGCGAGCCAGCCCGGCTCGGCAAGAGCAGAGACCGTCGGTGATTCCAGTCCGGGCGCGATCGCAGTTGCCGCCGGGAGGCGATCTTCTTGAATGTTGAAGTCGATTAGGACGTGATCGCGGGCAACCAAAACCCCTTGAATACGCCGGTCAAGGACAGCCAGTTGTTCCGAGCCCATGTGCTGTTGCGCGGTGATCAGTACGGCTTCCGACCGGAGGATCGGAGCACCAAACACTTCCAGTCCTGCCGCGCGCAGAGTGGTTCCCGTTTCGACAACGTCGGCGATCGCGTCCGCAACCCCCAGTTGGACCGAGGACTCAACGGCCCCGTCCAAATGGATGACCTCGGCTTCAATGCCCCGCTCCGCCAAATATTCACGAACCAGGTGATCGTAGGAGGCGGCCAGGCGTTTACCCTGGAGCTCTTCTACTGACGTCACGGTTCCTGTAGGGGCAGCAAACCGGAACAGAGAGCGACCGAAGCCAAGCCCCCGCAGTTCGATTGCCCCCGAGGGCGAGTCCGCCACCAGGTCACGTCCAGTGATGCCGGCATGTACGCGCCCTTGGCCCACATACACGGCAATGTCGCGGGGACGGAGAAAGAAGATCTCTGCGTTGTTCTCTGGGTCCTCCAACACCAGTTCGCGGCCGCGACGTCTGGTTCGGTAGCCGGCCTGTGCCAGCAGTTCAATGGCGGGTTCCGACAGAGACCCCTTGTTTGGTACAGCGATTCGTAGCATGTCACTCATAGGTATTTGTAGACGTCATCCAGTGTTAGGTTCTTTGCGATCATCAGAACTTGCAGATGGTAGAAGAGCTGTGAAATCTCTTCAGACAACTCCTCCTGAGATTCGTATTCAGCGGCCATCCAAACTTCGGCAGCCTCCTCAACGACCTTTTTCCCGATGAAATGTATCCCCGCATCCAGTTCCTCAACGGTTCGCGAACCTGCTGGACGCAGTTCTGCGCGCTCTTGTAACTGGGCAAAAAGTTCCTCAAAACGGCTCATGCTCAAAGCCTAGGAGACAACTGAGCAAAAGCTCGTATTAGTCCGGGACAGCCGCCAAAGTCGACGCTGCCCGAACTCCACCTCGGTTAACGGACGCCCCTGCAAGTGGGGAACTCAGGGTGCGGCTTTCAGTTCGTGTAGTCGTTGGTAACGGACTCTTCCACCATCTGCTCAGTGAAATCCATGTCTAAAACGCCCGCCAGGAAAGGTGCCATTGCTTCCCATGTCTCAAGGTCCTGGGTTGCGTCTGCCTTGCCATCTGGACCCATCCACAGCGGGATAGTCGCCTTCAACATTTCTGAGGCTGTTGCCCGCACCTCCGAATCCGACAGCGACTTATCCCAGTGTGAGGAGACTTCCAGGGCGTGTTGCGGATTCTGAATCACTCGTTCCGCCCCAGCCGTGATGGCTCCGACAACGCCGGAAGCCAATTCGGGATGTCGCTCAACCCAGTCAGTGGTGGACACGATGGTCGCCCCTACCAGGGGGACGTCGGCGGGATCCAACTCGATGATGTTGATTGGCACCCCCATTTCCTTTAGCTGAACAGCATCCGAGTTGATGAACCCCACCACGGCGTCAACCGCCCCGGAGGCCAGGCTGGCAGCCTGAGTAAAGCCAATCGAAACAACATCAATGTCATCGACAGACATTCCTGCGGCGTCCAGTGCGGCGAGAAGACCGAACCAGTTCGACCCATATTCGCCGGGAAGCCCAACAGATTTGCCTTTCAACCCCTCAACCGTGGTGATCCCTGAATCTTCAGGGGTGATGATCACTACCGGGTACTCGTGGTAGTAGGCGCCAATAGCAACGATGTCCAGTCCGGAGTCCCGCGCCTGGAGGACCTCGTCCCCCGTCGCAATGGTCACGTCTTCCTCGCCGGATGCCAGAGCGGTGAACAAGCCCTCGTCGGCCCCGTGGTGACGGATGGAAGCACCAATGCCGGCCGCCCGGAAAATCTCATCGGCGCCCGCCACATACACCGGGGCGAACTGCACGCTTGGCACGTAGGTCAAACCGATCGTCACACCTTCACCTTCACTGCCAAGATGCACGGTCTCACCCACCACCTCCATTCCAGATTCCGATGCTTCCTCGCCCGCTTCCACCTGTGCCGGAGCGCCGGACGAGCACCCCGCCACCAACGCCACTACGGCTCCGACGGGAGCCAGAGTGGCGAGCAGGTGCCTAGGAAAGATCAGCGACATTTTTGCCCTCACTTAGTTTGTGAGTCCTCAAGATCCTTCGTGAAGAAGGATTTGTGAACCCTGGTTGTTCGACCGACGTCCTGTTTGAGTCGGCGTTCGAAGTAGTAAATAAATCCATAAAGGGTCATGGCAAGAATGCAGAGCAATCCCACCGTGACAAACATGCCGGCAGTGTCAAGATTCTGGCGCTGCTGGGTGAGGGTCTGTGCCAGCCCAGTCCCACCCATCACCATTTCTCCGACTACGGCGCCGGTAACAGAAAGTGCAAAACCGTTCCTGATGCCGCCAAGCATCGAGGGTGCCACCAGGGGCATTTCAATCGACCAGATCATCCGCCACCCACCGGCGCCGTCCAAGGACGCTGCCTCGATGATGTCCTGATCCATTTGCCGCAAACCAACCGTGGTTGCCACTAATACCGGAAAAAACACGATAAGCGCGCAAAGGCTGACAATCGGAATGAAACCGTAGCCGATCCACAAAACCAGAAGCGGCGCCAAAGCAATCGCGGGGATCGCCTGAGTTGCCCCAAGGAAAGGTTCGATTGCTGCGCGAATAATATTGGACCGGAAAATCGCCCACGCCAACGGGATCGCGACGGCTGATCCAATCAGGGACCCAACCAACGCTTCGGAAGCCGTTACCCAGACCCGGTCCCACAACCACTTCTCCCCCAACAGCGTGGCTGCGCGTCGCCCAAAAGCTTGAGGAGTGGGGAAAACCCAAGGTTCAACTTCACGAAGGTTTGTTGCCGCCCACCAAACCAGCAGGAGGAAGAGAGCGAAAAGGATCGGGGCAAGCCAAGCAACAGTGCGCGAACCTTGGTTCCGCCCGTGGTTGCCCATTGCCAAATGCCCCTTCTTTTCGGGGCACGTAAGAGCACACTAAAGGCTCTCACCTTTGCTTCTTCCATCCGGACTTTAACCGTCGGTACTGGGGTTTCACCAGTTCAGCCGCCCTGGTGGGCGGGTCGCGGACTGTAACCGCCGGTTCGGACTTTCACCGACCCCGAAGCCCTACAAGTATGCCACGGATTCCCGTGGAACCGAGGTGGAGTCTATCTCAAGCGTTTTCCGCTAGGCGCCGTAGCACTTCGATCTCTTCACGAGGATCCTCGGCCCCAAACACCGCGGAGCCCGCCACGAAGACGTTTGCGCCGGCGGCAGCCACCCGTTCGATAGTGTCCCGGGAGACGCCACCGTCGACCTGAATGTCAAGATCCAGTCCGGCCGCGTCAGCCGCCTGACGCACCTTCCGGACCTTCTCAAGCATGGGCTCCAGGAAAGTCTGTCCCCCAAATCCCGGTTCAACGGTCATGATGAGGACCATGTCGAACTCGTCGAGGAACTCCAGATACGGGTCAACCGAAGTAGCCGGCCTAAACGCAATACTGGCTCTTGCCCCCAACTTCCGAAGAGTCCTTGCCAGCGTGATTGGGGCCGTGGATGCTTCAGCGTGAAACGTGACGCTTTGGGAGCCGGCTTCCGCATAGGAGGGGGCCCAACGATCCGCGTCCTCAATCATCAAATGGGTGTCGACGGGCAGTGTTCCCGCCGCGACGCACGCCTTCGTCACGGGCATTCCCCACGTCAGGTTCGGGACAAAATGGTTGTCCATCACGTCGTTGTGGACCCAGTCGGCGTTACTAATGACTTCTAGTTCATCATCCAACTTTCCGATGTTGGCGGAAAGAATGGATGGGCAAATTTGTACCTTCATTGTTCTACCCTACGTATCAGAGTTGGAGGTCGCACTCTTTTTTCTGAGCAAGGCAATGAACATGGCGTCAGTACCGTGAATGTGAGGCCACAGTTGCACTGTCCTTGCCGCGATGTAGTCCAGGGTCCCAATCTGGTTCGCTTCGGGGCCCGGCGTGCCCAGCTCAATCCCCCCGGGAATGAGGCTTTGGGCGAGTGCGGCAGCGTCGACCAGCTCCACTGACCCCAAACTTAGCGCTCCTGCCACCTGTCGCAGCGTTTCTTTCACGTGAGGGGAACAGGTGACCCAGGCGATCACGCCGCCCTCTTTCGTCACGTTGATCGCCGCTTGTAACAGTTCCCTTTGGAGGGGAAGTAGTTCGTCGAGGTCCGAGGGCATATGCCGCCAACGCGACTCAGGTCTGCGCCTCAGGGAACCCAGACCCAAGCAGGGGGCATCAACCAACACGCGGTCGAAGCTTTCTTTGCCCCGGTATCTCCTTCCGTCTGCAACGGTGACTTCGACATTGTCGAGTGCCTGAACGGAACGCTCCAACAGCCGGGCTCGGTGCGGGATGATTTCGTTGGCGGTGAGTTGCACCCCTGCGTCCTGCCCCATCGCTGCCAACAGTGCAGCCTTCCCCCCGGGTCCGGCGCACAGGTCCAACCACTTCTGGTCTACCTGTTTTGCGGGTCCTTCGAGCGGGGCATTTGCGAGCAGTAACGCCGCGATCTGGGATCCCTCGTCCTGCACGCCCGCCTCACCGCTGCGGATCGAGGGCAGTGCGCCTGGGTCTCCTGCTTCTAAGGTGACCGCGTAGGGACTCAAAGAACCTTGGCGGACAACCGTTTGTAGGATGTCCTCGGCTTCTTCTGCAAGGTCCGTAGCGGAGATGAGTGAGGGGCGGGCGACCAGCGTGACCAGGGCGGCCTCATTGTTCGCTTCCAGCGCCGCCTCCAAATCTGCGTCCCCCATTCGGTGAGCGTCCAATGATTGAGCGAAGGCCGAAACCACCCACTCCGGGTGTGAATATTTGATCCCTAAACGCTGATGCAAGTCGGGAATCTGGTAAATGCGCTCTTCAATAGAGTCGACACCTTCCCTTTGGATCGACCGGAGAACAGCGTTGACAAATCTGCTTGGTGCCTCACCCCCGAGCTCCCTGGCAACAGAGACTGTTTCCCCGATCGCAGCATGATCCGGGACGCGCATGTACATCAACTGGTAAGCACCCAAACGCAGGCAAGCCCGCACGGTCGCGTCCAGTTCTTCCAACGGTTTGGACGAGTGCTGGGCCAAAACCCAGTCGAGCGTTCCTTGCCTCCGCGTCGTTCCATAAACCAGTTCGGCGGTGAAAGCGGAATCCTGGCGATCAAAGTTCGGGTCTGCCACCTGTTGCTGGCGGAGCACCTTGGGTAACACCAAGTTCGCGAACTGACCGTCTTCATCAACAGCGATCAGCGTTTTGGCTGCCAGAAGGCGAGCCGCATCCGCCTGTTTTTCCCGGTTGCTTCGGGAAGGTCCCTTCCCGCGGGGACCGGTTCCGCGTCCCCTATCCCCTCGCCGGAAATTCCCTGACCGTCCATGTGACTGACTCATTCCCGCTCCCCCAGTTTCTCTTCCGCACTCAGTCGGGCACCCCTCGCCCACGCAGCCGCGTCCATCCAGGACTTTCCTGCGGGCGCCACCTGTCCCAGTTCAACGGCGCCATTCCTGCAACCAACCAGCACTCGGGTCTTTTCAACCAAGATCTGTCCGGGTTTAAGTGCGCCAACCTCAAGCGCCACTTTGACGGGCCCAAGTTTGAACGTTTGTCCCCGAAGGGTAGTCCACGCTCCAGGCGCGGGAGTTACCGCACGAATCTGTGCGGCAGTCGCGTCGGGGCCCAGTTGGAAGTCGACAAACGCGTCGCCTCGCCCCAACTTCGGAGCAAACGTCACGTTTCCATCATTTGGGCCCACGTTTTGCGGCGAAAACACGGCGGTCCCATCCGCGATGGCATCAACGGCGCTAACAAGTTGGTCTGCACTTTGCCGTGAGAGGTAGTCCAACGCCTCGCCCGAGGTCCACCTGGGGGAAAGGTCATGTTCCACAACCGACAGGATCTCCCCGCTGTCCATCCCCTCATCAAGTTGGAAAACAGTGGTTCCAATCGTGGGATCCTGGGCCAGCACCGCGCGTTGCACCGGCGCAGCGCCCCGCAGTTTTGGCAGCGCCGAGTAATGGAGGTTGATCCACCCGTGAGATGGAACGGCCAAGACATCTGCGCGCAACAGTGCCCCATATGCGACGATGACACCCAAGTCGGCGCGCCGTTCCCGCAACCATTCGAACGCTTCTGGCTGACTTGGGTGAGATGTCTCCAAAACGGGGAATCCCTGCTCCTTCGCCCACGCTCCCACTGGAGAGTCGATGAGCCGTTTCGAGCGCCCTTTCCGTGCCGGCGGACGCGTAACCACGCCGACAACTTGGTGGGACGAGGACACCAGCGCCTCTAGCGCGGGAAGAGCGGCGGCTGGAGTTCCAGCAAATACTATTTTCACGCCCCAAGCTTAGGCGCAATACTGGGTGGGTTTACCTCAAACTCTAAGAGGCTCTCTCGTTTGGAAGAGCGTTCCACCTGCACATGCTTCAGCGCGTCCATCAGTGGAAAGATGGTTTTGGGGCACGAGGAAACGATGAGGTGTCCTCGCTCATTCCCTTCCCCGGTTCCCTCCGCCAACACGTAAATCTGCGGGAATACCTGTTCAGGCGATTCTGTGTTGGTGTTCTTCGCCGCCATGCCCTCGGACGCTACGCTGGTGGCCAGTTCACCGATCGCAACGCTGGCTTCTTCGACACCGTCGGAGTCACCACTTATCGACACCACCCAGCGTGAGGGCGGGAAACCAAGTTCGATCCTCTCTGACAAAACAGCTTCCGCTAATTCAGCAGGGCGCCACTGCACAACGGATTGCGAAGTCACTTCGTCAAAGCTCCCAATTAACATTGCGGGAGACCCCGGCGCGCCCAGCGCTAAAGCGTTGAACCAGCGGCGGGCTGCCTCCAGTGGCGCCCAAAGTTCGTCTAGGTATGCCAGCCCCTCCGCCCCGGTTATGACCGTCGCGGCGTAACCGCCGGTCACGTAAGGTTCCGACCCCGTGGTAGCGACGATGATCTGAGGGCGTTGTTCCACGGATCGCAACATCCCACCCGTGGATGAGGACACCCGGACCGGGAGGTTCGGGAACGCCCGGGCAAGGTCCTCCCGTATCCGATCCGAACCAATGCGGAGTCTGGTGGCGTAGTCGTGAGAAGAATCCTCACACCCCTCACCGGGGTTTTCCGCTGGTTGACCGCACAACCTGCACGGAATGGGGGTCTCGTACCCCGCAGCGGAAACCTGGATCAGAACGGGCCCAGACACCAAACCCTGCCTGATTAGGGAATATGCGGCGTCCGGTAATCGCATGGTCCCTCCGCGCCCCTCTTTTTGGGCGGAGAACCAATCAAAGATTCTTACTTTGGGAATGAGTGAAAGGTTGGGTTCGCGGGGCGGTGAACCATCCGCGGCCCACCCACTGTGAACCAGCATTTGGCTCTTCACCGAGCGAGCATACGCACAACTCAGCAGGTCAACCCCTTCAATCAAGGAACGGGCCACACCTATGTCTAAGGCGTCAAATCGAGGTGCTCGCCGCTCACGCAAACGATCATCACCGTCATCCCAAATGATGATGGCACCAAGATTCGGCATTGTGGACCACACCGCAGAACGGGTTCCAACCAGCACGTCGAACAAACCTGCCGCTGCCTCCAAATGCACCCGGTAGCGTTCCTGCGGGGAGCTGCTTGTCATGGCTGTGCCCAACCGCACCTGAGGACTCTCTTGGCGTATATACCGCGCCAGTAGATCCACTTGAGCGGAAGTCGGGAGAACGATCACGACTGACCGGCCGCTCTCCACTTGCTCCATGGCCGCCTTCAGAAGATAAACGGCCATCTGCCCTGGGTAGAGGGTTGCCACGACTCTGCGCGGCAGTGCCCTAGGAGTGGGAGGAGGCGACTCAGAAGGTTCTTCTCCTACTTTCGCGGCAACCTTTTTTGCCTCTGCGCGTTTGAGCGCGGCAACAGTTTTTTCTTCACTTGCACGCCGCGTAGGAACAGCGAAAGACAACACCTGCGATAAAGACGCCGCATAGCGTCTGGCCAGGTACTTGGCGCTCTGAAGTAACCCTTCAGAGACCAGGGGGAACGGGCCGACAACCCGTTGCAGGGGCGCCAGTTCTCGCCCGGAGTCCGAATGTTCAGAGACGTCTGTGACCCAGCCGTTTACACGTCTGCCACCGAAGCGGACTGACACTTGGCAGCCAACGAAGACTTTGTTCTGCAACTTCTCCGGGACCACGTATTCGAACGGGTAGTCCAAGTGGGGAACGTCAACGTCAACTACGACCTTTGCGACAATCCTGTCGGCGTCGCTCTCAGTGGCTTCTTCCGTTGCGCTCACTGCCGCGCCCCTCAGAGCCTTGCTGCATCCCGAAGAGCATCGACCCTGTCTAGGTTTTCCCAGGTAAACCCGGGGCGCCCGAAGTGTCCGTAGGAGGCTGTATCCCGGTAGTGAATGACATCCGTGTTCAACAGATCGAGCTCCTCGATGATGCCGAGCGGACGAAGATCAAAGACTTCCGTGATGATCCTTGAGATTTCCCTGTCTGGGATGACACCGGTCCCAGACGTGTCAACCCAGATGGAAACTGGTTGAGAAGAACCGATGGCGTACGCCAATTGGATGTCGCACCGACTCGCAAGGCCTGCCCCCACGATGTTCTTGGCAACCCAACGCGCGGCGTATGCGCCCGAGCGGTCAACTTTCGACGGGTCCTTCCCGGAGAAGGCTCCGCCGCCGTGTGGGGCCGCGCCACCATAGGTGTCAACCTGCAGTTTGCGGCCAGTTAGACCGGAATCCGCGGCCGGCCCACCCAAAACGAATCTGCCCGAGGGGTTTACCAGCAAACGCATCCCGTCCGTGTCCAACCCCAGGTCTGAATCGAGGAGGACAGGTTCGACAACGGTGCGCCTGACCAGTTCGGTTAGTTCTTCAAGCCCCAATTCCTCTTGATGCTGCGTTGAAACAACCAGTGTGTCCAGCGCGACGGGCTTGTGTCCGTCATAAAGGAGAGTGACCTGCGTTTTTCCGTCGGGGAGAATCAGCGGCGCAGACCCGTCTTTTCGGACATCCGCAAGCTGTTTTGCGAACCTGTGCGCCAACCAGAGCGGAGCGGGCATCAGATCAGGGGTTTCATCGCATGCAAACCCGAACATCATTCCTTGGTCGCCGGCACCCTGTACGTCACGAGGATCAACCTCATCCAAAGAACCCTGGTGATTACGTTGCTCCAGTGCAACATCAATGGAGCCTGCGATGTCGGGGCTTTGCTGCCCAATGGAGACCGAAACCCCACAGGAGTTCCCATCAAAACCTGCAACCAGTGAGTCGTAGCCGATTTCTACAACTTCCTCCCGCACCACGTCTGGGATTTCAACGTAACCCTGGGTGCTGATTTCCCCCACCACGTGGACCAGCCCTTTAGTAGCAACCAGTTCAACTGCAACGCGGGAAGAAGGGTCTTCTTTCAGGACCTCATCCAAGATGGCGTCAGCGATCAGGTCGCACACCTTATCGGGGTGGCCTTCAGTCACCGATTCGGAAGTAAAAGGTTTCAGGTCTGTCTCAGCCACGGCTCGTCTCCGCCTCCCGTTTTTCGTGGAGGAGCAACCCCACGCGTCCAACCAGATCCTCTGCGACATCCAATTTGGTGCCGTTCGAGGAGCCCACAATCTTCCCCAACGCATCAAAATACGTCAAAGTATTTTCCACGTCCCCGAAGCCAGCGCCGCCACCCACTCGGTTAACCGCCAGAAGGTCCGCGCCTTTTCGGATGGCTTTCTCAGCTCCGTATTCCAACACCTGGATTTCGTCCCCTGTTTCAGCGCCGAAGCCGACAAGGACTTTGGGACGTGCAGGGCTCTTCGACACCGTCGCTAAAATGTCGGGGGTCCGTTCAAGAGTGAGAGTCAGTCCCTTAGAATCGTCTTCACTCTTCTTTATCTTCTGCTCCCCCACCGACGTCGGTCTGAAATCGGCTACGGCAGCAGCCATGATCAAAACATCCGTGTTTTCCAACCGTTCGAGGACGGCATCAAACAAGTCTTGCGCACTAGGTGCCTGCACCACTTCAAGCCGCTCAGACGGGTCCGGTTGAGAGGCAGTCATGTTTGCTGCCAGGAGGGTCACGTGAGCGCCGGCGTCCAGGGCTGCTTCTGCGAGCGCCACCCCTTGGGTTCCGGTCGAGTTGTTTCCGAGGAAGCGAACCGGATCTAGTGGCTCACGAGTTCCCCCGGCACTGATCACGACCCTGGCGCCTGCAAGTGCAGAACGGGGGGCGTCAGCATATCCGGTCACGTCGCGACCGTCCTCGTCACCCTCGCCGTCCTTGTCTCCCTGAAGCCCAGTCGCTGATTTAGAGGAAAGGTGGTTTTCAAGAATTTGAGCCGCAGCATCAAAGATCGTTTCTGGGTCCGGAAGTCGACCCTGCCCGACATCCCCGGAACTGAGTGGACCAGAAGCTGGTTCCAAAATGTTCCACCCGCGGGCACGCAACGTTTCAATGTTGGCCTGCGTTGCCGGCGACGACCACATTTGGGTATGCATTGCGGGGCAAGCCAGCACGGGAGCGGGGGAAGCAAGAACCGTGGTTGTTAGCAGGTCATCGGCCATCCCCACCGCGGAGCGTGCAAGAAGATCCGCCGTTGCCGGGGCCAGCACAATCAGGTCCGCGTCGCGGGCTAACCGGACGTGACCTTCACCTTCGCTAACGAAAACTTGGGTGTCTACGGGGTTTTCAGAGAGTTCACGCCAGGTTTCCAGGCCCACAAAGTTCGTGGACCGCGGGGTCGGGATGACGTGAACTTCCCATCCTGCCTTGCGGAATGCGCGCACCAGCAACGCAACCTTGTACGCGGCGATCCCAGCCCCAACGCCAACAAGGACGTTTGGGGATTTCTCAGGCAGAGGGATTCCCATCGAGTTCCAGCTTGTCATCAACGATTTCCCGAAGAGCAATGGACAAAGGCTTGTCATCAGCCTCAACAGGGACAACAGGTCCCACGTACTGAATCACGTTCGATTCGAGCTGAGTGTTGTAAGCATTGATCTGGCGGGCACGCTTAGCAGCGAAGACAACCAGGGCATACTTTGACTGCGTACGCTCCAAAAGTTCGTCGATCGGTGGGTAGGTGATACCTTCCGGATTAGCGACAATTCCCGACATAAACGGTGTTCTCCTTAGTGAAACCCGGCGGAGTTTGTGTTGCCAGGCCATCCGCCATCTTAGTTCAGATCAAGCAGGGCAGCCAGTTCCTCAGCTGTGCGATCCACATCATGATTTGTCAGCACCACGTCGAACTCGCTGATCGCTTCCAATTCGCTGCGAGCCGTTTGTAGTCGGCGAGCTTGCTCCTCTGACCCTTCCGTTGCGCGCCCCGTCAACCGCCGTTCCAGTTCCTCCCACGAAGGGGGCATCAGGAAAACAAGGAGGCATTCAGGTTGACGTTGTCGAACCTGACGGGCGCCTTCCACATCCAGCTCGAGGAGTACAGGGTTACCAGCCTCGCGTTGGTCCTGCACCCATCTTGCCGGGGTTCCGTAGCGATTTTGACCGTGAACAACTGCCCACTCCAGCAGGGCCCCTGACTTCACCAGCTCATCAAAGTGAGCATTGGAAACAAAGAAATAGTCTTTCCCATCAACTTCACCCGGCCGTGGCGCACGCGTCGTCACAGAGACGGACACGGGCAAGTCGGGATATATCTCGCGCAATCGGCGTACAACTGTGCCCTTACCTACAGCGGTGGGGCCAACCAGGACTGTGAGGGAACCAAGACTCATGAGTTACAGGTTCCCACAAAAACCACTGCAGCAGTTAGCTACGGCGAGTCCGTTCGATTATCTGCTCACGCTGGAGCCGTCCAAGACCCCTGACCCTGCGCGAAGGGGCAATCCCGATTTCCTCCATAAGGAGCTGGGCCCTGTGTACGCCGACACGAGGTAACGATTCCAGGAGGTCCACCGCCCGCATCTTTGCGATCGCAGGATCCTTCTCTGCCAATTCAAAAACTTCGGGAAGTGACATTTCCCTTTTCTTCAATGCGACTTTGACTTCAGCGCGGCGTCTCCTTGCCTCTGTTGCATTAGCCAAGGCCTGTTGACGTTGCTCCGCGGTCAACTCTGGAAGTGCCATTCAGAACGTCTCCTTGTGAGTAATTCGTCCGTCTCAGGACCCAAGTTCCCGATCTCCAACGGGGTCTTCCCTGACCCCGCCCTACTTGTGATAAGGCTGTAGAACGCCGTCACACACGTGTACAGATTACCCTCGGCCACGGACTTCACCCCAGCGATCTTTGAAAAATCCCTGAAGACTGAGACGAATTACACTGTTAGGTCTCATTATCCCTAGTTGCAGAGCCCTGGCCGGTGTGTGCCAGGCTGGTTGTGAGTCGGTTGGTTGAGATTGGAGTGATCATTGATAACTATTTCGCTGGGCTTTACTGCTGGTGAGATTGCTGGGTGTGCTCGTAAGCGCTTGTGTGTGCCTCATGGTTCAAAGCGGCTGCGGCTCGGGAATTAGCCGCTCACCCCCAGATCACCAGAAAGAACCACCCACTCTGTTTCACAACACTGTTCCCTGTCCCTAACGTGGTTCCCGGAGCTTTCCGTGCCACTCTTTAGGGCCGTCACCTATCCATGACAAGGATATTAAGGACACGGACGCACATCCGGGACAAAGACGCACATTAGGGACCGGGAAGCACGCCACTGACTCCAAACAGGTCAACAGCCGCCGGGGAGATTGAAGCCAAGACCAGAGAAGAAGGCCTTGCTGGCCGTCAGTACTCCCCCAGGAGCTCGTCCAGATCTTCGTCAAATGGGGCGGCTGAGTCGGAAGCAACTTCTTGAACCGTGACATCCACGGCTGGCTCGGTCGGCTCTGTTGCCCCCTCTACAACGGATTTAGTGCCACGGGCCCACGGATTATCCAGGTCTTTGCGGATTGCGTCTAAGACCGCGTTCACGTAGGCCGGGGAGTCATCGGTGGAGAGCTGCTTGACAATGGTCACCGCTTCATCAATGGCTGACACTGGGGGCACCTCTTCCCCGTTGCGCAACAGCTCCCACGTCGCGACCCTCAAGACAGCAAGGTCAACCGCAGGCAGCCGATCCAGGCCCGCGCCTCTTGCGCGCCCTTCAAGGAGGTGCTCGATCTGGTTGTATTCATCTGCCACACCCGTGACAAGGGTGGCCGCATACTCCGGCAGTGGTGAGGACGCAGAAGTGATGCCCTTACGTTCCTCCAGTAGTTCCAGCAGAGCAGACCGATTGCTGACTATGCCTTTCTGGTCAGCCTCAAAGAGAATATCTGCAGCGCGTTTGCGCGCTTTTGTTCGAGAGGTGAACTTCCCATAACGGTGAGCCACGGTGCCTCGCAGTCCTGAATCGTGTGCCCTAGTCGTTGACCCGGCCCGCAAACTCGCCGGTGCGGGTGTCAACCTTAATCAGGGTGTCCTCGTCCATATACAAAGGCACCTGCAGTTCATACCCGGTTTCCACCGTTGCTGGCTTCGTGCCCGCATTCGACCGGTCTCCCTGCAGGCCCGGTTCGGTGTGGGTCAGACGCAGAGTGACAGTGGGAGGCAGTTCCAAGCCCAGCACCTGATCACCGTGGAAAGAGACAACCGCGGCCTGGTTATCCGTCAAGTAGTTAGCCAGGTCGCCAACCTGTTCAGCGGAGATCGGCACCTGATCATAGGTGTCATCATCCATAAAGATGAAGGAATCGCCGTCATGGTAGAGGTACGTCATGTCGCGACGGTCAACAGTTGCGGTTTCAATTTTCATTCCCGCGTTGAACGTTTTGTCCACGGCCTTACCCGAAAGCACGTTGCGGATCTTTGTGCGCACAAACGCCGGGCCCTTACCTGGTTTCACGTGTTGGAATTCCAGCACTTGCCAGAGCGCTCCGTCCAGAATGATTACTGTGCCGTTCTTGAGATCGTTCGTTGTTGCCACTATTCCCGCTTCCTTCGTTCAGTGTCCGGCTGTAAGTCTAGCTTGCGCATGGCAGCAATTTGCACCGCGATGTCCCAGGGGCTCTGCGTCTCCGTGTCGAACCACTCTTCGGCGACCGTGGCGTAGCCCTCCGTGAGGGCTTGGTGCATCGATCTAAACCATGCACGAGGGGTCCCCAAATATCCGGGTTGAGCAGCCACCAAGCCTGCTCTTCTCGCCAAAACATCCAGTGGGGCATCGACCGCAACAACGGTAGAACCCGCCTGCTTGCAACGGCTGATCTCAGCCAAGACCGCAGGGTTTGCCCCGGCGGACGGAGTCAGGACCACGATTTCGAAGCCCTTCGCGCCTACTTCCAGTGCTTTCAGAGCGTTCTCGAGTAGGACTTCTTCAGCGCGTTGAGGGTTCTGGACAAAAGCGTCTTGCATCGAAGCCCCAAGAACCTGTTCGGAAAGCGCATCAACCTCAACAACTGCCAGCCCTGTACTCTCTGCCAAGGCTTCGGCTAAGGCAGACTTCCCAGACCCTGTGACCCCCAGAATGATGATTTGGGGCCCGTTGGCAGGTACCTCAGCCGTTTCAGTCATCACTGTTTTCTTTCTTCCCACCCGTACGGATACCGATTTTAGGGGCAACTGCGCGCAGTGTCTCTTCGTCGATTTCCTGTACTTGAGCGCTGGCTTCCCCGTCAAGGAGAACAAAACGCAGACGGTCAGATCGCACCTTCTTGTCGGAGCGCATGATCCACAGAAGCTCGTCAAAGTCGCCCTCGTACCACGTTGGTAGATGGGCCAGTTCAAAGACAGTTCTTACGCGGTCTACTGCGTTTGAATCAAGCAACCCCAGGCACTGAGCTAGTTCCGCCGCGAACACGGACCCCACCGCCACGGCCTCCCCGTGTCTGACGGCGTAGTCCTCAGATTTTTCAATCGCGTGGGCCAACGTGTGACCGTAGTTGAGGGTTTCACGCAAACCTGCCTCCAGGCGATCTGCACCGACCACCACAGCCTTGACCCGCACCGCTCTAGTGATCAACTGTGTCAGTAGTTCCACTCCTGGGCCGGTAGCCCAAGAACGTTGCGCCAGTCGCGGCTCACCCTCGAAAATGCGAAGGATTTCAGGGTCGGAAATGAAACCGGCTTTCAGAACTTCAGCGATGCCGGAGGTGAACTCTTCTTGCGGAAGTGTGGCAAGGAGATCAGTGTCTATCGTCACCCGGACCGGGTCGTAAAACGAGCCCACCAGGTTTTTCCCAACGTCCGTGTTGATACCAGTTTTACCGCCGATGGAAGCATCCACCATGGCCAACAACGTCGTGGGGATATGTTGAACACGAATTCCACGCAGCCACGTGGCGGCAAGGAATCCACCCATGTCCGTTGTTGCCCCGCCGCCGAAGGTGACCACCATGTCACGGCGTCCGATGCGTGCCTGGCCCATCCGGTCCCAACCGTGTGCGACGACGTTCAAGTCTTTAGCCCGCTCGCCCTCCGGATGAGCGAACACGGTGACGTTCAACCCACGTTCAACCAGGGAATCGATTGTTTCTTGTGCGAGTTCTGTGAGCGTCTCCGGCACAACGAAGAAGACGTTAGTGACATCGTCTGGGAACGCGTCCGCAACCAACGTTTTACTTCCGGGCCCGATGTGAATCGAGTAGGGGGAAGGCGCATCCACTGTCACAGTTTCCCACTGACTGATCTGGCTCATTGCCTGATCCACAACCTTCCTTGGAGGAGCATTCGACGACTTCAGGATAAATGTTGCCACCTGCTGATATAGGGGATTACGCCGCTGAGCCAGCGCACCCAGAGTAGCTGCCGGGTTCTTGCGAAGAAGAGGCCGCTTGTTGTTGCGTCCTGTGCGTCTCAGCAGTTCGCCCATGGGGGCTTGAACCCAAAACACTGGTTTCCGTTGTAGAAAGTGCAGCACCTCAGGGGTTTCCACGGCCCCACCGCCAAGAGAAACAACCGCCTCCAAAGCACCCGTGTCTTTGATGACTTCCGCTTCAATTCGACGGAACCCCTCTTCCCCGTCCTCTTCAAAAATGAGCGGAATCGGCTTCCCCGCTTTTTCGACGATGAGCCTGTCCGTGTCGACGTGTTGCACCCCAAGTTCTTGCGCAATCATTTTCCCCACCCGGGATTTACCGCTGCCGGGCAAACCAACCAGGTACCACGGCAGAGGTAACGGTAGCGGCCATGGCAGGTCCCTTCCGCGAGCCGAAGCGCCAGGAGCGCTGCCGGGGCGGGCAATGGAATTCATTTTGTGTCCGAGGTTCACTGGTCGGGCTGGGTCGAGAGCATCTGCTCCACGTAGTCGTTGTGTAGTCGGACCTGTTCGCGAACTTCAGCCAGTGACCGACCTCCAAACCTTTCCGTGAGGGCCTGCGCCAAAACCAATTCGACCATTGCCTGGGCAATGACTGCCCCGGGAACAACTTGTGCGGTGTCTGAACGTTGGTGGAACGCGGTGGTCGCCTCCCCCGTTTCCAGGTCCACGGTTCTCAGAGCTCTTGGCACCGTCGAGATGGGTTTGAATGCCACACTCGCTCGGATTACCTCGCCGTTTGACGTCCCGCCCTCGATCCCCCCGGCTCGGTTGTTGGCGCGGACGATTCGGTTCCCGTCGATCACAATCTCGTCGTGAGCGCTGGAACCTAGGCTGCGGCTGACCGCGAACCCGTCTCCAATCTCAACTGCCTTGGCAGATTGGATTGACATGAGAGCCGCGGCAAGTTTTGCGTCCAGTTTTTGGTCCGAGGTGACATGGGAACCCAGTCCGAGGGGAACATTCCACGCCACAACCTCTGCGACACCCCCGATCGTGTCACCCTGCTTCTTGGCGTTGTCTATGGCCTCAATGAACTTGGCTTCGGACTTCTTGCAGGTCGTGCGAAGTGGAGAGTCACGGAGCGCTTGGCGGTCCGCCGGAGTTGGAATTCCTTCAGTCCTCGACCGCTCTTCCCCTACGGCCACGACATGTCCTAGAACCTGGATTCCAGCCACTTCTTGGAGAAACGAGCGCGCTACTGCACCCAATGCCACTCGGGCCGCGGTCTCTCTTGCGGACGCACGTTCCAACACGTTTCGGGCATCGCCCAGCCGGTAGGAAATCATTCCAGGCAAATCAGCGTGGCCTGGTCGAGGCGTCGACAAAACCTTGTTCCGGCTCATTTCCCGGACGTCGCCTTTGCCTGCGTCGACCTGCAAGGCCTCGGGCGGAACCGGGTCTGCGCTCATCACCGCTTCCCACTTCGGCCATTCCGAGTTTTCAATCTCAATTGCAATGGGCGCCCCCGTGCTGAAACCGTGGCGCACGCCAGAAAGGATCCGAACATTGTCGCGTTCAAACTTTTGTCGCGCGCCCCTGCCGTAACCGAACCTGCGTTCCGCCAGGGCATCGGTGATCATTTCCGTGGTGACGGGTACGCCCGAGGGCAGCCCCTCCAAAAGTGCGATGAGTGCGGGTCCGTGAGACTCCCCCGCCGTTGTCCAATGCAGCATTGTCCCAGTTTCCCACACGTACCTCAGGCAAACAGCATCGGTCCAACCGCGCCGGCCGTCCAGGCAACCCACGCTCCCGTGATCAAATGCGGCCCCATCGGAATCTTCCGGCCCGGTTCACGCGATCTTGACAAAACATATCCGCTCTGAATCGCAGCGGTCACGAACGCAAACACCAGGCCCACAACAGCCAAGGTCACGGAACTGGTTCCAACGGCCAGTCCCAGGACGGGAGCCAATTTCAGGTCCCCTCGCCCCACGTTCTTCGTCGCTTCGCCAACAAGGATGGGGAGCAACCAGATTCCCGCGCCAAGCAGCGGCGCCACAAATGCGGCCGAGGTGAAACCCGAATAGACGTTGTAGATGAGCCACGCCGCTGCCACTTCTGCCAGCATCATCCAGGTGAGTTGCGTGGGTAGCAGACGGGAGCGTGAGTCAACTAGGACAGACATCCACCCCAGCGAAAAGATCGCTACGCCGCTTGTCGCAAGCCCCGAACCGATGGCGGGTTCCCAAAGAGAGCCTGCCGACGGTGTCAGCCATACCCCCACGTACAAGGCGGCAGCGCCGATGATCGCGGTCCCCCACCCAAGCGCCAACGGCCCTGGAAGCTCCGCACGAGGATACCTGCGACCGAGTTCCCCGCCCCGAAGTAAAGACCACGCAAGGTTGATACAAAGGATCATCGCCCCAATGAGGAGGACGAGGAGACCTTCAGACATTGCCGTGGGCTGCCGAGAGAACTGCCTTGTAGATCGGCTCGAATGGAACATCCCGGTTGGTCATCAGTTTGACCTGTGCGACACCCTGATATGTGAGCATTTTCAGCGGCGACACTGAGATGGCCCCCGCATCCTCGAACGCTCGGCGCAGCGGAACAACATTGTTGGAGTAGGTAACATCCAGAAGCAACGCGTCAGCCCGCGGCGAAAGACCTTTGGCCAAGTCTTCAGTCACTTGCGGAGGAATGGTGGAGACAACCAGGGGTGCATTGTTGATTGCCTCGGTCACTGTCTCCGTAAGTCGAAGCGGGATGGTCTCGGCACGAACCCCGATACGGTTGGCACTCATGAATGCGTTCGTGTCCCCAGCGAATCGGCGCCCGACAATCCAGGTCTTCCGGTATCCAAGGGCTGCGAGTGCTGCCAGCGCGGAAGAAGCTGTCGCCCCGGTACCCAGGATCACGGGCCGGCCGTTTTTTGTCTCATCCGTCTTGTCCGTGTTTGAAAGCGCAGCTGTTAAGGCTGAGTCTTCTGCCGCACTTGAGCGAAAAGCCTCAGTGATGCCGTAAACATCCGTGTTGAAACCAGCCCTCAGTCCGCCACCAATAACGATTGTGTTGGCTGACCGTAGGAGTTTCGCCAGCCCCTCAATATGACCGACGTACTGCCGAACCAAAGGTTTGAGAGGCATCGTAACTGAAAGGCCCCGGCAACCCTCATCCAGACCCTCCAGAAATGGTCCCAGAGTCTCCGCGTCCACCTGGTATCGCCGATACTCCCAGGGAAGGTCGAGGATTTCGTACGCCTTTGAATGAAGCACCGGCGACAAGGAGTGATCGATCGGGTCCCCAATAACGGCAGCCCAGTTCTTCAAAGCACTCTCCTCATGCCTGGCGCCTCATAGGCGTTCAGTGTCAGAAAACTTGTTGGTCCCTAGCAACGCCCCTCGTTAGCAGCGCACCATTCGTCAAGCTTCACCTGGTTTCGCACCTGCTCATCCAGCGTCGAAGCGAACAGGGTCTCTCCCGTATCCAGGTCGACTGTCACGAAGTACAGCCAGTCACCATCTTCCGGGTTCAGAGTTGCTTCGATCGCTTCCAGGGAGGGCGTCGCAATGGGTGACGGGGGAAGGCCCTTGACCCGGTACGTGTTGTACGGGTTGTCATCGGCCAAGTCGGCTGCCGTTGGGATGCCCCCATACTTGCCCACCCCGTACAGGACGGTGGAATCCATTTGGAGCAACCCCACGGTTTCCGCTTCTGGAAGGGTCAAACGGTTCTCAATAACCCTTGCAACCTTCGGCAGATCTGTGTGGGTGATAACTTCGCGTTCCAGTATGGACGCCTTGATCAAAATGGTCTCCCATTGATCCTCCGGCACGTCCAGGTCTGTCAGGATGTCTTTCGTTGCCTGCACCATCTCTGTCAGAACTACGGTCGGTGAATCACCCAAGGTCACCTCATATGTGCCCGCGGCTAACCATCCCTCCAACACACCGTTGGCAACAGAGGGAAGCCCCAGGGCAGAGGGGTCCTTGAGTGCTTCTTCCACGTCCTCCTCGGTAAACCCTGCGACACCGACAAGCCGTTCTTTGATTTGCTCAACGGACTGGCCCGGAGTGACTGTCACGGAGTTGCCCTCACGGTTGGATTCATCCAAAAGTGCGGCCAATGCCCCCGCCGCGGACATCTGTGTTTTCAACGTGTACGTGCCAGGTCTGATGGTGGCGGCAGCCGAGTTAGCATCAAACGCCTGAGTGAAGGCTTCCACTGACTTGACTACGTCCGCCTCAAACAGGGTGCCGGCAATCTCAGTTCCGGTTTCCCCTGGAGAGATCGTGATCACGACAGTTCCTGTGCCGGGGCCCGGGTAGTCGTTCGGCTCCTCAACTACGGCCTGGCCTCCAACGCCGCGGACACTGCTCCAAGCCCACCAAACGGCACCTACGACGAGGGCTAGCAGAAGCAATAAGATCAATGCACGAAAAAAGGCTCGGCCAGTCCGCTTCTTCGGGCGGCCAACCGCACCGGCGGGCAACCCCGGAGTTCTCGCCCCCGACCCTCCTGCCCCGGCCATTAGACCATTCGGGCCAGTTGGAGCACCCGGGCCAGTTGGAGCACCCGGAACCCCGGGGGTCCTCGTTGCCGCTAGTGCCCTGGCCGGCTGGTTTGCAACCCGGCTCGGAAGCATCCCCGCACCTGCAACAGCACCGGCTTGGCGCGTTGGTTGCGTCGGGCGTTGCCCATTCTGCTTTGGAGCTTGGTTTGGAACCGTCTGGTTTGAAGCTAAGCGGGACGGCATATTGCCGGGGGCCGACGATGCCACAGGCGAGCTCTGCGGTGCCACGGGGTTAGCCGGCGCTTCCGTGCCAACTGTTTTCCAAGCACGCGCAGACGTCTGGGGGGTCGGACTTTCAGTAACCTTCACGGGGGTTGAGGCGACCGGTTGCGTCGGGGCTGCCTGTTCCTTTGATCCCCGGCGCTTCTTGACATGCCTTGAGCTGCGCGACGGAAAAGGATACTGACCGGTTTCAGTCGTAGGCTCCGTGGGTTCGGGAACCGAAGCGGAAGGCTTCGCCGATTCAGGCTTCGTTGCTTCAGGTTTCGGAGTCTTTGCTTCCGCTGGAGGGGTCTTCGTGGGTTCGGAGGGGAGACCGTCCGTTGGGGACGCGGCAGAGGTCGTGTCTGCTGTTACTGGTATCCGCGACCCGTGCACGTCTCTACGTGAGGGAAATCTGCGGATGCCTTCTGTGGGAGGCGTCTGCGAAGCGTCCAAGCCGCTCATCTAAGGCCACTCCCCTTCTCATTGCCGGTGTGGGCGATTGCCTCACCCGGAAGCGTACCCGAGGTCTTTTCTACATCAAGTGCTCGCTCCAGGATAATCTGTGCCGCCACCTGATCGACCACGTTTCGATGCTTTCGCGAGCTCATTCCCGCAGTTGAGAGCCGTGAATGAGCATTAACCGTGGAAAGACGCTCGTCAATTAGGCACACTCGCACGTCCGGAGCCATCACCGCCAACCTCTGGGCGAAGTTTCGGGCCTTCTGCGCTGCGGGGCCCTCGTCTCCCCCCATGTTCTTTGGCAAGCCCACAACCACCTCGATAGCTTCCCGTTCACGGACGAGGGAAACGATCCTTTTTAGTGCACGCCCCAAAGGATGCGTAGGGACGGTTTCAAACGGAACAACGACGATGCCGGGGGCATCCGACACAGCCACGCCGATCCGTGCGTCGCCCACGTCTACCCCGACCCGCACGCCGGTTCTCAGGATGCGTCCTTCGCCAACATTGCGACGGCTGCCGCAATAGCGTCTTGGACAGCGTTGGGGTTTGCGCCCCCGCCCTGAGCCAAATCAGGCTTGCCGCCGCCGCCACCGCCGAGTTCCTTCGCGCCAACGCGCACCAGATCTCCGGCTTTCACACCCGCGTCCCGGGCCGGCTGGTTTGTTGCGACAACAATAGTTGGTTTGTCTCCGCTGACCGCCCCGATCACAACCACAACAGGTCGGTCATTTCCGAGCCGGTCACGCACATCCACTGCCACGGTTCTTGCACCGACCGCGTTCGGGATGGTTCCCAGGTCAGCGCGGGCAACCAGGTAGGGGCCAACGACGGTTGCCCCTTCAGCAACGGAAGCTGCTCGGCTCACCAGAACCTGTTCTTGCAGGGCCCCAAGTTCTTTTTCGCTTGTCTTCAACTTGTCCAGGAGTGTCGCAACCTTGCCAGGAAGTTCGTCCGGCCTTCCATGCAACATGCCAGACAGTTCCGAAACCAAGGCATGTTCCTTAGCTTGGAACTGGTACGAACTGTCCGCCACAAGCGCGTCGATCCTCCGAACCCCCGAACCGATCGAGGATTCACTGACCACATTGAGCCGGCCAATATGCCCAGTGGATGGGACATGAGTGCCCGCACAAAGCTCGATTGACCAGTCCCCGCCGATGCGAACCACACGGACCTCTTTGCCGTATTTCTCCCCGAACAGCATCTGGGCACCAAGTTTGCGGGCGTCTTCAAGGTCCATGATGGTTTCGGTTATTTCGAGGTCATCCATCAACTTCTCATTCGACAAACCTTCGATGTCCTGAAGCTGGCTGTTTGTCAGGGCTTTCCCGTGACGGAAGTCCAAACGCATCCTGGAAGGAGAGTTTTCAGAACCAGCCTGCGTAGCGTTTTCCGAGACCACCTCGTGCAACGCCTTGTGAATGACATGGGTGGAGGTGTGTGCTCGCGCTATCGAGTGACGACGCGCCGAATCGATCTCCGCATAGGCACGGTCTCCCACCGCGGCTGTGCCATCGGTCAGGGTGCCGCGGTGAACAAACAAGCCGCGGATCGGGGCCTGCACGTCGGCGACCTCTATGGTCGCTCCACCTTCCAAACGGATTATGCCGCGGTCAGCGAGCTGGCCACCTGCCTCCGCGTAGAACGGCGTGCGGGACAGGACAACGTCTATCTCCGCGGGAGCTTCAACCACCGGCATCGAGTGCCCATCCACCAGAAGCCCAACGACCTCTGCCTCACCCGAAGCATTGTCGTAACCGATGAATTCTGTGGTGCCACCCGCCTGTTCGACAATCCGGTGGTAAACCGAGGAATCAACATGACCGCTCTTCTTCGCAAGGTTGTCTGCGCGAGCACGCTCCTTTTGCTCATTCATCAGAGCGCGGAACTTTCCTTCATCCACTTTGACTCCGCGTTCCGCTGCCATCTCAAGGGTCAAGTCGATGGGGAATCCGTACGTGTCGTGAAGTGTGAAGGCGTCTTGGCCGCTGAGTTCTGCGGTGTCACCCTTGGGCGTCTTAGCAGTAACCTTCTTAACTGCGAGGTCAAAGATGTTGGTTCCCGCATCCAACGTGCGGCGGAACGAGGCTTCCTCCCCGTATGCAACAGAAGAAATCGTGTCCCAGTTTTCCAATAGGTCGGGGTACGAGGGCGCCATGGCATCCCGGGAAACCGGAAGAATCTCCGGGAGCACGGCTTCATCGATGCCAAGAAGTCGGATAGAGCGGATGGAACGGCGTAGCAGTCTGCGGAGCACGTAGCCCCTGCCGTCGTTGCCGGGGCGGACCCCATCATTGATGAGCATCATCGATGCGCGGATGTGGTCGGCAATGATCCGCATGCGAACATCGTTTTCGCTCTTGTTGTCGTCGGTGTACCGAACCTTCGTCAATTCCTCAACGCGGGTGATGACGGGCCGGATCTCATCGATTTCAAACATGTTCTCTTTGTCTTGGAGAACAAACGCGAGGCGTTCCAGGCCCGCCCCCGTATCGATGCATTTCTTGTCGAGTTCGTGGAGCAGAGGATAGTCTTGCCCTTCACCCTCTCCGCGCATGAACTGGTCAAAGACCAAATTCCACAGTTCCAGGTAGCGGTCGTTGCCCGGGTCAACGTTGCCGCCGACCGCGTCGGGGCCGTACTTGGGTCCGCGGTCGTAGTGCCATTCACAGCATGGCCCCGCCGGACCTGGTTGCCCGGTTGACCAGAAGTTCTCTTCCCGAGGCAACCTGACAATGTGCTTGGGATCCATCCCGATTTGTTTCGTCAGGACCGAATACGTTTCATCGTCCTGGTCCCAGATGGTCACCCACAGGCGGTCGCCGTCCAGTCCATATTTGCCCTCATCCCGCGACCCCGTAAGCAAGTCGTGGGCGAAGTGGAGTGCCCCCTCCTTGAAATAGTCGCCGAAGGAGAAGTTGCCGCTCATCTGGAAGAAGGTCCCATGACGTGCATCGTGTCCGACCTCATCAATATCGTTCGTGCGGATGCACTTCTGCACCGATGCGGCCGAGGGCCAAGGCGCCTGTTCTTCCCCCGTGATGTACGGGATGAAAGGAACCATGCCTGCGATTGTGAACAGAATCGAAGGGTCGGGAGAGATCAGAGGCACCGACGGACGAATTTCGTGCCCGTGGGCTGCGAAGTAATCCAGCCATCGGTGACGGATTTCTGAAGTGTGCATGCAGGGATCCTCAATATTTCAAAACTTAGACGACACAGATGAGCTTGCCACATCCGCAACTGGGGGTCGGCGCCCTAGCGGCGACCCCCCTGCGGCGCGGGGTAGGAAGACTGGCGGCTGGCAGTAAGGGAAGAAGGTGACCGCCAGACAAAGTCAGACAGCCACCTTCTCCTTAGGTATTCAAGGGGCCGACGCCAGCCGGTGCCCCGGGAAGTAAAAAATCAGCGTGAGTAGTATTCAACGACCATCTGGACGTCACACTCAACGGGAACCTCATCGCGTTCAGGGCGCCTAACCAGCGTCGCCTTCAGCTTGGGGAGGTCAACTTCCAGGTAAGCGGGAACCTTCGGCAGCACTTCTGCGTGAGCGCCAGCAGCCGCAACCTCAAATGGAACCGTGGTCTGAGACTTCGGCTTCACCTGAATGATCTGACCGGGCTTCACACGGTAAGAGGGGCGGTCAACGATCTTGCCGTCAACCAAGATGTGGCGGTGCACAACCGCCTGACGCGCCTGAGCCATGGTGCGGGCAAAACCGGAACGAAGGACCAGTGCGTCCAAACGCATTTCCAGCAGCGCCACCAAGTTTTCACCGGCCATACCGGACTGACGACGAGCTTCCTCGAACGTATTCGCCATCTGCGCTTCACGGATACCGTACTGGGCGCGAAGACGCTGCTTTTCCTTCAACCGGACCGCGTAGTCAGATTCCTGACGGCGGCGAGCCCGTCCGTGCTCACCCGGCCCGTATGGGCGCCGCTCAAAGTAGCGAACTGACTTGGGTGTCAACGGAATGCCTAGTGCACGCGACTGGCGCACCTGCTTGCGGGAACGATTCCCTGCCATTTATAAATCTCCTGTTTCTGGTGTGTCATGGGTGATCCATGCCGGTTCACCCACGGGGCCAACTCCCAAACCTCCAGCGGAAGTTCTTCGGCTAAGACCCCAGGCTTTGTTCAAACCGGCCGATCCGCCGGTCCAAACAGCCTTACAAGGTTACTCCACCTGGAGAATGTCGCGGATCACCGAAAGCCTCTTTTCGATGAGTGCTTCGTCACCCCGACCGGTCGGTTCGTAGTAAACAGCGCCTTTGAGCTCATCGGGCAGGTACTGCTGGGATGCCACCGCGTGCGGTTCGTCATGGGCGTACTTGTATCCGCGTCCATGACCCAACTTCTCTGCTCCCGAATAGTGGGCGTCACGAAGATGAAGCGGAACAGGACCGGATCTGCCTGCCCGCACGTCTGCAAGCGCCCGGTCGATCGCAAGATAAGCCGCGTTGGATTTCGGCGCGGTCGCAACCGCGATTACCGCCTGGGACAAGATGATGCGCGCTTCGGGCATGCCAACCATCGCAACTGCCTGAGCAGCAGCCACTGTTAACTGCAGTGTTTGAGGAGAAGCCATCCCTACATCCTCGGATGCACAGATCATGATTCGTCGGGCAATGAAACGGGGATCTTCCCCGGCCTCCAGCATCCGGGCTAAGTAGTGAACCGAGGCGTCGACGTCAGAGCCCCTCATCGACTTGATAAACGCGGACGCCACGTCATAGTGCTGGTCTTGGTCCCAGCGCACCAGGGCGGTAGCGGCCGCGCTGGACAGGTCTTCCGCACTGATCGTCTCGCTGCCCCGATCCTTTGCGGAGGACGCTGACGCTTCCAGAAGTGTCAACGCTTTTCGGGCGTCGGAACCTGAAATCCTCACAAGGGTGTCCAGGGCTTCTTCGTCAATATCGAGGGCGCCGCCCAGCCCTCGTTCATCCCCAATCGCCCTGCGCACCGCTTCCCTAATGTCTGCTTCTTCGAGGGGATGCAACACCAGAAGCAGGGAACGAGACAAAAGTGGGGAAATCACCGAAAACGAGGGGTTCTCCGTAGTCGCGGCGACCAGGGTTATCCACTGGTTCTCCACCGCGGGAAGGAGCGCATCCTGCTGGGACTTTGAGAACCGATGAACCTCATCGATAAACAGCACGGTTTCTTCGCCGCTGGTCACCAAGGCGCGTTTCGCCGCGGCGATCACGTCACGAACTTCTTTGACGCCCGAGGACACCGCGGAAACCTCAGCGAACCTGCGCCCCGACTGACGCGCAATCAAATACGCAAGAGTCGTCTTTCCGGTTCCGGGCGGCCCCCATAGGATCACCGAATTCACGCCCGAGGAGTCCTTCGCCAAAAGCCTAGACATCGGCGATCCTGGCGTGAGCAGGTGAGATTGCCCCAGCACTTCTTCGGCATTGCGAGGGCGCATCCGAACTGCCAGCGGAGCAGACGAGGACGGTTCTGGTAAACCGAACTCGTCTATTCCGATGGAGGAAAAAAGGTCCAACGCGAGCGTTTATTCAAACAGGGAGGTGTCGCCGGCGCCGCTGCGCACAACCTCCGGATAGCCATTTTCGAAGGAGATGACAGTGGTCGCACCGCCTTCTCCCACAGGGCCATCCACGACCACATCCACTTGTGAACCGATCGCGTCCACGACCTCATCGGCGTTCCACAACGGATCCTCATCGTTGGGGAGAATCAGAGTGGAGCAGAGGACAGGCTCCCCCAGTTCCTTCACCACTGCCTGAGTGATCGCGTGATCTGGGAGGCGCACCCCGATTGTCTTCTTCTTCTTGTTCCACGTAATCCGGGGAACCTCTTTGGTCGCGGGCAAAATGAACGTGTACGCGCCGGGCGTTACGGCTTTGATTGCCCTAAACGCGGTGTTACTAACGACCACCAAGTCCCCAAGCTGGGAGAAAGACTCACAAAGCAGCGAGAAGTTGTGCTTCTCATCGAGCTTCCGGATTGTGCGGATCTTATCCATGCCTTCCTTGTTTCCAAGCTTGCACGCAATGGCATAACCGGAATCTGTGGGGATGGCTACCGTTCCTCCGTCGTTGAGAACTTCAACGACCTTTCGAACGAGGCGGTGCTGGGGGTCTTCTGGGTGAATTTCGATTCTTTCCATGCCCCCAGCTTAGTGCGATCCGTCACCTGCTTCTCGCGAGCCGCGCCTGATCAGCCAGCTATTCGCTGGTAGCGTCAAGCACGACTTACTCGGCGCTCTCCTCAGACTCTTCCTCTTCCTCTTCCGGCTTGTAGTCGACCCCTGTCTCCGCTCGCTGTTCGTCGGGGATCGGTGCTGGAGCGGAAGTGAGCGCGTCGAAACCGCCACCTGACTTCGGGAATGCGATCACATCGCGAATCGATTCCGCCCCGACCAGGAGCGCCGCGATCCGGTCCCAACCAAACGCGATGCCGCCATGAGGTGGTGCGCCGTATTGGAAGGCGTCAAGGAGGAAACCAAACTTCTCCTGTGCTTCTTCTTCCCCGATGCCCATAACCTTGAAGACACGCTCTTGAATGTCGCGCCTATGGATACGGATAGAACCCCCACCAATTTCGTTGCCGTTGCAAACAATGTCGTACGCGTTCGCCAGCGCGGAGCCGGGGTCGGTGTCAAAAGTGTCCAGGAACTCGGGCTTTGGCGAGGTGAACGCGTGATGAACCGCAGTCCACGCTCCCCCACCAACAGCAACGTCCCCTTCGGATTCAGCCAGAGCGGTCGGCTTGAACAAGGGCGCATCCACAATCCACACGAAAGACCATTCGTCCTCGTCAATCAGATTGAGACGATCAGCGACTTCCAACCGAACCGCTCCAAGTAGTGCACGGGACGGGGCAGGCTTGCCGGCCGCGAAGAAGATGCAGTCACCGTTCACTGCGCCGGTCGCCTCGGTCAGACCCGCCCGTTCTTCCTCCGACAGATTCTTAGCGACGGGCCCTGCCAGCGATCCGTCTTCTTGAACAGTGACGTAAGCCAGCCCCTTGCCTCCGCGTGAACGCGCCCATTCCTGCCACTTGTCGAAGGTGCGTCGAGGTTGTGATGCACCCCCAGGCATGACAACCGCGCCGACGTACTCCTGCTGGAACAGTCGGAATGGGGTGTCCTTGAAGAAATCGGTGAGGTCCACCAGCTCAAGCGAGAAACGCAGGTCGGGCTTGTCGGTGCCGAAGCGTTCCATTGCTTCCAGGTATGGCATGTGTGGGATGGGGGTTGGGATCTCGTAGCCAATGACCTCCCACACCGCTTTCAGGACGGATTCGGCAACGTCCAAGACGTCCTGCTGTTCCACGAAGCTCATCTCAATATCCAACTGAGTGAATTCGGGTTGGCGGTCGGCGCGGAAGTCCTCGTCCCTGTAGCAGCGGGCAATCTGGAAGTAGCGTTCCATCCCCGCAACCATCAGGAGCTGTTTGAACAACTGCGGCGACTGCGGCAACGCATACCAAGATCCCGGCGCCAAGCGCGCGGGAACCAGGAAGTCACGGGCCCCCTCTGGGGTGGAGCGGGTCAGGGTCGGAGTTTCGATCTCAACAAAGTTCTCTGAGTACAAGACGTCCCGCGCCGCACGTGACATTTCAGAGCGGGTTCGCAAAGCGTTAGCAGCCGCAGGCCTGCGTAGGTCAAGGTAGCGGTGCTTCAAACGAACCTCTTCACCGGCTTCCACTTCGTCGGAGTGGCTGGAAACCTGAAACGGTAGAGGCGCCGAAGTGTTAAGGATCTCAACTTGGTCTGTGAAAACTTCGATGGCGCCGGAAGCCAGATTCGGGTTTTCGTTACCTTCGGGGCGCTTCTCAACTTTGCCAGTTACTTGAAGTACATATTCTGGGCGGAGTTTGTGCGCGACTTCCTCATCCCTAACGACCACCTGCGCCACGCCGGTCCTGTCGCGTAGGTCAATGAAGACGACACCTCCGTGATCCCGGCGGCGGTCAACCCAGCCAGCCAACGTCACGGTTTCTCCGGCGGATTCCGCCCCCAATTCGTTCATGTAATGTGTGCGCAGCACGTTTGGGCTCCCCTTCGTTGTTGATGCAACAAACGATTCTACGCCCGAGCTCACAGGATGTAATAGCCAGATGGGGCGTATCCTTGGTTCCGCGCAACCGTGCGGGCTACTTTCCCACGTGTTTGAGCGCCACGGCAACCGGTTCGGGGCCCGAGAAGTTTCGGAAGAAACCCCACGTCCAATGCCGCCAAAGATTTGAGGATTTTCAATGACCGATGGCTCTGGCCAAACGATCACTACTGCCCGTTTCGACGATTTGGGATTGTCCGAGGAACGCCTGAAAGTGCTGGAAACACTTGGGTTTGTCCACCCCACCCCGATCCAAGAGCATTCGATTCCTGTACTGCTTGAAGGTCGGGATGTTGTGGGCATCGCACAAACTGGGACGGGTAAAACCGCGGCATTTGGTCTACCGCTTCTAACCCGAATCAACCCCGAAGAAGCCGCGGTTCAAGCCCTGGTGCTGGCACCAACCAGAGAACTGGCTTTGCAGACCACTTCTGCACTTCAAGACCTGGTTGAGCCCGATTCGCCGGTGCGATTCGTCACTGTTTACGGGGGCGCGTCTTACGGCCCCCAATTGCGGGCACTGCGGGAGGGCACCCAGGTCGTTGTCGGGACCCCCGGTCGGATCATCGACCTGTTAGAACGAGGGGCAATGGATTTGTCCTCGGTGCACACTCTGGTGTTGGACGAGGCCGACGAGATGCTTCGCATGGGCTTTGCCGAAGAAGTTGAGCGGATCCTCACCGACGTTCCAGAGGACCGTTTGACCGCACTGTATTCGGCAACCATGCCTCAGGCGATCAGCAAGGTTGCGAAACAGCATTTGCGAAACCCACAGAGGATCGAGGTGTCCTCGCCCGCATCTACCGTTGACACCATCCACCAAACCTATGCGGTGGTGCCCCCGAAACTGCGGTTCGAAGCGCTCTGCAGGTTTCTAGCGATGTCGGATGCCGGGGCGGGCATCGTGTTCGTCCGCACCAGGAAAGACGCGGAAGAAGTGTCCCTCAGCCTGTCCGGCAGGGGGTTTCGCGCGGCCGGGATCTCTGGAGACGTGGCGCAGAGCGAACGTGAACGCCTGCTTGAAGGGCTGCGACGCGGGGCCTTGGATGTCCTTGTGGCAACCGACGTGGCAGCCCGTGGAATCGACGTTGAACGCGTCGGACTGGTCGTCAACTATGAGGCCCCGCGTGAAGCAGAACAGTACGTTCACCGCATCGGCCGTACGGGGCGTGCCGGGAGGTCCGGTGAATCCCTCACCCTGTTCACGCAGAAAGAGGTTCGCCGACTTCGCCAAATCGAGCGCCTCACGGGCTCTCCTCTCCAGGAGGTAACAGTTCCTACCGCCGAGCAGGTGAAGGCGAAGAAGACCGCGGAAGTTCTTGCCTCCGCGATGGAAATGTCAGACAGCGTTCCAGAATCTGTCACGGCTCTCCTGGATGAGCAGAAGGCTGCGGGCATGCGCTACCGCGACATTGCGGCGGCTCTCCTTGCAGCGGCTTCGAAAACAAAGAGCCTGGGAGATGGGAGCGAGAGCTCGCAGGTACGCCTAGACGGCGCTTTTGCGGAAGGCCAATGGTCAGACAAGAAGACCGCGGGTTCGAAGGGACGCCGTGACTTCCAAGGTTCGGGCCACCGCTACCGCATCGAAGTGGGTAAGCGCGACGGGATCAATCCTGGGGCAATCGTAGGGGCGATCACCGGAGAAACTGGGATGCCCGGCTCAAAGCTGGGCAAGATCGACATGTTCCCATCTTTCTCCGTGGTGGAGTTCGATCACGAATTGTCCGAGGACGACGTCGCGAAACTTGGACGTGCCTCCATCCGAGGACGCCGGCTGAACATCTCGGTCGATCGAGGCCCACGAAAGTCCAGTTCAGGAAACCGAGGCAAGGGCGGATCGCACGGCCAGTGGGAAAAGCGGCCAGGAAAAGGCGGCCGCAAGGCGACTAGGGGTCGTCAGTTCCAAGATCGCAGCCACTCCAGGCGCGACGGTGGGAAACGCGATCGGTGGAATCGTTCCCGCTAGTGGGTGGTCCCCTGTCCGCGGGGGACAACCGAGGGGCGTAGATCCGCGGTCGGCGGAGTCCAAGTCTTTGCGTCCGCGGTCCTCTGGTCCCCGCTTCGGATGTCCTTCACCGTGTCAAGTTCGGGGGCTCCCTCCCCGTCAGGACCCGTGCCAGGGAACCAAACGTAGGGGATGCCTCTGCGTTCCGCGTTACGGATTTGCTTACCGAACTTGGTCGCCGTGTGAGAGACCTCAGCGCTGATACCCCTGTGTCTTAACGCTTCGGCCACCGTCTCAGAGTAGTTGCGGCTCGCCTCCTCGTTCACCGCCACCATCACAACAGTGGGGGTGGGCCTGGTGGGGGTTAGCAGCCCTTCTCGCAAAATGAGGGAAACAAGGCGGGTGACTCCAATGGATAGTCCGACGCCGGGGTAGACCCGCCTGCCCTCGGATACCAAGGAGTCATATCGGCCGCCGGAACAGATGGAACCGAAGCCCTCGTACCCCGGCAGCAAAGTCTCGTAAACGGAGCCAGTGTAATAGTCCAGCCCACGGGCGATCCGCAAAGACGCTTTCACCTGGCCGGGCGCGACCCTTGAGGCTCCTTCTAGAAGAGAGCAAAGTTCGTTCAAGCTGCTCTTGACCGCATCCGAATCTACGCCGAGGGCCAGTACCCTTTGACGCAACTCTTCCGGGTTGCTGGTTGAGATTCGCGCAACCTCCAAGACCAGGCGAATACGGTCGGCTCCAACCCCCATCGCTGTTAGTTCTTCTTCGACTCCGTCGGCACCGATTTTGTCGTATTTGTCGAGGACGCGTAGAAGCTCAGCGAACTCCTGGTCATTTGTTCCTTCACCCGGAGTGCCAAGCAGTGCCTGGAGCAGACGCCGGTTGTTCACTTCCATCCGAACGGGTCCGATGCCAAGCGCGTCCAAGGCTTCCAACATCACTTGGGCTGCCTCAACTTCGTGGTGGAACCCCAAGTGTTCGAAACCAACGATGTCAATGTCAGCCTGAGTGAATTCGCGGAACCTACCCTCCTGAGGACGCTCCCCGCGCCAAACCTTTTGGATTTGGTAACGACGCAAAGGAAACACCAGGTCATTTGCGTTTTGAACCACGTAACGGGCAAGTGGGACGGTCAGGTCGAAATGAAGTCCCAGAGTGCGGGAGGACAGCTTCTGGGGAGCCGCCCCCTCCTCCTGTTGCGCCTTCGCGCTTTGCAACCGTTGCAGAAGGTATACCTCTTTTGAGGTTTCGCCTTTCGCTTCAAGCGCTGGCAGTGGTTCTACAGCCCGAGTTTCAATGCCCACAAAACCGTGCAGTTCAAAAACTCTGCGCAGTGTGTCTAAAACGTGCTGTTCGACGATCCGCTCCGCTGGAAGCCACTCTGGGAAACCTGAGATGCTCTGTTTTGACATGTTCGTGCTAGCCCACCTTGAGTGCGCGTCTGACAAAGGGGTTGGTTCTCACCTCATGACCCCACACAGTGGAGGGGCCGTGTCCGGGAAGGAACGTCGTCGCTGGGTCAACCGAGTTGGCGAGCGTCCGCAGGCTCTGCTGCATCTCCCTTTCATCGCCTCTGGGCAGGTCAGTTCTTCCCACAGATCCAGCGAATACCACGTCCCCGCTGAAAGCTTGGGGGTCATCTGCTCCAGTGGAGGCGAAAAGGAAGACTGCTGAGCCTGGGGAGTGCCCGGGGGCCGGAATCATCCTCACGTGCAGGTCCGGGGTCGGAGAGAAGCTAACTTCCTTGATCGGGGTGACGTTCTCAGGCATCTGCCAAGCGGGAAGCCCGAAGTCCTGCGGAGAGTAGCCCAGCATTCCCGCAGGGTCCTCAAGGAAGAAGAGGTCCGGGTCGGGAATGTAGACGCTGACGTCTGTGCCCTCCGTGACCGCTGCGGCATCCCAAACATGGTCGATGTGTCCGTGGGTTAGAAGAACAGCACCCAGTTCAACGCCTTCACTTGCCAACAGTTCTTTCACTGCTTTCGCGGTGCCGGGTCCGGGATCCACAACCAGGGCACGTGCAGGCTGATCTGCCCCTGCTGCCCCCTCCCATGTGACGTAGCAGTTTGCGTCAAACAAGGCGGCAGGAATCCGACGAATTTCCAGCATGTTGAAACCGACCTTTCTGGGAACAAAGCCGTCGAAGGCGTCCAAGCGTCAGGGTGTTATACGTTAGTCGATGGAGGAACTGATCTGGTCAAACCACATCTTCTTTGTTGCCAAGGCATCGCTGACTTCCTTGACCCGTTTCGTGTCGCCGGCTGCTTCCGCCTTGGCCAGCTTCTTCTCAAGGTCCGCAATTGAAGCCTCAAGTTGTGAGAGCATCCCTGAAGCACGCGCCTGCGTCTCAGGATCAGAGCGGCGCCACTCGCGGTTTTCTGCTTCGCGCAGTGCGCGTTCAACCGCCTTCAGGCGCCCTTCAACACGGGAAACGTCGCGCGAAGGAACCTGGCCCACTTCATCCCATTGGTCCTGAATGGCACGCAACTTAGTCCTGGTAACGTCAAGGTCTTCGACCGGCAGCAGAGCCTCAGCCTGTTCGGCAAGCGCTTCCTTCTGCTTGAGGTTTTCCCCGAAAGCTTCATCAACCTGGCGGTCATGTGCTCGGCGACTGTCGAAGAAGACTTGCTGTGCTGCGCGGAACCTGGCCCACAGTTCGTCATCTTCCCGCCGTGACGCCCTTCCGGCCCGCTTCCATTGCTCCATCAGATCACGGTATGCAGCCGACGTTGTGCGCCAGTCGTCGGAGTTTTGTAGCGACTCCGCTTCGACAATCAAACGTTCCTTGACGGCCTTCGCTTCGGCTTGCTGCTCATCAAGAGCAGAGAAGTATTGGCGGCGTCCGCGGTCAAACGTTGTGCGTGCCTGAGAGAAGCGTTTCCAAAGAGCATCCTCCGTGGACTTGTCGAGCCGGGGCCCTTTCCGCTGCAACCCGCGCCACTCTTCAAGAAGATCTCTCAGCCGTTGCCCAGACTGCTTCCACTGGGTGCGTTCGGCTGGCTGTGCCGCCACTTCTTCTGCCTGCTCAACAACTGCTGTGCGGGCAGCGAGCGCTTGATCCCGGGCTTCTTGCCGCTCCAGGCGCAACTGGTTTTTGCGTTCTTTTGACTCCTCCACCAGTCGATCCAAATGGGCGCGTAGCCCCGGGATGTTCCCAACGACCGCGGGCGCTTTGAGTTGTTCTCTGAGCGTTCTAATAGTTGCGTCAATGTCCTTGGCGGGCAGGGTTGGCAGCCGAGCCTCAAACAGGTTCAGCGTCGCTTCCAAGTCAAGGTACCTGCGAACGTAAAGTGCAAACGGATCCTCCGGGACCCCTTCGGGGTATGAACCGACCTCACGAGTCTCCTCCCCGTCACGCACCCAGACCACGCCGTTGCTGTCGATGTACCCGAACTCTGTTTCAGTCACGACTACGGGGGTGGGTGAGGCGGCTGCCTTTGGCGCTACCGGCTTCTCCGCCTTTTCCGGCTGGCTCCCCTGGTCGGATGGTTTGCCAGGTACGGGGTCCGGGATCTTTGCATCCGGCGGCTTGGGTGCCGCTGGTTGAGGGGCGGAAGGTTTCTCCGCCTTTGGCGTTACCGCCGTGTCAACCTTTGTGTCTGGTTGCACTGGTGCTTCGGTGGCACCGGTTCCGGGGGTTTGCTTTTCCGTGGGGCTGACGGACACCTCTCCATTTGAGGGTGCCTCAGCGTTTCCCGCTGCGTCGTTGGCAGGTGCAGGGCGTGCGTTATCGTTCACGGCGCTCCTTGGAGTTCCAGGCCCTAGGGCCGGTTACGCTACCGCGGAAACGGTAGCGGCGCAATACTTGTGTTGTCGGCTATCTTAGCGCGATCGCCAATATCCAACCTTACCCGCCATTAATTCGAGGATCTCTCTCATTCAGCGGCGATGTGTATAAATGGTGAACGTGTTACATGCTCGGTGGGGCGGAAGACGAGTCACAGGTTAGGACCGGACGGGCTATCTGGCTCGACCGCCCATGCGCCTTTCAGCGTCAAACACCCCATCAACTTGGCGCAGGCTATTCAGCACGGTCGCCAGGTAGGTAACGCCCGGCAAACCAAAGGAGAAACGTGCTGAAGCAATCTGGTCTCCGGTGGTGGACATTGACCCGGAGAGAATGTCGACTCCGTGATCACTCAGAACCTTCGATAGGTCGTTGAGCAAACCTGGCCGGTTCAGTGCCTTGATCTCGATTTCAACTAGGTATTGGCCGCCGGATTGGTCGTCCGCCCAGCTGACTTCAACAAAACGCTCAGGGTGCTCGTTTTTCAGGCGTGTAGCGTTTATGCAGTCTTCGCGGTGAACTGAGACTCCTTGGCCGCGGGTTATGAAACCCACAATCTGGTCAGGAGGGACCGGGGTACAGCACCTTGCTAGCTTCACCCACACTTCATTGGCGCTCATCCCTGCCACGTTGATTGCCGCGTCTTGCCCTGGAGACTGTGTTCGTGGTGCGGTGCCGTCTCCTGGCAGCACGCCCTCGGACAAAGTTTCTTCCGTGCCCTGATCTCCACCAAGGTTCTCCACAAGTTTGGAGACGACGTTGTCGGAGGAGACGTGATTCTCCCCCACTGCCGCATACAGAGCCGAAACGTCCCGGTACCCCATGGTGGCAGCCACTTGCTGCAACGCCTCGTGCGTCATTAAACGTTGCAGCGGGACGTTCTGCTTGCGCATGGCTTTAGCGATGTGGGCTTTGCCGGTGTCGATGTCCTCTTCGCGGCGTTCCCGGCTGAACCAAGCCTTGATCTTCGACCGGGCCCTCGACGAAGCGGCGAACTCCAACCAGTCGCGTGACGGGCCTCCCTTGCCGGGGGCCGCCGTGATTATTTCGACCGTGTCGCCAGACTCCAGCACCGTGTCCAAGGAAACAAGGCGCCCATTAACCCGGGCCCCAACGGTTTGGTGACCAACTTCTGTGTGAACTGAATAAGCAAAATCAACCGGGGTGGCCTTCGGAGGCAAAGAAATGACTTGGCCACGAGGAGTAAACACGTAAACCTCATCACCAGCAATTTCAAACCGCAGCGAGTCAAGGAACTCTTCCGGGTCCCCGGTCTCCCGCTCCAGTTCTGCCAGCATCCGGAGCCAGTTCATCTGCTCCTTCTGCGACATCCGATCCGACTCGGGGGTCGCGGTCGCACTCTGCTGCTTGTACCGCCAGTGCGCGGCTACCCCGTACTCTGCACGTTCGTGCATTTCAAACGTGCGTATCTGAACTTCGATTGGTCTTCCGCCCGGCCCAACCACCGTCGTGTGCAACGACTGGTAAAGGTTGAACTTTGGCATCGCAATGTAGTCTTTGAAACGACCTGGGATGGGGTTCCACCGGGCATGGATGGCGCCCAGAACCGAGTAGCAGTCTTTTACCGTTTCAACCAGGACTCGGACCGCGATCAGGTCGTAAATCTCATCGAACTGTTTACCCCGAACGATCATTTTTTGGTAGATCGAGTAGTGGTGTTTCGGCCTGCCGCTGACGACCCCCTTCACTTTGGAGTCGCGCAGGTCGGCTTCGATCATCGCCACTGCGTCGTTTAAGTATTTGTCACGTTTGGGGGCCCGTTCGGAAACAAGGAAATCGATCTCCTCATACACGTCCGGGTACAGGGTTCGGAAGGAGAGCTCTTCAAGTTCCCACTTGATGGTGTTCATGCCCAAACGGTGGGCGAGGGGGGCGTAAATCTCCAGGGTTTCGCGAGCCTTCGCTTTGGCTGACTCGGGAGACACGTAGCGCCAAGTGCGAGCGTTGTGCAGGCGGTCCCCCAGCTTGATCAGAAGGACGCGGATGTCCTTGCTCATCGCAACGATCATCTTGCGAAGTGTCTCCGACTGTGCGGCCTGCCCGTATTTGATCTTGTCCAGTTTCGTTACACCGTCGACCAAATGCGCGGTTTCAGCACCGAACTCTTCCGTCAGTTGTTCGACCGTGTAGTCCGTGTCCTCCACCGTGTCGTGCAACAGCGCGGCGACCAGGGTTGGCGGGGTCATCCCAAGTTCAGCAAGGATCGTCGCAACAGCAACCGGATGGGTGATGTAGGGCTCCCCCGATTTGCGGACCTGTCCCCTATGCCAGTATTCGGCGGTGCGGTAAGCCTTCGAGATTGTGGACACATCCGCGCGGGGATGGTGCGCACGAACGGCGCGAATCAGCGGTTCTATTTCCGGGATGGTGGACCTGCCGCGCGAACCCAACCATGAAAGTCCCGTGCGCACAAAAGATCCCGAAGAGCCTGTCTTCGGGGGTTCGGGAATCTCGTGCTCCGTCATGCTTAAATACTAGGCGCACCGTCAAGCGAAAATGCACGTTCAATAGCCGAGGTGAACTTGATGCAGCCGTCAAGTTGGGCGCACCGTCGCTGGTCAGCCCACCATTTTGGGTGCGTTGAGCGTACGAGGACGACGGCAGGAAATACCTCTGCCCGTCCAAGTGGGTCGGCTGGTTAGTAGCTTTCGTCTACCGCAACGACCGTGTCTATTTCTAGACCTTTAAGTCTTTCACGGCCGCCCAGTTCGGTGAGTTCAAGAAGAACCAGCAGTCCAACGACCTCCGCGCCGCAGCGTTCCAGCAGTTCCACGGCGGCTCCAGCGGTGCCTCCCGTGGCCAGGACGTCATCGACGATCAAGACTCTTGCTCCTGCCGGCACTGTCTCCGGACGGAGTTCCAATGTTGCTGTGCCGTATTCCAGGTCGTAGTCAACGCTGATGACAGGTCCGGGGAGCTTGCCTTTCTTACGGGCCGTCAGCATTCCCACGCCCAGCTCAACGGCGAGAGGCGCAGCAAGAATGAAGCCACGTGATTCCAGCCCCGCAACATAATCGATTTTGCCGCGGTACTGGTTGGCGAGTGCATGTGTCAGTTCAGCGAGCGCCTCCCCGTTAGCCAAAAGCGGTGTAATGTCCCGGAAAAGAACGCCGGGGTCGGGGAAGTCGGGGACGATCGTAATGTTGTCCTCAACCAGTTTGGCTAGGTTCCCGTCGATTTCGGCACTCACTTTTTGCTCCTGCTCTTACGCTTCGGTTGAGCCTTCTGGCCTAGGTGTCGTCCCGGTTCGGACGCAGCCACAGCTACACTAACCCGGCCCGTGTCAGGGTGTGGTGTCGTTGAATCACCGTCTTGGGCTTTGGCTTGCGCCACCTTGCGGGCCTCGAGGATCTTCTGGTCCTTTTCGCGAATCTTCGGACTGCGTTCGTGTAGGAGAGCCAATACTGGCGCCCCAACGAAAACCGAAGAGAACGTCCCAACGATGATGCCAACGAAAAGCGCCAAAGAAATATCCGTGAGCGTTCCGGCCCCTAGGAGCAGCGAACCGATGAATAGGATCGCTGCCACGGGAAGCAGAGCCACCACAGAAGTATTGATGGAGCGCACTAGCGTCTGGTTCACACCCAGGTTCACCAGTTGGCCGTACGTGTACCTATCCTGGCTTGGGTATCGCGCGGCAACTTCGCGCACCTTGTCGAAGACAACCACCGTGTCATACAGCGAGTACCCCAAGATCGTGAGGAAACCGATGACCGTCGCGGGTGAAACCTCCACGTGGGTCAACGAGAAGAACCCTGCCGTGACCAACAGGTCGTTTGCCAAGGCGATCAGTGCGGCGGCCGAGGTCATCCAGGATCTGAAGTAGATGGTGATCAAAACGCTCACCAGTAAGACGAAGATGATCATCGACTGGAGCGCCTTTTTCGTTACGTCCTGGCTCCATGTAGCACCGACAGAGTTCGTGTCTACCTCGTCTGCACTCACCCCGTACGCCTCTGCTAATTCTCCGCGAATCACCGTGGTTTCCGCGGTGCTCAGGCTTTGGGTTTGCACTCGCACAGAGTCGCTTCCAAGTTCGGAAACGCGCACGTTTTCTGAAACACCATTTTCGGCCAGGACGTCATAGGCCAACTGCTGGTCGGTCTGGCTGGATCCGCTCACGATGAACTGCGTTCCGCCAGAGAACTCGATGGACGGGTTCAGACCGCGTGTCAGGAGCAGGATCACGGAAGTAAGTATCAAGACCCCGCTGATCGTCAGGAAGATTTTGGCCTTCCCAACAATGTCGTATGACCGTTTGCCGGAGTAGAGTTCATTGCCCCAGGTAGCGAAACTAATCACGAGTGACCTCCTGGTCCTCTGCGGACTCGTCCGTTGTTTCTTCGGCCGAGGTCTCTGTTTCCGTAATGCTTTCCTCAGCGACTTCCGCTACGACCTTGGTCGAGCTGTTGCCACTTTCGGCTTCCTGTTGCGCCAGACGCGCTAGTCGCCTGCGCTCCGCCAAAGGAATCTTGGGTTCATCAGACGTGGAGTATGTCCCGCCTCCAGGCGCCGCACCCGCTCCGGATACGACACCAGCACCGACAAGTTCTTTCGCCCGGTCCGTTGACTTCGCCTTCTTTGTCTTGGGTGCCTTTGCGGGTTCTACCCTGCCGCGCCCCTTATAGGCAGCCATCGAGGAACTGCCGAGGTGCTCTGGGTCAAGCCCCGAAAGCTTGTGTCCTCCACCGAAGAAGGGGGTGCGGATCATCAGCGACAACATCGGGTGAGTGAACAACATGACGACAGCCAGGTCAACAACCGTGGTGACACCCAGCGTGAATGCGAATCCTTGCACCCCGCCCACTGCCAGCACGTACAGCACGACAGCGGCCAGGAGGTTGACAGCGTCCGAGATGATGATGGTTCTGCGTGCGCGGGACCATCCATCTTCTACAGCGCTTACCAGCGGCCGGCCCTCGCGCACCTCATCTCTAATACGTTCGAAGTAGACGATGAAGGAGTCGGCCGTGATGCCTACGGCAACCACCAACCCCGCAACACCGGGCAACGATAATCGGTATCCCATCGTCCAAGAAAGAATCGTGATTACCAGATACGTGATGATCGCAGCCACCAACAGAGAACCCGCTGAAAGGATCGCGAGCCCCCGGTACTGCCAAACCATGTAGAGGACGACCAGCAGCAGGCCGATTAGACCAGCCCAGAGGCCCTTCTCCAGGTGGTTCGATCCGAGGGTCGCTGAGATCTGCTGCTCCGATTGGACCTCAAAGTTCAAGGGTAGGGAACCAAACTGAAGTTGGTTCGCCAGGCTCTGTGCCTCAGGGGCCGAGAAGTCTCCGGTGATCTGTGCTTGCCCGTCATTGATCGGCGCGTTCATCGAAGGAGCCAGGATTACGTTCCCATCCAGGACCACTGCGAATCGGTTCCGTGTGGGGTCCGTGTCCAGGTAGGAGTAGAGACGGCTTGAGGAGTCAGCGAACTGTTTTGTTCCTTCGCTGTCAAGCTCCAGGCTGATGGCGTAGCGCCCCGTCGTTTGCCCCGTCGAGGTGTATTCGGGTCCTGCAGTTGCCCGCTTCAGGTTCGTGCCTTCAACGTCTACTGGGCCCATGATGTATTTGGTGGTTCCATCGGCGCTACAGGCTGCCAGTGGCTTGGCAGGGTCGTCAGCAACGTCCTGTGTCAAAGACTCCGGGTTTGTGCAGTCCAGCACTAAGTAGTCGTAGACAACCTGTTCGGTCAACCATGCGGGGTCGGAGTGATCCGTTGGCTCACTGACTGGTTCCGAGGACAAAACCCCATCGCCGTCCTCATCTGCCAGAAGCAACGCCGCAGACTCGAGGTCTGCGGGTAGTTCTTCGCCGCTTTGAGAACCGCTTTGCTGAGCCAGAAGCGCAGCAACGTCTAACGCCGCGGGATCCCCGACTTGGAGCACGGGGCGGAAACGCATTGTGGCCGAGGACCGAACCAGGTTCAGGATCTCATCGTCCGCGTCTCCTGGGATCGCCACAACGATGTTGTTGGAACCGAGGGTGCTGATTTCCGCTTCTGCCACGCCCGAGGCGTCAACACGCTGACGAATGATCCGAATGGCTTCGTTCATGTCGTCTTGAGAAACGGTCTTGTCGTCGGCTCCCTCTTGGATCCTGGGAGTCAGGATCAATTGGGTGCCACCCTCAAGGTCAAGCGCAAGCTTCGGGTAGAAGGTTGCACCCTGGGCAAAGTGGCCGATAACGAGTGCAATGATTGCGCCCACAATCGTGACTGCCAGAACAGTCAACGGTCGGCCGGGGTTGTTCTTCTTTTTCAAGTGACTACTGCCTTGTGAATGGGGCTTCGGACCGCTTGGTCCGAAGCACTTCGCGTGGAAGGTCCCGGTTGTTAGTTCTTTGCGTCGTCCGAATCGTCTGAAGAAGCGTCTCCCTCTGCAGACGTTGTCTCAACAGCATCCTGCGCGTCCGGTTTGAACTGCGCTTCGAACCTCTCAAAATCAACCGCGTCGCCATCTACTGTTTCCGATGTTTCAACTACGTCTGTTTCGGAATCCGTGGACTCCACATCAACCGTTTCGGTTGACGTTTCGACATCGTCTTGTTCGTCTTGGAGTGCTTCAAATGGCGGTTCGCCCACGCCCTTGACTGCGGCCTTCAACCAGTAGGTTTCTTCGCCGCTTGGGGTTTCCAGGATCACGACGTCGCCGTCCGTGTCGACGAACCGGCCAAAGAATCCTGAGAATGTCTGTACCCAAGCACCAGGGTGCAAGTCCTCATTCATCATGCGTTCGCGTTCGTCTTGGCGCTTCTTCTGAGATTTGCGTGAGAAGGTGCTCATCAGGAAAAGACCACCAATCAAGATGACCAGCATCAATAACATTTCCACGCTTTTACTCTCCCCATTTCAGTATCGGTAAAAATGCGCCCTATGCAGTGTAGGCCATGCTGTTCTCCATAGAGAACAGCATTACGTCACTATATTGGGCGCCTTGGGGCGGTCAGAGCCCCTGATTTTGGAAGAGATTGCTTTGTTGTGGCGCCACCAAACCCAGGTGGTCCCAAGCTTTCTGGGTTGCCATTCGCCCACGAGGGGTCCTGGTCAGGAAGCCTTGGCGCACCAAATAGGGTTCTGCAACTGTCTCCAAGGTCTCAGCCTCATCACCGACCGTGTGCGCGAGGGTGCCGAGCCCAACCGGGCCACCCCCGAAGTTTCGACAAATCGTCTCAAGAACTGCGCGGTCCAACCGGTCCAGGCCCAGGCTGTCGACTTCGAATAGTTCCAACGCGTCCCGCGCAGAGCTAACCGTCACCTGATCGTGGCCATGAACTTGCGTGTAGTCAGCCACTCTTCGAAGCAATCTGTTGGCGATACGCGGTGTCCCCCGCGATCGCCCTGCGATCTCTTCGGCCGCGCTGTCAGAGAGCCTAATATTCATCAGACTAGAACTGCGACGCACAACCTTTGCCAAGTCTTCAGGGGAATAGAACTCCAGATGAGCAGTGAATCCGAACCTGTCCCTCAGAGGCGCTGGCAGCAGCCCGGATCGAGTCGTTGCTCCGACCACGGTGAATCTTGGAAGCGTCAAAGGGATCGAAGTGGCGCCCGGCCCCTTCCCAACAATGATGTCGACGCGGAAATCTTCCATTGCCAGGTAGAGCATTTCTTCGGCGGTACGCGCCAAACGGTGAATCTCATCAATGAACAACACATCACCCGGTTGTAGCGCCGACAGGATCGACGCGAGGTCCCCGGCATGCTGAATCGCGGGACCCGACGTGAGTCGAAGAGATGCCCCCATCTCAGATGCCACGATCATCGCCAGGGTTGTTTTACCCAAGCCGGGCGGACCGACCAGCAAAACGTGGTCTGCCGCTTCTTCCCTGCCCCGGGCTGCGTCCAGGACGACCCCCAGCTGACGTCGCACTGCCGGCTGGCCGATGAACTCCCCCAGAGTCCGCGGCCGCAACGCCGCTTCAGCGGCACGTTCAATCTCCGAAGCGTCCGGGGCCACAATCCGGAAACCTTCTTCGGCGTCTACGTCGTCGTACCCCGCCACGGAATTTTCGTAATAGTCGTCAGCCACGTGCCGATCCTAACGATTCCAAGGCCGCGCGTAGCATTGCCTCCGGCGTGTCATAGGTGCCTTCCAGTGATGACACAGCCCTGGATGCCACGGCTCTGGGCCAACCGAGCTGCTCCAGTCCTGCCTCAACCGCGTCCCGCAGTGCCTCATTCACCGATGCGGTCGGGGAAACGGGTTGTCCAACTGCGGGAAGCCCAAGTTTGTCCCCTATTTCAAGGACCATTCTTTGAGCCGTCTTGTTACCAACCCCACTTATCCGCTGGAGCGCCTTCAGATCCTCCTGAGCGACCGCGCGCCGAAGTTCTTCGATCCCTAATTCGTCAAGAGCGGCAAGCGCCAAACGCGGACCGATTCCACTAACCGTCATCAATACGTCAAAACCATCGCGTTCCGCTTCAGCAGGGAACCCGTAGAGAGTGAGGGAGTCTTCCCTCACGATGAGCGTAGTGAAAAGCGTGATCTCCGCGGACGGAGACGAAGCCCCATCCAGAATCTGCTGCATATGGGAGGGCGGGACTTCACAGCGCATTCCCAGTCCGCTGACCCCAATGACCAGCGCGCCATCATAAACGGCGAGCACCGGACCCGTAAGCGAGGAGATCATAGCCACCACTTTCTCGAACAAATGTACGATACCAGCGGGCTCCGACGAATTCTTGCAACACTCGCCGCTACTGGCATCAAGCTACGGCTCTCAGACCGTTCGCCACGTACCCAAAGTGTCCCCGACTATTTCTTCCTGCGGGGATCAACTGCGCCGCGTCTCCGCTGATTTGCAGCCGCCTGCGTCCATGCCTTTTGCGCCGGGGTGAGCTCCGTTTTGGACTCCACTTTTCCTGATAGGGAGACCTGAATGTCGCCGTCTTGCCCGGAACCCAGCAGGCCGGTCCCTCGCCACGCGTGGCATATCGCGATTGCGAGGGCGTCCGCCGCGTCAGCAGGACGAGGGGCCTCCTTCAACCGCAGGACGCGAGCCACCATGTGCTGAACCTGCGCTTTGGAAGCAACACCCGACCCCGTCACCGCCGCTTTCACTTCAGAGGGCGTGTACACGGCGAGGGGAAGACTTTTCCTCCCCACCTCGGCCATCGCCACACCCATAACTTGCGTGGTGGGAGTTACGGATTGGAGGTTGTCCTGGGTGAAGACCCGCTCAATCGCGACAACGTCAGGTTTTAGTTCATGTAGCGCAGCCTCAATGCGGTTTGCTACGTCCCGTAGCCGAAAGTGCAAAGCCAAATCGGGCTTAGTCCGAATCACGGACACGTGGACCAGTTGCGCCCGGCGTGAATCGTCAACTTCCACCACGCCGATCCCGCACCGGGTCAGCCCGGGATCGATACCGAGGACACGCACTGTCAGTGACCTTCGGCGTCTACGACAAAACGCTCCAAGAAATACCTGTGCATCTCCACGTCGTCACTGAGCTCAGGATGAAAAGACGTCGCAAGCACTGGCCCTTCGCTGATCGCAACAATCGGACCCAAAGTTTCCTGGCTTTCCGCGTCCTGCGAACCGCCGTGGCGCTGAGACCGTGCCAGCACCCGAACATCAGGGCCCACACTTTCAACAATCGGGGCTCGAATAAACACCGCATGCACCGGTTCGTCCACGCCTTCAACAACCAGTTTTTCTTCGTGCGATTGGATTTGAGACCCAAAAGCGTTACGTCGAACTACAGCGTCAATTGCATCGAACGAAACCTGATCGGGAAGCCCATCGACAACAGTCTTTGCCAGCAGAATCATCCCCGCGCAGGTTCCCCAAACCGGGCAACCGGAACGAATCAGGTCCCGAAGCGGCCTGTACATTTCCGTGGCAACCAGGAGCTTCGACATGGTCGTCGACTCCCCACCCGGAATGATGACCGCATCCAAACCCTCAAGTTCAGATTGACGTCGAACTTTGACGGCGTCTGCGCCAACTTTTCGTAGCGAGGCGAGGTGTTCTTCAACCCCGCCTTGCAACGCCAGAACGCCGACCCGTGGTCTCATTACCAACCGCGTTCTGCCAACCGGTGCGGCTCTGGAACCTCATCGACGTTGATACCGACCATTGCTTCGCCAAGTCCACGCGACACTTCAGCGATCATCTGGGGGTCATCGAAGTACGTTGTCGCCTTGACGATGGCCGCCGCGCGTTTCGCCGGGTCTCCTGACTTGAAGATCCCCGAGCCGACGAACACGCCCTGCGCACCCAGTTGCATCATCATCGCGGCGTCCGCAGGGGTCGCGATCCCACCGGCCGTAAACAACACCACCGGGAGTTCCCCGGTGCGCGCCACTTCCGCCACCAGATCATAAGGAGCAGCAAGTTCCTTCGCCGCGACATACAGCTCATCCTTCGGCAGAGCAGAAAGTGCCAGGATCTCATCGCGGATCTTCCGCATGTGCATGGTGGCGTTGGAGACGTCACCAGTTCCCGCTTCGCCCTTCGAACGGATCATCGCGGCACCCTCATTGATGCGACGCAACGCCTCACCCAAGTTGGTGGCGCCACAGACAAAGGGAACGTCAAAAGCCCACTTGTCAATGTGGTTTGTATAGTCGGCGGGGGTAAGGACCTCTGATTCGTCAACATAGTCAACGCCCAGAGCTTGCAGCACTTGAGCCTCAACGAAATGGCCAATCCGAGCCTTTGCCATCACTGGGATCGATACAGCCTCGATAATGCCATCGATCAGATCTGGGTCCGACATGCGTGCCACGCCACCCTGTGCGCGGATGTCCGCAGGCACCCGTTCAAGTGCCATCACCGCGACGGCCCCAGCGTCTTCAGCAATCCTCGCCTGCTCCGGAGTTACGACGTCCATGATCACGCCGCCCTTGAGCATTTGAGCCATGCCGCGCTTCACGCGGTCGCTTCCAAGTTCGACCGCTGCTTCGGTCTCCAGCATTGCCTTTTCGTCAGCGTTCATTTTTAGTCTTCGTCCTCTTCCAGGGCTGCAAGGACCTCATCAGAAAGGTCCATATTGGTGTAAACCTCTTGCACATCATCTGAATCTTCAAGAGCGTCCAAAAGCCGGAAAACCCGCTTGGCCGCGTCCAGTTCCATGGGCACCTCAGTGGAGGCCACGAACTGTGTTTCTGCAGAGTTGTAGTCGATTCCCGCAGCTTGCAGAGCTTCGCGGATTTGTACGAGGTCACCCGGCTCCGACGTGACAATGAAAACTTCTCCGTTGTCTTCAACGTCCTCAGCGCCGGCCTCAATCACCGCCATGAAAACATCATCTTCGGTAGTTCCGTCCGAGGGCACCTCAATGATGCCCTTGCGGGAGAACAGATAGGACACCGATCCCGGGTCGGCAAGCGCGCCCCCACCCCGAGAAAGAGCCAACCTCACATCCGAGGCTGCGCGGTTCCGATTGTCCGTCAGACACTCAATGAGGACCGCCACCCCTCCGGGCGCATATCCCTCATACATAATCGATTCCCAGTGCGCTCCGCCGCTTTCAGCACCGGATCCACGCTTCACCGCGCGGTCGATATTGTCTGCGGGAACCGAGCTCTTCTTCGCCTTCTGAATCGCATCAAAAAGGGTGGGATTCGCTGCGGGATCGCCGCCTCCGGTACGGGCCGCAACTTCGATATTCTTCACCAGTCGTGCGAAAAGCTTCCCACGTTTTGCGTCTGTTGCAGCCTTCTTGTGCTTGGTTGTGGCCCACTTCGAGTGACCTGCCATGCGTAAAACCTCCGTAAATGAACGAATCTGATCTTACCAGCGCTACTTCGCTCTTAGCTACGCCGCTGGCCGGCCGTGAGTGAACTTTGCTTCGGTTGGGCTAACGCGGATCTAGGAGAGGCTGAACCGCTCGCCGACGCTCTCGCACAGAGCTAACCCTCCAGACAATCAGGATGGGAGGCGTATCAGTATTGCTCCCAGGGTGAGATCAACTCTGGTAATGCCGAAACTGGCGAGCAGGTACCTGCTGATTTCCCTCATCGTGTCGCTGATCGTGATTCTTGCGGTCGGTAGGGCATCGGGGTCCTCAGACTTTGACGAACTCATTGCTGAGTCGCAGTCCGCACAGTCGGGTGGGGAGTCCTCTGAGCGCCGCGCCCTCTATGAATGTGACACGCCTGTCGTTCACGGTCCCGATGAAGAACAGAGAACGCCGCTTCTCCTCTGCCAGGCTGATGGACGCCACGACCGTTATTTCATACCGGACTACGTGCTTTTGGCCAACCCAATCGACGAGTCCGATGATCTAACCTCGTACTCTTTAGTCGCCCCCGGCAAAGAGGTGACGGAGCCAGAGGTCGCGCAGCGGATTGCCTTGGCCATCGTTATGCCGGCCGAGGACGGTTGGTCCCCCAGCATCGATCTCCAAAGCGAGGCCGCCCAAGAGTGGCTCAACGACCCCGTGGTTATAGAGGTGCTTGGAAAGCAAAAGAACCAGGAGGAGGGGTAAAGCATGAAGTCACGTTTTTTCGGGGCGGTAGCCAACCTCTTCTTTATTCTGTTTATCCTTCAGAGTCTGGGGCTTGCCCTCGCCGGCATTTTCGCACTGATCGCTGGCGTCGTCTTTGGCGACTTCACCCTAGCCAAGCTCATCATCCGCTTCTTCTTATTCCCAATCATGATTCCATTCGGGACGACAGGGCTTTCGGAGTACTCCGCCCAGCTTTTAAGCGAGGGCATTCTCACACCGGGCATGTTCGCTAAACCGATGGTTGATGCGGATACCGCTGCTGTGGTGAGTGCGGGGCTGGTCTTTGTTTCAACCGGGATCCTCGCCTTCCTTACTTGGCG